>ERZ1026870.6-NODE-6-length-107313-cov-140.426663_pt1 | contig 107313 bp, 90 predicted proteins | sample MGYA00380165_ERZ1026870 | MGnify/ENA primary metagenome ERZ1026870 (study PRJEB33269, sample SAMEA4719801) | human gut metagenome | biome: human-associated habitat; feature: organic feature; material: feces | place: Cameroon | collected 2013-10 ...
TCAACTCGTCTTATAAATAAGATAAAAAGTGGTCAACCAAAATCGTTAAACCACAATGAGCACTCACACCCGAGAACACGGGTACTATTAACCGACTACCTCGGTCATAAGTGCCCAAAGCCTCGGGCAAAGTTGGGCAACGCCTCGGGTAACATTCCTCGATGCCTGGAAGCACCGTTCAGAACGTCATTTACAGCTTAACATATACGTCATAAGCTATTCTAAATATCGTTATATCATATAATTAGCTTGAATATGAAGTTTACCATCACTAGAATCAACAGGCAGAACCAACTGATGGTCAGCCAGAAAAGCATCGACCGTTTTTGGGAACGCATCGCCAGAAACTGCCAACTATCAGCAGCCGCACCCAAGCGAGTGGATGACCTGAAGGCATTCCAGGACAACGAGTTTCTTTACAGTAAGGCTGTCCAGGAGACGCAGGCAGACATGGCAGAAGCCAACATGAAGTGGGCTAATGAGAACGACCAGTTTTTCGCCTTCCTTTCAGCCGTTGCCGCCAAGCTCTGCCGCATGGGCATGAGCGAAGAGGAGGCATTCACCCATATCCGAAGAAACAACTGGAATGATGCCAGCGAAGAAGAGTTCCGTCAGATTGTGGGCAGTGCCTACGCCACCCATTCCAAGGACCGGAAAACCGAGAAAGCCTCATCGGGAAGAAAAGGCAGAGCTGACATTCTGCAGATGAAGAACTTTCTGCAAAGCAGATATCAGTTTCGCTATAATCCCGTGATGAAATACACGGAATATCCGTGCCCTCGCCCGCACCGTTCCTACCCGAAATCCGCATTGGGAAGACTGGTTCTACACCTGGTTTCTGGGCATGGTAGACCAGTGGCGAGGTTCCTATCGCCGCCAATACGGCAACAGCACGATGCCGCTGCTCATTTCCAAGCAGAGCTACAACAAGAGCACCTTCTGCCGCCGTCTGATACCGGGCGAACTGTCGTGGGGTTTCACCGACAACATGCTTCTTTCGGAGAAGCGCCAGGTGTTGCAGGGCATGGTACAATTTCTGCTCATCAACCTGGATGAGTTCAATCAGATTTCGCCCCAGATACAACAGGGTTTTCTGAAGAATCTGCTGCAACTGCCCACGGTGAAGATCAAGCCCCCGTATGGAAGTCATGTAGAGGAGTTCCCCCGCCTTGCCTCCTTCATAGCCACGAGCAACATGACGGATATTCTAGCCGACCCATCCGGCAACCGCCGTTTCCTGGGTGTGGAGCTGACGGGTCCTATCGATGTGAGTGGCAGATTGAACTATGAGCAGCTTTATGCGCAGGCGATGCAAGCCCTGGAGCAGGGAGAAAAATCCTATTTCGATGCCCAGGAAACTGCCATCATCATGCAATACAATAGACAATTTGAGCAGATTTCGCCAATAAAACAATGTTTTCTGGAGGTTTTTGAGCCAACAAATGACCCAGAAAAGGGAGAATACATGATGGCAGCCGCCATTTTCGACATTTTGAAGCAGAAATTCGGCTCCTCCCTGCAGGTTTCAAGTCTACAGAGATTGGGCAGAGAGCTTCAGAACATCGAAGGACTGGAGAGTAAGAAAACGAGATTTGGTACTGAGTATCTGGTAGTTAGAAAATAGTTTTCTTTTATAGAAAGCGTAAAGACGATTGGCAAGGCGTGGTAATAGTGGTAATAAAAAAGAGGGAATTATTTATAGTAGTTACCACGCAACAAGGCTATGGCGTTTTTTGTCTTATAGGAACTATGACACCACAACAATTGTTTTGCTATTGCTTATTCCTTAGCTCTTCTATCAAGTCATTTACAATATATGTATCACTCATCAGATGCAAGCCAAGTTCTTTGTCATGTAACATACGGCAAACATCAGAGTCATAGAATATCTGTAATGCTCTGTCGGTTGATATATGCAGCGTGTCGGCTAGCTGCTTTATGATACGAGCGATTTTATTCCATAATAAGAAATCCAACATAATTATATCCTTTCATATGATTTGAATTGTAAATACTTATCAACTATCTCCTGGCTTAATATGCAAATCTGATAGTTGGGCTTGTGATAAACCAACTGGCGAAGAGTATGCTCAACATCTGCATAGCCATTGATATAGGCTTCTACTGCATCAATTACACGATCGTCAGCCACTCCTCCTTCAATGATGTCATACCCACTCCAAGGCTGCTTTCCTCTTCTGCTGTCAACAATGAAGTCAAGCCATTCCTTATCGTAAGCACCAAATCGTTTTACCTTGCTGTCTTGTGGTAGAGCGAACTCATAGGTGTTCACTATAGCTTGCCCGGTTCGTCTGATGGTCTTGATACGGACAGCCCATTTGGAGGCTTGTTCAAATAAAGGCGTGAGATAGAAGCCTGGACCAAAATCCAAGTCCTTTCTGCCAATGCTTACTAAAGGATGCTCAACAATGACATTTGAACCATGATATAATATTTGCTTTTCCATTATTCTTTTCTTTCCCAATTTTTAAGAGCTTCGACCACATCATTTGCTACAGCTTCCCGGCTCTCGGTATGTAGAGTGTCATAGCAATCTTGAATGAGACTCTTGATTAGCCCCACCTTATCCAATCGCTTTCTCATTTCAGACGGCGATATACCCATTTTTTGTGCCGAAGCCTCGATAGCCAACACCGTAAAGGCGAGGCGTTCGAACTCTGGAGCACTTTTCTGTAATAGTTCTCTATCTTCCATTCTTTGCAAAATATTGTATTTAAATGCAAATTTAAAGATTTTCTCTGATATTCCACTCAATTTCGGAGTTAAATAAAGAAAAATAGACTGATTTTGCCAATTTCTTTGCTAAACATTCCTGAATCTCACTCAATTTCTGCACTTTTTGCGAAGCAGATTGGAGGCTCTGCGTTTTCCCCTCTAAGGTACCATGTTGAGTGGTCTGTCGGAAATTCCGACAAACCACTTTTTTCTTACAAAGTCCATTTAACGTTAAGTTTTATTTCTTTTGCTAAAATTTCTTCGTATAAAAAACGAAGTAATCAATATTTTTAGTATCTTTGTGGCGTAAACATTCAAACTAAGCGTTATGGAAAATGATTATCAGAACAACAGTTAGCATTGAAGTAGTAGGCGAAGATAGCGTGTTGGTCCTTATCGTCACATCAGCATTGTTTTTCTTATCTATTGGGCAAATGGTGTTTCTTAGTTCCGAAGAATAATTTTGCGGAGTACTTTTGCCACATTCCACTTCCTCAATACATTTTACCGCACTATCATATACTGATAGAGGTGCTTTTATCCTTTCCGTTCTTCTTTTGAAAAGATTGAAGACCGTGGAGAACAAGACTCTTTCTTGCCTATGTTCCAAGATATCCTGATACTGCGCCAGCACCCCCTATTCCATTCTCATTGTATAATATATCTTTTGATTCCTACATCAAACCACAACGATTTCGTCCTTGTCTCGGCTCACGGAATGTTGTATATCTTTTGATTCCTACATCAAACCACAACGGGTGAAAGTGACACTTCGTGTTTGCTTCGTTGTATATCTTTTGATTCCTACATCAAACCACAACCCAGCGAAGCAGAAAAAGGACAATAATTTCGTTGTATATCTTTTGATTCCTACATCAAACCACAACTCCTTTCTGCTTCTACCAAGCTTGTGAAGAGTTGTATATCTTTTGATTCCTACATCAAACCACAACTAGTGTAATTGCAGATATTACAGAAGCCAGTTGTATATCTTTTGATTCCTACATCAAACCACAACATGCCCCTTAATGTGGATGATCTCGCTTTGTTGTATATCTTTTGATTCCTACATCAAACCACAACTGATAATCGTAAGTGTATGCCTTTTCCTCGTTGTATATCTTTTGATTCCTACATCAAACCACAACAGGTCATTGCGGACCATTCCTTCGAGGGTAGTTGTATATCTTTTGATTCCTACATCAAACCACAACTGGTAATTTCCCTGAGATGAATTTTTCTGGTTGTATATCTTTTGATTCCTACATCAAACCACAACCACGCTCAACCACTTGTCACTATACTTATGTTGTATATCTTTTGATTCCTACATCAAACCACAACTGCGTAATTCATCACTGAAAATTTTCGCCGTTGTATATCTTTTGATTCCTACATCAAACCACAACTCACGCCTTGGCCCCATTGATGTTGTCAAGTTGTATATCTTTTGATTCCTACATCAAACCACAACCAGCAAGACATAGAAGACTTAGCATCACTGTTGTATATCTTTTGATTCCTACATCAAACCACAACAATCTCCGCGTCGTTAAAAAAGAATCTCAGTTGTATATCTTTTGATTCCTACATCAAACCACAACTGTGATACCACTTTTGTTTATCACGAAGGTGTTGTATATCTTTTGATTCCTACATCAAACCACAACTTCCAGTACTGGCGGCTGAATATGAGATCGTTGTATATCTTTTGATTCCTACATCAAACCACAACTCCTGACTGGGCGTTTGTCGCAACATACCAGTTGTATATCTTTTGATTCCTACATCAAACCACAACATGAAGCGCAACGCATGAGTAATGAGCTTTGTTGTATATCTTTTGATTCCTACATCAAACCACAACTGTCTGATCACGTATATTATAAGTCTGTTCGTTGTATATCTTTTGATTCCTACATCAAACCACAACTCGTTATGTGTATATCTCCTATCAAAATAAGTTGTATATCTTTTGATTCCTACATCAAACCACAACCATGGAAGAACCAAGACCGTTTGACTGCCAGTTGTATATCTTTTGATTCCTACATCAAACCACAACTTATCAGGGCACACGAAGACCAAAAAACGGTTGTATATCTTTTGATTCCTACATCAAACCACAACATTTTGAGGGTTTTTCTAATTTTGATGTTAGTTGTATATCTTTTGATTCCTACATCAAACCACAACGAGTAATATGAGTGTATTTTCTTCGCTCGCGTTGTATATCTTTTGATTCCTACATCAAACCACAACTTCTATGGTTGCTTATTCTGACCATGGTATGTTGTATATCTTTTGATTCCTACATCAAACCACAACTCCGCTGATAGTGGTTTTATGACTGCTATGTTGTATATCTTTTGATTCCTACATCAAACCACAACCTATAGATTTGAAAGTACTGATTTCCAGTGTATAACAATAACTTCTTCTAATAAGAAATGGCGTGCAGGATATAATTTCCAATGCAAAAGTACTAAAAAAACTCCAATTGAATAGGCTCACTGATAACTTTTTTCGATATTTTACTCTTATTAATACTTTTTGGTTTACCCCAAAAGTTATAGATATCTCCATATTGTTTGTCTGTAACACTCAACAAACTTACTTTTCCTGTTTCCGGAAGCAACGATTTTACCCGTTTAACATGCACATCCAAACTTTCTCTTGAAGCACAATGACGGATATAGACCGAAAATTGCATCATAGAGAAACCCTCTTTCTCCAAGTTCTGGCGGAAGAGAGAAGCTGCCTTCATCTCTTTTTTAGTTGTAACTGGCAAATCGAAAAATACAAATAACCACATTATATGATACGCATTAAGTCTATTTTCTGTCATTTTATAATAGGTAAAGAAAGTTTTTTAATTTCTCCTGAATAATATTTTACAAGAGAGGCTGTTGTCATGGTCAAAGCTATCTGCAAAGGTCGTTTAACCTTCCCTATATTGACATCACAATTCAGCACACGCATAATCTCTGTTTTTGATTCTTTATTCAGTTCTGTTGTTCCATTTCCATAAAGCCGATAAACGATTTCGTCAACAAATGGTCGATATGGTTCCATAACATCATCAGCTAAAGGAAAAGCATTATATCTGTTTTTATGAAAGATGCCCAAATTAGGGAGCAAACCAGAACCTAGCAAAGCACGTGCTACGGCTGCACGCAATATGGCATAACCATAATTTAAAAGAGCATTAGGCGGACATCCTTCTCTTTCTCTTTTGAAAGAGTTACCGAAAAGCTTGTTCCAATATACTTTTGCCGCCAATCCCTCTCTATTGTCCGAATCTCCACTCTTAACATTATTATAATAAGGTTTGAGAACATCTTTATTCTTACCAACAAGAGCCAAGACTGCGGATTGATTTTCTATCTTTGACTCTACAATCTGTTTCCAAGCTTGTTTTTTCATTGGCTCAGTAACTGCAAGCTGAAATTTTAAACTTTCAGCTTGCGTTGAATTAGCATCTAAACTTTGCAACATAGATGTTGGCATCATCCTGTTATCACATAAGATAAGTGCAACATTATTCTTTACCAACTCATTTAGAAGCGGCAAAGTAATGTTTATCATTTGATTTTCTAAAACAACACACCCTATATCTTCTATAGGGCGTGTTACCTTGTCATTGCTATCTTTCCAAGAGATTACAATCTGGCAATTCTTGAGTGAAAGACAAACTGGAGTTGAAAAGAATAATGTCTGCTTTATCATTTCACTTTAATCTTTTAATTTCACCTAATTCATTTATCTCAAAATCATAACCTTGAACTAAAGCATTGAGTTGAGTATGGAGCATAATTATTGAAGGGCGTAATTCTTCTCCTTGCTTAAATGCTCCATTCTTCGCTTTAAGTTCTGTACTGAGACGAGCATCCTCATGCTGTTTCAACTTTATTGTAGCATAATCAACATTTCGTCCTTTCATTCTCATTGCAGATAATCCCACAACTTTATAGAGACGTTTATTAATCTCTGTTAGAGAAGCATCCCATATCTCATCTGGAGATTTTTCGTAAAGAAGTACCATTGTTCCTATCTTTAATGAATATGCAAATGGATACTCATGCTCACTCTTTACCGGCACAATATTATTTCCAACAGCTACCTTGTCATTACTAGTTCTAAAGTATTGCGCAGTTTGCAACATATTAATTATCACAAATTCACGCTTTTCCTTACCTTTTTTATCCTTACCAATGTACAATGCAAGCAAATAGTTACTATCATTGGTGACATGATATTGCTGCTTATATTCTTTTGATGAAACATCTCGTTGTTGGCGAATATTCAAAGGCTTAGCAACAGAAGTAGCATAACATCTTACCTTTTTAATTGGTATTTGTTTCTCTTCATTCATCCATATTGTACTAGACATCGCTTCTTTGAAGCCCTTCTCATTAATAGCTGTTTCAATTATACCTCTTACAGTATCATCCACGATATTTTTGACATCATTTTCCTTCATTGATGCTAAATTTATACGCTTAACGTATTTTACAACACCATCACTCTCTATAGCTCCATAGTAGGTATCGTTATGCAATGATCCTCTTGCAGCATCACCTTTAGATAAAACTTTTTTTCCATCAACCATAATTCTACGGCGACCTTGTTTTGGCATATTGTCTGGTGTATAATGATAAACCAAGATTTCATCCTGCACCTTCTCAATATCCTCAACAAATGTAGGCCATGGCTTTTTAAAATTAGCCTTTGACATGCCATACCATTCATGATTTTCTTCATCATGATAATATGCTCCCAACTTATTATATTCATCCAAGCCAATACATGCAATAACAATGGCATCAATACAATGATGAACATGATTTACACGTTCCTTCTTACTATATGCCTTTTGAATACCCCAAATCTTTCTAAAATCAGAAGTAGCAATGCCTTTTACTGTATAGACATGCTTGAAAAGAGATTTCAAGTAAAGACGAGCATACTTAGAAATCACACTGATATCAGTACCTTGGCGTCGACTAAATCCTTCAGGTACACTCTCCATAGTGAAACGCAAATACTTACCACGCCAATAATCGCGTTGCAATTCCAAAAGATGCCGTTTACGAATGATTGCATCCTTTTGATCTTTAGTAGTAGCCCCCTTTGACAACTTCTTTTGTCTACGAATTTGGCCATCAAGAGACTCATACTTTTCTCTCCAGTCATTAATACGTGCCATAATTTCCTCATGATTAGGCAACTCTGTTGGCAACTTGGTTTTCTTGACATCTCTATTGAAACGACTATCACAAAGTGTCAAATTCATTTTTGTACTGTCACCACCTACACTACGAGGAATAGTATGCTCTATATCAAACTTTGGATTAGCTCCAATAAAGTCTGATATTCCTATTTGCTTACCTGTATATAAACAGATATGTCCCTGCTCTTCCCAAAGGACATATTTCAAGACATCAACATCAGTCGGCTCTATATTTTTTCCTGTTTCAGCCTTAAAGAGGTTTATTATTTTTTTGCGAGCCTCATCATTCTTTTTTTGATTATCTTTTGTAAATAAAGCTATAGCATTACGCTTATTAGCATCATTTAATTCACGAGCAAATTCAATATGAATCTCTGTATCAGAATCTATCTTCCCCTCTTCCAACAAACGATTTACCAATTTACGTAATCTGAACATAGAACGCATAGCCATTGGATTACGCACGCTATCAATTCGAGGTGAACCAAGCTGATAAACACCATGGTTGTTGGTGCGCTGCACTCTAGGATATACCTCCATCATAGAAGGATGGTATAACTTCTTAAGTTTCTCTTCAGATACATGATACTGCTCCTTCAGATACTCCTTAATACAAACCTCGAAAGTACGTGCATCTTTAGAATCAATCTGATTCATTTCGTGGATAATATGCTCAATAGCAGCATTACGCATTTCTTCTATATCCCATTCATATTGCGGCATCACGTCACATAAGTTACCCAAGAATACGGCATGAGAATAAATCAAACCTCTTCTAAGATAAGGAAGAATCTTACAGATAGCCTTCAAACTTAAAGACGCATAATCACCCGGCAAAGAAATCTCGCAAAATTTCCTTGCTTCTTCATCATTCAATTGCAGACGATTCTTAGCAAACTCTGCAAGTTTTGTATCATCTGTATAGAAGAACAATACATGCCAAATATCATTGACTACATTCAAACGACTTTTACCCTCGGCTAGCGTATAGGTTTCACAAAGAGAATCTATCCAATTATCTCCAAAGATATCTTTTAAAGCGGTAGTTACAGGACAACCAGAAACAGATGTATCCATAGGGTAATTGAAAAGATATGGCATTTCGGCATCAGAACTCTTCTTGTAAAAACCATATTGTTTTTTGGGTGCCAATTTCTTTGCTATATCTTCAAAGTCAAACAACTTCTTTGATTTACGGAAGAACAAAGGCATAATGAGTGCTCGCTCCTCTGAAGACAGAGGGCGTAATACATCATCATTTGGAGTCTGAATCTTTATGTTATTGATAAAAGAGAGCATTCTAAACTCTTCATACATAGGATGTGAAGAAGGACATCTTGTCTTGTTCTTCTCAAATACGCATTTACCAACTTGTCCTTTTTGCGACTTTAATGGTCGCTGGTAGAAAATGGCTTTTTCTATTTGATGTACCACTTCATGACCAAGATTCTTATCTAACTCCTGCTTTTCACAAATAGCCTTAAACTCTGCCAGATAATGCTCATTGCGTGCAGTATAATGATTACGGATCTTCTCTCCTTTATTATAGAGAGAATAAAAATAATCACCAAGATACTCATAACCAGCATCATGCATCTCTTGAGTAAGGTTACTGATACTTTCTTTTACCATTCCTGTATCATCACCACTCTGATCTTTACGATTACTTAAAAAGCCACGTCGCTGAATCATGTGATAAAAAGCACGACCCAGAATATATCTATCAGTTATACTGCTGAAATCCAAACAATCATGAAGGCACTTATGCCTATAAGCGTATGGTGTCTTTTCTGATTCATCATCAGTACTTTGCCATTGCATAAACAATTCATTCTTAGGATACTCCTTCTTGAGTCTCCATGCAGATAGTTCTGCTTTCGAAAGCGGAGGACATAAATGTGCATCACTTAAAATACGAAGCAGACGAATTTTACGTAATTTAATTCGATAATTTCTTACTCGTGCTGCCTTATGAGCCGTACGCTCAGCAGCTTTAGAAGACTCTATACCTTTTTCTATCTTAACACCTTCCTGGAAGATGTTGACACCTTTATCAAGCAAATGATATTCATCTGCCTGTTTTTCCACAATAGCCCATCCAAGACTATTGGTTCCTGTATCAATTCCTAGTATTTTAGTCATACTACTATAGTTTTATATACTTAATTATTAATTTTCTGTAAAATTACAACCTTTTTATTGGATAAACAAATTTTTTGTATTATATTTGCAGCAGAAAATAAGATTTCCTACATCTTATCACAATAAGGCAGTAATTGCCGAAGGTGTAAAACCTATACTCCCGCTTCGGTGGGAGTTTTGTTTTTATGTACCTCCTATTTTCTCTTGCAAGTTCTTCCTTGCATGATCAGCAATTTCCTTCGCCTCCAAATAGCACCCATCAATTTCTTCATAGGTGTATGCATTCCGAGCCTCAGCGATGCTTTTGGTTGCAACCTCTTCGAACATCTCGAAGACAATTTGTTCATTATTATTTTTATTCATATCTAACACTATTAAGAATTAGTATTTCCATGTTCAAGTATCACCCATACACCGGCATTATCCTTACCTTCGTGCCTTATGACACCCGCTTTTTGCATTACCGCCAAATCTCTTTCTATCGTTCTCGAAGTCACCGACAAAGTCTCCGACATTTGTTTCGCAGAAACTGTTGGGTTAGACCTTATTATTGAAACAATAATTTGCTGTCTATCAGACAGTTTAATCTCCGACACGTCTCCGACATTTATCTCCGACATGTCTCCGACATTTACACCGACATTCCCATCACGCTCTACGATAACTTCATCTATCGTTTTGCGCTGAACAATCGCCATCACGCCACCTCCATTTTCTTCTATCGTTGGCAATGGTAAGCTGGCACGTTCAAACTCCTCAGCTATCTTCTTGAAGCCACGTCCCCATGACTCCACAAAGCCTGCTTTGTAAAAAACATTAGCAATATTATGGTTACGAGGATAAGAAGAATGCTTCTGCATTAAGGCTGCAGGAGTCAACTCTTTTGGCAACAATCCATAGTTCCACAATTCTATACTGCGATCGTAGATGCGCATTTGAATGGCAGGACCGGTATAAGCCTTATGCGAAATGGCATTGTATATCAACTCTCGTAATGCTTTATCAGGAATCTCCAGCTGCTCTATGCGCTGTAATCCCTCGTAGTGAATAGGCGAAAGCAGATACTTGGTTCGGAGTACTTCCATCACTCGACTTGCCATTTGAATCAGGTTGCCTTCTATCACATCTTGAATAATCAAATCACTCTCATCTGTATGAAAACGTCCAATCTTGAATACCGCAGATGGAAAGAACTGACCAACATGCTTTCCGAAAAGCAAAATGGCAGCATTCTTCAATTCACCTTCCCTGGTAAACAAGCCAAGATTACGCAATACATCCTCTGTGGACGAATTGACCTCTGATTCATCCATACGACCTGCCTTGATGCTACATTGCAAGAAATAGTCAATCGCATTGCGGTCAATATCATCAAGAGTTGCACCATAAACAGGAATATCGTCCCATGAATGCCCCATCTTCTCCATAATGAATTGCTGCAAAGCAAGCCCTTTGAGTTCTTGCTTGGTAGAACCACTACGATAATGATACGTACCTTTATAGGCTATCGGCATATTACTTGGTGAGACCACAATCTCTATGTACTCTTTATCACCTTCCATAAGAAGGTTTACATCTTCTACGATGCCCAGATAATTAACTATCTTGTTAGGAATATCTTCCAACAACCGTTTGGCATCAGATAAACCGATTACTTCTTTCTGGTCGTTTACACCGATATAAATACGCCCACCTTGGGCATTGGCGAAACCACATATCCATTTCAGATATTCATCACGCCATGATTCCTTATATTCTATATTTTGACTTTCATTCTGCATATTCTATTCCTCCATACTTTTGATGATTGAGTTGACTCTCTTCTCCCTTCCCAATGTCTCAGGAAATGCATAGTGACCATTACCTATTTCACGAGGATTAGGCTCTATATGCTCGGCATACCATGCCCGTTTATACTCGGTGGTGATGATGCCGTAATCTCTGGCGGCAATGATGGAAGCGGCGAGAGAGGCGCCATATAGCTCCTTGATGTCTATCATCTCTTCCAGCGTAATCTTCTCACGTTTCTTGGAACCCAACTCTTCGATAAGCGTTAACTTGGGAAGAAGGAAGAAACTGGCAAAGAGATCACAACGCTTCTCCAGCCTCAGCGGACTGTCTTCCGGGAAGAGGAGAAGAAGATGGGCTAACTCATGTACTGCCGTGAAACGAAGTTTCTCTACGCTACTCTTTTCCGGATTAAAATCGAGAATCATCAGCGGATGCTTCTTATCTGCCCAGGTACTCATTCCGAAGACATAATCCGGGAGAGTAGCAGCAAGTATCATGATGCCTTTTCTTTCCAAGAGTCTCAGGATGCTGGCGATGGGACCATCACCGCAATGCCACATTTCACGAAGAAGACTGGATGTCTGGATGGCATCTTCCAGCGTTGATACCTTGGTGCCTTTTATCGGATTCTTGAACTGGGTAGGAAAACCCGCTTCTTTCTCCTTGGCAAGATACTGCTCCGCCCAAAACGAGAGTTTTGCTTCCAGGGCTTGCAACTCGTCTTCGGATACCTTCCCATTGGAGGTGGTGCGGAGCATCGGAACATCTATTTTGATATTGGTACCATCGAAATATGCCTCGCTGATATTGAGGGCTTTAGCTATGGCTTGCAGGGCATCACGCTTGGGGCGCATGATGCCTTTCTCATATCGGGAGATGCTCTGCTTGGTGATGGCTCCATGGGTTCGCTCTACGAGTTTATCCATACTGAGTCCCATCATCTGTCGCGCTTCCCGCAATCTTATAGAAAATGAGTCATTGGTCATAATTGTCAGCTCTTTAATTTGTTGACAAATATAACAAGAATATCTAATATTGTCACTAAACAGCAGATAGATTTAACATAAAAAAGCACTTGAATATAGGAAGAACAAGAAGATTTAAGGAGAAACGAGGATTACACATTATTATATATAAGAATCCATAGGAAAATTTCATATAAAATTATTGCCCAAAACATTTGTATATCCATAAATAATATTGTATCTTTGCAATCGGGTTTCAGACTCTATCCCCAAAAGAGGATCATATAAAAAAATCAAACTATAAACAAATAAACGTCATGAAAAGATTATCAGTTATCGTCTGCCTGTTTATGTTCGCCCTGATGCCTCTTCTGGCACAGGTAAAGCAGACCGTTGCCGTTCTCGGCGACTCGTATTCAACATTCGAGGGTTTCATTCCAAAGGGATATGCCACCTGGTACACCACTGCGGTTCAAAAAGTAACCGATGTCAACAAGGTGGAACAAACCTGGTGGTGGCAGGTTATCAAGGAAGGTGGTTACAAGATGGGCAACATCAATTCCTATTCCGGTTCCACCATCTGCAACACCGGCTACCGCGATGAGGATTACAGCGACCGTTCATTCATCAACCGCACTACCCTGCTGGGCAATCCGGACATCATCTTGATTTGCGGCGGAACGAACGACAGTTGGGCAAATGCCCCTATCGGCAATTACCAGTACAGCAACTGGAAGCGTGCCGACCTCTACTGTTTCCGTCCTGCCCTGGCGAAGTTGCTTTCCGATCTCCGTCAGCGCCATCCGAATGTAGATATCTACTTCATTCTAAATTCAGAGCTGAAGGATGAGATCAACGAGTCAGTAAAAAAGATCTGCAAGACCTATCAGGTTCCGGTCATCGCCCTTCATGACATAGACAAGAAGAACGGTCACCCAACTATCAAGGGAATGAGAAGCCTTGCCGACCAGGTTCTGAAGGTGATAAAGAAATAAAATTTCCGCAACATAACCTTCCTAAGAATGGATATAAAATCTAAGCGCAATAGCTGAAGGAATGGCTACTTTGAGAAATTCATATGGAAGCGGACATGGACGTGCTGCTTCATATAAAGGGTTAGAAGAACGTCATGCCAAATTAGCTGTGGGCAGTTCAATAACATTGATTGAGTTTTTGTGGTGTACTCATGAAAGAACAAAAGACAAGAATAAGGTCTAAAATGACACATGAGGATTTATCGTAATAATAACAAGAAAAGAATTTAAAATGAACATAAATGAGTTAATAGGCGAAACAACCACCTACGATAAGAAGCAACAACTCGAAGTCAAGAGACCTAAGAGCTGGCTAAAAAGTGTTTCAGCCTTTGCCAATGGTGAGGGCGGAACATTGGTGTTTGGTATCAGTGACGACGACCAAGTGGTAGGACTTGCTGATGCAGAAAGTGATGCAGAGAGAATAAGTGAGGAGATAAAGACCAAACTTGACCCTATACCTGCCGTCAACCTCGAATTTAAGGAGGTGGACGGCAAGAAGCTTGTGCTGCTTCATGTCTATAAAGGACAAGAGACACCATATTATTATATAGGTGACAAACAACGATTGGCATTTGTGAGAGTCGGTAACGAGTCAGTGGTAGCTGACAGACTTCAATTGAAGAACCTTGTTATGAGAGGTGCTGGTCGTTCGTTTGATGCTATCCCATCACCATACAAGTTTGAGGATATGTCTTTCTCCAAACTCAAATCTGTTCATTTTAAGCGATTGAACCAATCGTTTGATGATAGTGATTTCGTTTCATGGGGAATAGTTGACATTGACGGGAAACTAACCAATGCCGGTGCATTATTGGCAGATGATTCCCCTATACGCCATTCTCGTATCTTCTGCACACGTTGGAATGGACTTGACATGACGAGTGGTTTGGGGGAGGCTTTGGATGATGCCGAATTGGAAGGTAGTGTCATCAGTCAATTGCAAGATGCAGTTGCTTTTGTGAGAAACAACTCTCACAGAAGATGGTGGAAAGAAGCTGAGTATCGAGAAGAACTGCCAGATTATCCTGAGCGTGCCGTAACCGAAGTGATATGCAATGCCATCATTCATAGAGATTATATGGAACTTGGCAGTGAGATACACATAGATATGTATGACGACCGCATGGAAGTGTATTCCCCTGGTGGCATGTTTGATGGACGATTGATACAACAACTTAATCCTCTGACTGTGCCATCGAAACGTCGCAATCCTTTATTGGCAGATTTCTTTCATCGCTTGAAACTGATGGAGCGTAGAGGTAGTGGCATGAAAAAGATAATTGGTGAGTATAAGCGTTTTGAAAACTTGGAAAATTATCACGCACCAGAGTTTAGTTCCAATGCAACAGAATTTCATGTTACTCTATGGAACCTCAATTATGGGGAGGATGTCGTAAAAGACAACCTTCATGTCGTAAAAGAGACGGATGATGTCGTAAAAGATGTCGTAAAAGATGTCGTAAAAGAAAAAGCAAATACTACAAAAGAATTTGTTAAAGCACAACGGCAAATTTATAAGTTGATTTCGCAGATGCCCCAAATCAGTGCTGCGCAAATGTCAGAGAACATGGGGATTTCTTTGCGACAAGTGCAACGATACCTCAAGCAACTTTCCGACCAAAACCTAATTGTAAGAGAAGGTAGTCGCAAAAATGGCATTTGGAAAATCTTGGACGATGAATACGAAGGCTTCTTCAAAAGAATATAAACGATAATAGCAGGTGGCTATATCCATAATAAGTAAGTAGAGAAGGAGAAATATGGGCAAGAAAATATGATACTTTCTTGCCCATTCCCATACTATTCTCAATAAATGTCTTTTAGTTGCTATAAGCACTCTCACCATGCTCGTAGATGTCGAGACCTTCCTCCTCTACTCGCTTGTCAACACGTACACCTACACTCTTATCTACTACCTTGAAGATAATATAGGTAACTACGATGCTGTAGATGATGCTTACCACGGTGGCTACTACCTGAATCCAAAGCTGATGCCAGTCGCCATAAAGGGCACCCTGCACGCCTTCGGCTCCTGTTACATATCTTGTGGCGAAAACACCGGTGAGGATAGAACCCAGAATACCACCCATACCATGAACTCCAAAGGCATCGAGGGCATCATCATACTTGAACTTCTCCTTCACCACTGCTACCATGAAGAAGCAGACGATGGTGGAAATGATTCCGATGCAGAAAGCACCTAAAATATCGGTACTGCCGGCTGCAGGCGTGATGGCTACCAATCCGGCTACGGCACCCGTACAAGCACCCACAGTAGTTGGCTTCTTGTTCACAATCCAGTCGATGAGCATCCAGGTGGTGGCTGCAGCAGCTGTGGCGATATGGGTTACGAGGAAGGCATTGGCTGCCAGACCATCAGCTGCCAATCCGCTACCGGCATTGAAGCCGAACCATCCCAACCAGAGGAACGACATTCCCATGAACACGAAGGTGATATTATGAGGTGTGATAGGATGACCCGCACGGTAATCGTCACGCTTGCCTACACAGAGTGCCATAACCAAAGCAGCTACACCGGCATTGATATGCACCACGGTACCACCCGCAAAGTCGATGGCTCCCATCTGCTGCAGGAAACCGCCGCCCCATACCCAGTGGGCCATAGGGAGATAGGCGATGATAACCCAGAGAACGGTGAAAAGTACATAACCACTGAACTTGACACGCTCGGCAAAGGCACCGAGTATCAGGGCTGGTGTAATGAGGGCAAACATGCACTGGAACATCACGAAGGTGAGTTCAGGAATGCCCGTTGGCATGATGGCTTCCAAACCGATGCCGTGGAGGAAACACTTGTCGAAACCGCCGATGATGCAGGCCAGAGGATTGCCGCTATCCGCATATTCTGTGGAGAATGCCCAGGAATATCCGAAGGCTACCCATATCAAACTGACCACTGCCACGATGAATACCGTCTGCATCAGAATGCTCAGGATATTCTTCTGGCGCACCAAACCGCCATAAAAAAGTGCTATACCTGGGATTGACATCAAGAGCACCAAGATGGTGGCCATGATCATCCACGCCGTGTTACCCGTATCAAGTGTCGTCAATAATAAACTGCTCATAAAAATATCTTATAGTTAAATTAGAATACAATATTATAATATAGCCTCTCAAATATAAACTTCAATACCAATCATAAAGTTCAATGTTCAAACCTCAAAGTTCAAAGTATCTTTATTCCTCTTTCTCAGCGTTATACAATGCGATGTCGCCTCGCTCGCCGGTTCTGATTCTAACGGTATCCAGCACCGGAATCACGAAGATTCTGCCATCTCCTACCTCGCCTGTCTGGGCAGCTCCCTGGATGGCTGCGATGGTTGGCTCCACGTTCTTGTCGCGAACCACGATATTCAGGAGCACACGCTCAATGCTGCTGGTATCGTACATCACACCACGATAAATGCGAGCCTGGCGCATCTTTCCTTCACCCCTTACATTATAATAAGAGAACCACTCGATGTCGGCAGCCAAAAGCGCCTTCTTGACATCCTCGAATCTAGACTTACGGATAATTGCCTCAATCTTCTTCATAATCCTTTAATAATTAATAATGTGTTAATACTTTTATTGATTGTCTCCAACGAAAAACAGACTTTCATTGATTGTCACTCAAATCAAGCCATTATTTTACATATTGTTCGTTTTCGGCTACAAAATTAATACATTTTGTCAGAATTTCAAAGATATTAAAAGCATTTCGTTTTTATTTTTCTACTGATATTATAAATTTATCCGGTTATTCTATATTCTGCTTACAATTTGTAATCTATCCTACTTTTCTTCATTGCAAATTGTAAGACACTAAAAAACAACTATCATTTTCTGTATATCTTTTCTTGCATATTTCAACAAATAGTCGTACCTTTGCAACCGAAATCAAACAAATAGTCATCGAAATATTCGAAAGACTATCAAAAAGTAAAGTCTCGAAAGAGACAAAACTGGAAAGAATGTCGAATCTCAAGATAGAGACAAGGCGTGAGAGATAGAAGAAGAGTATTCAAACTTAAAGGACAACGCAAAATGAAAGAAACAGTTCATTTCACAAAAATGCAGGGAGCGGGTAACGACTACATCTATGTAGATACCCAGCTGTACGACATCCCCGACCCAGAAAAGGCTGCCATAGCCTGGAGTGCTTACCACACAGGAATAGGAAGCGATGGACTGGTTCTCATCGGAAAACCGCAGGATGGCAGAAGAGCAGACTACTCGATGCGCATCTTCAACGCCGATGGTTCAGAAGCAATGATGTGCGGCAACGCTAGCCGATGCATCGGAAAGTATCTTTATGAAAAAGGACTGACCCGAAAGGAAACAATCCGACTGGAGACGCTATCAGGCATCAAAATCTTGAAATTGCATCTTCAGGATAACAAGAAAGTTGTGGATTCAGTAACAGTGGATATGCTGAAACCAAGATTGGAAAATCCAGAGCAGTTTATCGGTCCTTCAGTACTCGAAGCCGACGGAAGAATCTTCGAAGGCACTTACGTTTGCATGGGCAATCCACATTTCGTTACCTTCGTGGATGACATCAACTCCATCGACATTGCCCATTACGGCAAGATACTGGAAAGAGACCAGGCTTTTCCGCAGCGCTGCAACATCGAATTCGCGCAGGTTACTGATTCTGACATCATAAGAACACGAGTTTGGGAAAGGGGAAGTGGTATTACAATGGCTTGTGGAACAGGTGCTTGTGCCACTGCCGTAGCCGCAGCCCTGACCAAGCGTGCTGGCAGAAAAAGCAGCATCGTAATGGATGGCGGAACACTCCACATAGAATACAGCGAGGCAGACGACCATGTATACATGACGGGACCTGCCGCCTTCGCCTTTGAAGGAGAAATTGAGATTCCAGAATAAATAAGAGCAAACTTAAATAATAATAAGGTTGATGAAGATACATCAGAAAAAGAGATATCTGAAGAGACCGCAATAAAAGGAGAACAAAAATATGGCATTAGTTAATGAACATTTCCTGAAGTTGGCCAACAATTACCTGTTTGCCGACATCGCAAAGAAGGTGAAAGCCTACAAGATTGCCCACCCTAAGCAGCGAGTAATCAGTTTGGGCATCGGTGACGTAACCCAGCCTCTCTGCCCTGCCGTCATCAAGGCGATGCACAAGGCTGTGGATGAGATGGCAGTACAGGCTTCCTTCCGTGGCTATGGTCCGGAGCGAGGTTACGACTTCCTTCGCGAGGCTATCATCAAGAACGACTTCCTGCCTCGTGGCATCCATCTCGACACCAACGAGGTATTCGTAAACGACGGAGCCAAGAGCGATACAGGAAATATCCAGGAGATTTTGAGATGGGATAACAACATCGGTGTCACCGACCCGATTTATCCTGTATATATAGACTCTAACGTGATGATTGGCAGAGCGGGAGTCTTTGAGAACGGCAAGTGGAGCAACGTAACCTACATGCCATGTGATGAGAGCGACGACTTCATCCCTCAGATTCCAGACCACCGTGTGGATATGATTTATCTCTGCTATCCAAACAACCCAACAGGTACGGTCATCTCGAAGGAGGAACTCAGAAAATGGGTAAACTATGCTATCAAGAACGAGAGCATCATCCTCTATGATGCTGCCTACGAGGCATATATCACCGACCCGGAAATCCCTCATTCTATCTACGAGATTCGTGGAGCCAGAAAGGTGGCGATAGAATTCCACAGTTATTCAAAGACAGCCGGTTTCACCGGTGTGCGCTGCGGATACACCATTGTTCCTAAGGAGTTGAAGGCTAAGACTTTGACGGGCGAGGAAGTGGCACTGAACCCTATCTGGGACCGCCGCCAATGCACCAAGTTCAATGGTACCAGCTATATCAGCCAGCGTGCTGCCGAAGCCATCTACACCCCAGAAGGTAAGGAACAGGTAAAGGCAACCATCAATTACTATATGGAGAATGCCCACTTCATGAGAGCAGAGCTCCAGAAGCTCGGCTTGAAGGTTTATGGTGGCGAGAATGCCCCATATATCTGGGTAAAGACTCCAAACAACACGCCAAGCTGGAAATTCTTCGAAGAGATGCTCTATGGCGCCAGCGTAGTCTGCACCCCAGGTGTCGGCTTCGGCCCATCAGGCGAAGGCTACATCCGTCTCACCGCCTTTGGCGAACATGAGGACTGCAAGGAAGCCATGGAGAGAATTGCCAAGTGGCTGGGAAAACAAACATTCCAACAGATTATTAAACATTGAATATCAAAAATTTTAAAATATATAAGGTATGAGCAACTTAAGATTTGAAGCTGTTTCAGAGGCTTCCAAGAGAAAGCCTGTTGAGGTAACCGCTCCTAGCGAGCGACCAAGTGAATTCTTCGGAAAGAAGGTATTCAACCGACAGAAGATGTACAAGTATCTCCCTGCAGATGTCTATGAGAAACTGGTAGATGTCATCGACAACGGAGCTCGTCTCGACCGTAACATCGCCAACGCCGTAGCCAAAGGCATCAAGCAGTGGGCTGACGAGAATGGCGTAACCCACTACACCCACTGGTTCCAGCCACTGACAGAAGGTACTGCCGAGAAGCACGATGCCTTCATCGAGCATGACGGCAAGGGTGGTATGATCGAGGAATTTTCAGGTAAGTTGCTCGTTCAGCAGGAGCCTGATGCTTCATCTTTCCCATCTGGCGGTATCCGCTCTACCTTCGAGGCTCGCGGTTATTCTGCATGGGATCCAACATCTCCTGTATTCATCATCGACGATACACTCTGTATCCCTACTGTCTTCATCTCTTATACAGGTGAGGCTCTCGACTATAAAGCTCCATTGCTCCGTTCATTGCACGCTGTAAACGTAGCTGCTACAGAGGTTTGCCACTACTTCAACCCTGATGTCAAGAAAGTTATTTCCAATCTCGGTTGGGAGCAGGAGTACTTCCTGGTAGATGAAAGCTTGTATGCTGCACGTCCTGACCTGATGCTGACAGGTCGCACCCTGATGGGTCACGATTCTGCAAAGAACCAGCAGATGGACGACCACTACTTCGGCGCCATCCCAGAGCGTGTTCAGGCATTCATGAAGGATTTGGAAATCCAGGCTCTCGAGCTCGGTATTCCTTGCAAGACCCGTCACAACGAGGTAGCACCAAACCAGTTTGAGTTGGCACCTATCTTCGAGGAGACCAACCTTGCCGTTGACCACAACATGCTCCTGATGAGCTTGATGAAGAAGGTGGCTCGCCATCACGGTTTCCGCGTACTTCTCCATGAGAAGCCATTCGCAGGCATCAACGGTTCCGGTAAGCACAACAACTGGAGTCTCGCTACAGATACAGGCATTCTGCTTCATGGTCCTGGCAAGACACCAGAGGACAACCTCCGTTTCGTAGTCTTCATCACAGAGACTTTGATGGGTGTATATAAGCACAATGGTTTGCTCAAGGCTTCTATCATGAGTGCAACCAATGCGCATCGTCTGGGCGCCAACGAGGCACCTCCAGCAATCATCTCTTCATTCCTCGGCAAGCAGTTGACCGACCTTCTCGAGCACATTGAGAAAGCCGACAAGAAGGATCTCTTCACCGTGGCTGGCAAGCAGGGCATGAAGTTGGATATCCCTGAGATTCCAGAGTTGATGATTGATAACACCGACCGTAACCGTACATCACCATTCGCCTTCACCGGTAACCGTTTCGAGTTCCGTGCCGTAGGTTCTGAGGCTAACTGTGCATCAGCGATGATCGTATTGAACACAGCCGTAGCTGAGGCTTTGACCGACTTCAAGAAGCGTGTGGATGAGTTGATTGCCAAGGGTGAGGATAAGACATCTGCCATCATCGATATCGTTCGTCAGGATTTGAAGACCTGCAAGCCTATCCGTTTCGACGGCAATGGTTACTCAGATGAGTGGGTAGAGGAAGCTGCCAAGCGTGGTCTGGACTGCGAGAAGAGCTGTCCAAAGATCTTTGAGCGTTATCTCGACCCTGCATCTATCAAGATGTTCGAGGATATGGGTGTCATGAAGAAGAACGAGTTGGAAGCTCGTAACGAGGTGAAATGGGAGACCTACACCAAGAAGATTCAGATTGAGGCTCGTGTAATGGGCGACTTGAGCATGAACCACATCATCCCTGTGGCTACTCACTATCAGAGTCAGTTGGCTAAGAATGTGGAGAACATGATTGACATCTTCGGTGACGAGGAAGGCAAGAAGTTGACTGCCCGCAACATCAATATCATCAAGAAGATTGCCGAGCGCACTCAGATTATCGAGACCGGTGTTGAGGAGTTGGTTAATGCCCGCAAGGTAGCCAACAAGATTGAGAATGAACACGATAAGGCGATAGCTTATCATGATACAGTAGCTCCAAAGATGGAGGAGATCCGTTATCAGATAGACAAGTTGGAGTTGGCTGTAGCCGATGAGCTCTGGACCTTGCCTAAGTATCGCGAACTCCTGTTCATCCGCTAAGGTCATTATCTTCAAATCGAAATAAAAAAAGCTCTAAAAAGGGCTACTCTTCATCAGATATAACAATTGAACGATCAATCTATTTCTTTTATTGGTTGTTTAAGTTTGCAGGCTGCATCATTGTGAAATGGTGTAGCCTTTTTAATTATCTATATATCAATACTTTACAACCAAACTTAACAAAACAAAAACTTATTGATTTACAGAATTAGTAACACTATAGTAACAATACCCAAATAAAAAGCCCATCTTTGCACTTGTTGGTAACAAAAATACTGCATGGCAATATTGCAAAGATGGGTTTACGATGCAAAGATAATCATTTATTCTTTAACCACCAAGTTTTTAAGAGAATATTTAAAAACTGATTTCTACTTGTCGCTACCTACCGGAATACACAAAAAAATGGTGTCCGTCTAATGGACACCACTTAGTTAAACTTAATTGGGAATTTATTATATGAATATATAAAAGAAAAACTCTCACAAATAAGGGGTGAAACCAACTAATAGTAAACACCCCTTTTATAGTGAAGCATAGGAACTCTAAATATGGCATCATTACAATTTAACTTTAAAACCCCACGCTTGGGGGAAAAACATATATGAGAGAGAGTCCTATCACTCCACCTATATCTCATGAAAACTTACCTTACTTCTTCTTTCTTCCTTGGAACTGTCTTTGTATTCTTTCTGTAGGATTCTGAGCTGCTTTTGCACCCAATATCTTCATATTGTTACCAAATTGGTTTCCGTTAGCCTTGCCACCACCATAGGTTATTGAACCATCCTTATTATATTTCACATAACCAGCATATTCCATTTTGCCGCCTATCATTCTGTAAGCCTCACCCATAATTAACTCCTTTCTTCTTTAACTGATTATTTCAAATTTGTACCTAATACCTCACCTAAAGCAAACCAAAACCAGCAAGGGCGTTCCTCTTCATTTTTAGCTTCCTTTTCTGCCAAAGCTTCATCCCACTCATGGCAGTTGTAGGTTTCTTGCAGAAACTCAATATCTCTTGGAATAAGAGCCATTATCTCATTTGCAGTGCATTCAATATCCATATACCAATCATTGGCATAGTTATGAAAATGGATTGCCCTTACAATTCTCAAAGGCTCAACAAAACCTTTCTCCAATGCTTGCTGCACTTCTTTATCATCCTTATGCTTATCTAAAAAATCAAGCACTTTCTTATCATAAAGTCTGCTGTTGAAATGACGTGAACACTGCCTAAAATCCACAGTCTTCTTACCCTCAAGAATCTCTAAAGCATACTTCTTGACCATAACAAGGTCTAGAACCTCAATATCCTCAGCCGTAGGACAATCCGGATAACGCTCTAGAAACTTCATTTTTTCTTCATCCCATGTCATAATATTCATATTTTATATGTTATTTTTTCAACTGCAAAGATACAACTTTTTCTTCTGATTACCAAATGTTTAGCCGGAAAGTTAGGGTACTACCATATAAGCAATACCCTTGCTTTTCGCTAAAAGCATTATTCGTTAAACTTATAAAGGAAATCACTTACAATTTAATACCCTTTAATACCCTTGCTATAGCTTTGGTTTCAGTTGGTGTAAACGTAAACCTTTGCCACATTCTAGGGGTACTACTCATAATGGATATAGCCAACACTCCATCGCTCTCTAATTCTACATTAGTGCTTATATGTTGAATATCTTTTTTGCTTAGTACATCTTTGCTTGTCTTAATCATAACTATGTATTTTTTTATATTTTTCAAGAGTACTAAAATACTCACAGTTTAAGGTGTGTCCCACCGTCCTCGCTTACTTCAAGAAAACGCTACTTTTGCTTACTCTTAGCATTTTTTTTGGAATCTCTTTCTAGCAAATAAAACATTGTATTCAAAGAAATAAGCTGAGCCATTTTTGTATAATCAATACCAGACACTTTTACAATATCCTCTGCTACAGGAAGGTCTTCAAGTACGTCTATCATACCAAGAGAGTCAGCACGGAACAACTCTACAACTTGGTATCCTTCTTTTACCCAACTCATACCATCACTAACAAAGCCATATTCACCATCTACCTTTACGGTATTACCATCATACTCAAATCTATGACCTAATGGGATTAATACACTTGCCGATTGTTCTTTTTTGTTAATTTCAATCGTCACACCATCCATACCCCAAATGTCTTTATGTGGATAGATGATTACCTTCTCTTCATCCTCTGAAAAGATGTCGTAATACTCACGGCATTCTTTCATCATTGCTTTTCTTTCTTCGTTCATAATTGCAAATTTAAATTTATACCCTAATTAACTAACATATTGCAAAGATACAACTTTTCTTTCTGATTACCAAATATTTAGCAACAAAATATTGATGAGTTTTCCACATTTTTGTTGTAAACTAGAACCTTGGTTTGCTCACTCCCCTATTTGGGGGTATGAACAAAGCTACATTCTTATAGAAACAGCCTTGGAACACCCATAAAACAATGCTCTCAGCCAATTTTATAGTGTGCAAATCAAAAAGTATAAAAGCAAGCCCCATCCGTTAATGTGGTAAGAGTGGACAGGGCTTGTGTCAACCGTCCACTTATGTAAGGCGATGAACGGAATGACTGCACTCCACGCTTGGAGCAAATGAAAAGTATAAAAACATAGTATATCTTTGGACTTTGGGTGGCGGTCCAATGAGAGTTTATATTTCTGTCGTGTCCTTCTCACGACTTACCACCTTATGCCCTTATATCTTTATATTGCCATTGATAGCATTTCTTTAGATTGCATCTGAATCCATTGGCAACCATCCTTACGGAAAAAGATGTCAGAATCGAACCGCTTGCCATCCACGATAATGTAATTACCCTTATACTCATATTTGTGGTTTCGGGTTAATGGGACTAGCAGATAGACCGCCATGTCCTTTTTATCCAGCACCAATGTAAGGTCAGTACCTAATACATGTGAAATAGTGTTGTCTTCGTCGTCGCTCAACACGCCAAACTTCTCATCGTATCTCACATAAAGAGCATCCATCAAATTCTTATCCATATCGTTCATCAAATTCTTATCCATATCGTTTCTAACTTTAAATCCAAAATATAATATATGTGCAGTTTAACGTGTGCGCTCACTTATCTAACCCTTAGGCAGCAACCTTGATAAAGTTGAAGAACTTCATTTGTCGCCAAGCCTTTTTCTCAATGTCCCAATACTTAACGCAGTCCTTGCAAGCATAACCCTTACCATTTGGAGTGTAGTCTATCAAAGACTCCTGCAAAGTGCCAAATGCCTGACGGATTGAGCCATCCACCTTCTGAAAGTAGAACTCAACAACTCTCTTCTTCATTGCCAGCTTCAACTTCAACACTGCCCATGCTTGTTTCAAGCACTCTGACCAGCTCATTGTTGCTGATTTCAACTCAAAGGCTCTGTGTGCCATTGCCATCACCTCTCTCATCATATTCTTAAATGAATTAGCCATAATCAACTAAACGGTTTTACGAGTGCCACTCGGCTGCATAGCAGCATCTAATAGTTAAACTTAAAAGCCTTTATCTCTTAAAGACATTGCAAAGATAAACCAAAAGTTTTATTCCGCCAAATATTTTTGTTTAAAAGTTTAAGATTTAGGCTAACTTTAACGCTCATTAATAAAATTATTGGTTTATTTTACAGATTTTAAACAAATAATCGGTTTATTTTTTGTACCTTTGCACCATAATCATTTAAACTAAAAGTTTATGGCAACAAAAGTTAGTGAGGATATAAATTTGAACCTCAAAGATATATTAAAGGAGAAAGGGGTTATGTCTAAGGATTTGGCAGAATACTTAGATATATCAGCCGTGGCAATGAGTAAGATTATAAATAACAAGACTACACCGTCATTGGGTACGTTAGCCAAGATTGCAAAATTTCTCAATATGAAGCTATCAACACTCTTAGGTGAAGAACCTCTGATTATAAACAATGCAAATGATGATTTCATTGCCCTTATAAAACAAGGTGGTGAGTTGTATTCCGCCTCATCCATCGCTGAGGCTAGGGCTTTGTTGGATAAGCTGGAAAATAATTAGGTGAACATTCCTTACAAGTATTAATAATTAAAATAATAAGAATATGAAGAAGTTTTTATTTGTGTTTGCCCTAATATTCGTTTTGACGATTGGGCTAACATCATGCTCTAGCAACGATGATGAATATCCAAAGAAAGAGCAAGTTACTACAGAAACGCTAGATAATACTATTTGGTACAGTAAAGGAGTTAACGGCATTATTGGATTTAAGAGCAACAAAGTAGCTTACCGCACTTATAACTCTTTTGGTGGATTCAATCCAAAGCATATAGGAACGTATTCTGTAAAAGACGGAATCTTGTCTATAAAGCTAGATGGAGAAACAGAAGTTAAGACATTTGATGTTCTTTTTAATACTAAATCTGAATATTCAGAAAGACTTTTATTCATTTCATTAGATAAAGAAATATATAAAGACTTTCCTTATGGTGAATGTTATGTAGAAGATAATAACCAATGGAAATATTTATTTGAATAAAAAAACGGCAACTAGACAAAATCTGCGCCCGCTCCAATGGGATTAGGGTGCATCATGGACTTATGACACACCCTCTTTGTTTTTCAACGAGCTGGAAAGCAAGTAAGATGCAACCAAGGAAATTTCCCTCCGTTCCTATGGGGGAAAGTTGGATGATGCCAACCAAAGCAGATTTGCGTCCGTTCCATAGTCCAACTTTGGTTTGTGGTTGCATCAAGTTAAGAAAGAGGACGGAGCAATTTTGCGCTGTCCTCTTCTTTCAACGAGCTAGGAAACAAGCCCGATGCAATTCTGCGCTGGGCTAGTCCCCCTTTTGGGTGAAAATTAGATAACTTCTTGATTTCCAACGTAAGCCGTTTTTTAGGCTCTCGTACTAACTTTTTGGGGTAACGCCTACCAATCAACGAGCTGGAAAACAAGCCCGATGGTTTTCACCCAAATTGGGGAAAACGTTCCTATTAGGTTTTTGCTAATTTTGTCTAAAACCTACATTCACAAAGCCAAATGGGGTGTACTCGTTTTTAACGACACCCCATTTTTTACCAATACAAAGGAGTTTCCATCCTAGGAACACCTAATACAAACTTTGTTTGGGGCAGTTTTGCCAATTTTGGCAAGTCTAAGGGGTGTAGCCTGTAGCGACACCCATACTTACTGATAAATAATATAGACTAATTGGATTTTTGTATCTTTTTAATTGTTGACACTTTTTGTCAATTTCCATACACTTATTATGAATACATTTTATAGAGATTTGCCCTGCATACGTTTTTCACAACTTTAGGAAAAACCTTGTCATTTGCTTTCAATGGGGTAAATGATGCTTAACCCCTCATCTAATAATTTTATTAAACGAGCATCTTCTTACTTCTTCATTTGACAAATTTAGCAAATGAACCCTCGGGGAAATTTTTCCCTTAGCTACTTTCAAGGTGTGGGCGATGATTTGCGCTTACATACTTCAAGGTGTGGAGGACTTGCATCTGCGCTTAGTGCATTCCACCACACCTTTGTATTACAACCTATCCACCTTGTCTTTGATAGCGCTTAGGTCACGGCTCATTTGCAATATAGGCTTGTTCCAGCCCTCTTGTCGCTCATCAATGGATTCTAAGCGCATAAGACTTTGTGCAAGGATAGTTCTACCCTCATCAACGGCGGTCCATATATTACCTACATCACCCATAATGGTATTCACGCTAGCTGTTAGTAAGCTACCCTCTGCGCCACCATCACGAGCTACAATAGCATCCAACTTGGTATTTATGAGCTTTGTTTCCTCATACGTTCCCTCTGTAGCAATCTGTACCGCAGTGAAACGACCATTCAACTCATCGCCTGTGTCTTGACTCATTGATTCAAAAGAACCGGAAGAAGCGGACTGAGAAAAATTGTCTTTCCACTCCAAAGCATCCTTTAAAGAATCTCTTTCATCCAAAGCATCCTTAGAGATTGCCATATATTCCTGCTTTAACTTCTCCTGTGCCTTATATAGTTCTTCCTTGGTTAAATCCTTATTCTCAAATGTAGATGAGAAAGTCTTGTACCAGTCTTGCAATCTCTGCTTGTACTTATCAACCATCAAAGAATTAATAATAGCACTTGCCATCTTCTTTTGGAAACTATCAGCAAAATCGGTTGAATCAGAATCCATATTCTCCAACATGCTCTTGAAATCACTCTCAACACTATCAAAAGATATTGAAGTAAGTTTCTCTCGATAGGTATTTTCCAATTGTTCCAACTCCTTATAATATTCTATATAAGAATCCATATACTGGCTAGCATTCCTGTAACCATTATCGCCATATTGCTTAATCTTGTCGTATTGAGTGGCTGCATAAGCGGCTACGTTAGCCATCTGCTCACTAGTCAAGTTCCAAAAATCTGATGCACCACGCACGGCAACACCAGCAGCCTTACTTACCTTATCCCAATCCTCTGAAGACATAGCATCATTTATCTTCTTGTTGGAAGAGTGTTTGCCATCCGTATAAGCCTTGTACCAATGCCCACTTGTGTAAGCAGCACCACTTCTGTACATTGACTCTTGGGTATTCTTGATTTGGTCTTGTATAGCCTCCTTTTGCTTTTCATAAGACGTGGTTATATCTTGCATTGAACTAGCCTCATCCATCTTGTCTACCAAAGCGTCAATACTTGTTTTCAAGTTATTGTTACTCTCGGATAGCCTAGATAAATCTTTTTCAAGGTTCTTATCACTAGAGCCATCACCTAACCAACTAGACAAACCTCCAAAAGTAACGGTATCAAGAATATTGCCCACACCTTCCAAAAGCGAGCCACCGATTTGCTCTACAAACTTTCCGCTTAGAATATTCTTCAAGATACCATTAACGGCATTGAGGATTGCATCTATTACATTTGCTACCAATGAGCCAATACCATCTTTCAATATATCAAGAATAGACAATATAGCTGATATGATTTTCCCGATGTTTCCACCTGATTGTAATTTATCTGCCAACTTTGAAACCGACTTGTTTAAAGCCTTTCCTAAGTCCAGCTTAGATAATCCTAGTACCGTGTTGGTCAATCCCGACATTAAGCCACTTAACGACCCACCACTAAACTCTTTCAATCCAGATGCAACCTCATTCAATCCGTCAAGCGTACCTTGTGAACTTTTCTTGTATTCAACCCCTTTAGCTTTAACGGTCTTAACCATTTCCTCAGAAGTCTTCTTTGCACTATCATATATAGCCTTTGCAGAATCCAATGTTTGACTTGCACCCTTAATTTGTGCCTTATCTCCGGTCTTCAAGGCTTTCTCATAAGAATCCTGTGCCACTTGCAAGTTATCAAACGCTATTTTTTCCCTAAGTCCAGCCGCTTGCATCTCCTTGAAAGCGTTTCCCAAATCCTCGCTTTGTTTCTTCAGCTCGGAAAGGTTCAAAGTACCCTCATGGTCACCCGTCAATGCACCACGCATCTTGTCGATTGCCTCATAAATTACCTTTTGCTCGGTTGCATCTTTCTTCTTGAAATCATCGGTCTTGGTGTATTCTTTCAAGCCTTGGAACGTTTCCTTCAGCTGCTCTTGCAATGAACCTATCATAGAACCAAACACGCTTTGCCAATCAATCTGAGACTGCAAGGCACTTGTATCTACATCACTTATCGCCTTGGACTTCTCTTTTTCAAGACTAGCCTTTTTGTAGGTGTCCGTCTCTAAATTAATCTTCTCATCATACTCCTTGGCTATTGCATATTTCTTTTCTTGGAACGTACCATAAGCCTTTAAGTAATCAAGCATGGCTTGTGCTTGCTCCTTTTGGGTCTTTCTATTGGACTCGGTTACGGCACTTTCCTCAATGATGGTGTATTGCTTTTCAATCTTCTTGATTGGCTCTTGGTCTAGCATCTTATCATCCCATTGCTGAGGCTTGCCACCTTGTTCCTTAACAATAGCCTCCTTTGCATCAAACTCGGCTTTTTGGCGGTCACGCTCTGCCTTGATAGCGGCATTCTTCTCCGTTTCTATCTGTTCAATTTCCTTTTCCAATGCCCTTTTGCGCTCGGCTATAACCTTTTCCTCACCATCCTGCATAGCCTTGATTCTTGCATCGGTCACTTTCTCCTCTATGGATTGCATAGCCTTGGAACGCTCATACTCGTTTTTATAGATAGCCTCAGCCAACTTACCTTCAGCACTCTCTATATTGTTTTGCTTGGTTGCATTCTTCTTAGCCTCAGCAGCCGCTTTCTTCTCGGCATTCTTGGCGGCTTTGTCCATACTTCTTTGATTGGATGCCTCCATACGTGTGAGCATTCTTGTGCTTGCTGCCTGTTGTGCTTGTGTGGATAAGACTTCTATATGCAATTCTCTTTCACGTTTGAGATCTGCCAATGATGATGTATGTAAGGCATTACGTTTCTTTTGTAACTCATACAACTCCGTCTGCGCCTTAATCTGACTATCATACTTTTGCTTTAACAAAGCCTTTGTTTCAGCAATCGCTTCTTGTTTGGCTTTGCCTGTCAAATTATAAATTTTCTCTCGCTTTTCCGCTATGGTCTTCTCCAGCTTGGCTTGTTCTTCTTTGGCTTTACCTAATGCAATATTGGCTTGCAGGTCTTGCTCGGCTATCTTGGCTGCTTGCTCTGCCTTTGGCAACAAGTCGGACAATGCTTTTCCAATAGCACTACCCAGCTTGTCATTTGTAAACATGTCGTAGACGGTTTTAACACTTCCAACAATGCCCTTGACTTGTGTCTGCACAGCCATAATTGCCGTTTTTCCGGCTTTTATCAAGCCATCAGCCACTTGTGAAAGTCCATCGGTGAAAGTGTCCCAATCAAGCTGAAAAATACCTTTTAGGGTTGTTCCAAGACCTTTGAGAAGCGTATAGCCTGTTTTAACGGCACTTATAAATGTGTTTTTAAATGATAAGCCAAAATCTCGTAATGGGCCTTTTGCATCGGCAAAGCAATGATAAAGATAGCTACCTAGCATAACCACAATATCGGTTAAGGATGCCATCAGTGAACCCATATAAGCAGAAATCTTGGTAAATACCTTTTGTCCTTCTGCCGACTTTGTGAACCACGCATAAACCGCTTGAAGTCCAACCGCCACGGCTGCAAGAACCGCTCCTATTGGTGTGGCACACATCGCCCACAATGCCTTTGTCATAGCACCAATACTACCAATAACGTTTCCTAATGGCAAAGGTAAGCCATTTAAAGCAGTCTTTAGGTTGCCTATGGATGATTGGAACTTACCTCCACCTGTGGCAAAGTCCAACATTTTATCTTTTGCCGCTCCTATCCGCTCACCAACTGAAGAAAAGGCATTACCCAACCTATCCAAACCAATTTTATCCGACAAGTTAGATAGACTTCCTGAGATAGAACTTCCCACCTCGCTAGCCTTGGATTTTATTGCTTCAAACTTGCTAGATATTGTTTCATGTAATGAAGAGAAAGCATCACTTACCTTTTGCTTGATTAGCTGAGCCTCATCAATGATATTTCCAAAGAAGCTACCCCCTTTCTCCGTCATGCTTAATGATGATTGAACATCAGCCAAACCACGCATAGCGTTCTTTGCGTTCTCGCTTTGTTGTTGCAAGCCTACAAGGTTATTCTTGGCAGCATTCAATTCATTGCTAAGGACGTTGATTTGTTCTGATATAGCTTGTACGGCTGCTGAATTGTTGGTAGCTTGTGCCGCTTGCAATTGCTCTTGTAATGTAGCCAACTGGTCTTCTAAACCAGCTATAGCCTCTTTTTGAAGTTCTATGGCGGCATTTGATTGTCCACTTGCATAGTTGAGACTTTCAGCGTATTGGCTTGCTTTCTCCTTTAACTCATCAAATACCTTTCCATAAGATGAGGAGTCCATTTCACTTGAACTAAGTCTCAATGAAGCGGACATTGTTTCAATTTCTTGCTTTAATTGCTCAGCCCATGCGGAATTGCTTTGTGAAGATTGGCTCAACTCATTTATACTATCCTTAACTCCTGTAATAGCCAACTTTTGGGACTCAAACTTTTGATTCAAGCCATCAATGTTATACAAAGAACTCTTCCACTCCTCAATCTTGGCGGTTATTGCCGTGAACTCATTGGACTCCGCTTTTGTAACTTCTGCTTGTGCCTTTTGCTCTTCATTTAAGTTAGCCAATTGCAACTTTGCTCTTTGCAACTCAATTTGGTAAGATTGCAATGCCCTTGTTTGCTCATCTACTTCTTGCTTGGAACTGGTTATAGCCTCGTCTATGCTTCCGGTTGTTTTTTCACCATATTTTTTGGCATTAGCCTCCTTTTGTGCCGTCAAGTCCGCTACATCATTCTTTGCAAATTGTATGGATTCTTTAGTATCAACAATCTTTTCTTGCAACTCGGAAATCCTTTGCTTAATAGCTGCTATCTGGTCTTCATAGCTTTTGAAAGGTTGCCCATCTTGTAGGCTTTGTGATACGTTCTTTAGAGCATCTGCCTCAGCGTTTACTTGTTCCACAACCTTGGCATGAGCTGCAACCTCATCGTTGATACCCTTTGTATTTACTATATCTGAAAAGACACCTTTTATTTGAACCAAAGATTCTCCTTGTGAAATTGTGTCCTGTAATTCTGCATTTGCCTTTTGTGCCAATGCTATCAAATCATTATACAACTCTCTAAGTTTCTCCAAATAAGAAATCTTTTCCGAGATTGCATGAGAAAGGCTGTTACCTGCTTCTATATCAAGATTTCCGCTTGATAACTTGGATTGCATCTTATCTACTTCAGAAGAAACCTCACCAATCTTGGTCTTGGTCTCTTCTGCCTCGCCAATAAAGCCTTGTACCAAATCTTTTGAAGACAATATCTTTTCACCAAACATCTTCATTGCAAAGTTATAGCGTGAAATCTCTTCTGATAATTCTTTAACCTTTTGGCTTTGTTTCTGATAAGCATTTGTAAGCGATTCCACAACCTCTTTAGAAGTCTGCTGGTTTGTCTTCAATATTTCCTCTTTAAGTCTTACCAACTCTTTACGAGCCGTGATTATCTCATCAAATCGGGCTCTTACGTTAAAAAACATTTCTGCCATAGTTTCTAATCATATATTTGTTAGCAAGGTGAATAAGTTGAACTTACCCACCTTGGATTATTATTCTCACTCATCACGCACGCACCTGCACGCACGCACGCACGCACCTGCGCGCGAGTCTATTTGATACAAGAAATTGCTTTTGGTTCTAACTCAACTCTTCCTTTCTCATTGTATTGAATCAAGCAATCGGGACAATATATTGAATTCTTTCCTATTGCATGAGGCTGGACTCGTCCCAATTGGTTCTTTACCAAATACCTCTCCAATTTGTTGATGCCTAAAACTATCTTCTGAGCCATTTCCCACGCCTTTTGTCTTGGCTCTGAGTCCAATAACAAACGATGGGCATTCATAGCCTTTTCAAAATCATCCACATCTAGCTTTACACGTCCAGCCTCAATAATGATGTAAGAATTATCACAATCAAGGCTTCTTGTCTGAGACTTGAACTCTTGCATCATAGGCTCTAATCGCTCTGATATAGTCGTTCTAACAACCAACTTAACTGCCACGTCTTGTGGGCAAAGCAAGTTATGTGTCACAATCTCAAACAAATCATTTGGATTGTTCATAAATGCCATAATTTCCTTGTCAGAAAGGACACACCCCAACTGCTCTAACAAGCCATCCAACATTTCATTGATAGCACCTACTTTCTTGCAAATTGCTTGTCTCTTCTTGTTAATGTACTCGGTATTTTCATACAATATCTTATCCATAATCTTAATTTTATAAACTTGAACTATTAACGATGTCTAATGCAACCTTATCTATGTCGATTGCTTCCAACTCACTTTCCTCTTTCTTTGGTGGAATCAAACTGGCTTGCATAGCCTCTTTCTCTTCTTCCGATAGTTTCAGCTTAGCTTCAACCTCTTCAACCAATTGTCTAAACTCTAAATTATCCATTTGCCTCGTTTATTATAAAACAACACATTTGCTTTAAATTTGTAAATATTTTGCGCTTCACGTCTATTGAAATTAGCCTCAACGTTTGCAGCCCTTCATGTCTCCTTTTTACTTTGCTTATCCAACAACTTTTCAATTTCCTTGCAATGCAAGATTGTTGATAGTTGAATCACCGTGTCTCGTGATAAGTCTGCTGCAATATACTTGCTTGCATCCTTTAAATCTTGAAAGACAACCTTTAATCTACGACCATTATCAAATGGTCTTAAAATGACCTTTTTGTCTTTTTGAATCTCTGTTATATCCATTGTACTTTATTTTTATATTTTACCACTTTTTGGTAAATTTGACACCCTTACTATGAATACGTTCTCTAGTAATTCATAACCGTATTACGTACACAATCATCTAACTCTCTTCCGTCCTCATCTGTACTTAGAAAGTCGGCATAAGAAGAAATTTCTCTCAATTTATTCTTTAACCTCGTATAACACTTTGGGTCTTCAAACACACCTTCAGACTTCAATTCATTAATATAATCTGTTATCTCATTTTTACCCTGTCGGCTCATCATTCTTGCTATAAAAGCATTGACTGCATCTTTGGGACTTTTGATTTCATTTTTAAAATCTGTCTTCATTGTCTTATGTTTTGAAATTGTAAAATATTCATCACCCCACATCTTTAATAACTTCATAAAGAAAGCTTTGTCCGATAGTGTTGAGGCTTTGACTTCTTCAACCCCAATTTGTTTAGGCAATCCACGACTTAATCTCATTTCATACCTTAATAAGTTGGCATTATCAAATCCAGGTGGTATTTCCAGACCTTTATTTCTTGCATCCAACAGTTTATCATAAAATACTGAAAGGTGCTTTTGGCTCACCTTTTTTGTCTTGGCTGTGCCTTGGTAGTACAAAGCGTTTGGACTTCCTTGTATTCTTATCCTCTTTGGCATATCACCCAACTTATCAAGATACGTTCTAACAGGCTTAATCATAGGAAATTGTGTTCCAAATTCCAAACTTGTTACATTGGCTTCACTCATATCAAGATGTAAGCAATCTGAAAGTTTCTCTATAGCATCTTTTGTCGAGTAATGACTCAACGGCCATATATTGCTAGGATAAAAGAACCTTGACAGACTGCCACCGACCACATAACCGCCAATAAATTGTGTCACTTTCAGTCCATCTATAAACCCATAAGTGCTAATTTCACCTTTACTAGATGTCTTTTCACCTACGCTTTCTAAGTATTGGCTAATATCGGGCATATCTCTACATCTTGGTAGGAACATTCTTACCTTATCATACACACTCACCTCCTTAGCCAATTGTTACAGAATCACGTCTCAGCACTTTCAGAACCTCGTCAAAGCCGCCAGCCGATAATTGTTTGCAATAACTTCCTATCAGAACCTTGCATCCATCAAGTACAAGAAACTCAATATAATTTGGTCTTTGCTGCTCTGCAGATGTTGGTGCTTCTTTATCTTGATGAATTAGGAACAGGAAACCATCCTCCTTGTATGAATAGAAAGGATTTGGCTTTGCCTTGCTAGAATAAGTTGGTGTAGATGGTGGAAAGCCAAAGGCAAAACCCGACAGCTTGCCATTGATGAAATAATCTTTTAAACCACTCAGATTCAAACTTCCTTTACATTGCAAGTGCATTTGTGGACAATTGCTTGATTGCCCTTCACGCTTTGGCAACAAGTACATAGAAACCATACTATCTCTGCCCTTTAGCCCATTCATAGGCGAATAGTCTCCCCACATGCGTGTTAGTGTGTATTTTGGCGATTTTCCACTCTTAGTATTGTAATCAAGTCGCCCATAAAACTTTATAGTTGGTTGTATCATTGCTGACCTCCTTCCTCTTTGAGTTCCTCAACTTCATCACAATAATCCCTGTATTCACTTTCAAACCTCTCCTGCTCAGATGGCTCTAATCGGTATCTCAAAGGGTTATCGCCAAAAGTGATTTCATGGTTCAAGGTATCAATAACAGATGCCATATCGACTTTTAACTTATCCGGCATATCACAAAGAATATAACCAAAGATGCCATAAGCCATTACAACATCAAGAAACCAATCTCTATAAATACCGTCCTTACCTCTAAGCATATTCAACCACTCGGCTTGAAATGTAAAGCCGCCATCGTGACGAGCAATCATCTTTCTAAAGTCTTCTCTCATAATACTCATATAAAAACCTCCATTACAATTTTAATGTTTCACACAATAACTAGCAGCTTGTGATTCCAATTCACACTTTGAAGCGATTCTGTTAGAACCCAACCACTCATCAATATCACTTTTCAAGAAGAAAGCTAGCTTACCACAAGGTTTGCTGTACGGAAAAGCATGCTCTCTCATCTTGGCGTAAACCTGTGCCTTGGACATTCCAATATAATTGCACAGGTCTTCAACATTCAAGTAATTCTTTGCTTGAAGCAATGTGTATTTCTTAATTTGCTCCAGCTTATCAAGTACTTCCTTATCCATATTTCTCTTTATTTAAATTCAACATCAAACAATGAACGTTCTTGTTTCCGCTTGCAAAAGTACTACAAAATATGGACTTACGAATAAACAAAAAACTGCTTACTTGTAGCAGTTAAAGCCCACAAGTAAGCAATATATTAAATTTCAGTTAAGTTTAAATGTGTAAAATGAAAGACTTTTTTATTTTTGAAATATAGATGTTGGCAGAAAATAACATTCTTTAAGTTTACAGTTCTATTCTATCTATTTCTCCTGTAATAAATGCTTGTAGTTCTTTCCACCTTTTTTGTATCATACTATAAGTTCCATAGTATGCTTCAGCTTTATCTTTAATCGCCTCTAATATTTTGATACGACTAGGCTGAAGCTCTTCACTACACACTTTATAATATGTGTTTCTTAAATCCGATTTCAAACCAAACACATCACTCCATATATCTCGGAATGTCAAAGATAATTTGTATTTATACTTAACAATCGACTTACCATTTGTATCTTTTTTAACCCACAATCCTCCACCAATGCACATATTTGCAAAAATAGCCAACATTTGCTTTGATTCTTTCCATTTTAGATGTATATCACTAGAACATAGTGCATACTCTTCCACATCAACAGAGAAATAATCTTCACTTTTAATTTCCCTTTTAGCCATTTCTACATCATTTCCATTATAAGTACATAAGGTTTTACCCTTGTAACGTATTTCAACATTAGAAAGTATGTCACCCTCTACCACGCCCACGCTCTTAGCTGCCAATAGCAACATAATGGTAGGAACAATTCTCTCTCTTCCGTAATAGTATTCAATTTTTTCATAAAATGTTTTATAGCCGAGGAGACAACCCTTCCCGCCTTTACTTGCTTTTTTACCAATGCCAAAAAACTCTTTGTCTTCTTCTTCACTCATAATAAATCATTTAATAGGTCCACAGCCGATTTTTTCTTGGAATCCACCACATCGGCATAAATTTGAGTTGTTCTAAGATTTTGGTGTCCTAGAAGTTTACTCGTTGTGTAGATGTCCGCTCCTTTGGTCAGCAATGATGTAGCAAACGTGTGCCTAGCGATGTGGAATGACACTTTCTTTTCAACACCAGCAGCCTTACCCCATTGCTGAAGGATATAATTAATGCTAAAATAGTTTGGCAAATCAAATACCAAATCAGAATCCTCAGCGTCTCCCCTTGTTGGCATCCACTTTAAAGCAGCATCAGACAATGGGATTGTTATACTATGCTTTGTCTTTACCATTTGCTTAACAACAAACAGACGGTCTTCTCTACTTTCAATATCACCCCACACCAAGGAACGCACATCACTTACACGTAGTCCACAAAAGCAAGCGAACAGAAAGGCACTCTTTACCATATCATTCTTACAAGGTGTAGCCACTAACTTCAAGACCTCTTCTCTTTCTAAGTATCCTCTAGTTTCCTTTTCTGCCCTTATTGGTTTTTTATCCTCCTTGCTCAATTTAGTTGCAGGATTTACACTTAGGAAATTATCCCTTACAGCTTCATTCAAAGCAGTAACAAATGTATTATAATAAAGTTGTGCCGTACTCTTCGCCATTGGCTTCTCATGATGTTCACACCATTTGGGATTATCATTTCCTATAGTCTTTGCACTTGCAAGATACAAAAGAAACTTTTGACAAAAAGCCTTATCAACATCTAACAAGTATTTTTTGCCTGCTCCAAACTTCTCTATATGCAGAATCACATTATTAATTGTAGTTATATTGCTTTTGCTTCGTCCTAACTCAACTTTCTTTTCAGCAAATGCCCTTAGCCAATCCACAAGCAAAAGTTTCTTGGACTTATTTACATTCACTATGCCCAATCGTCCACAATTCAAATCATCTTCCAGCTTCTGCCTTGCAGCTTCTGCAAGATTTCTTATCTCACGATTACGCTTTCTTATTTCAGCTCTTTTTTCAACGCTACCTTTCTCGGGGTCTATATACATTTTTAGAAATTTATAGGAATGCCTATGTTCATCTGGGTTATACATATCCAAATAAAGAGAACACCCACCATTAGACCTTTTCTTCTCACGTAGGATTACGTTTCTCTTATCACTTTTATTTCTTGCCATTATTAGTGTTATTTTTGTTACCGATGCAAAGATACAACAATTTATTGAATATCAGCACTTATGAAAAGTTAAGTAACACTAAAAGTAACAATAAAAACACCAAAATAGTAATATAATATATAAATATCGCTTTTTAAAAACGGCAAAAAACACACATAAATAATTGATTTTCACTATACTTTATAGCATAAACCAAAAACCGTGCATATTAGTTGTTTAAGTTTGCGCGGAGTGTGGTTGTGAAATCACGCTCCGCTTTTTTAATACTTCAGAAAATGGAACCACATAAACTTTTTTTCAATATCAGACTTTGACAACAGTGAAATAGACTTTGACAACAGCTTTTTCAATACACTTTACGTAGGACGATATCAAACTGAGGTTCAATATGTTGCAATTTTAAAGCATTTATCGACTTTGCCAAAAGCAAAAATCACTTTGACAAAACGTCCAAAGCATGTATTTTAAAATTACCACCAAAAACACTAAAAAAGGAGGAAAGCCTATCTGCAACAGTATGCAGAAAGGCTCAACATTGATAGGTACATTACAATACTTCTAATTCTTTTCTCTTCATAATGAGGGGATAACGTTCTGGATGTTTCAAACTATCAATTTCCAAATCCACATCAAGTTTGGGCCATTCTATAGCATTTTTACCACTCATTCTTACCTCAAGGGCATCAGAGATGCATGCATGTTTCATCCAAGGTATCCTATTATAAGATATAAAATAATCATTACCTTTTACTGAAAGCATAATGCCCTTATCATTAATCATCAAGACGCTTACCTGTGTGTCTTGCGAATTTGATTTTAAAATCGTCTCCATTTTCTTTAAGTATTTTTTCGATGAAACTTAATTCTTTACTACTAAAGCCAAAATTTTCTGCTAACTCAATATCTGGTTCCAACCAGTACTTAGCCTCATTTTCCGCTTTTACGACATGAATATGCATTCGTAATTCCTCATTGGAGTAAATCTTAAACACAAAACCATTTATTTCTTTAAACTTTGGACTCATAATTATCTTTCTTTTAAGATATTCTCACTTCCGTCAGCAAAGATAAACAAATAATCTGATAGTACAATCATTTATTAAGATATTTAAATCTTTTTAGCTAGTACTAATCATACCACAACTACTCATCAACCTCATTTGCATAAATCAGAGAAGCTTGCGCAGGCGTAATTTCAGTAGGTTTCAGGTTGTGCTTTATCGCATCAGTATGAATGCGATAGTTGATTTTAGAAAGTTCACGCTTAGATTGGTGGTATCTATCCATTTTTTAGGAGAAAGAGTAAAAGCATTAAGACCTGCCTCTTTTTTAAACCCCTCGAATTCGAGGGGTTTAAAAGAAGGATTATATAAACCTTCCCAAATTTACAACACTTTTGCAACAAATTTACAACAGAAACCTGCAAAATAAACCAAGTTCACCATCCTCATCCACGTATGGAAAAGGAATATGATGTGGTCGATAGCAGCAGGCACCCTTTGCTATATGCTGCTCATCAGAATTTGATTATACACATTTCTCCATCAACACAAAAGTGATGAATCCAAGGAGAAGAGCGTAAGTGGCTTGCTTCTGAAAGCCATGGGCATGGGTTTCGGGAATCATCTCATCGCTCGTTACATAAAGCATGGCACCACCGGCAAAACCCAGCATCACGGGGAGGAAGGTGGAAGAGGCTGAACCCAAACCGAAACCCAACAGAATGCCTGCCACTTCGAGCAGGGCGATGAAGATGGAAATGAAGAAGGTGCGGACTGCTGTAACACCAGCCATCATTAAAGGAGCAATGATCACCATTCCTTCGGGGATGTTCTGCAGGGCGATACCGAAAGAAACGCCCCACTCCGTGGCACCTTCTGCAGAGCAGACGCTCACTCCAGCCGCCATGCCTTCGGGCAGTTTGTGCAGGGCTATCGCCATCACGAAAAGCATCACATGGCTCAGTCTGGCATTGTTGCGATGCTCCTCGGGGTCTAGTCCCGTGATATGATGAAGATGGGGAGTTACCAGATCTAGCACATTCAGAAACAAGGCTCCTGCCATTACTCCGATTACTACCAGCCACCAAAGTCCGGTCTGTTCGAAGGCTGGCACTATCAGTCCCAACGTGGAAGCCGCCAGCATGATTCCGGCACAATATCCCAATACGGCATCGTTCCATTTATGGGGCAACTCCTTGACGAAGAATCCCAGAATGGCACCAATAATGGTGGCACCACAGAGTCCGGCGGCACTTATCAATACGTTTGTCATTGCATTTTTTGTTTTTAAACTATAAAATATATCGAAGTTATCAGTAATGTATGTGAAGATGCAGATACTTGATAGAAGATAAAAAAAACATGGACAACCTCACGGCCATCCATGCCCATCTATTTCGTATCTGATCTATTCTATATTATATGTGTATAGTCATGGTGAAATTGGTTTATTTCAACTTCTTATCATCGAAACTATTTCAACTTCTTATAACCGTAAGCTGCATTATTGCCCAACTGCTCTTCAATGCGGATAAGCTGGTTATACTTGGCCATACGGTCGGTACGACTCATAGAACCCGTCTTAATCTGACCGGAGTTAGTTGCTACGGCAATATCAGCAATTGTAGTATCCTCGGTTTCACCAGAACGATGGGAAGTAACGGTGGTGTAACCATGGCGATGAGCCATCTCGATAGCATCCAGAGTCTCGGTGAGAGAACCAATCTGGTTCACCTTGATGAGGATAGAGTTGGCAGCACCCATCTTGATACCCTTCTCCAGGAACTTCACGTTGGTAACAAAGAGGTCGTCACCTACCAACTGGCAGCGGTCACCGATGGCAGCGGTCAACTTCACCCAGTTGTCCCAATCGTTCTCATCCAAACCATCCTCAATAGAATCGATAGGATATTTGGTAATCAGCTCCTCCAGGAACTTGATCTGCTCAGCAGCAGTCAGTTTCTTGCCATTAGGATCCTTCTTCTTACCATCCTTCAACTGGCGGTAATCGTAGAACCACTCACCATTCTCCTGAACGGCAAACTCGCTGGCAGCACAGTCCATGGCAATCTTCACGTCCTTACCTGGCTCATAACCGGCATCCTTGATAGCCTGGCAGATACTGTCGAGCGCATCCTCAATACCATTGAGTGCAGGAGCGAAACCGCCCTCATCACCAACGGCAGTAGAAAGTCCGCGGCTCTTCAGGAGCTTAGCCAAGGCATGGAACACCTCAGCACCCATACGGATAGCCTCCTTCTCGGAAGGAGCACCCACAGGACGGATCATGAACTCCTGGAAGGCGATAGGCGCATCAGAGTGAGCACCACCATTGATGATGTTCATCATAGGAACAGGAAGGGTGTAAGTATTGCAACCGCCAATGTAGCGATACAATGGGATGTGGAGATACTCAGCAGCAGCATGAGCCACAGCCAGAGAAACACCGAGGATGGCATTGGCACCCAGATTAGACTTGGTCTTGGTACCGTCGAGTTCCAACATCTTATAATCGATGGCACGCTGCTCCAAGGCAGAGAAACCTACCAAAGCCGGAGCAATCACCTGATTCACATTCTCCACGGCCTTCAAGACGCCCTTGCCGCCATAGCGGTTCTTGTCGCCATCACGAAGTTCCAAAGCCTCGTTCTCGCCAGTGGATGCACCAGAAGGAACCGATGCACGACCTACGACACCTGACTTCAATGAAACTTCAACCTCTACTGTAGGATTGCCACGAGAATCCAAGATTTCTCTTGCATGAACATTTTCAATAATCATAATACTATAATACTTTTAATTACATAAAACATTTCTTATTTCTGAGTGCAAATTTAGTTATAATCTGGCAAACCACCAAATTTCTGGCATCATAAAAAGTAGGTATTCGCCCGAAAATACCTATTTATAAGGATAATAGGCATTGAACAAAAAAGCAGATGATGTATGGCAGAACATTCACTTTCCGCCATATCATCATCTGCCCTATCATGAACAGTTGAATTATTTCAGTTCGTCTAGGTAATAACTGATTCTTCCTCCCTCATCACCTATCTGCACATTGGCATCATACCAGGAGATAATCTGGAGCTTGTAATATCTCTCGCCATCCCACGAACGGATTACGTAGGTATGGTAAGAAGGAGTATATACAGGAGGTGGACCCGAGAAACTCATTGCCTTTTCGAGCACCGGATTGCCGCTTACCAACTGCTTGGCAGGACCGTTGTTCGGGTCGAACCAAGGGTTCTCATTCATATCCAGTTTGTGCTTGATGCAATACTTGTTCCAGTCGTTCTGCGACATGGTGACATAGACGCTTGCAGAATCATCCACGGCGAAAGTCATGTTGTGTTCTGCCAGATAAGCATCTACCTGCGCCTTGCTCGTCCACTTTTCATATTCGCCATAGCCCAGGTCGGCAGCTCCGCCCTTGCCTGGTCCACTCGTTCCGCTGTTGGTTCGCAGCTGGTAACCATTAAAGGCAAGGTCCCACTCCGTAGCAGGATAAGCCATGGTCTTTGGATCATCCTCCTGGTTTTCCATCACTAAGATGCTGTTGGCTTGTCTCTTCACCGTCTTATAGGTTAACTTGCCTGTAGATTGATTCTTGGTGAAGATGGTATCGCCGTTTGCATCACGCTCTGCATCCTCGAAGATGTTCTTCTGTACGCCCTCGCTCCAATACTTTACAAGTTTAGCTGTACCTTTATAATGGAAATACTCCTCTATTGGCTTGCCGTCAATAAAGGCGATGACACTCTGGTTAGGATTCAGCACATTATAGCGATGTCCCGTCTTCAGGTCAAAATAGAGCCAGTCGTTGGTAACACCCGTGCTATAACCCGTTTTTCGGGGCAAGGTATGACCTGTGAAGTCCTCAGCCTCATAAGATACGCAGCTCGTCATTGCAGCTGCCACACCTATTATATATAGTAATGCTTTCTTCATCATTTCTTCTTTCTAAATGCTTTTACCAATTCATCTACCAACACTTCCACCTGCACATGCGCCTTGGCTCCAGCCGTGGCTGGCACGTTAAACATGGTGATGCCCGAACCCAGGGTCTTTGGCACATAGTTAAAGATGTTATCCACACCCACCGTTACCTTCACCTTATTATAGAAGGTCTGAATCACCGACAGGTTGCACAATACATACTGTGGCAACTGGCAGCGGAAGTAGGCATCGTGGCTCTCGCCGTTTACAGAGAGTCGGTCCTGCACATCAAACTTCTTCTCACCCATGTAGCTTGCCGAGAAGGTGGCGCCCAGTCGGTAGTTCTTCTTGTTGTACTTATAGTCAAGGCTCGCCGTAGCAGCATGAGGTGAAGTGGTGTTCACCTGGATGCCATCCGTCTTGCTCACGTTCACGTAGCTATAGGTGGCATTCATCGTGAAGTGGTTGAGGAAGTGCCAGCGCATGATGGTCTCCAGTCCGATGAGGTTCTGCTTGGCGAGGTTGGTGTATTCAAAGTTATACTGCATGTCGTAGATGCGCCATACGCCCTCTATCTTCTTGCGGAAGAAGTTGCCATACACATTGCCCGAGATGAAGAAGTTATCATTCGAGTACTCTGTGCCCAGGCTCACGTAGTTGTTCTTCTCAGGCTTCAGGTCCTCGTTACCCTTAATCATGAACATGCCGAGGTGGTCCCAGTTGAAGAACAGCTCCTTGATGCTTGGCGAGCGATAGCCCATAGAGTAGTTGGCTCTCCATGCCCAGTGATCCGAAGGACTCCACTTGAAGGCAATCTTAGGCATCGCCATCAGTCCGAAGGCACGGCTGAAGTTGGTTCTCACACCTGCCGATACCATCCAGTGGTCGTTCATCGTCCACTCGTCCTGCAGGAAAGCCTCCGTTTCCTTCAGCGAACGGGTGCGCATGATGTGGGAGGCATCGCCGTTGAATCGGTCGCTCGTCAGGTCATCGCTCAGGTGCTCGATACCGAGGATGAGGTCGTGACCCTCGAACTTCTGCGAGGTGATGGAGAGGCGAGGCTGGAAGATACGGCTCTTATACACCTTGGTACGCTCGTCGATACGCTCGTGGCGCTTGAAGCGGTCGTAGAAGTCGCCATGAAGGGAGGCGGTAATCTTGAACCAATCCTTGAAGGAGTACTTAATCTTGGTTCCAGCCGTCCAGTCACGCGCCTGACTGAAGGTCATGTCCTGAATGAGGTCGTAGGTGTTCATATAGAACGCACTACCGTAGGCAAGAATCTCCAGGTTCTTGAAAGGGTCGTAGAATACCTTCTGCGATACCGAGATGTGCTCTGTACCCTCGATGCCCATTGGCGGACGGGAAGCCACGCTGGTAATGGTCACGTCGTGGTCGAGCCAAGGATTCGCCTCTTGGGTATAGACCTTCTTGTCGTTCTCCGCCTGATACATGTAGAAGGCATCGCTCGAAGAATACCACACGTCGGTCTGCGAGGTCACCTTGCCAGCATTGAATCCTGCCGATACCCAGCTCTGCAGGTTCGGGCGGTCGGCATTCTTCTCAAACATATACAGGAAGTCCTTCTTGGAAGGATTCTTGTAGTTGGTCTCGTTCATCTGTCCCCAGCGCACACCAGCCTGAATGTCGATAGGCTTGGTGGTTTTCTTGGTGATAAGGTTGATGACGGCACCCGATGCACGGCTTCCATAGAGGGTACTGCTGGCACCTTTCACGATTTCGATGCGGTCGATGGCATGGAGGTTGAAACGCTCATAGTCGAGGTTACCCGCCATGTCGCCCGTCAATCGCTCACCATCCTGCAGGAAGAGCACGTGGCGGGCATCCAAGCCCTGCATGGAGATTTCGTTGCCGAATCCCACTTTCTGGATATTCATACCCGGGGTCTCCTGTTGCAGAGCCTTGGTCAGGTCGGCATAGCCTGCATCTACCAGTTCCTTACCGCCGAGCACCTGCGTGCTCACTGGCGAGAGCTTGATAGGTCGGGCGGTACGGGAACCTGTAACCACCACCTCGTTCACCTTCATCACGTCTTCGGTCATGAAGAGCTTGAGGGAGCTGTCGCTTCCGATGGTTCCCTTCAGAGGGTTATAGCCCACGGATACCACCTGGTAATAACACTTGCCACTCTGAGGCACCTCGACGGTAGCCTCACCGTCCATATTGGTGACGGTACGTTGTGGCGACTTCAATTTCTCATTGTCGGCGTAGGTGATGACTGCGCCGATGATTGGCTGCTCAGTGGCTTTATCGAAGATACCGAACTTCACCTTTCGCTGTGCAGCGACAGGGAGGGCGAGTATCAGCAGCAAGCCGATGAGCATTACATTTCTAATTGTCTTCATTTATATTGCTATTCTATTTTTTCCAAATCCTTACACGATTACAGCCTCGCTATGGCTTGTTTCTCTTCCCTTCATTTTTTACTTGCAAAGGAAAGAGAGATATGTCTGGGCATACCCCTCTTTCCTTGAATAGATATAAGCTACAGTCTCTTATTTGATTCCGTGCTCTTTCTTATACGCTTTCAAGTCTTCCTCGTACTTTGCCTTGTCGGCATCAAATGTTGCGAGACGTGACTTGTCGATAGTCTGCTTAAAACATTCGGAACGAACGTTCATCATGTTATAGTTTACGATGAACTGAATTTCGTGTGTCTTGGCATTGTAATAGCCTTGAACGCTACTACCTTTGGCACTTGATGCAGAGCCATCTGTATCTGTACCCCATACAGAGCCATCTTCACCCTTAAACTTTATCCAGCCATCACCTGTATATTCTTTCTGCTCCCAAGAGTTGAGAACCATGGTCTTGACATCACACTTAAAATTGATAATCATTCCCATGTTTCCGACCGTGAAGTCAAGCAAAGATATGGTGAAAGTTTGTGCGTCTGTCTTACTCCACTCAAACTTAAACTTTGTAGGACATCCCTCCGGTAAAAGGGTCTTGTTCACTCCATTCATCGTTGCATTTGTACTAAGAACAATCTCACCATTGAGATAGTTCGTTGCCTCTTTCACAAGTTCAGAATTTGCATCAGAGTTAGTGATTTCTTCATCAGAAGAACAAGAACAAAATGCAAAAACAGCGAAAAAAAGCAAAGATAGGAAGGCGATGTTTTTCTTGAAGTTTGCTTTCATCATGTAACAAACAATTTATTTTATTGTACATTCTGTTGTGAAATGAACCTCAGTATCGAAAGCAACACCTAAGAATTTTGCATCAACACTCTTAACAGTATACTCCAACTTTCCTGTAGAGGCATCATAAGACCCCTCAATAGTTGCGTCAAACTTCAAGCCTGCACCAAAGCTCAAAATAATAGCATTGTCACACTCGTTAACTGTAGAACCATCAAGAACAACTTTGTTAGCAACAACCTTCAACTTTGCAGGCATTTTGCCAACCTTAAACTCAGACAACACCAATTTGTACGAACCATCTCCATTTGGAGTCAAGGTTGTGTTAAGAGCAGGAGAAACATCATTCTGATGTACAGGATTCTTGTTCTTGTTCATGTAAACTTTGTCCAAGCAGCCATAGATAGTTGTCTGAGCAGATACTGGACTTGCGAAAACCATCATGCTAATGAAAGCAATCGCCATTAAAAGTGTTTTTTTAAACATAACAAATAAAAAATTAAATTGTTATTAAAATTAATTCCAGTTTACTGGATTATATTCTGAATATGTACTATTGTCATTCTGCAAGTGAGCAGAGTAGGTCTGGACAAAGTTCTTTGTACTTTCTTTGTCTAAAACATCTTGTGACACAGTGAAATAAACCTTTCTGCGTGGATTGGATTCAAAATCGTACAACTTGTTGTTAGAACTACGATAATATGCAATTAAATTAATTGGATAAATAATTTCACAGTTTGGTAATTGACAAAGAGCCAAATCGCCTATTGCTTCAATACTTTGTAAATTAATAGCCTTTAATTTAGGCAAGTTTGCCAAAATAATTTGAGATGTAACCTTTTTATTATTGAGGTTGATTTTTATTTCCTCAAGATTCTTACAATCTCTGCAATCTAACAAGTTTGACATGGTTGCATCAAAATCCTTTATTTCCTGATTAAGAAAAGCTGTATTTGTCAAATCCAATGATGTTACTGAAGGGTTGTTACTGATTCCTAAAGAAGAAAGAGCAGTTGCGTCGCTCAAATCTAGTCCTCCAATAAAATTTGTCTTTTTTACGACCAAGCCTTTGACATTTTGTCTTGGTGACAATCTATGACATACAAATTGTTTTGTTTGTCCAGTGCTTGACTGAACATCTATGAAAACATAAAAAGACGGATAAAAAGGATTGTTCACAAAATATTCAATACCTTCAATAGAAGCTATCTTTTCAATATCTTCATATTGGGTGTCATACTGCAAGAAAATATTGCGTCCTCTGTCTTCAAGACCGAGAGGTTTGCTGATGTCCAACTTTCCGTCAGAAGTGAAAACCGAACTAAAGTTCATCTTCAAATAAGCAGCAAAGTAAGTATCTGGAATCTCTCTCAAAGTATTATACTTCTCCAAAGAACCCTTATCGTTTACCATTTGCATGTCAACAGTCTTGTTCTCTGCCTCATTCTCTGTATAGAAAGGCATCAAATCCTCTACATTATACTTGCAGGAAGCAGGGAGATAAAGTTTTGTAAACTCATGAAGGATAGTAGCTTTCACCTCGTCATTCTCAACCTTGGCTGTTACCAAGCCGTCGAAGTCATAGATACCATTGCCTTGCAAGTCAAGACCTGTAATCTGTGAAGGAAGTGAAGCGATATGGAAAACTGGACCATAGCCATTGCTGCTAAGGTTCAACTCTTTCAAATTAGGAAAAACAGAAAGTTCCTTCAAGGCAGCGGTATCAACCTTTGTGCCTGAAAGGTCGAGAGATGTGGTGCTGTTGGCTTTGTCGTCAAGGAGCATTTTGCCATTTTCATCAAACTGGTATCCCTTAGCTTTGAGGATAGTCATCAACTCAGAGTTGCTTACAGCCACATTGCTGTAAGAAGGTGCATCGTCGTCACTGCCGCAAGAAGCAAAGCCGAGGCAGAGAGCCAGGGCAGCGAGACCGATAAAATTCTTAAAAATCTTCATTGTTTTTTGAACTTTTAAAATGTTTATAATTAAAATTAAATATTATCTTGAATTAGGCTGCAAAGGTACATATTTCTAAGAAGGTATGCAATACCTAAAAATAATGAAATACGCCATCCTCATTTATGGGGATTTAAAAGGCAAAATTCATGTTTTTCATACTATTCTTCGCATATTCTAGGTATTTTAAACGCCCTTGGAGGGTGTGTCATGGACTTATGACACGCCCTCTTGTCGTTTATGGGTTCATCTCAAAACTAATCACATGCAGCTGATTTGCTGCTTACATGCAGCTCGTAACGCCGAGCGAAGTGGCGATAGCCGTCAGGATGCTGATGGCTATCTGAATCACCATTTTCCAGGTTTCCTTTTTCATCATCTTCTACTTTTTATTGGGTTTTACGATTGGGATGGATGGAGTTGATGGGGAGAGTTCCAGCCGTGTAGGGGCTGGAACTCTATAGGCTAGAGAGTAATTTGCACGTTGTCGCCGTCAGAACCGGCATCGGTATTGCCGCCGGAAGTACCCGTATCACCCTTGTTGTCGCCTTCAGAGCCGGTGGTTCCTCCGCCCTCGGTGCCGGTGGTTCCGCTACCGCCTGCATTGCTTCCGCCACCAGTAGTGCTGCTTCCGCCGTTGCCGTCGCCGCCGCCATCAGGGTCGATAGGGGCATTGAGGTCAACGTTGGTCTTGCCCTCCTTGATGGCCTTGAGCACGGCAGCCTGAGCGCTGCGGCTAGCCACGAGGTTGAACTCGGCGTCGTCGAGCAGGTTCTTGAACTCCTTGCCAGGCTCCCACTGAACCTTCACCTGGTTGATGTTCTGCGCCGTAAACTTGTCGGCAGACTCTGCGCCCTGGGAGCCGAGCAGCACGGAGAAGTCGCCCAAGTCGCCCAGTCGAATCTTCTTGCCCTCAAGCAGCATCTCTCTCATGCAGTCCACTGCCATGTAGAGGATGGCGCTGATGTCAGCTCTTGAATACACACTGCCGTGAGAAGTGATGTGCTTGGCAAACTTCTCGATGGTCATCACATCGGTGTACTGCGAGATGGCGAACGCATTCTGCTTCTCGGTCTTCACGAGGTCAAGGTCCTTCTGGTCAGGATTCTTACCCTCCTGCTTAGCCTGGTTGATGCGTGACTTTGCCTGGTTGATCTCCAAAAGGTTTGCGTTCACGCTGCGCATTACGATACTGTAGTTAATCATACTCTGTTCTGTGTTAAAAAGTTCTTAGAAATTACAACTACCCGGAAGCCTCCGTTCTGCCCGATTTTGGGTCTTCATTGATGGCCGGCGCCTGCCATCATTTAAGCCCCGCTGCGGTCTTCTATGATGACCGCCTTTTGGCACGATAGGCTGTTCCTTCGATTGCTGGTGCAAAGATACGAAGAATTTCTGTATCTACCAAATTTTGGCATGTGATAAGGGTCGATTTTCAGCAAAACGCTTACGATTTGAAACTCCGTTAAAAAACTAGCTCTATGTTCTATGAGGCGCATCTCTATGTTTTTGCGGTATCGAAAACTATGTTTTGCCATATAAATCAGTCTATTACAAAGTAATACCCGATTACAGGGAAACGTATTCAGTATTCAGTATTCAGTTTTTTTCGCTCTTATTACCATCCTCTGTATAGATAGTATATTATATATTAATATATATATTAATATATAATATAAAATAATTACTTATAATTTGTAACCACATAAAAGGTAACTATCGCGAAAAAAACTGAATACTGAATACTGAACACCCTTTAGGTACCATACGCTCGCAAGCGGTTAATGTTGCGTATTGATTACTCTCTATTGATTCTTTCCACTAATTCATTTGGTGTAAGTATCTCCATCTTGGAGAAGCCAAACCACTTTTTGCCTAAGTCCTTTATGGATGCTCCTATATGATACACATCATCGTCTATACAAAGGAAGCGGTCATGTGATAAACGGAATGTTTCAACATCAATCGGTGCATATTGAGCATTATGACGGTCTATGTCGAGTTGGAACTGACGGCTTATCTGCTGAGTGTAGATGATTGCAGACACGTTATTATCTCTTTTATCGAGCAATGTCAGTACAGTCTCGTCAACATAGTTGTCGATAAGGACAATACGTTTCTTTGCACTCTTAATCAAGTCGGACACGAAAGTATAGGCATCATAAACTTGCCCATTGTAGAACACACCCTGCTTCGGCTTGGCATTACCCTCGTCCAATCTGCGAAACACCTCGTCTATGCGCTTATTGGTTGCTTCAATGTGCTTATCGGTATCTTGTTGATGTTGCAGGATTTCCAACTGATGATATTCCATCGTTTCCAAACGACTAAAAACAGAAGCATTGTTTACCATAAAGTGACGCATGGAAACAAATGCTCGCATGATCTGAATATTAACCTCAATAGCTGTTTGTGAACGAAGAACGCTACTAAGCATTGCCACGCCTTGCTCTGTAAAAGCATACGGCATATATTTGAGGTGTTGACCTTGTTTTTCGTTTAAGGTCACAATTTGTGACCTTAAACATTCTTCCTTTGTCAATTGAAACCGAAAGTCATTAGGAAAGCGTTCAACATTGCGTTTAACAGCCTGATTGAGAACTTTAGCTTCTACCCCATATAGCATTGCTAAATCTTTATCGAGCATAACTTGTTGTCCTCTAATAACTTTTATTAAAGGCTCTATATTATTCACAACCTTATTGATATCACATTTTGTAATATCTATTTTGGACTGCTCACAATTTGTGACGGGTTCTTTTTTATCTATGTTGTTTGCCATATTTCTATTTTTTTGAGATCACAAATTGTGACCTTAAACATGTTGTTACTTATTATTGTATGCAAAGGTAGTGCTTTTAGCCTTTAAGCCACTATTGCACAACCCCTTTCTTTGAAAAGAACGTAAAATTAATAGTTTTATTGCTGTGATTGTACTTTTATTAATCGCTTAACTTGTTCTCTATATACCGCTTCCTTCCTGACTGCAATCGGAATGAGATATTATCACGTTCCAATTGCGCACAGGTCGAAAGCGTGGCTATCATTATCGGGGCAAAGAGGGATGGATGTGGTCAATGCGAGCATGAGTGTTTCGCTTTGTCTTCTAACAATGGGGATTATTGGAAAGTTACATATCCGATACTATCTATCAATGATATTGTTAAAATATAGGTGAACTCGGATAAAAGAACGTGTTTTGTGTCATTGTTTAGAAATAAAACATTACCTTTGCATATCAATATAACGATAAAACATTCACTATATGAATAAAATAGTACAACCACAATGGCTTGAATGGGCAAAAGAACTACAATTCATTGCTCAAGGGGGATTGACATACTCCAAAGATGTGTTTGATATAGAACGCTTTGAACGCATTAGAGAAATTGCAGCAGAAATGCTCAGTCTGCAAAGTGGAATACCCATAGAAAAAGTAAAGGATCTGTTTTGCAATGAAACTGGATTTCAAACTCCTAAATTAGATACACGAGCTGCGATATTCAAAGATGATAAAATATTGCTTGTGAAAGAGAAAAATGGAACTTGGTCTTTGCCCGGTGGTTGGGTCGATATAAATCAGAGTATCAAGACTAATACAGAAAAAGAAGTAAAAGAAGAGGCAGGATTAAATGTAAAAGCTATCCGAGTAATAGCTATACAGGATAGAAATTTGCATAATATTCCCCCATACGCCTATAATGTTTGTAAAGTCTTTGTTCTTTGTGAGGTTGAAAGCGGATCTTTCCGACCCAATATTGAAACGGATGAGAGCGGCTATTTCGGATTGGAAGAATTACCTGTTCTTGCAAAAGAGAAAAATAACGAAGAACAAATAAAAATGTGCTTTTCAGCTTACCACGATAAAAACTGGCAAGTATTATTTGACTAATAAATAAAACATATGAAATATAAACATATCGTATTCGACATAGACGGTACATTGATAGATACGGAATATGCAGTCATCAACTCTTTAATAAAAACAATTACAGAAATAACGGGACGCGCACCTCAATATGAAAGTCTGAAATTTGCTTTAGGCATTACCGGAAGAAATGCGTTGGAATTACTCAAAATACCCGACATAGAAGATGCATTGAAACAATGGGATAGGAATATGAAATTGCTCCAGCACACTATTCAACCTTTTCAAGGTATCAAAGAATGCTTGCAATCCCTTTTATCAAGAGGCTATCTTTTAGGCATTGTAACCTCCAAAACATATCAAGAATATCATTCTGATTTTGAGCCATTAGGGTTAGCGGACTTTTTTTCCACAATTGTATGTGCCGATGATACTGATGAACATAAGCCCAATGCAGCACCCTTAGTAGCATATTTGGCTAAAGCCCATGTAAGCCCCGAAAACGCTCTCTATATTGGTGATAGTATTTATGATATTCAATGTGCTGACAATGCCGGTGTTGATTCCGGATTGGTTTTATGGAGCAACAATGTATCTAATCCTATACATGCAGACTATTATTTTAAAACACCCAATGATATAAGTAAAATTCTATAAAAGACGAACTGACTAATTATGAAAACTGCCGCATCAAGACCATTTGGTCAAGATGCGGCTTTTTTAGTTGTAATGCATCCCATCAGTATGGCAGCTTTGGAGAAGTGAAGCTGCAAAAATGCTCACTTTTCCATCTTTTTTTTCAAAAAACTAGAAATCAGAAAAATAATCGTACTCATTTTACGAATTAAGAATCGTAGTAATGCCTCTATCTCGCTTTTTTTTTGTAAATTTGCACCCGAATCAAAAAAAATGAAGTTATGGCAAAAGGACGTAGTTACACAAAATCATATGCCGACGGCTATATGAGAGTCAAGGTTGTCAAGGAAGTGGGAGCACTCCTTGACCACATGCTAGTGGAGGAAATCACAACCCCCACAATAATAAATTTGGAGTTTGGACCTGCTTACGATACCATCAGAGAGATAGGGAAACCAGACTTACCATGCTATATGAAATGAAAGAAAAATATAAGAAAATTTACGGAATGCAAGCCGCTGTGGTTCTCAACCTCATGCATCAGGGAAAGGATTTGCTGGCTTTAATGAAGTAAATATAAGTGAGATTTCCCGCCTCACTATGTGTTAGCGAACTCATTTTGAGGCTAATTAATAATCTATAAAATAAATACAGAAAAAGAAAATAGTATCTGATGAAATCGGAGACCAACTGTCCCCTAAGGGTGTATTCCCTTATAGCTCTCCTGGAATTTGCTTGTACCAGCAAAAAATGTTAGCGCAAACAGACTCTGACGTCCTCTACTAAGGAATGAGCGACAAAGAACTAAATTTCTAACAAATAAAACCTAAGAATTATGGGGAGATTTATTATCAAGCTCGTACGCTTGATGTTGAAGGGCAATGCCTGTTATATAGAGTATGTGGAGAGGATGACTTACAATTTGAAGCGTTCCCTCCTATGGATATGAGCGGGCACATGCACTTACTGGTAGATGTTGCCATGCAGGAAAGAGATTATCATAATGCGCTCGTAGTTCGTCGCTTCTTGGAGACCTTTAACAGAAAAGACAATCATTTGGTTGAAGCTGAGCTTCCTAGGCTTGATGCCTATATCGACACTCTGGATGGCTATTATGAATACCTGGAGCAAAGGAATAGAAAACCATTGGATAATGGTGTCAGAATCGGCCGAAAAAAAGAATACCTTTTTGTGTCTGATGAAGCATCTTCTTTAAAAGATGAAGAGACGACCGCCGAGCAAGCCTCTTTATTTGTAGAATTTCTCACCCTAAATGGTCTGGATTCATTGCGTACCAGTGCGAGCAAGTCTTCACCATTGAATATCGCAATATTTGCGTTTATCAGATATTGGAGAAGAAAGGGCATCCTGGCACCGCAGCATATCGTTAGTGCCAATGCCATTTATCGATTTCTTACCGATGATTGCCATATACGAAAAGAAGTTACGATAAAATCGTTCTACAATGTCTTCAATCATTGTGAGGACATGAAAAATCAAGAAATGGATGATAAAGTGGCAGATTTCTTTGCCCATAGATGATTTTTTTATGGGATAAATATTAATCCTATTTTTCCTAAATGTCCCATGGGCGTATTTGCCCTATCTTTGCACCCGTAATCAGACAAGTAAAGTCTGGTTGCGGGCGTTTTTTGTTTATAGGAATCCGGTACCGTTCCTGAAACTGAAATCTGGCGAATATCTCGCAGCCCAACCCTTTAACATGATATATTGATATGGCAGAAAATGCTTATGTGTTTTTTCATCCGCAGTATGGCGGATTGAGAGTGGTGAACAACGTCGGAGGATTGTTCTTTTGCCTCGAGGACCTGGTTGCCATCACTGCTATCGGCAGAGATACATTGTTCCCGGTATTAGCCGACACGGAGGGAAAAGTGGTAGAAATGTATGTGGAAGTGCATACAAAAAAGGTGCCGAAGGATTTTACACATCGTTTGTTTTTCGGTGAATTCTTTGGCAATGCTGACAAGGTGAAACGAAACAGTAGAATAGCTTGGAGAAATATGATATTCGTAGATTCTCAGGTGGTGAGAGATATGACCATAGGCTGTTCGAAAGATCCGGAGCGTAAGTTGTTTTACAAGTGGGTAAAGGATTTTATCCAGCCTGTGATGGAGGACGAGGACAGATGTTGGCTTTATGAATGTGTCATGATGAAAAGAGTCTGTTATGACCCTCTAGACAAGCCGATGGACATCCGATATGCTGCCGACGGCCTGTATATCAACGATATGAGAATCAACTGACATTATTAATCTTATAACAAGTTATTACAATTATGGAACAAGTAGCAAAGAAGCAGCTCCTCAACGCCCAGAAGGTGGACGGAGCCATCATCAGTGAGGAAAACGGTACCATCGCCTTCCGCAAGGCGCCATGGAACGATGCCGAGGTTATCTGCGAACAGCCTAAGGTGATACCGGGCAGAATGGTATGCTCTGGCGATAAGAGAGGCGACGAGTTCGACTTCAAGCCTTACGAGCATACAGGTGAGAAGGTGTTCGAGGAGATTTTCAAGACCAATCACGCCGTGGTGCGCACCACCAAGCGCACAGTGCAGGTGAACTATACCTTCAGCCGTGACCTGGACAAGCAGGACATGCTGCGCTACCTCAAGACAGAGCACAAGGAACTGATTGCAGGATTCAAAGAGAATGTATAATGAATAATGTATAATGAATAATGATTAATTCAACATTCAAGAACGATGGAACATCTTATAGCATATAATCCGTACAAGAATGGCAACAAGGGGAGCGTAAGCTCCCAGCCACTCTCGGTTTACGACAAGACCATCGCTTATCCCTGGATGGCAGACCTGGTAGCTGCCATCCGTGGGGGTAACGATGAACTGAAGAAGCAGCTGCCTTTCCGCTGCGCTCACTACTACCAGTTCCGAGACAACAGACGCTCGCAGAAGAACGCCGTGCCCGAAAGCTTCCTCTTCCAGACCACCATCGACGTGGACGACAAGGAATATGTGGACAAGGCGATAGAGAAGGCACGTGAGCTGAACTGCAGCGATACCATCTGGAAGGGAGCCCTGCTGCACCTGGAGTACTCTGCCCGCAAGAAGCTGCACATCGACATCCGCATGCCCATCGGCATGACTATCGAGGAGACGCAGCGAGCCTATTGCGAGGCGCTGGGCGTGCCCTACGACGAGAGCTGTATCACGCCAGAGCGCATGCTCTTCATCACCGACAAGGAGTCGGAAATCTATCGCTCGCCCCACTGGTACGAGGTGCTGCCACAGGAAGAGCTGAAGAAGCGCAGACAAGCCTACCTGGACCGTGGACTCACCATCGACGGAAGAGCTGGGAAAGTTAATAGTTTACAGTTAACAGTTAATAGTAATGGTAAGAATAATGAAAATAATCGACTTCCGGGCTCTGACAGCCATCACGCTGTTTCTTCTGGCTCTGCTATTCAGCCTGCCCAACCTTGTGATAGCAATGCTGCTCATGCTGCTCATCTCAGCCCTGCTGGAGCTCATCAGGATGCTGTCGCAGTGGCATCCGGCAAGAACCTCGCAGCCTTCGACCTCTTCCGCAACGCTGCAGGCCTGAAGGACGTAGCCATCAACACCCCAGGCTCCCGTCACTCATCGCTTCTGGCAATCATGAGCGCAGGCGCATCGAGAGTGATGGCCGAAGAGGAACTGAAGGCGGTGGTGGCGCAGAAGATGCCTGCCTTCTCGCAGGAGCGTGACTGCCAGCAGCTTATCCACGACTTCTATGCGAAATATGGCGACAGTTCGAAGCCGATGTCGCAAGCCGTGATCCGCATCAATGCCCAGGCAGAGCAGTACTCCCAGAAGGATGCCGAGCCCTTCAAGACCATGAGCTCCGAGGGCGGCACGGATTCCAATGCGGAAGATGATAAAATCGCTCCGCCTCCGATGCCCGAACATCTCCCAAAACTCGTGGAGCTGCTGCTATCGAAGACTCCGGATGTCTATAAGCCTGCCGTGGCACACGCCATCTTCCCGCCACTTGCCACACACCTCTGCAAGACCACCTTCAAGTATATCGACAATGTGGAGCATGAGGCTACCCTGATGTGCTGTCTGCTGGCGGGCACGGGCGCAGGCAAGAACTGTGTGCAGATGCCTATCAACATGATTATGGAGGACATCAGAAAGCGAGACCGTGAGAACCTGAACCGGGAGAAGGAATGGAAAGAGGAGGTGACACGCAAGGGCGCCAACAAGGATAAGCGCAAGCGCCCGGAAAACCTCATCATACAGGAGATAGACGCCGATATGACCAATCCGGCATTCGTGATGCGCACGGCTGAGGCTCAGGAACATTTTCTCTATACATCGCTCAATGAGATAGACCAGTTCGATGCCCTCAAGGGGCAGGGCAACCAGCAGTTCAAGATCATGTGCCTTGCCTTTGATCCGGGGAACTCATACGGCCAGACCCGCGTGGGCACATCGAGTATCACCGAGCGCATCACCATCCGGTTCAACTGGAATGCATCGACCACCGTCCAACTGGGGCAGCGATATTTCTCAAAGGTGCTCACCGACGGACCTATCAGCCGCATCAACTTCTGTACCATCCCGGAGCGGGAAATCGGTGCCGAAATGCCAGTATATGGCGAATACGACGATGCTTTCAGAGAAGCACTCAAACCATACATAGAGAATCTGTGCAAGGCATCGGGTAGAATTGACTGCGCTGAGGCTTTCGCCCTGGCAGAAAAGTTGAAGGAGGAGAACGCCGACTTTTCTCGCATGTCGCAAAACAGGGTGTTCGAGAATCTCTCCTTCCGTGGCAACGTTATTGCCTTCCTCAAGGCTTGCGTACTTTACGTGGCAAACGGCTGCAAATGGGAACCCGAAATAGACGAGTTCATCAGATGGAGCGAGAGTTACGACCTGTGGTGCAAGATGATTTTTTTTGGCGCAGGCATAGCCAAGGCTAATGAGACAGGAGAGAAATCGAACAAACGAGGACCTGCCAACCTGCTGCAGCAATTGCCCGACAACTTCACCTACACGCAGGCTGAGATGGTGCGCCAGCAGAACGACTTCGGCAAGAAGGGTACGGCGATGATGCTGAGAAACTGGGTGAACCGCCATTACATCGAGAAAATTCCTCCGAAGGAAGCTAATGCCGACGGAGCTGACGGAAAGCAGGATGGAAAGGTGTTCAGTATTCAGTTATTCAGTTTTAAGAAGCTATTATATCGTTCCGACGGACTCGACCTGAGAGGTTTCAACGTTTAACAGTTTCAAAAACTTAACACTTAATATTCAGACAAATGGAAATAGTATTAAAGCGTATAGCTAAAAAAGGAACTTATACCATAGGCAGACTCTATCTGCTGACCGATGCGAGTGTAAAGCGTATCTCGCTGCCCGGCAAGAAGATAGGCGATAAGAGTACATTGGTTCATACCTTCGACAGTCAGCTGCTGTCCAAGAATACATATCTCTGCGATACCATGGAGCCTACATGGCGCAATCTGTTGGGTATCAAGCTGAAGCCAAAGGAAGTGGATGCCCGCTATAGCCGCATAAGTGGCAAGAAGGCACGTAAGGTTACTGGTCATACGGCCATTCCTGAAGGCTCATATCCAGTGGTCTTAACGTATTCGCCAAGATTCAAGCGTTGGCTGCCATTGCTGCTGAGCGTGCCGAATTTCGAGGGCATCCGCATCCATGCAGGCAATTATCCTGACGACACGCAAGGCTGTATCCTCGTTGGGGAGAACAAGTTCGAGGGCATGGTGGCAAACTCTCGCATCTGGCTACAGCGACTCATCAACGCCATGGAAGCGGCTCGCGACAGAGGCGAAAGCATCTGGATTACCATCCAATAGACAAGCAGCATCCCGGCATAAGGGATGCTGCTAATTATTTAAGGTTTCTTTACTTTTTCATCACTTTCCCGATAATCTCCTCGAAATCTTCCTTCTGCATGGCACCCATCTGCATGGTGGGATTGCCCTTCATCGGGATGAAGAGGAAGGTAGGAATGCTGCGGATGCCGAAGACGGAAGCCAACTCGGGTTCCTGATCGATATCCACCTTATAGAAATCTATCTTGCCGGCATATTTCCCGGCAAGAGATTCTACCATGGGAGCCATCATCTTGCAAGGTCCACACCAGGTGGTATAGAAATCGATAATGGCAGGACGGGAGCCTGCAAACACCCACTCTTCGGGATGAGACTCGTAATCCATAATCTTCTTCCTGAAATCGGAAGCAGTAAGTACCTGCACCTTTCCAGCAGAAGCAGACTGATTACTACTGCCAGCTACTGACTGATCAGATTTCTCTGCCCCAGCCTTACTCTCTGATTCAACACGAGAAGGCAGCCCCTTTGAGCTGCCTTCCTGTTTCCTGTTATTTTGCGAACATCCCATAAAGGCTAAAGCCATCATGGCATATAAACAAATAGATTTCTTCATTTCTTATTTCTTTTTTAATTATTTCCTTTTTAAATTAATAAGCCAAATCAACTGCCACTGGATATACGCGGCATGGGTCGAAATACTCGGCACAACTGTTTACCATCGCCTGCAAATCGGCGTTGACGATGCCTTGGAACACCTGCTTGCCATTCACTTTGATGGTTACAGGCTTACTGAGGTCAACCAACTGGTCGTTGAGATATACTCTCAGCTTACCACCTGTGGCTACGGAATAGCTGCGGTTGAACTTCAGGTCGATGCCCCACTGCTTATCCTTCATAGTCGTGGTGTAATCCACATTGCTTACCTTGATGGAAACCACGTTCTGGTCGATATCCATCTCGTAGTAAGTTCTCTGCTCTGATGGGCGAGCCAGCACTTGCAGGTTGTAGAAACCCGAACGGCGTCTGCCATCCATCTCGAAATCCTCCCAGAGCACGGTCTTAGGATATGGATTACGCACAAACTGCTTGAGCCAAGGAGTAGTCAAGCCATAGGTGATGTGATGCTGCATACCCGGCAAAAGATGAATGCGATGGCGGAAGATAGGCGTCTTATCAACTGCCAGCGGACGGGCCAGCTGCGCTGAATCGAATGCCACCTGGGTGTACCAGGTAAGGTCGTTGCGATAGAAACCGGTATCATCAGCCCCCGTGAGGAAGGAGAAACCGATGTTGGCACAGTTCTCTACAGGCGCATTCTTCAGCGGTTCGCCACCAGCCATCGGACCGGCTGCTGCCCAATAATCTGCATAGAATGATGCCAGTCGCTGACTGCCATATCCACCCTCGCTGATTCCGAACACATAGAGTCGGTTGGCATCCACCTCGCCATTCACCAGGTTCTGACGAATCAGTTTTTCGAAAGCATACTGCTTAGACAGATGCCACCAGCGATAGTATTCACCCTCGTTAGGAATCTGAGGGATGAAATAGATGGAAGGAGAATCCTGAAAGCTCAGACCGAGCTTGATGCCATTAGACCACTCTCTGTCCTTAGGACCCGAACCGTGGATATACAGGAAGAGCGGGAACTTTCCGTCGGCAGCCACGCCCTTCTTGCCATAATAATAAGGCATCACGGCATTTGGCTCCAGACATTTAGGCAGGTTCCATGAACTGTTCTTAGCCAGTTTCAAGTCTTCCGGCTCAATGAGTTTCTCCTCCTGCAAATTCCTGTTAGCATCGCACCACGCACTCCACACCATCTTCTGATAGCTGGCTATGTCCTTGCCGTCTATCGCTTGCTGCAATTTGGTTTCAAGCGGAGCGTTCTGGGCAAATTCAGCCTTGCCCTCCTTCTCCAAAGCTTTCTGCTGCGCTTTCAGCGACTGCAGAAAGTAAGTATTCACCTTCTTCTGCAAGCCCGGCGACTGCGCCATTGTCTGGGTTGTGTAGGTTAGTGATGCAACAGTCATCACCATGCAAATCATTTTTTTCATTTCGTACATTGATATTTATTTAATTACTAGTCTTTCAGGGAATAGGTAACCGTGGTCACCACCCTCACCTTTTTAATATAAGGTGTATTCGAATCCCTATCCTCTATCGAGAACTGTCCCTGGTCGGCATTCATGATCTTGTCAATCTTGCTCTTGCTGTTTTCGGCAAACTGTGTGGCAGTCTGCTCGGCATTCTCTATCGCCTCCTGCATCATCTTCGGCTTCATCTTGCGGAATGCCACATACTCATACTTCACCGGATTCTCATAGCCACCATCCACAATGGCAACGCCCTTCTGGAGCAGGTCACCCTGACGGGCGATGATGCTGCGAACCAGTTTCACATTGTGCGAAGTAACGGTGATAATCGACGTGATGTTATAACGATAGCCCTGGCGGTTTTCGCCATATCGCTCAGCATTGAGGTCGATGACCACAGGTGCATTGACATTGATTTCGCTCGCCTTCACGCCATTCTCCACCAGGAAGTTTCTGATGGTTCTCGTGGTGGCATTGATTTTCTGATAGAGTTCAGGCAGGTCGTTGCCTATTTCCTTGGAAACGATAGGCCACGTCACCTTGTCCGCCTCTACTTCCTTTTCGGCAAGACCTTTCACTACAACCTTACGGTCTTTACTAATCACACTCTCAAGTCCCGACTTGATACAGAATCCAAGCATGATAATGCCGATGGCTAAAATCACGGCTTGCTTAATACCAGAATTGATGTTCATAATTAGTCCTCCATTATTAAGTTGTTAAAATTGAGTTTCCAAAGATACAACAAAAATACAGAAAAGCAATACATTATAATGATAAAATATGCTAAAACACACCATATCAACCCATAATCACCATTTTTCCTGCCTAAAAACTTGCATATATTACCAAAAACCCTTATCTTTGCATAAGATAGGCTGCACTCGGCCATCCGAAAGCAAGCTTTCATGGCGCTCGTTTGCACTATCTTTGCCCATTGAATAATTCTAACCAAAAACAAGAAAATGGATTATAACATGATTGGGACCGCATGGTCGTTACTGCCTCCCATCGTCGCCATCGCCCTGGCGCTGAAGACGAAAGAGGTGTATTCTTCTCTCTTTATCGGCATCATTCTGGGTGCCGTACAATATTGTATTTCGATGGGAACGGGATTCGATGGATTCCTGGTTCACCTGACCAACCACACCGTGGGCGAAGGCGACGACGCCAAGGCCTACGGATTGATTCACTGCCTCTCCGACCCTTGGAATGTAGGCATTCTGGTATTCCTGGTGGTTTTGGGCAGCATCGTTTCGCTGATGAACAAGGCGGGTGGTTCGGCGGCTTTCGGCCGCTGGGCTTCCAAGCACGTGAAGTCGAAGATGGGAGTGCAGATAGCCACCATCCTGCTCGGCATCCTGATATTCATCGACGATTACTTCAACTGTCTTACCGTGGGTTCGGTGATGCGCCCCATCGCCGTACGCAACGGCGTGACCAAGGAAAAGCTCGCCTATCTCATCGACTCCACAGCAGCACCGGTCTGCATCATCTCGCCTATCTCCAGTTGGGCAGCAGCCGTATCAGGCTTCGTGTCGGGAGGCGAGAACGGACTGGCGCTCTTCTGCAAAGCGATACCTTTCAATTTCTACGCCTTCTTTACCATCCTCTTCATGCTGGGCATCGTGGTACTGGACTTCGATTTCAAGGCGATGAGCAAGTATGACGTCCGACTGAAAGACTGGTACGAGCGTACCAACGGCGGAAAGCTCGACGAGGTGAGCGATACCAAGCTGCAAATCGTGGAGCACGGCGTGGGAGCCAAGCAGCAAGAGAGTTCAAAGAGTAGAGGTTCGGTAAGCGACCTCGTGATTCCAATCATCATGCTCATTGTGTTCTGCATGGCGGGCATGGTTTATTCGGGCGGATTCTTCGATGCCACCAATGCCAACTATCTGAATTTCGTTGATGCCTTTGCGGGCAGCAATGCTTCGGTGGGCCTTGTACTCGGTTCGCTGGCAGCCCTGATTCTCACCATCGTGATGTTCACGGTGCGCAAGACTCTGCCATTCGATGAGGCGATGAGTAGTCTCATCAAGGGATTCGAGGCGATGGTGCCAGCCATCCTGATTCTTACCCTGGCATGGACCCTGAAGAGCATGACCGACTCGCTGGGAGCAGCAGAATATGTATCTGGCGTCGTGGCAAGCAGTGCTTCAGAGTTGCAGATGCTCCTGCCGGGCATCATCTTCCTGGTAGCCGGTTTCCTGGCCTTCGCCACCGGAACTTCCTGGGGAACCTTCGGCATTCTGATACCTATCTGCATCGCCGTATTCCCTGCTGCCGACCCGCTGCGCATCATCTCCATCTCAGCCTGCATGGCAGGAGCCGTCTGCGGCGACCATATCTCGCCTATCAGCGACACCACCATCATGGCGAGTGCAGGAGCCGAGTGCAAACATGTGCATCATGTGTCATCGCAGTTGCCATACGCCCTGACAGTGGCAGGCGTAAGCTTCCTCACCTTCATCGTGGCTGGCTTCACCCATACCTGGGGCATGGCTACGAGTGCCATCGTATCATGGATATTCGGTATGTTGATGCTCGGATTGGCTTTATTTTATTTAAATAAGCGTCAGAAATCAAAATAGTTCTTAATTTTCTTGCATAATTGAAACATTTTCAATATCTTTGTAGGTGAAATTAGATAAAGAACATATTAACATTTTAATACAGAATACATTATGAAGGAATTGAAAGGAACAAAGACAGAGAAGAACCTCCAGGAGGCTTTCGCTGGTGAGTCACAGGCTCGTAACAAATATACTTACTTTGCAAGTAAGGCTAAGAAAGATGGTTATGTTCAGATAGCTAACATCTTCGAGGAGACTGCTGCCAACGAGAAGGAGCACGCCAAGTTGTGGTTCAAGTACTTGGAGGGCGGTGCCATCAAGAGTACAGAAGAGAACCTTCTGGCTGCTGCCGAGGGTGAGAATGGCGAATGGACAGAGATGTACAAGCGCATGGCTGAGGAGGCTCGCGAGGAGGGCTTCGATGAGATTGCCGCTAAGTTCGAGATGGTAGCTGAGATTGAGAAGCACCACGAGGAGCGTTATCGCAAGCTCCTGAAGAACGTTCAGGACAAGGTAGTTTTCTCTCGTGATGGCGACTGCATCTGGCAGTGCTCTAACTGCGGTCACATCGTAGTAGGCAAGAAGGCTCCAGAGGTTTGCCCAGTTTGCAACCACCCACAGAGCTACTTCCAGATTGAGGCTAAGAATTACTAAGCAATTCAAGTTTCGCAAGTAACCTCCGGTCCCCGAAGGGGGCCAACTTTCAATAACCGCTGGTGGAATGACCGAAGGTCATGGAACCTGCGGACAACCAATAGTAGGGAGAAAGCGTCCCCAAAGGGGGCGAACCACATCCAGTCTTGCTCCTGTTCGCCCCCTTCGGGGACGATAAGAGAGTATCTGTGACTATCCGCAGGTTCCATTCCCTTCGGTCATTCCACCCGCGGTTATTCACATTCGCCCCCTTCGGGGACGGTAGAATGCTACTTGCAAAACTTCAGTAAGTAATTTGCAAATAGAATAACAAAGGGCAAAAGCATTTGACATCTAATGCTTTTGCCTTTTTTAACGTACTAAAAAACGGAAGCCACAACTTTATTACTGATGAATCTTCTCCAGCATGATTTCTATCAATCTCGGCACACCGTAATTTTCTATATCACTTTCCTTAATCCAGATGTAATCATCAGGAAGAGAAGGACGCTCCTCAACCTCCAGCAGATAGAAATCGGCAAGAAGAATGCGATGGGTCAATACATGCTTCACATCCTTTGCCAGCAATATCGGATCCTTCACGAAAGAAGGCAATTCCTTCATATCCGATATATTATACGGCTCCCACAATCCCTGCCAAATATCCCCCTCACCACGACGATGAATCGCAATCCACGATTCAGCCTCAGCAGGATTTTCTGGCTCAACATGATTTTCAGCCTCAGCATGCGATTCCAAAGCTGGCGCCTTATATCTGATATACACATAAGAGAGATGACGGGTCTTCACCTTCACCGTTTTGTTCTTCACTGGCAGTTCCTCTACCCTGCCGTTTCGCAAAGCCTCACAGGTTTCGGCAAGCGGACAAAGAAGGCATTTCGGCGATTGAGGGGTACACTGAATGGCACCGAAATCCATCATTCCCTGGTTATAGGTTGCTGCCTCTGAAGCAGGCAACAGCGATTGCGCCAAAGCCGCAAACTCCTTCTTTCCCTGGGTGGAATTGATGGGTGTATCGATTCCGAAATATCGGGAAAGCACACGATATACATTGCCATCTACCACTGCGGCAGGAAGATTGAAGGCAAAGGAGCCGATGGCAGCGGCTGTATAATCACCCACTCCCTTTAACGACTTGATGCCATCCAGCGTATCAGGGAATTCACCCAACGCCACGATTTGCCTGGCAGCGGCATGAAGATTGCGGGCACGGGAATAATAGCCCAACCCCTGCCAGAGCTTCAAAACATCATCTTCGCTGGCAGCAGCCAGGTCTTCCACCTGGGGATAGGTTTGCATAAAGCGTTCCCAATATTCCCATCCCTGGGCAATGCGGGTTTGCTGCAGGATGATTTCGCTGAGCCAGATGGCATAAGGGTCGCGGGTTTCGCGCCAAGGCAGTTCCCTGCCGTTTTCACGAAACCAACGGAGTATTTCAGTTGAAAAAAAAAAGTTATTAATCATTAATTAAGCTTTTGCCCTTTCAGGGCGTATTTCTATAAACAACTATAACCCAGGGCGATGCCCTGGGCTAGGAGCTTCTGCCCTTTCAGGGCGTTACATTCTTGCTTCGGTCCTTTCAGGGCGTTACATTCTTGCTTCGGTCCTTTTAGCGGATTGCAAATCCGCAATAGTTACTCATACGGCGGCGGATTGCAAATCCGCCGAAACTGCAAATCCGCCGAAACTGTTCAAAGTAATTACTGCTCCGGATATTGCTCGTAAATCTTCAAGCCGAATTCATTGGCAAGCGCATAGGCATGCTCCATGATGTCGGCAAGGATATGCTCATAATTAACCCATACCTTATCCTTGATGAAGAAATAGAACTCGATAGGAAGACCGCACTGGGTGGCTTCCATGTGGCGCACCATCAAGGTGAGTTCCGTATTTACCTCAGGGCGCTGACGCAGATATTTCTCCATGAATTTACGATAAAGCTGAAGATTGGTTGGAGCCAGAGCAGCAGGATTCAGCAGGTCAGCCCCTTCCTTAATACCCTCTTTCTCCAATTCCGCATCAGATGGAACTGCCGATTCTGCAGAAATTTCAGTAACATGAATACCATCCTTTGCCAATGCCTTCTGAAGAGTTTCCTTCAACCTAAAGGAATCCTCCGTGGCGAAATGCTTGGCAAGCAAGGTCTGCTTCAAGGCCTCATCCACCAATCGCACACTGCGGAAATCGAAGTAAACCACTCGCTTCACTCTTCTTCCCCCACTCTTCTGCATACCAATCCAGTTCTGGAACGAACCGTTCACCAGCGTGGCTGGCGAAATGGTAACGATGGTGTTATCGAAATTGCGAACCTTCACCGTGGTGAGCGACATCTCTTCTACAATACCATTGGCATCCACCGACTTCACCGTAATCCAGTCACCCTTGTGGAGCATATCATTACTCGTCAGTCTCACACCGGCAGCCAATCCGAGGATGGTATCCTTGAACACCAACATCAGCACAGCCGAGGTGGCACCCAAACCGGCAAACAGGGTCATCGGATTCTTACCCAGCAGGATGGCTACCACCACCACTCCAGCCACGAAGAGCATCAATATTCTGAGCACACCGCAGAAGGTGTGGAAATACTGTTGGGCCGAAGACCGGCGCTCCTCGCCGTTCTCCAATCCCTTGAACGAACCGATGAACACCAATGCCGTGCGCACCGACATCACCACGATATAGATGCCCGTGGCACGCTCCAGAATCTCCTTGAATATAGGATATTCCAGATAGATGAGCGGCATGAGCGACCATATCACCACAGCCGGAACGATGTGGCAAGCCGAGGTGAGCACCTTCCTGTTCAGCAACACATCATCCCAAGAAAACTCCGTCTTCTCCGTAATCTTCGAAATCAGCGGAACCAATATCTTGCGACAAAGGAAATCGCTCAGCATCGCCAGCAACACGGCGATGATGGTGAGCAATATATGACGAAGCATAGGCACGTAATCACCCGTGATACCCGCCCATGTTATCATTGAATCTACAAATTTTCTAATTTCCTCCATAACCTATCAACTGTAAACTATTAACTATCAACTAATCTCATGGTTGGCACAGCAGCTTGCAAACCTTATCTGCAAAGTTTCGGGCATTGCTGCCATGCATGATACCATTATTGATAATAGAGAAGCAAAGCTCATGTCCATTGGCTGCAGTGCAATAACCAGCCAGCGAGATGATGCCCGTCAGGGTGCCCGTCTTAGCCTTCACATTGCCGTGGGCACTGCCGCTCCTCATACGCTTCTTCAGGGTGCCATCCACACCCGCTATCGGCAGTGAATGAATCAGATGCTGCTTGATGTTGTCGTTGCGAAAGGCATAGCGAAGCATTGCCACCTCCAGTTCAGCACTCAGATAGTTATAGAGCGAAAGTCCCGAGCCATCAGCCAACTTATAACGTGATGCATCCAAGCCCAGTTTCTGGTTGATAAACTGGCGCTCCACACTGCGGGCACTCTTGGCACTCGCCGGACGATTGCCCGTAGAAGCCGCTATCTGATAATACATGCTCTCGGCATAAAGATTGTCACTCTCCTTCATCATCTTGTGCAGCACCTGATCCATGGTGTGGAAACGGGTACAGATGGTGAAGGCATTGGTAGGACAGGTCTTGGTAGAGGCATACATCTCCTCATACTCGATGCCCGCATCCTTCAGTTTAGCCAGGAATCTATCCATGAAGATATCCTTTCTGGAGAACACCAAAGGCGAAAGCACCGGGTTGTCATCATCCCAGCACCAGCCTTCGCCCAACAAATCAGAATCCTTCATCGAGCGGTCGGCATACACCTTGCCACGGATGGTATCTACACCCATCTCCTTCAGGCTGTTGACAAATGCCGAGAGGTCATCACTGTTGAAACGGGGATCCATGCCGCCCACGCAATATACATCGCCATGGAGCACACCCTCCTCGATGGTTCCCGTATATTTCAGTTGGGTTTTAAACTGATAGGAACCGCCCAACTTATCCAGCGCCGTGATGGCCGTAAGGAGCTTCATCGTACTAGCCGGGCGCATCAGCTGGCGCTCGTTGTGCTTGTAGATGCAGGAGTCAGCCTCCAGGTCCCAAACCATGATACCCACCTGCGAAGTTTCAAACATCTTGCTTTTCAGCAGATTGTCGATACCCACCTTCACCGATTCCGGCCAAGGCAATCTCAGCGTATCGGCAGCCAGTGAGTCTAACATTGTGGAGTCAGCCACTTCCGTGTCGTCCTGCGCCTCCACCACTTCATCATTCGTCACATTCTGAGCCTGCATAGGCATTGCCATCAGCATTGCCGCCATCAGGCTCAACATCATATATCTTATCTTTTTCATTGTCGTTTTTTAATTTCTTTCTCGAAAGCCTCTTCGTTGTCCGGCTGAATGGCCACCATGTTCTTGGCTCCGTATTCTATCACCATGCAATGGTCCAGGCCCATGAATGTCTTGGCCTGATGCACACTGATGATGTCGCACACGGGCACATTCCTGTTCGATGAGAACCTGCCCTCGTTGATGATGAGATACTCCATCTCGTCGTCCCTGTCGATAGGTTTCACCTTCTTAAATGTATAGGTGGTGTTCAAAATGCGCTCTATCATGCCCACGATGATGATGGCCAGGAAGATGCCGATAATCGCCATCTTTACCCAGAAGAAATATCCGGCAAGAAGGGCGAACACTGCCACCCCGATGCGAGCCGTCACCGAGAAGCGCTTGTGAAAAGTTCTATCTGCCATACCTATTCTATCCTATTCTGTTAAAAAGTCATTTTCAATTCAATTATATCCGCAAAAAAGTCATTTTTTACTACCTTTTGATAGTCTAAAAGACTATATTACCTTAAATTTCGCTGCAAAATTACAAAAATTCCCTCTCTTATTACTCATTTTAAAGAGAAATTAGTAATTTTGCAACGAATTAAGAATTAATTCCTAAAGAAAGCGGCTTTTTATGCAAAGAAAAGGTCTCTTCTTATAGATAGAAATTAGATAAGAATAAACTCAGATGGTTTATAAGTATGATTTTCTGATTATCGGCTCAGGAGTTGCCGGTATGAGTTACGCCCTGAAAGTAGCCAGAGCGCATAAAGGTAAAGTGTGCATGATTTGCAAAACCTCTCTCGACGAGGCGAACACGTCATTTGCACAGGGTGGTGTTGCGTCAGTTACCAACTTGGAAGTGGATAACTTCGACAAGCACATTCAAGACACGATGATTGCTGGTGATTACATCAGCGATTACAATGCTGTAAAGCAGGTTGTCACCATGGCACCGAAGCAGATCGAAGAGCTCGTGCAGTGGGGTGTCAACTTCGACAAGCAGCAGGACGGCAAGTTCGACCTCCACCGTGAGGGCGGACACAGCGAGTTCCGCATCCTTCATCATGCAGATGATACGGGTGCTGAAATACAGCGCGGACTGATGGAGGCAGTGCGCAACTGCCCTGACATCGATATCAAGGAAAATCATTTCGCCGTGGAGATTATCACCCAGCACCACTTGGGCGCCCGTGTTACCCGACGCACTCCTTATATCAACTGTTACGGAGCCTACGTGCTGAATCCCGAGACCCAGAAGGTGGATACTTATCTGAGCAAGGTTACCGTGATGTGTACCGGCGGATGTGGTGCCGTTTATCAGACTACCACCAACCCAGTTATCGCCACGGGTGATGGCGAGGCGATGGTTTACCGTGCCAAGGGTACCGTGGCCGACATGGAGTTCGTTCAGTTCCACCCTACAGCCCTCTATCATCCGGGCGAGACTCATCCTGCCTTCCTCATCACCGAGGCAATGCGTGGATACGGTGGCATCTTGCGTCTGCCTAACGGCGAGAGCTTCATGGAGAAATATGATGAGCGTCTGAGTCTGGCTCCTCGCGACATCGTGGCTCGTGCCATCGATAAGGAGATGAAGATTCACGGATTGGATCATGTATGCCTGGATGTTACCCACAAGAATCCGGAGGAGACCAAGCGTCATTTCCCTAACATCTACGCCAAGTGTCTGAGCATCGGCATCGACATTACCAAGGATTACATCCCAGTGCGTCCTGCCGCTCACTACATGTGTGGTGGTATCAAGGTAGATTTGAACGGCTGTTCAAGCATCAACCGCCTCTATGCCCTGGGCGAGTGTTCATGCACCGGTCTGCATGGTGGCAACCGTCTTGCCAGCAACTCGCTTATCGAGGCAGTGGTTTATGCCGAGACGGCTGCCAAGCACAGTCTGGAGCATGTGGATGAATACGATTTCAACGAGAAGGTTCCTGCCTGGAACGACGAGGGTACCCTGACCAACGAGGAGAAGGTATTGATTACCCAGAGCGTCAAGGAGGTGGGCGAATGCATGAGCAACTACGTGGGCATCGTGCGCAGCGACCTTCGCCTGAAGCGTGCCTGGGACCGCCTCGACCTTCTTTACGAAGAGACCGAGAATCTCTTCAAGCGTGTCAAGGTGAGCAAGGAACTCTGCGAGCTCCGCAACATGATCAACGTGGGTTATCTCATCACCCGCATGGCAATAGAGCGCAAGGAGAGCCGTGGTCTTCACTACACCATCGACTACCCTGTTCACGCTTACGACAAGAAAGATAAATAAAGAATAGAAGAAACATAAAAAAAGCTCGGATGCGATTTGCATCCGAGCTTTTTTCGTTTATCTCGTCAGCGAGAACTTGATGCTCAAGCCGAAGTCCTGCGTGGTCGTCGGATAACTGCTGCTCGAAAGCAGCGGGGTGTTGGTCTGACGATCGTAGTAGAAACTCATGGTGAGCAACTTGCTCAGGGTGTAATCGGCAGTGAAGCTGAACTTCAAGGCATTGTTGCCACTGCTGGCGCTGCTCGTCATCGAAGCGATGTCGCGGACGATGGCTGCCTGCTTGCGGAAACTGAAGTCAGCACGGAGATTGAGGTCGTGGTTGGCACCCTTCGACTTCTGCGTGCTCTTGCTGTCCTGCTGATTCTTCTTGCCCGTTCTCTTCACCTTCTTGGCTCTAGGACCAAAGAGGTCGAAGTCGTTGATGCGGTAGCCCATACCTATCACCCAGTCCTTGCTCAAGGCCTCGTTCACCTGGATACTCGTCATACTGAGGTTCAATACGCGGGTCTGGCGATACTCAGCCTTCAGGGTCATGTTGTTGTTAAACGTCATGTCCATTCCGAGCAATGGCGAGAATGCCTCGTTGATGCTCACCTGCGATACGTTGAACATGCTGCTTGGCGATGGATTGCCCGTAGAGGCATCGCTGATGAAGCCCAGGCCGTTCATGAACTCCTGATAGGTACTGAAACTGTTGTAACTGCCCACCGCATATACACTCTTGTAACCATGGTTGATGTTCACACTCTTGAAGTGGTCGCAGAACCAAGGCAACTTGCCGAGTCCACTGTAGCGGACAGTCCAGTTTGGCAACAGTCGGCTCAACGTTGGGAATATCGAGAGCGAACCGCCGCCCATCGATGTATAGGCATTGAGGAAGGCAGGTATCATCACATCGCCACTGTACTTGTTAACCGGGGTGCGGGATGCATCAAACTTACCTCCGCTCAACTCAGAGCCAGCCGGATAAACCGCTCCGGCATACTGCGCCTCTACCTTCTGGCGGAAACCTTCCAGCGAGTTGACAAACTTCTCGAAGGTCTTGCTCTTGTAGCCACTGTTGGCATTGCCCATTCCCTCGAAGGCAGAACCCAATGAGATGGTGGTCATCTGGAAGGTTCCGCTCTGGGTAGTCGGCGTTCCCTCATACATATACTGTATACTCTTCTGCGTAGTCTTCGAGTGGGTGGCAGAGAGGTCGATCTTGAAATCCTTAACAGGTTCCAGGGTGGCACGGAACTGCCAGTTGTCTGTCTTGCTCGTCGTAGCCGGTGTTGCGATGGAATCGTTGAAGAGCAGCCAGTCGTTCTCCCTAGCCTTCTGGATATAATCATCGTCAATCATACCGAAGGCAAAGTCAAGTCCTGGAGCCATCTGTCCCACCTTCTTCTGTCCGAAGGCATCGCCCACGCTAGGGGTGAAGCCCGGCAGGGTCATCTGGTAGCTGTTGCGATAGGTGAAGCTCACCTTGCGCACCATCATCGCCAGACGCGATGCAAACTGGGCTGCCTTGTACCACTTCTTGTTGTCAAGCGGCTCCTTCGGCAAGACGGTCAGTTTCAGCTTCAAGGCACTATCCACCTTAGAGAGAAGCTTAATCTGGTTGTTATCCACCTTTTTATATTTAAGGTGGAACATCTTGCCATCTGCCGTCTTCGCCGATACGATGAGGCGCTTGCTGTTCTTGCCATGCTTCACCAGCAGAGTGGTATCAGGCAGGAGGGTCACCTCCTTCTCAAAAGCCTTCTTGTTCTTCGGAAGCTTCTTCGCCAGGTCGTTTCTGCCCTTATCCTTGGCGTTGGTCTTGGCATTCTTTCCATCCTTCACGTCCTTGCCGTCGGTCTTGGCAATTTCCTTGCCGCCATTTTTCTCAGCCTCTTCCTTCGCCTTCAGCTCCTCTTCCCTGGCTTTCGCCTTGGCCTTCTTTCTGTCTTCCTTCTCCTTCTTCATCCTAGCCAGTTCACTCCTGCTCTTGGAACGTTCATATTTCTCGTTCACCTTCTTGAGGAATGGAACGTGGTTGTAGAGACGCACCAGGTCGATGTTGCCGTTCAGGGTCACCTCGCGCTGGCTGTTGATGGTATTTCCATACGAGTGACCTTCTTCATCTTCCATGCCTCGCTCCCACGAATAGTTGGCGCTGTAGTTGGCATCGGTGTTCAGCCAGTCGAAGACTGGAAGCAGATTGAGCGGCACCTTATAAGATGCCGTGAAGTTCTGACTGTAGTCGAGCGGCGTACCCCAGCTCTTCACACTGTTCCATACCGAACTTCTGTAAACCGAGTCTTTCCAGGCATGATACTGGTCGGCATAGAGGTCGGTGTTCACTTCTGGATAAGGCACATCCACCTGAGCATGGGTAGCACTCTGGAAGTTCATGTGCAGGTTCTTGGTCAAGTCCCAGCGCATGGAGAACTCGCGGTTCCAGAGGAACTGGTCGCTATAGGTGAGCGGCAGCTGCGAATTGAGCGTACTCTCCATATCGCGCTCCTCCAGCTCGTAGGTCTCGTGCGTCATCTCCGTATTGAAGGCGATGTTCTGAGGCAGCCAATTCAGTCCGAACCGCTTCAGAATGTCGAGCCACTTGCTCTTGTTCTTGAGTTTCTTGAATGGCTCCCACGATTTATACACAGGAGTCCAGGAATAATCCAGGGCACCTCGCCAGTTGTCACGGTTCTCATAAACCGTGGTCTCGCCGGTGGTACGCTGATGCGCATGACTGTAGGTCAACGAGAAGTTGGCTGGGTCGTACGGCATCGGATGGCCCTTGGTGGCGATACCCACACGGGCATTGGAAACCGAGAAGTTGGTCTGCGTCACCTTGGTTACGGCGATGTTCTCGATAGAGTCTCGCTCTGCCTTCGAACCGGTGGCATCCAGAGCATCCTTCAGTTCCATATCGGTATCCAGCGGATTATACTTCGGCGAAGTCTTCTCCTTGGTCACACTATAATATAAAGGTATGCTCACCTTCGCCTTGTCAGGGAAGAACTTACCCATCTCCAGCGATGTGGTCACACTATAGGTGCCGTAATTGTCGGTGCTTCGGCTTGCCACGCCGTCTTCCAGTCCGCCAAAGCCCTCGCTCATATATCTTCCGGTGGCATTCACGCTACCGAAGTCAGAGAGCTGCACATTGAGGTTGGCATTGGCTGCCCAACCGCCCTTGTTATTGTGCTCCAGCAGTCGGAGCTCGTTGATCCAAACTTCTCCGCTCTTCTCCTCGCCCGAGTTGTTGCGCACACCGATCATCATGGTCTTCACCTCGCCCAGGGTAGGATTACCCACGATGGTGAGCTTGTTGTTCGGATGGTCGGCATCATACATGGTATAAGGTGCCATATAGGAAGCCAGCCCCTGTGCCTTTGCCTTGTTGCGCTCCTTCTTCAAGCTGGTGAAGACGCTGAGCGCCACGTTCAGCATGTTCTCCTCAGGCCATACCTTTTTCTTGTCGGCAGTGCTGTTCCTTACATATTTGCCAGGTTCAGTCACCTTCAGCGGAATCTCATACTCATAGTAGTTGTTCTTATAGTCACTACCCAGACGCAGGAACACAGACAGCTGATTATCCTTCAGGTTGGTGGTGTTCTGCTCCAGGGCATTGGCATGGGTGAACATCTGGATGCGCTTATACTGGCGCAAATCGATGGTAGAATTCTTGTAAACCGCCTTTGCCTCGCCATTACTCAGATTCTTGACCACCATGCTCAGCGCCTGCTCGTTGGCCTCAACCAGCTGTGGCTGACTAGGGTCTTTCTCTCGCTCAATGCCAGGAGGCAGCACATAGTTCACCGGTGTCTTCTCGGCATTCTCCTCCAGACTCACGGTGCTCGCCTCCAGGGTTCCGCCGCTGGCAGCTCCCAATGGCTGGTCGTAGGTGCGCCATTTGCTCATCACCAGGTCGAGGGTTCCGAATCGGAGCACCACCGGCTTCTTGAAGTTGGTGAGGAACATGCGCATGAAGCGGATGCTGGAGAAATCGTTGATGTTGCCCTGACGCTTCTCAAACTCATCCACAGGGATGCGGAACTGATACCAGGTTACTGACGACTTCGTATTGTCGCGCCAGGTCTGGCTGTACTCTCGCTTATCCACGATGAAGTTGCTGCCCACCACGAGATCTTCCGGACGGATGCTCACGTGATACTGGTAGTACTTCTCATACTCGTTGAGCGTATAGTCCTGGTTGATATCTTCCACATCAGGGGTGGTTTTATAAGATGTATCATAACTCTCGGTGCGGCTGTCGCTATCCGGCGAGTTGCCCTGAGGGTTGTTGATATACTTGTATCTGTCCAGGATGGATGTCTTCTGCTGGTCCCAGTCGGAACCGCGGAAATAGTGGTAGTCATCACGTGCCGGATCGGCAAAGATGCTGTCGAACACCGCCTGGTTCACCTTGCCCTGAATCTGATCGAGATAGGCACTCTTGTAGAATTCCTGCTCCTCGCCATCGGTGAGTCCGTTGAAGCCCACATCCTGCAGGGCACGGCTGCCGCTGGTGGTGGCGAATGCGTATGTCACGGTGCTCTGGGTAGGAATCTTACCCCACTGTGTATAGGTGAAGCTGTCGCTGCCATCCACCGGCATTCCACTCTCGTAGAATTTCTTTCCGTCTCGCAGAATATCCTCGCTCACCTCTCCCAGGTTGATGTAGAAGTCGCCACCATAGTCGGCAGCATCAGCCTGATCCTTGGAGTAGATGAATGGGTCGAGCATCCAGAACTCGATGTATTCCACATTGGCCTGCTCAAAATTGTTGGTATCCAGCTTTCTCATCATACCACCCCAGTTGCGCTGAGGGTTCTGAAGCTTTCCGTCGGGCAGCAGGTCGTTCACATTGAAGTTATACGGACCCGGCTCCGATGGATAGTAAGCCAGGTTGAGCACGCTCAGGGTGTTGGTGGCTCCCTGATAGGTGCTCTGCTGACGCAATGGGAAGAGCTCCTTTACATACACCTCTCTTACATAGTGATTACTCAACTGCTTCAGGTCGCTCTTGATGTGGCCAGGGGTCAGCGAACTGCCTCGGCGGGTGAAGAGAGGGTCGATGCAATACCAGGCAAGACGGGAGCGATGGAAGCCACTGGTCAAGCCCGACTTGTCGTTGTAATCTTCCTTGAAGTTGAGGGATGGCACACTCGAAATAATCCATGAAGAAGGAGTCATCACGTCGATGGTTTCCTTGGTTCCCTCGAAATCGTCGAGATAAGAGGCGTTGTCCTGTGTGCCTCCTGCTTCGCCCGCAATGAGCTGGGCAAACTCGCCCTGGAAGGATATATAGGATGGCTGGGTAAGATGCAGGAACGGAATCTTGTCGAGCACATTGGTCAGCCACTGGCTCTCCTTCTTCCAGTTCAGGTTCACACCCCAGATGGTATTCTTCAATGGTTCCGAACCCATCGCCACCTTGTTGGTGAGTGCCTGCTCGGAAAGATGCTGCAGCGTACCGCTTATCTGGAAATTCTTGGAGAAATCATATTCCCAGTTCAAGCCCACCATGGTCTTTCTCATCTGTCCGTAGTCGGTGTTGCTTTCCAGAGATACGTTCACTGCTGTTCCGGCATCAATGATGCTCTGGTTGAGGATGGTCACCTCGCCGGCATTGTAATCTACGGAATAGTCGGAACCCTCGGTAAGGGTTACGCCACCTGCCGTTACCACCACCGAACCCTGTGGCACATTGTAGGCACCCAGGGAGATGACATTGGCTGCCGAACCCTTGAACTGACCCGTGATGAGATACTTGTTCTTCTCGGCCAACTGCTTGGCGATGGTCTTCGTACTATCGTAAAGTTCGGTGAAGGCATACTTGTCTGCCTGCTCCTTCGCAACACCGTTCTTCACCAGATAATCACGCATATAGCTTCCGAATGGCTCTACCTTCGGGATGAACACACGACCGTTGGATACGGTGTAGCCCTCCACATAGTCGTAGTAACCATTGCTGCGCGCCTTGTTGTTGTTGTCGAGTCGGTCGGCTCCTACCACGCGGATGATAGGCTGGCTCTTGACCTGCGCCTCGGGAATATAACTGAGATAGACACCCGTGGTATCGCTCTGGTACTTGATGTCGAGACGGAACTTCTCCTTCTCCACCTGAGAAGCGAGATAATATACGTTCTTCATCATCAGGTCCCAGTTGCCCTGCTGCGGACTGCAGCTGGTATTCTTCAGCGACTTCACGAAGAGTCCCTGCTTGGTATCGGTGATATCCGAAGCAAACTCACCCACCTGATAGGTTACGCCGCCGTAGGTATATTCGTAAGCCACGGCAAGCACCTGGTCGGTCTGTAATCCGGTTTTCAGGGATACGTATCCCATTGCCGAATTCACGGAGTATTCTGAAGAAGAGAGCAGTCGGGCACTCTCCAGTTTTTCGTAATCGCTGCCGCCCACCAGTCCGCCGCCTTCCAATACGGAAGAAGCCTGGTCGTTGTCACGGGCTGCCGCAAACTGGTTTGTCATCGCAGTATACTCGGTGTTAGCCTGGTTGGATGGCACCTTGGTTCCTCCCGCAGTCCACATCGGGTTGCTCAGCTTTTCGGTTTCACCCAGGTCGGTCAGAGCGATGATGTTTCGGGTATTCGTGGTGGTTCCCGTCTTGTTGGTTACCCAGATTTCCACACGGTTGATGGTGACACCCGTTACCAGGTTAGGCAACTTCTTCATCCAGTCATCGTAATGGTTTCTGAAGAATCGGGAGAGGAAGAAGTGTCGGTTCTCCTCGTAATCGGCTACATTCAACTCGAAAGGTGTCAGCTGCACGCCACCCTTGCTCGATACACTCTTAGAGGCAGACTTCTTCTGCGAGAACACAGTCTGCAACTTGAGTTTTCCAAACTGCATATCGGTTCTCAAACCGAAGAGGCTGCTGGCACCCTTGATAAGCGACGAGTTGCTAGGGAAGGAAACATTGCCCGCCTCAACCAGCTTGATGATTTCATCCTCCTTGCCGTCATACTTCAGCTTCATGTTCTGCGCATCATAGTCGAAGGTGGCATCGGTGTTGTAATTCAGGTTGAGATTCATCTTGTCGCCAATCTTACCGTTCAGATTCAGATTGATTTTCTCATCGAAGTTCATCATCGTGGTCTTTCGGTTGCGGATAGGCAGCGAAGGGTTGTCGATATTCTTCTTGTTGATACCAAACTTCAGTTCGGCAGAACCCTGCGTCTTCACCCGGATGCCGCCAGGACCGAAGATTTTCTCAGCCGGTCCCAGGTCGAAGTGCATATCGGTGAAGTCGAATTTCTCCTTGCCCTTAGCCTGATATATCTCATCGTTCTTCTTTCGGTAAAAAGCGTTTCGCTCGTTCAGTTCAGTCCATGCGAGATATTCCGCCGGAGTGAGCATGATAGGAGCCGAGAGCCAGGTGTTGCCCATCTTGTTGCCGATGATGTAGCGGTTGATGGTATCGTTGTAGATAACATCATACTTCAGGGCATCCGGACGCTTCAGGTCGAGCGGACTCTGGTAGAGGTCGCTCAGCGAGAACGGCTGGGTGCGCTGAATCTGCCAGCGTGGATGCAGCAGGGAATCTGGGATGGTATCTTCTGAAATGAGAAGCGGCTGGGCATTGACGCCCGACTTCTTATCCCCATCCATTGCGGCATTGTTGCCATTGCGGGGCTGATTCCTGACTTGATTCCCATTCTGTGCCGATGGTCTCGAAGCCGGAGCAGCCTGTCTGTTTTGTGCCCCCTGGTTTCTTTGCCTGGTTCTATCATCCTGCAGAAAAGGCAAAGCGAGGGCGTAGCCGAAGGTAGAAACCATCAGCCACGCCATCGCCAGATATATGATTCTTTGTCTTATCTTCATTTACTTAATTTGTTTCAATGCGAGTTTCACCACTTGCTCCACAGGCAGGTCGGGTTGAGCCTTCAGGATATCCACCACTACCTTTGCCGAAGGTGCCGGCGAGAAGCCGAGCATGGTAAGGGCACTGACAGCCTCATCCTTGATGTCGCTGTTCACCATCGCCACATTGCCGCCGTTGGCTGGCAATTCATCTGCGATGCCGAGGCTCACGATTTTATCCTTCAGGTCGAGGATGATGCGCTGTGCCGTCTTGAGTCCGATGCCCTTCACGGTTTTCAACATCTTGTCGTTGCCTGTGGAAATCACGTTGCAGAGTTCGGCAGGCGACATAGACGAGAGAATCATTCTCGCCGTGTTGCCACCCACTCCCGATACGGTGATGAGCAGACGGTAGAGTTCGCGTTCCTGCTTGGTGGCAAAACCGAAAAGGGTGAAAGAGTCGTCTCTTCCACCAGCCACGAGCACCTCGTGAACATAGAGTTTTACTTCCTGCTTGCCCTGAATGGCGGTATAGGTATTGAGCGAGATGTTGAGTCCATATCCCACTCCGGCCGTTTCTACCACTGCCATCGCTGGGGTCAGCTCGGTCAAATCGCCATGAATATATTCTATCATATCTTGATTTCTCCTTTTATATGTGATGAAGCTAAGTTACACCTCTTTAATAAATTAATTATAAATTATAAACGATGGGTGGCGGGAAATATTGTACGGGAGCCTAGATATATTATCGGGTGTTTAAAATTAAGAAATCTCATTTCACGATGAAATCACGAAATTATAAGAAATCTGTTCCATCAGCCTTACAATTCGGCCTTCTCCCTACCTAAAAACCATGATTTTATAACCTTTTGCAACTTTTATGAGTTAAAAATCTATTAAAACGTCACGTATTTCAAGAAAAAGCTATACTTTTGCAACCGAAAACAGAAACAACAATTAAAATAAAAGAAATAAAAGATTAACAGATGAAAAAGTTTAGAGCAGCCGTAGTAGGTTACGGCAACATTGGTAAGTTTACAGTAGAGGCTCTCGAAGCAGCTCCAGATTTCGAGATTGCAGGTATCGTACGTCGCCAGGGTGCTAAGGATAAGCCAGCAGAATTGGCAGACTATGAGGTGGTAGATGACATCACAAAGTTGAAAGACGTTGATGTTGCCATCCTTGCAACTCCTACCCGTTCTTGCCCAGAATATGCAGAGAAGATCGTTGCCCTCGGTATCAACACCGTAGATAGCTACGATATCCATACCAGCATCCTCGACTATCGTACTAAGCAGATGGATAACTGCAAGAAGGCTGGCAAGGTGAGTGTTATCTCTGCCGGTTGGGACCCAGGTTCTGATTCTATCGTACGTGTATTGATGGAAAGCTTGGCTCCTAAGGGATTGACATACACCAACTTTGGTCCTGGTATGAGCATGGGTCACTCAGTTTGCGTTCGTGGCAAGCAGGGTGTAAAGGAAGCGCTCTCTGTTACTATCCCATTGGGCGAGGGTATCCACCGCCGCATGGTATATGTAGAGTTGGAAGAAGGTGCAAAGCTTGAGGATGTTACAGCAGAGATCAAGGCTGACCCATACTTCGCTCACGATGAGACTCACGTATTTGCCGTTGCATCTGTAGATGATGTAAAGGATATGGGTCATGGTGTGAACCTCGTTCGCAAGGGTGTATCTGGCAAGACTCAGAACCAGCGTTTCGAGTTCAACATGAGCATCAACAACCCAGCCCTCACCGCTCAGGTATTGGTTAACGTGGCTCGTGCTTCATTCCGTCTGCAGCCAGGTTGCTACACCATGCCAGAGATTCCAGTTATCGATATGTTGCCAGGAACCCGTGAGGAAATCGTTGCTACACTCGTGTAAGACTTTGAACTTTGAGGTTTGAACATTGAACTTGATGATTAGTTTAACTGGTTCAGATTCATAGTTTAGCAAATAATAAAGGCTCGCAAGAAGTTTCGATTTCTTGCGAGCCTTTTATCTAATTATTTCCTTCAAGTTTATTCTTCCTCGTCTGTTGACCAGATACTATATTTGCCATAATTCTCTCTTGAAAGAATGTCCAAATCATGATCTGCATCCTCATTCTGTGCAGGAATGCTGCTCAAAGCCAGGAGTTGGCTCTCGTTCTCTAACTGGCACACCTCTACTTGAGGTTTCATATAATTCTTCTTCATATTATTTGCTTCCATTTACGTATTTGTTAATTAATAAAACTGCATCTGTGGTATTTATCACTCCATCAGAATTTAAATCAGCAACACTAGAACTGATTTCATTGGTTGTTCCCTCTACATAATGGTTGGTGAGCAATACCGCATCAGAAGTATTGATAACACCATCATTGTTCACATCACCCGCACTATTGTTGGAAACACCTGTTTGTCCAGTTCCATTCGGCTCGTCCGGATTCGTAGGGTTGTACTCAAATCGGGCAGTTAATGTGACTTCTTTGGTTGGCATGAGATAGTAAAAGGTTTGAGAAGAACCTATTTTCTTTCCATTGTCAAACCATCCCAAGAACTCATAGCCCTGTTTTGGATACACCGATATTTCCACATAGTTTCCAGCTTCCTCCTTGGCTCCACTGGTACGATTGAAGGAACAGCATCCCTTAGGGGAACTCTCCAGATAGACTCTATAGGCATTTGAAGCACTCGGTTCTGCAGGATTTACCGGCACAAACTCATATACAGCTTCAAAAGTCACACTCTCCTCCCCTACAATGTAGGTGAAGTATTGCTCTTCGGTATATTTTTTTCCATCCTTCAACCAATAGGCAAACTGATGGTTTATATCATTAGCCGAAGTGCTGATATAGACCTCCGATCCGCTTGCATAGGTTCCATCTCCCGATGTATAGGCATTGGTGGAGCATTTGGTTACCACCTTGAAGTTTGCCATAGGCTCAGGAGGATTGGTCGGATTGAAGACGCCAGGAACGGCTGCCATGAGCAGGCTGCTGCTAAAGAATAGCAGCAACCATGCCATGATACCATATTTGATTATTCTTTTCATAGACTATTCTTACTTAACCATCACCTTTGTTGAGGTGTTGTCCATCTTGACTACGTAGATGCCCTGACCCAAACTGATGGTTCCACTGCTCTGGGTTGAGCCAATCTCAATACCATTCAATGTGTAGATGCTTACATACTTGCCTTTCACACCACTGAAGTTGATACCACCCTCTGTTGGGATGATGCTCACACCTGTATTCTTGGCGAAATCAGCAATACCAGTGGTACTTCTGTTTGGCACCAAAGTGAAACGGCCATTAAAGGTACCTGCCTCTGAAGTGAAGCGGTAATCGCTTGTAGAAAGATCTACAGTAGCATCAGTCAAGTTGTCCTTCAACAACATCGGACTATCCATACGGATTGCAGAGATAGTATAGTCGCCAGCCTTCTGTACCTCAAAGCCTAAGCTTACGCTACCCAAAGGACGCTCATTGATAGCGAACTTCACATTGTTAGCTTCAAGTGTATATAACTGAGGAACCGCTGTGCTGCTTTCAAACTTGGCAGCATCGCAATCCAACTCATAACGCTGGGTCTTGTCTTCATTGAACACAATACGTGTCTTGTCTGTATGAGTACCATCAGACAAGGTGAGGTTCACCATCTGACGATTGATATTGATACCCTTGGCAAGATGCTTTGCCTTGTTGGCAGAATTACGCTTCTGACTATCCGTCTGGGTGAGTCGGAATTCAGCACCAAACTCCATCTCGTTTACATCCTTAGGCTTCTGAACAAAGAATGCCTGGAATGGCTTGAATACATAGTTGTCGTCTCCAGGACGAACAGCCTCGTAAGACATACCATTCCAATAGGTAATAGGAGCATTGTAACCCAAGTCGTCCATATCGAAGTAGCTGGTATGAGGATTACCCACGAAGTTCCAGCTTGCATTCTGCTCATTGTTTGAAGCGTATGTGCCCAGGTCTTCCTGTACATTTTCAGCTTCCAACTTACCAAACTTCTCCTTAGCAACAGGAAGAGTTAACTTACCAGATTCTGCAGATTGGAAGATATAACCAGTACCACGATGCAGCCACATATCTGAAGCATCCAGGTCTTTCCATCCGCCAGAGCCTTGGCTTGCACGAGTAGCACCATCATACTTACGGAATATAAACTGACCAGGAGCCACGATGTCGCTACGCTTGATATCGAATGGGAAAGAGAAGAAGTACCACTCGTTAGAATTCACATCAATATCGATGTGGAACTTTGATGCATCTACATTTCCATTGGCGATAATTGTTCCAGAACCATTGATATGAATATCTCCTGCATTCTGGATTTCATTACCCTTTACGACCAATCCACCACCACTGTAAATATCAATATTTGGAATACCATCAATGCGACTTGACAAAATAAACTCCTTTCTAAGATAGAAGTATTTATATGGTTCATTAAAGTCTTCAAATGCATGGAACTGGCTCCACTCTGTATCCCAAAAGTAGTTGTTATAGCTCTGTTCTGGCACATGGAGGGTTGCTGTTTCATAAGTGCAGAAAGTATTCTGATTAATCTTCACTGGCAAGATGGTGTAAGTAAAGACATCGTTAAGATTACTGCAGCCTTCAAAAGCCTTATCTCCTACACTCTCCAATGTACTAGGCACCTTTACTTCCTTCAAATTGCTACAACCAGAGAAAGCATATTCATCTATTCTGGTAAGTCCAGGCAAACTGATACTATCTAATGCACAAGATTGGAATGCATAAGTACCGATACTCTCTAACAATGGAGGGAAGTCTACACTGTGCAAATTATTGCAACTTCCGAAAGCAGACTGTTCTATTGTTTTCAAATCAGATGGCAGAGTGACGTGATTCAATGCATTGCAAGAAGAGAAAGCAGAATATCCTATATTTTTACACGCCTTGAATTTTACATCTGTCAGAGAACTACAATTTGCAAAAGCTCCTTCCCAGCCTCCTTCTATAGACTCCAATTTCTCTGGAAGAACAACACTCTTCAGCTTTGTACAATTATATAATGCACCAGATTCTATTGCCTTTACAGAATTAGGCAAACTGACAGTTACCAATTTACTTAATTCACGGAAAGCATTACGTCCGATTGTATCATTCTTTGTAGAGCATCCTGTATAGTACTCATAGCTATTCTCAACTACATTTGCATCAGATAAATCTAAGTAATGGAGGTTATCCATTTTGTTACGAATTATCATAATATCGTAACTATTGATGGAACCCTTTACTTTAAGAGAAACAATACTATTAGCATTCTTCAGACCAACTTTATCAAGCAAGCCAGATGTTGAAGGCTGCGCTTCCGTCGTTACTTCATAGTCGAACTTCGTTCCAATTGGGAAGACTCTTTTTGCCATATCTTTCCAATAATTGGCAGACTTATAACTATCCAAAGATGCTTCTGGTACATTTACCAATACGAATTCTCCCATTGGTATGGAAGAAGTTTCATTCTCAGACTTATCAATAACAGGTGGTACTGTAGCCATAGATGTTACGATAGTAGTACCATCGAAACACTCCCAACCTAAATTAGTTATAGTTGAAGGCAATGTAATTTTCTTCAATGAAGTACATCCATAAAAAGCCCTATCACCTAACTTTTGAATAGAACCGAGATCTACAGAAGTCAAATTGTTGCAGTTCATGAAACAGCCCACTTTACAAGACTGAGAACTCTCGCTATCATAACCTGTCGTCCAATCTGTTTGCTTTACATTAAGTAATTTGAGATTAGTTAAACTGGTACAATTATAGAATGCGCCTCCACCTATAATAGAACAATGCGACAAATCTATAGTAGACAAATTCTCACAGTTCCAGAAAGCCCTAGCTGGAATATTAGCTATAGCTACTGGGAAAGTAACACTTTTCAGTTTTTTACAATCCTCAAAAACGCCATAGTCCCAACTTTTCAAATTTGGGAGTACAACACGTTCCAAGGCTGTTCTACTCATACAACTTGCTCCAAGAGATTCAATTGTACTTAAATCTATTGAGGACAATTTATTACAGCTACTAAAAGTACCAGCAGGAAGCGATTTAATAAGTTTAACTCCAGTTACTTTAGTCAAGCTCCTGCAGCCACTAAATGCATATTCTTCTATCGTTTTTGTTGCAGAAAGATCAATATTTTCAAAGCCACAATTACTAAATGCATTACTGCTTATGTACGCACATTTATTCAGATTCAAATGTTTTATTTTGCTACAACCACTAAATGCAGCACTACCTACCGATGTACAATTCGACAAGTCAATGTTCTGTAAATTTGAACATCCATTAAAAGCATATTCAGGAATATTTGTAAGTAACTTTACGCTTCCTACTGATTCCAATGCAGAACAACCCGAAAAAGAATAATTTCCTATTGTCTTACAACTAGACAAATCTACAGAAGTTAAAGAGCTACAATTAGAAAAAGCAGATTCTCCAATTTCTTCACAATGTGATATATCGCCAACTGATTTCAATTTATAACAGGAATTGATACCATTAAATACACGAAATTCAATTTTTTTACATACTTTCAACACCACATTCTCTAATTGAGAACAGCCTCCGAAACTACCAGAACCCAATATTTCGCAACTACTCAAGTCTATAGTTTTTAAACTAGAGCAATTATTAAATGCGTAATATACAGATTTCAACTGATTCGTATTTACGACTTCGCTTAACGCAGAACAATCTTGAAATGTATTACTCAAACTAGTAACAGTCTTTGGAATTGTCACCTTCTCTACAATCTTATTTCCAGAGAAAACACTTCCCAATTTCGTTACCTTGTATTTTTCTCCTGCATAGGAGACTTCACCAGGAACAACAACTTGCTCCTCACTATTACTAGAAGTAGTATTAATACTAACTTCGGTTTTCTGCGAGTCATAATCATAGCCGATATAGCATCCCCATGTCACGCCATTACCATCTGTATAGGTAAAGTTTTCTTCTTGCGCAAATCCGCTCAAGATTCCCATACAGAACAGAACCATTAAAAATAAAAATCGTTTCATAATCTTTTGAATTTGTTACTTCATTTTCATTACTTTCTTACCATTTACAATATAAATGTTGCCAGGCAGCATAGCTGAAACCTTGTTTCCATTCAAATCATAAATATTGCCAAGAGATTTGTCGGCAGAATCTGCTTCCACCTCTTCAATTCCAGTAGTTTCACCATTTATACGGATGCTATAGAATGCCTTAGGCTCCTGATAGTCGATAGGGAAGTCAACCCAGCATTTTCCTTCAGGAATGGTATATTCATAACCATTGAGCCAATAGAACTTGGTACCATCGCCCTTGTTCTGCAAAACATAACCTTCGGTCTGAACCTGTTCCGTTACCGCACCATAGAGATAACCAGCTTGTGCTGTCTCTACATATTTGCTTTCATCAACTACACCAGAGAGTGTACCCGTATAGCCATTCTCTGCATATAAAATATAAGGTGTATAAGCCTTCATCTCTTTCTCCTCGGCCAAATTAATAAAGCCATCTTTTCGATTGAGTACAGAAAAAGCTCTTACTCCAGCAGGCAATTCAGCATCAAACGGCAACACGCAAGATCCATATTTGTTGGTAGCATTGATATAGAGAGGTACGGTGCTCTGATTAGCTACCTTAATGGTTAAAGTCTGGTCAGCCACATTATATTGCTGAGCATTCTGCTTGGTAATAACATGACAACCGTCAACCTTCAATGTCGCCTCGCCCGGTTTCAAATAAGGTGATGCTGTAACATAAACATAGAAGAGAGGACCACTTGTAGCTGTCAGCTCAGCATTTGTACCAGAGAAACATGACAAGCGAAAATCGCTCTTCGATACTACATTGTAAGAAGAGATCAGCATGTGCTTAAAGTTTTTAGTTCCTTCGAACTCATCCTCATCATAAGGGAAGATAGTTCCTTTAGACTTCCAAAAATTAGCATTAGGCTGTCCGTTCTTAAACTCGACATCCAAGCCTGGTGGAAAATGAATGTCCATCTCAAAAGCGGTGTAGATTTTAGAACCTACAAGACTTACCGTGAAATAATACCTGTTACTACTCCCCGGCACAACAGTTAATTCACTGATGGTTAGGTAATCAGTGGTAGCTATGCCTTGTGCCCATGATTGCATCATAAAGCATAGCAGAAAAAGAAATGCAAATACTCTTTTCATACAAAAATGAATTTGATTATATATATTACTTTCTACCAGAACATAAAAAAAGGTGCAGGTTCTATCATTTCTCAGCCTAAAGGTTCTGGACTACCCGTGCGCAAAGTAATGATAAAAACCTACACCCAAGAGTATATGCATTTTGTCCATCCCACTATGGAAAGTGGGATGGATATACATAATCAGCTTGGGGAGGCAATGTCATACTTTTTCCTGCGCACTTAGAATTGTCCAGATTCTTAGGCAAGTCAAAATATTATTGCTTCCTTAAAATATGTCTGCCAGTATTCAGATGTTATTCCTCCTACCGACGCTGCAAAGATAGAAAAAAAATCAATAACTACCAAATATTATCTAAGAAAAGTGAAGGCAAACTGAAAAAAAACACTTATAATAACCCCGTCATATACAATGGCAAATAAGTAATCCCCTCCTCTACTTTCAAATCAGCAGTATGCAAAACATATTGGGTTGCCAGATAGCTACCATATTTAGCGATGCACTTCTTGAGAGAAGTGAGCGTGTATCTATTAGTTGACTTCACTTCTATCGGTGAAATATTATGCTTTGACGTTATTGTATCTTTGGCTATCAGGAAATCCAGTTCCATCCTTTCTTTGGCATCATCCTTACTATATTTGGAAAAGAAATACAGCTTATGCCCTGCCGAACGTAACATCTGAGCAACAATATTCTCAACTATCATTCCGCCATTGAACTCCAGTTTATCTACCAGAAGCTTGTTATATAAGTTTTCAGATACTATCGTATATTCATTGAAAGCATGACTGATGAGCAAACCCGTATCAGCCATATAGCATTTCAATGTCGTATCATCGGTATTCATTCCAAGACCGATGCTTGGCTCTGTCGTATTATAGGCCATATTGACTATCATGGCATCTGACAGCCAAAAGAAAGCCGTTTCATAATCTCGCATTCTCGCCCCTTCAGTAAGTGCTTTCAACAGGAATTTCTTTTCATGTTTTTGAAGTTGAGAAGGAATTGTATCAAAAATCTGAGTAACTTTAAAGACATAAGTTGAAGCATACTTTTGGATATCGTTACGATATAAGGTAAGAATTTGTCGCTTCACACGATCTACCTTATTGAAATCTCTGGTTTCTACAAATTTAGCTACAGCCTGCGGCATTCCTCCAACAATGAGATACTGTCTGAAATAGTCCATTGCCATGCGATGCATCATTTGTCCCATCTCATGCTTTTTCTGAAAGTTCATTCGTATAAGCGGCATCAGGTTTTCATTGTTCAGTGCCCACAAGAACTCCTCAAAATCCATAGGATACATCAATATTTCTTCCTCCTCAGAAGGAATCATGATATCCTCTACGTTCTTTTTGATAGAAACAAGCGAACCAGTCTCGATATAATCGTAGCGTCCATCTTCAACCAGATACTTGATAGCAGTACGAGCCCGAGGATACAATTGCACTTCATCAAAGATAATAACCGATTCTCTTGGATATAGAGGTGTATTGGTGAAACTGCTCAAATACATAAAGAATGTATCCAAGTCATCCAGATAGGTTTCGAACAAGGATTTTATGTTCGTTCCTATCTTATTGAAATCAAGCAAAATATAACTCTTGTATTCTTTTTTAGCGAATTCCTTCACGATATAGCTCTTTCCTACACGGCGGGCACCATTGATGAGAACAGCACTTTCTCCGTTCTGTTCTTCCTTCCATTTCTTGAGTTGATCATATACTTTTCTTCTCATAATTTACACCTATCCTAGATTAATTATATCGGATAAATACACCTATCCGCGATTAATATTTTCCGTTTCTTACACCTATCCGCGATTATCGGATAGCACAAATACACACCTATCCGCGATTATCGGATGGTGCAAATATACACATATCCGCGATTATCTCCAAGAAAAAGGCATTTTTTTAATATCTTTTAATCTTATGAAGTAGGTGTGATGTGAACCCTAGGCTCCAATACTTTTGTATATACAGCGTGTTATAAAGGTAAACGAAATGAATATCAAGGTTTTAGATATAGGTTTTTAGTAGTAGAAAACTAGTTTTTCGAGACCATGCCTTCACATCACAGCCTTGCCTTCACAAAAACAGGGGTCGTATCTTAGTCACTGAGGATTCTAGCTTAGTCACTGAGATTTTTATCTTAGTCACTGAGATTTCTAGCTTAGTCACTGAGAGATTTATCTTAGTCACTGAGAGATTTATCTTAGTCATTTCAGAACTCCAAACAAGTTTTTTTTCGATTATCTTCGCGAATCTTCGCGAAAGTTCAGAGTGAGTCGAAAAAAAGCCGTATCTTTGCACCGTGATTTAGAAAGAGATGCATCAACACGAGTTACAAGAACTAAATAAAATAACAATTTTAAAGCGAAAGGAAAAAGTATGATACAAGTAGTATTGAAACAGAACAAGGACAAGAACAAGAAGGGGGCCGAAGGCGAATATATTTTTGCCAAATCATCTATCACCCATCACGATTTTCTAAAGAAAACCGGATAAGTTATTGATAGACAAGAAGCAACATGAGTGACTGATACCCCAAAAGGGGGATTTATCCCTCACGCATCCCTCACGATTTTGGATTTATCCCTCACGATTTTACTGATGCAGTAAAGTAAAAAGGCTTCGTTAGCTTTTGAAACTGGCTTCGTTTGACTTTGAAATAGGTTTCGTTTGCCTTTGAAACAAGCTTCATCTGCCATTGAAATAGGCTTCATTTGCCCTTGAAGTAAGCCTCAGTTCAAACTGGTTTGAGGCTTAAACAAAGTTTACGTGTAGCTCTATTAAAGTTTACTTGAGCCTCGTTCCAAATTCAAATGAGACTCAGTTCGAATTCATTCAAATGATTCGATGAATCGTGTGTAGTGGCTGTAATGTGAAGTAGGCAAAGCTAGCAGCATTATTTGGAATAAGCAAGGAATATCGGTGATTTTCTTTCCGAAAAAACTTGGTATCTTGAAAAATAGTTGTATCTTTGCACATAGAAAGGAAATAAGATATGGAAAAAGTAAAGGAAGTACCATACGGAGTGGCAAATTTTGTCACGGTAATGGAGCAGAATTTGTATTATGTCGATAAGACGATGTTTATACCCGAGTTGGAGAAGCAGCCCCGTAATCTCTTCTTCATCCGCCCTCGTCGCTTTGGCAAGAGCATATTTTTGAGTATGCTCCACTCTTACTATGACTGTAACCAAAGCGCTAAGTTCCAATCACTTTTTGGAAAACTCTGGATAGGACAGCATCCTACGGAGTTGCAGGGCAAGTATCAGGTGCTTTTTCTCGACTTCTCACAGGTAAGCGGTAATATCGATTCCCTGGAGCGCAACTTCGACTTCTATTGTTCCGTGAAACTGGATGGTTTCATGCGCCGCTATGGTGAGTCTTATTCTGAGGAGACAAGAGAGAAGGTGCGCAAGGCAGAGTTTGCCATGGATAAACTGGCTTTTATCCATGATGAGGCTGCGCAGAAGGGATTTTCGCTTTATCTGATAGTAGATGAATATGATAACTTTACCAATGTGGTGCTCAATGAGCATGGCGAGAAAGTATATCATGCCATCACCCATGCCGATGGATTCTATCGTGATGTCTTCAAGAAATTCAAGGGCAACTTCGAGCGCATCTTCATGATGGGTGTCAGTCCTGTTACGCTCGATGATGTAACCAGTGGTTTCAATATAGGATGGAATATCTCTATCAAACCAGAATTTGACGAGATGCTGGGATTCTCTACTGCCGATGTCATCGAGATGTTTACCTATTATAAAAACCATGGCTGCATCCCGGCAGATAGTGATATCAACGCTATCGTCAACGATATGAAGCCTTGGTATGATAACTATTGCTTTGCAAAAGAAGCATTGAATAAGAGTATCAGAATGTTTAATTGCGATATGGTGCTTTACTATCTTCGCAATTATATGGATTACGGACGTTCTCCTCAGCAGATGATCGACCCAAATACCAAGACCGATTATGGCAAGATGAAGAAACTGCTGCAGTTTGATAAACTGGATGGTGAGCGAAAGGGAATTATTCGCAAGATAGCTGAGGAAGGACAGATTTCAGCACAACTCCATGAGTCGTTCTCTGCCTATCAGATACCGAAGGCTGAGATATTCCCGAGTCTGCTTTTCTATTATGGCATGCTGACCATCAAGGGCACCCGTGGCTCCAAACTGGTATTGGGCATTCCTAACAATAATGTCCGCAAACAGTATTACGGTTATCTGGAAGAAGAATATCAGGCAAAATCGTATGTGGATACCAACCAGCTGACGGATTATTATTACGATATGGCGTATGATGGCAAATGGGAAGAAGGCCTACGCTTTATGGCAGATGCCTATGCAAAGGTTTCCTCTATACGTGATGGCATTGAGGCGGAACGAAACCTGCAGGGGTTCTTCATGGCGTATCTGAATCTGAACGATTATTATTATACTGCCCCAGAGTTGGAACTGAATCACGGCTATTGCGATTTCTTCCTTCTGCCGGATTTGACCCATTATGCCACCAAGCATAGCTATATTCTGGAACTCAAGGTGCTGCCCAAGAAGGATTTCGAGGCGAAGGCTGAGGAACAGTGGCAGCAGGCTGTGGAACAAATCAGGCAATATGCAGAAGCTCCTAGGGTAGAAGCACTGCGCCAGGGAACCACACTGCATAAGATTATCATGCAGTTTGAAAGCTGGAACCTGAAACGAATGGAAGAGATTAATTAATGACTTTGGCTTGAAAAGTTCTATCAGAAATATTCAAAGAAAACAAGAAAGGCTCGCAAAATATCAAAACAAGAAAGGCTCGCAAGAAACAAAAACTTCCTGCGAGCCTTTTGAATATACTATATTCCAATTTATTTATGCGTCATGATGTCGAGCACCATATCATCGGTGGTTCTCATCGCATCGGCACCGATGGAGGTGAGGTTGTGGATGCACTTATCCACATCATCATCCACGATACCCTCGGCTGAGGTTACGCATTTGCCTTCCATCGAAAGAAGGGATGAAAGAAGAGCGGTGCTCACACCAGATGAAATCTTCAGGGCACAACTTGGCTTGGCACCGTCGCAGATCATACCCGTGAGGTTTGCCACCATGTTCTTCACCGAATTGCAGATGCGGGTATAATCGCCACCCATCAGATAGGTGATACCGCAACTGCTGCCCGTGCTGGCTACCACACAACCGCAAAGCGCTGAAAGCTTGCCCAGACTCTGCTTGATATAGATAGCCGTCAAGTGACTGAGCATCAGGGCACGGATCATCTCTTCCTCGGTATTCTCATTCTCAGGTCGGTTTTGTCCACATAACCATCTGTTCGGATGCCTCAAAATCCTGTACACCAATTGGATATTTCATGACGTCATACTTTATTGTTAGCCATGCAAAAATACAAAAACAAATGGAAAATTACATTTTTTGCCCAAAAATGTTGGTCTTTTACGGAATTTTAGTTATCTTTGCAGCAAATCTCTTCTTTGTGAAGATTTTGGGGATTGTTCTCGTACTTAAGCGACAGAAGAATCCATGAGTGTTATTAACAAGATGTTGAACCATTTAAACATTGACAAATTAAGAAACAGAAATAAAAGAATGAAACGCAATTAAAGAGAGCAGTTCTAGGAACTCCTTTTCTAAGAGATTACTTAACACAAGTATTAATCAGCGTTTCCGTTCTGAACTTGAAAAGAACATATTGATTTTTAAGATATTGAGCTTTTAGCTCTTGTTCTCTACTATTCGAATACCGCCAATTTTCGCACATACGAGGACAAGCAGATGGAAGGTTCATGCCATATATGGCGTGAGCCGTTCTGTGCTTGTTGTATGTGCAGGTCACTTGGCGGTAACCAGAATAGTAAACAAGTCACGAACGGTTGCACGCCTTTTTTTGAATTTACGATGAAACAAAAATTTCTATTTTTACTTACATTAGTTTACACTTTACTATCAACGCCTTGCCTTGCAGGTGTTATTGAACAAAACGGAATCACTTACATTATCAACGATGATAATGGACACGCTACCGTTACTGCAAATAGTTCAAAAACAAAAAAGTATAAAGGAAACATTACTATTCCTGCAACTATTATTGTAGATAATCGAATTTACCAAGTAACAGCAATTGGCAAAGACTGTTTTAAACGATGCTACGAATTAAAGAGTGTATCTTTACCAAATACCATTATTGCTATTGGAGCAAATAGTTTCAGTGAATGCACCAATCTAAAAGATATAGATATACCTTCCTCCGTAACAACTTTAAAAGATGAATGTTTTTCTTATTGTTACGGCTTTAGGAAAATAAACATTCCTAATTCTGTCATAGCTATGGGGAGAGGCTGTTTTGCAAATTGTCGTGATTTAGAAACAGTCACACTTTCAGATTCTTTACGTTCACTTAGTCCTCAAACTTTTATCAACTGTAAGAATATAGATAACATTATCATTCCTTCAAAAGTTAACAACATTGGTGAAGGATGCTTTTATTGGTGTTTAAAATTATCAAACATCAAAATACCGAATTCTGTAACAGAAATAGGGAAAGAATGCTTTACTAACTGTTCCAATCTCGAAAAAATCACACTTCCTGATATAAAAATTTTAAGAGAAGGTTGCTTTGCTGGATCGAAATTATCATCCACAAAGTTAGACGAGCTAAAACTACCTCAAAGCTTAATTTCGATAGAAGCACACTGTTTTGGTGGTTGTAAAGGTATAAGAAAAATAACTCTTCCAAATTCACTTAAAGAATTAAAGAGTTGCTGTTTGATGAGTACAAAAATCGAAACAATAACAATACCATCATCTGTAACTTATATTGATGCTAAGGCTTTTTTTGATTGTAATGATTTAACTTCAATAACTGTCGATAACAGCAACACAAAATACTGCTCAGAAAATGGCATTCTCTTCAATAAAGAAAAGACGTGCATCATAAAGTTTCCCCAATATCATACTACAAGTTCATATGACATACCACAAACTGTCATAAACATAGGAGATTATTGCTTTGAAAGCTGTAGGAATTTATCCTTCCTAACCATTCCGAACAACGTCAAGCAATTAGGAATATGGTGTTTTTATGATTGCAACAAACTAAACAACATTATTCTACCAGCATCCATCAACTACATCGGAGAAAGATGTTTTTGGGGATGCCGATCTTTCACTCGCTTCACTATTCCAGATGGTATTACAAACATCCCTGACGATTGTTTTTTTGACTGCGACTTATTAACCAGTATAACTTTGCCTGCATCTATCACAAATATAGGTAGGAATTGCTTTTCTGGAAACAGCAACCTTATCGACATCACTATACCTGAGAAGGTTTCATATATAGGAGAAGGTTGTTTTTCGTACTGCAACAAGCTCTCTACCATTATATGTTTACCGTCAATTCCCCCAAAAGTGCCAGTTGATTACGATTCTTTCTGTTATAACTATATCAAGAAAATGCCCACATTATATGTTCCACAAAATAGTATAAAATTATACAAATCAGCCAGAGCCTGGAAAGAATTTACAAAAATTCTTCCTATAGAAACAGCAGGCATCAACGATGTCATAGACACAGACCTAGTATTTTCTTCAAAAGAAAAAGGAAAAGTATCTATCACTGGTCTCCATGTTGGAGAAATCATACAATGCTACAATGCTTCAGGTTTGCTCTTCAAAACATGCAAAGCTGCATCTAATGAAATAGCAATTACGACGGCAGAGCCTATCATCATAATAAAAGCAAGAAAGCAGACCAATAAAATATTTGTGAAACAATAATTCGCTTGGCACACAAAAACAAAGGCTCGCAAGATTCCGATAATAGAATTTCTTGCGAGCCTTTTCTATCAAATATTAATTCTCTTTTCAAACAATATTCTTCCTTATACTTCATCCATCCGCTTCAACTTCCAGCCATCAAACTGCATGATGATTTTATGCAGCTGTGTGCCTTGGCGAAAAGCCTCCACTCTTGGAGCCTCGGAATAGCGATAGATTTGAGTCTTGGCATCCTGCCATTGTTTCTCAATCCTAGACTCATAATGCTTTTCGTCTTCGCCCTTATCTCTTTTCGGAACAAGCTTCAACTCTATGATGTAGCTATGCTTCGTTGGATAGTGTGTGAGGTCGGGCAAGAGGAAGAAGTCGCAATAGCCATGGTTCAACTCCAGTTCTGGCGCAGTATAATAGTAAGAATTTAAACTGAGATAAGCCATGAAGAAACCTTGCAGATTGCGCTCAGCCTCAATACCATCACGAATAGACGACACCTTGCCGTAAGCATCAGCCATATATTCCAACGCTTCACGCCACTTGCCATAAAAAGCCATATAGGTGTACATTGTGACAAGATTACTTGTGTTAATGTGTCTCACATCCTGATACTCATCCAGCAAGAAGCCATAATATTGCTTGCGCACATTGTTGTTTGGAATACCCAGAATGAGCTGGCTACCCAAGATGCCCTTGACGGTTAGCATGCCATAATAGAACAACAGACTAGGAAAATATTCCGGGTCTGTAATCTTATGAGCCGGAAATGTCTCGTAAAGCGAAGCCACGAGTTCTCCTGCCTCAGCCACCGTGCGAATTACTCCCTTGCGGTCGCCATCCATCTTGTCTAGCTGAAGGAGCTTCTTCATCTTGTTATAGTCGGTCTTGGTATTCGGGTCTATCATCTCCTCAGGTGCCTCCCCTCTGCTCATATAATTGCGCAGATAGTAAATCACCATATCACAATTGAATACCTTGCTTTGGGTTTCCAAGGCATTCTTAGAGAAGCAATAGTTATCATACCATGGCTTCATTTCCTTGACCACGGCATCCACATCGCAATCTTGGCGAATCTCCCCCATGCTCTTATAATAATTGAAGAAGTTGCACACATCTTCGGTGGAGAAACCTAGCATCTGGTTAAACTCAGGCTTGGTGGAGATGTGCCAGCCGATGTTGAAACCACTCGTCACATCGTCTAATGTCACAGGACTGACACCCGTAATGAAGATTCTTTCAAACGAGCCCTTGAACTTCTTGAAAATATCCCGATAGAACCCCTCGGCATGCGTCATCGCCCAATATACTTTCTCGCCCTGCTCATTGAGCACAGTATTGGTGAAATTGTCATATTCATCGATGATAAGATAAAGGGGATACTCCTTGACTTTTGCCTCACTCTGTATCAAAGCTAACTTGCCTCCAGCATCCTGAGTGGCATTAACTTTCTGCCTCAGCTCGTCAGAATAAAATTCAACATAGTCACGCACGAAACCATCCAATTGTACGCCCATATAGAAATTGAACTTCTCCTCAAGGTTGTCGATATTACCGCCCACCTGAGAGAAGTCGAGGTGCATCACCTGATAGCGACCTTGCAAAGGCGTAGGATGCTTGCCTATCCAAAGATTGCCAAACCATCGCTGGAACTTATGCTTGGTACGAACATCGTAATAGGCATGGAGCATGCCCAGAAAGATACTCTTTCCAAAACGACGAGGTCGGATGAAGATGAGGTAACGTGCCTGCTTCTCCAACTCTGGGATATACATGGTCTTATCCACGTAGTATATGTTTTGTTCCACCATCGTCTGGAAATCAGACACGCCGTATGGAACCTCCTTTATATTCTGTACCATAGCTAAATTCTTTTGATTTCTTCACTGACTTTATTTATGCGTCATGATGTCGAGCACCATATCATCGGTGGTTCTCATCGCATCGGCACCGATGGAGGTGAGGTTGTGGATGCACTTATCCACATCATCATCCACGATACCCTCGGCTGAGGTTACGCATTTGCCTTCCATCGAAAGAAGGGATGAAAGAAGAGCGGTGCTCACACCAGATGAAATCTTCAGGGCACAACTTGGCTTGGCACCGTCGCAGATCATACCCGTGAGGTTTGCCACCATGTTCTTCACCGAATTGCAGATGCGGGTATAATCGCCACCCATCAGATAGGTGATACCGCAACTGCTGCCCGTGCTGGCTACCACACAACCGCAAAGCGCTGAAAGCTTGCCCAGACTCTGCTTGATATAGATAGCCGTCAAGTGACTGAGCATCAGGGCACGGATCATCTCTTCCTCGGTATTCTCATTCTCCATGGCATAAACCACCACAGGGTTGGTGGCACAGATGCCCTGGTTGCCACTGCCACTGTTGCTCATCACCGGAATCATGGCGCCACCCATACGGGCATCGCAGGCTGAAGCGGTGCGGGAGATGATGTGCGAGAAGATGTTGTTGCCAAAGATGCCATGACTCAAAGGACGGTCCATCGTCTTGCCCAAGCAATGACCATAGTTGCCCTTGATAGACTCCTCGGCAGCCTTCATATTATATTCCTTGGTCTTGAGGATGAAAGAGATTTCATCAAGCGGAGCGGTGGTAGCAAACTCATAGACCATCGGGAAATTGAGCTGGATGTCATCATCAGCCTCATCGCCCTTCGCTCCACCACGCTTATCGAAGACCACATCGCCATTGCGCTCCACATACACGAAGTTGGTATGTGAACCGGAGATGATGGCTGTGGCCTGTGCATCATCTGCATAGCAGCTCACCTCGATATAGAGTTTATCCACATCTCCCTGCTTCAGCTTGATGTTGAAGTCGGCATTCTTGATAAACTGCTTTCCCTTCTCCAGACTGTCGGGAGTCAGATCCTTGAGCACCTCGAGTTCATACTCCGGCTTTCCGATGAGGGCGCCGAGCGATACGGCGATAGGCAAGCCTATCATTCCCGTACCAGGAATACCCACACCCATCGCATTCTTGAGCATGTTAGGACTCAGGAGCACCTGGATTCGCTCAGGGCGCTTACCCAGAGTGGTGGCAGCCTGGGCTGTACAGAGAGCCACCGCCATCGGTTCGGTACAACCGATGGCAGGCACTACTTCCTTGTTGACGAGCGCGATGATGCGCTCACGCTTATTTTTCTCTAACATAACATTATAGGTTTAGTCTTCCAACTGGAACAATGGATCGTCTGGAGTCAACATGGTTGGCTTCTGGTCGAATTCCTTCAAGAGCTGATCTGAAGCATACTTCTTGTTCACTACCAGGCGGAACATGTACTCGTTGAACCAATCGTTGGTCATGATGAAACAGCCGCTAAAGCCATTGTCAGCACCCCAACTGTTCTCCACCTTCCACTTCACTGGCTTGCCATTGGCATCGAGATCCACGGCACTCAGAGTCATGGCATGAGTAGAACCGCTCTCGAAAGTAGCAATACGGTCTGCCTTGTTCATTGGGAAAGATGTGTTGAAGAGGCTGGCATAGTCGAAGTTGTCGAGAGCCAGATAGCCACGCTTTCTGTCGAGCTGCTTGCCTACATCGTAGCTTGAATACATCTTATGACCATCCTTCAGAGAGGCGATGGCGAGCTGGGCAATCTCCTCCATAGGCAGGTTCAGATACTTCCAGTTATGACCATCGTAGGTGTGGCGGTCGTACTCCACCTCGTATGTCTTGTGGTATGGGCGGCGAGGATCGTTCATCACCATCAGGAAGGTGCCGTTCAGGTCCTTGCCCACGGTCTCCTCATAGAAACTCTTAGGGGTATATTTCTTAGCCTCGCCCACCTGCTTGCCGTCCTTGTCGCGGAAAGCATAGGTAAACTCCTTCACCGGCTCACCCAATGTAAGGCTGAGCATGTGATAAACCTGAGCAAGCATTTCACCCTTACGAGCCTGAATAGCAGCAGGTTTCTTGCCCTGTGAAACCATCTTGCGAAGTTCCAAGCCATATTCACGCAACTTGCTGCTGATGAGGCGGCTCATCTTGGAAGTATTGTTGCTTGAGTAAGTTTCAGGCTGGGCGCTCATTGGCACCAAGCCATACTTGCTAGCCAGGTCGGCAACACCGCAGAAGGTACCACCATCGTTGAGCGGGTTCTTGAAGAAGAACTGCACCTGAGGGTCTTCGATGCTCTTCTTGCCCAGGTCGATGACACCCTGGAGCATGAGGTTAGCCTTCTCCAGCTGGTCGTAGAAGAAGAGATAGTCCTGCGAATACTCCACCACTCTGCCCTGCTTGTCGTTGAGGGCGAAGTTAGAACGGAGCACATTGAAACCGCTGAACATCCAGCAGCGGCCGGAGCTCTTCTGGTTGTGGATGCTCTGCGCTGGCGTCTCGATGCTGAAATGTGTATCAACAGGAGCCTCGTTGGCATGGTTCTTTACCAGGTCATCGATGTTATTAGCAGCAATGGCATTGAAGAGTGCCTTGTTGGCAGCACCGCCAGTCTGGCTCTTCGCCATCTGCTGAATCATAGATTCACTGATGCCGCCAACCTTGTTCTGCGCCATCATAGACATGGAAGCCATCATCAAGGCTCCCGCAAATAATAGGTTCTTTTTCATTGTCATATCTCAATTTTTGGGGCAAAATTACGAAGAAAAAACGGAAAAAGCGAAAATATCACAATAAAAATGTTATTTATTAAAAAAAAGCATTACCTTTGCATGTACAAATAACAAGGAAATATGGACAAAAGTAAGTTTAGTCTATTAAGTAACATCAAATACCCTGAGGATTTGCGCAAACTGAGCATCGACCAGTTGCCACAAGTATGCAAAGAATTGAGAGAAGACATCATCGACGAGGTTGCCGTCAACCCAGGTCATTTTGCCTCCTCTCTTGGCGTGGTTGAAATCACCGTAGCACTCCACTACGTGTATAATACCCCGAACGACCGAATCGTTTGGGATGTGGGCCATCAGGCATACGGACACAAGATACTGACAGGAAGACGTGAGGTGTTCTGTACCAACAGAAAGCTTCACGGCATCCGTCCGTTCCCTACTCCACTGGAGAGTGAATACGACACCTTTGCCTGCGGACATGCCAGCAACTCTATTTCTGCGGCACTCGGCATGGCTGTGGCGGCACGCAAACTAGGACAGTCTGATCGCAGCGTGGTGGCTGTAATCGGCGATGGCGCCATGAGTGGCGGCCTGGCTTTCGAGGGCCTGAACAATGTATCAAGCACTCCTAACGACATGCTCATCATCCTCAACGACAACGATATGAGTATCGACCGTGCCGTGGGAGGCATGGAGAAGTATCTTCTGAACCTCGACACCAATGAAACTTACAACAAGCTTCGTTTCAAGGCTTCGCAGTGGCTCCACTCCAAAGGCTACCTCAACGACAACCGCAAGAAGGGCATCATCCGCCTGAACAATGCACTGAAATCGGCACTGAGCCATCAGCAGAACATCTTTGAGGGAATGAACATCCGATACTTCGGTCCGTTCGACGGTCATGACGTCAAGGAAGTAGTAAGATTGCTGCAACAGCTCAAGAAAATGAAAGGTCCGAAGCTGCTCCACCTGCATACCACCAAGGGCAAGGGTTACGAACCAGCCGAGAAGAGTGCTACCATCTGGCATGCACCGGGCAAATTCGACCCGGAAACTGGTGAGCGTCTCATCGCAGACACCAGCAACAAACCGCCTAAATACCAGGATGTATTCGGCAACACGCTTCTGGAACTCGCCCAGCAGAACCCGAAAATAGTAGGTGTGACACCAGCCATGCCTACGGGATGCTCCATGAACATCATGATGAAGGCGATGCCCGACCGTACCTTCGACGTGGGAATCGCCGAGGGACATGCCGTCACCTTCTCGGGAGGTATGGCGAAAGACGGTCTCATTCCGTTCTGCAACATCTACAGTTCATTTGCACAGCGTGCCTACGATAACATCATCCATGATATGGCACTGCTCAATCTGCCGGTGGTACTCTGCCTGGACCGTGCCGGACTGGTGGGAGAAGATGGTCCTACCCATCATGGTGCTTTCGACATGGCAGCCCTGCGCCCTATCCCTCACCTCACCATCGCTTCGCCGATGAACGAGCATGAGCTGCGCAACCTGATGTATTCGGCACAGTTGCCTAACCAGGGCAGCTACGTAATCCGCTATCCTCGCGGCAACGGCGTGCTGGTGGACTGGAAGAACCCGATGGAGGAAATCAAGACGGGAACCGGAAGAAAACTGAAGGATGGCGACGACATCGCCGTGATTACCATCGGTCCTATCGGAAACGATGCAGCCAAGGCCATTGCCGAACTGGAGGCGGAAGGCAAGGAGCAGTGCGAAGCCAGCGATAAAGGCAAGGAACAATGCGAAGGCAAGCCTCTGAGCATCGCCCACTACGACCTGCGATTCCTGAAGCCGCTCGACAATAGCCTTCTCGAAGAGGTGGGCAAGAAGTTCAAGCACATCGTCACCATAGAGGATGGAGTAAGAAACGGAGGCATGGGATCTGCCGTTCTGGAATGGATGAGCGACCATGGCTACCAGCCAACCATCACAAGAATGGGACTGCCAGACGACTTTGTGGAGCATGGCACCGTGAACCAGCTCAGAGAAATCGTGCATCTTGACAACAACAGCATCAAAGAAACCCTGAAGGCTGTATTGTAATATACATTATTATATATATACATTATCATATTATAATAGGAAATGAAAATAATCATAGCTGGCGCTCACGCCATCGGAACCCACCTGGCACGACTCCTGTCGCGCAGCAGGGAAGAGATTACGCTCATCGATGAAAGCGAGGAGCGATTGGCCAGCATAGGATCAGACTGCGACCTGCTCACCATGCTGGGCAAGCCTACCAGCCTGAGTACGCTGCGAGATGCCGGAGTTGCCGACGCCGACCTGTTCATCGCCGTCACTCCCATCGAAAGCATGAACATCACGGCAAGCATCCTTGCCAAGAACCTGGGAGCCAAGCGCACCGTGGCACGAGTGGATAACCCCGAGTACATGGAACCGCAGGCACAGGAGTTCTTCAGGGAACTGGGCATCAGCAAACTGATTTACCCGGAAATGCTGGCTGCCGTGGATATCAACAACGGATTGAAGATGAGTTGGGTGCGCCAGCGCTGGGATGTGCACGACGGAGCCCTCGTGATGCTCGGCATCAAACTGCGTGAAGGCTGCGAGATTCTCAACGAACCGCTCAAGAACATCAGCGGTCCTAACGACCCATACCATGTGGTAGCCATCAAGCGAGGCAGCGATACCATCATCCCTGGCGGTAACGACGAGCTGAAGCTCTACGACCTTGCCTACTTCATGACCACCCGCAACTACATTCCCTACATCCGCAAGATTGTAGGTAAGGAACATTATGTAGATGTGAAGAACGTGATGATTATGGGTGGCGGCCGCACAGCCGTGAGAGCCGTGAAGAAGATGCCGGAATACATGGAGTGCAAGATTATAGAGATGAGCGAGGAGCGCTGCGAATATCTCAACGATATCCTCGACGATACCCACACCCTCATCATCCATGGCGACGGCCGCGACATTCCGTTGCTTACGGAAGAGGGAATCAGAAGCACCCAGGCTTTCGTGGCACTGACCGGAAATGCCGAGACCAACATCCTGGCCTGTCTCACAGCCAAGCGAATGGGTGTGCGCAAAACCGTGGCGGCAGTAGAGAACGTGGATTATGTAAGCATGGCAGAGAGCCTGGATATCGGTACCATCATCAACAAGAAGATGATTGCCGCCAGCTACATCTACCAGATGATGCTCGATGCCGACGTGATGAACGTGAGATTCCTGATGAGCGCCAACGCCGATGTGGCAGAATTCATAGCCAAAGAAGGTTCGACGGTAACCAAGAAACCGGTGAAGGAACTCGGCATGCCTATCGGTGTAACCATCGGTGGACTGGTTCGCGGTGAAGAAGGAATGCTCGTTTCGGGTAATACCCAGATAGAACCGGGCGACTCGGTGATGGTGTTCTGCCACAACATCAACATGAAGAAGATAGAGAAGTATTTTATATGATAAAGAGAAGCATTTTATATGATAAATAGCAAACTGATATATAAGATATTGGGGCAACTGCTTTTCATAGAGGCTTTCCTGCTCTTTATCTCTCTGCTGGTAGCCTATTACTACCAGCAGGAAGATGTTTTCGCCTTCGTGATATCAACACTCGCTACCATCGGAGGCGGACTCATTCTGAAATGGAGGGGCCATGGAGCCGACAACTCGATGTCGCGCCGCGATGCCTATCTCGTGGTGTCGCTATCCTGGATCATCTTCAGTCTCTTCGGAACCCTGCCCTTCATGATAAGCGGCTACATCAGCAACTTTACGGATGCCTACTTCGAGACGATGTCGGGATTCACCACCACGGGAGCCACCATCCTGGATGATGTGGAATGCTTCCCTCACGGATTGCTTTTCTGGCGATCGCTCACCCAGTGGATAGGCGGCTTGGGTATCGTGTTCTTCACCATCGCCCTGCTGCCGTCGCTCGTAGGCGGACAGACCAAGGTGTTTGCCGCCGAGGCTACGGGTCCTATCAAGACCAAGCTGCATCCCCGACTCTCCACTTCGGCAAAATGGATCTGGAGTATCTATCTGATGCTCACCATCGCCTGCATCGTATCCTACTATGTGGCAGGAATGAATCTCTTCGACAGTTTCAACTATGCGATGACCACTACGGCTACGGGTGGTTTCTCTACTCATAATAGCAGTACCTCGTTCTTCCATTCGCCGGCGCTGGAATACATCTGTACCTTCTTCTGCTTCCTCTCGGGAGTGAACTTCACCCTGCTTTATGCGGCAGTTATCAAGTTCAAGATCAAGGACCTGTTCAAGAACTCGGAGTTCAAGTTCTATATGCTCCTCGTCACCGCCTTTACGGCTTTCATTATGGTAGAGCTGATGGTGATGCGCAACTACGATGTGGAGCATGCCTTCCGCAGTGCCGTCTTCCAGGTGGTATCATTTATCACCACCACGGGATTGTTTAACGACGATGCAGCCCTCTGGCCTCATGTCACCTGGGTGATATTGGCAGCCTGCATGTTCTTCGGAGCCTGCTCGGGCAGTACGAGTGGAGGTTTGAAATGCATCCGTGGCGTGATGCTGGTGAGAATGGTGAAGAACGAGTTCCGACAGATTCTGCACCCTAACGCCGTGCTGCCGCTGAAGATTGACGGTGTCAACGTGCCGATGCAGAAGCGGGTAACGCTGCTCGCCTTCCTCACCACGTATCTCATCATCTGCCTGGTCATCTCCTTCACGATGATAGCCATGGGCATCGACAACACCAATGCCATCACCATCACCCTGAGCTGTGTGGGCAACGTAGGTCCTACGCTGGGTACGGAGATTGGTCCGACGATGTCGTGGAGCGAACTGCCGGATGTGGCAAAATGGTTCTGCTCGCTGATGATGCTCATCGGACGTCTGGAGATATTCAGCGTACTGGTGATCTTCACCCCTGCCTTCTGGAGGGAGAACTAGAATTTAACTTGGATTAAGATATTCATAAACCATGATATATTTTATCAACTAATTCAAAAAAAATTATGAAACCATTAAAATTTGAACCACTATTGAAGTCCACCATTTGGGGTGGCAACAAGATTATCGCTTTCAAGCATCTTGACGTGAAGCAAGAGAAAGTAGGTGAGAGCTGGGAAATCTCTGGAGTTCCTGGCAACGAGAGCATCGTAGCTGAGGGCGAGATGAAGGGCAAGAAACTCAATGAGGTTGTTGCCGAGTTGAAGGACAGTTTCCTTGGAACTGAAAACTACAAGCGTTTTGGCAATGAGTTCCCACTGCTCATCAAGTTTATCGACGCCAACACCGACCTTTCTATCCAGGTGCATCCTAACGATGAGATTGCCCAGAAGCAAGGTAAGGAGCGCGGTAAGACCGAGATGTGGTATGCGCTGCCAAGTGAGCCAGATGCCAAGCTCTACAACGGCTTGAAGATGCAGATTACTCCTGAGCAGTATAAGGAGATGGTGGAGAATGATACCATCACCGATGCCCTGGCTCAGTATAACGTGAAGGAGGACGACTGCTTCTTTATCCCAGCCGGCAGAATCCATGCCATCGGAACAGGCTGTTTCGTTGCCGAGATTCAGCAGACCAGCGATGTAACCTATCGCATCTACGACTTCAAGCGCAAGGACAAGGATGGCAACTATCGCCAGCTCCACACCAAGGAAGCTGCCGAGTGCATCGACTACACCGTATTGCCAGACTATCGCCAGAACTACACTCCTGCCAAGAACCAGGGTGTTAGCATGGTACAGTGCCCTTACTTCACCACTGCCGTTTATGATCTCGACGAGCCAATGACGCTGGATTATTCAGAGTTGGACAGCTTCGTGATTCTGATTGGCTTGAAGGGTGAGGCTAAGATTACCGACAACGAGGGTAACGAGATTACCCTGCAGGGCGGCGAGAGCATCGTAGTGCCAGCCAGCACCCAGACGCTGAAGGTAGAAGGAACCTTGAAGTTCCTGGAGACATACGTATAAATTTAAGGGTAAAAAAGTAAAAAGGTAAAAAGAGCCTGGCGGGATGTCATCTGCCTGCATTCTTTTTACCCTTTTACCTTTTTACCCTTTTACCTTTAAATATCCTTTTTACCTTTCTAAAAATCTTTCCACGTCCCTCTGAATCTTCTGGAATTCCGGAGAGAACTGGTAAAAGGTGTTCTTCTTCATCATCATTTTCACCTTGCCCAGACTGTTCTCATAGCATGCCATCTCTGTTCGTGCCTGCTCGGAATGAACCGCCCTGTCACGGATTTCATTCTCCCTTACATTGCGCAGGGTATCGCAGACACTCTGAACCAGCGGACTCACCACCAGGTCGAAAAGATGATGACCTTGTATATACAGATAGGCATTATGTTCGTTCACCCCCAAGGCATTCAGATACTGAATCATATCCGGAAGTTCATCCTTGAACTTCTTGAAGCGGCGCTCCAGCTGGAAAAGTTTCGCCCTTACCTTCTTGGCGAGATAATTGATGGCCTGCTGAGGATCCTGGATTCTTACCGATGGCAATACGATGACCTTGTCGAACTCAGCCATGTCAAAATGCATCGACATCTTGCGATGACGGATATAGAAGAGAAGATGCCACACGAAGAGCGGCCATATCGTACGGGAATACGCCTCCATGAATCTTTCGAAATCGAAGATATGGGTATCGTTCAGCGTCACCATCACGCAGGTTTCGTGCAAACCCTTGGAATAACACTGGAAATTCTCAATGGCATAAGCGTAGGTATGGAAGATATAAGGATTCTCCAGCATCTGCTGGGAAGCCTCGGTGGTACCCTGGCGCAGATAGTCATAGTCGGCATCCACACAGGCTATCATATCCTTGCCCACCCCCTTGAGCATATTTCCGATAGCCGCCTTCTTGCCGCGGTCGAGATGATTATCGCGGGTAGGCAACATGATTTCGAAATAGCGCGTGTCATCCTCATACTTTCCCAGCACCGACCGCCAGAAGAAGACATCATCGTAGCTCTCGACGTAAGCCACAATCTTGCGCCGAGCCTTCTTCGAGGTCATCTTGTTGGCAGCCTCGAAGTAAAGCGAGTTGATGTTATCGGTTAAACGTTTAGCCATAAGCCGTTATTTTACTTGATAGTAATATCATCCACCTCCGTTACATGGTCCATCCAGCCATCCATGACCACGGCAGGACTATGGGTGGTCATGATAATCTGGATATTCGGATTCAGTTTCAGCACCAGACCGATGAGCTGCTTCTGCCACTCCAGGTGAAGACTGATTTCCGGTTCATCCATAAAGAGGATATAAGACTGGTTGTCCTCCACCAGCACGGTGAGCAGGATGGCAAGAATCTGCTTCTCGCCAGCCGAGAGCTGATAAGGCAGAAGCTGCTCGCCCATCTGGTTGAATCGGATTTCATTGGCTGTTCGGATGATGGTCTTTCCGGTATCCTTGAAAAGATCATCTATCATATTCTGGAACATCCTCTTGGGCTCGCTCAGCTGCTGAGCCTTGAAGGCGGCATCCGGTTCGCCACTCTGCAATACGGCGATGATGCGGTTGCCGATGTTCACCTGGTAATCCAGATACTTGCGCTGCAGCTGGAAGAGCTGCCAGTCGAGTTCGGTAACCA
>ERZ1026870.7-NODE-7-length-104193-cov-38.703250_pt1 | contig 104193 bp, 77 predicted proteins | sample MGYA00380165_ERZ1026870 | MGnify/ENA primary metagenome ERZ1026870 (study PRJEB33269, sample SAMEA4719801) | human gut metagenome | biome: human-associated habitat; feature: organic feature; material: feces | place: Cameroon | collected 2013-10 ...
AACTCGATTTATTTGCCGAAAATCCGACCGAGGATGCAGTTGGTTCAGAATTTTCAAGCTATGAGGGGTCAAAAACCACCCCTTGCGAGTACCAACTCGTTGAAACAGAAGAAGATGCGCTGAAAATTTACGAAAAATTTAGTTCATCCAAAATTCTCGTTTTAGAAACGAAGACCACCTCAACCAACGCCATCGACGCAAAATTGGTGGGTTTGAACTTCGCAATAGAGGAAGGAAAGGTGGTTCAAGTAGCAATTCCTAACGAACGTGAAAAAGCGGAAAGAATTGTAAATATCTTCAAACCACTATACGAAAGCAGCGAAATCCTGAAGGTAGGACAAAACATCAAGTACGACATGGAGGTGCTGATGAACTACGGAGTGCGCCTCGCCGCACCTATGTTCGACACCATGCTCGCCCACTATGTGTTGCAGCCAGAACAGAAGCACAACACGGAAACCCTCGCCGAGACACTACACCAATACAACGTGCTGAAGCCACGACTGAAGGAGACTGGTGTCGAGGATTTGTTCTACAACATCGAGATGCCACTTGTGCCGGTGCTCGCCGAGATGGAGATGACTGGCGTGCGCCTCGACACCGATGCCCTCGCCGAGACATCAAAGGTGCTCACCGAGCGTATGCACCAAATAGAGCAGAACATATATGGGCTCGCCGGACACGAGTTCAACATCGCCTCGCCAAAGCAGGTGGGCGAGGTGCTGTTCGGCGAGATGAAGATTGTGGAGAAGCCGAAGAAGACCAAGACCGGACAGTACGTCACATCCGAAGAGGTGCTGCAGCAGTTGCGCTCAAAGGCTCCCATCGTCGACCATATCCTCGAGCACCGCGGACTGAAGAAGCTGCTCGGCACATACGTCGACGCGCTGCCCAAGCTCATCAACCCACGCACCGGACACATACACACCACGTTCAACCAAGCCGTCACGGCAACGGGTCGCCTCTCCTCCTCCAACCCCAACCTGCAGAACATTCCCGTGCGTGGCGAGGACGGCAAGGAGATACGCAAGTGCTTCATACCAGAGCCAGGGCAGCTGTTCTTCTCTGCCGACTACTCGCAGATTGAGTTGCGCGTGATGGCACATCTCTCAGGCGACGAGAACATGATTGAGGCGTTCCGCGAGGGCTACGACATACACGCTGCCACCGCCGCACGCATATATAAAGAGGACATTAACAGCGTGTCGCGCGACCAGCGCACAAAGGCGAAACGTGCCAACTTCGGCATTATCTACGGCATCACCGTCTTCGGTCTCGCCGAGCGACTCGATATCTCGCGCGACGAGGCGAAGCAGCTCATCGAGGGCTACTTCAACACCTTCCCCGGTGTACACGCCTACATGGAGAAGGCGAAGCAGCTGGCACGCGAACACGGCTATGCCGAGACGTTCTTCCACCGCCGCCGCTACCTGCCAGACATCACATCGCACAACGCCACCGTGCGCAACTTTGCCGAGCGCAACGCCATCAACGCGCCGATACAAGGCTCGGCTGCCGACATCATAAAGATTGCGATGGTGCGCATCTACGAGCGCTTCAAGCGCGAGGGAATACGCTCAAAGATGATTCTGCAGGTGCACGACGAACTCAACTTCTCCGTCCTGCCGGAGGAGAAGGAGCGTGTAGAAAAGATTGTTATCGAAGAGATGCAGAACGCCTATCCGCTGCACGTGCCACTCGTGGCTGACTCGGGTTGGGGCGAGAACTGGCTCGAAGCGCATTAAGGCGAGCAGTTATAGGAGGGTATGGCATCCCTGCCATACCCACGCACCCCAACATAACCTCTTATGGTTAGCTCGGTTGGTGCAGTTCTTGCTCGGTTGGTGCACTTCCAGGGGGTGCAGCAGTCTCTGCTGCACCAACAAAGTAAATGGTGCATTTCTGCTCGGTTGGTGCAGCACTTACTCGATTGGTGCACTTGAGACAAGTGCACCCCCTAAAAAAAAATCCCAACAGAGGCGAACCTCCGTTGGGATTTTCATTTATATGTGTTTTCAGATATTTACTTAACAAGCACCTTCTTAGATGTGCCATCGCTCATCTTAACAACGTTGATGCCCTTCTGAGGAGCAGAGAGCTTCTTGCCGTCGAGAGAGTAGTACTGCTTCTCATAAGCCTTGCCTGAAGCATCTACACCAAGGATAGCTGTCTCACCATTCGGGTCTCTTACTATAACCTGAACACAGAGGGCATAAGGAAAAGCTGAAGCATCTGAATATTGATACCAACCTTGTTTCTCACCAAATGTTCCAAACACAAGGAAAGGAGCATTTACACTTTCTGGATCTGGGAATTCCTCGTCATCACCAAACTTACCAACTAAGAACGGAGCAGCTGCAAGATTCTCAGCATCATCATTTGTATCTTGAACATACATAAAACCATAACGCAAAGCTGTAGTTTTATCAGAAAGTGTAAATGGTTCGTCGAAATATGTTTCATTCCAGTTTGCTGTCAGCTGCTGATCATTAACTACACAAAGTTCATAATCGCCTTCATTCAACAGCTTTTCAGCAGCCAAAAGATCCTCCTGTTTTCCACTTTCAGGCATACCCCAAACATATACACCAACAGGAGTTTCTTTAGTATTTTCACCCAAAGAACCCAAGAGAAGATAACGGATACCAATAACATTATAACCATACCAACTTTCGTCAAGCATCAGCTGAGAAGCAGCACTTGCAGCATCAGGCACCTGTGGCCATCCAATATTTCCAACAGGAGTTACAGAACAAGGGAAGCCCATCAATTTATCACCATCCTTTAACTTCTTCATACCGTTAGCCTTTGGCGCAGCTACCTGCTCAAACTTCTTAACAGGGCTATCTACATTTGCCTTACCAGCAACAGTAAAGTCCAACTTCTGTGCAGAAGCACCAGTTGCGAGCAGCAACATTGCTGCCATAGAGAGTAAAGTTTTCTTCATAGTCATTTATTTTTTAATTTATCTACCGCAAAAGTACAAAATTAATTGTAAATCGCTAATGTTTTGCAAGAATATTTTAAAAAATTCAATCAACTTGGCTATTTATACTATTAATTTGCAAGAAAACCACGATTGGCGTGCCTTATGTGCAAGACTTTCTGTAACTTTGCAATCACGAAATAATACATTATTAATAATATATATATGGCAATTCATCCTCTTTGGACCGACGACTACTGGCTGCTCATCATGCAGCTCTACCAGAAGAGTCCGGCGGGCGTTAAGTCGGAGTACTCGCGTTCGGTGGTGGAGTTGGCACTCGAACTGCACATACCGCCAAAGACTCTGCAGGAGCAGATGGAGGCACTGAAAGAGCGCACCACTCCCTCGCTGCAACGCCTATGGGACACGTACGCCGACAACCCACGCCGCTTGTCGCGCGATGTGAAGCGCCTCAGACAGATGACGGGCTTCGGAGCAGGCAGCACCTTCTACAACGGCATTGACCTGACACAACCCTTCGAGCACGACTATCTGCCCGTAGCACCCACAGAGAAGCTAACGCCGGTGATGCTCACCATTATCCTTTGCCTCTACTTCCAACTGATGACCAACACCATGGTCAGCGAGACACCCGAGGTGCAGGACACGGCACACCTCATGGGGCTGAAACCCGAAGAGGTGGTAGAGGTGCTGAAGATATACCAAACGTTCGACCCCATACTAAAGCGCGAGCCACTACCCCACTCGCCACTCAACGACGAGGCGCAACGCCTATGGCAGAAGTATAGCAACGAGGCACCCGAGGTGCTGACAACAACAGCGGAGAGGCTCAAGGAATACTTCAAAGGTGTTGCAGGGTGCGCTTAAGCCGAACTAAGCCTTTCTAAGCCTCTTTACGCCTTGGCTTAGAAAGGCCTAAAAAGGCTTAGCTCGGCTTAAACGCTGCCTAAAAAAAAGAAGAAAAACGATGAAACTAATACAAACCCAGGAACAAAAGCTGCAGCAGGTGCAGCGTCTGTCGCAACAACAGATGCTGCAGGTGCACATGCTCGAGATGCCGCTCACCGAACTCGAAGAGAACGTGAACGCGGAGCTCGACGACAACCCTGCTCTCGTGAAAGCCGACGAAGAAATCTTCGACAACGACAGCACCAATAGCACGGACAGCTCCACATACACACCCTCTGCCGACCACGACAGCAGCGACAGCAGCAGCGACATCGACGACGAGAAGAGCGAGGCTGACGCTTTCGCGGCACATACGGAGCGCGAGGAACGCGAGTCGGCACTGAACAACGCACTCGACCGCATGACGGGCTCCGACGAGGATATGCCGACAGCTGCCTACACCGGAGCATCCGGTGCCGACTCCGCCGACTACGAGGAGATGGTGTACGGCGACACACGCTCGTTCTACGACAAACTGAAGGAGCAGATGGGCGAGATAGACCTCTCCAAAACCGACGAGCAGATAATGGAATACGTCATCGGCTCGCTCGATAGCGACGGACTGCTACGCAAGGACAGCCAGTCGATATGCGACGAGCTGACCATCTACCATGGCATCTACTGCGAGGTGAGCGACATCGACCGCATCATCGGCATACTGCAGACCTTCGACCCGGCAGGCATCGGCGCACACTCGCTGCAGGAGTGTCTGCTGCTACAGATAGAACGTCGCCCCGACGACCAGCTGAAACCGCTTATGAGAGCCGTCATCAGCGAACACTTCGACGAGTTCACGAAGAAACACTTCGACAAGATCGGCTCGCTGCTCGCCATCGACGAGTACACCAACAAGCGCGTCTGCGACGAACTACGCCGACTGAACCCCAAGCCCGGCGCATCGCTCGGCGAGACAGAAGGCAGAAACGTGCAACAGATAACGCCCGACTTCATCGTCGACACCGACGACAACGGCAACATCTCGTTCTATATTAATAATGGTAACATACCCGAGCTGCGTGTCTCGTCGTCGTTCAGCGAACTCATGGAGACCTATCGCAACAACAAGGACACCATGTCGCGACGCGAAAAGGAGGCTCTGCTCTACGCCAAGCAGAAGGTGGAACGCGCATTAGGCTACATCGAAGCCATAAAGCAACGCTACCGCACGCTCACACTCACCATGCAAGCCATCATCGACTGGCAGCGCAAGTTCTTCCAGGACGGCGACGAGGCTGACCTCAAGCCGATGATTCTGAAGAACATAGCCGACCGCACGGGACTCGACATAAGCACCATCTCGCGCGTGAGCAACGTGAAGTACGCACAGACCAACTGGGGCACATTCCCCCTGCGCTTCTTCTTCAGCGACGGCTACACCACCGACGACGGCGAAGAGATGTCTACACGCAAGATAAAGCTCGCACTGAAAGACCTCGTGAGCAAAGAGAACAAGACAAAACCACTCAGCGACGACGCCCTCAGAGCGGCACTCGCAAAACTCGGCTACCCCATCGCACGACGCACCGTAGCGAAGTATCGCGAACAATTGGGCATACCCGTAGCAAGGCTTAGGAAGAATTAAACAATGAAAGAAAAGAACATAATCCTCGTAGCCCGCGTCCTCAGCGCGGTGTTCACCCCGTTCTATCTATCGTTTGTCGGTATGACGGTACTCTTCACGTTCAGCTATCTCAGTCAGATGCCGTGGGGGTACAAGCTCAGTGTGCTCGCAATGGTGTACTTTTTCACCATCCTCATGCCCACCCTGCTCATAAAACTCTACCGCAACTATCACGGCTGGACACTCATACAGCTCAGCCGCAAGGAGCGTCGCGTGGTGCCCTACCTACTCTCCATCGTGAGCTACTACGCCTGCTTCTACGTGATGCGCCTGTACAACATACCCCACTTCATGGGCAACATACTCATGGCGGCACTCGTGATACAGATAGTATGCTCGCTCATCAACGTGTGGTGGAAGGTGTCCACACACACTGCAGCCATCGGGGGCGTGGTGGGCGCACTGCTCGCCTTCTCGTTCATCTTCATGTTCAACCCTATCTCGTGGCTATGTCTCACCCTCGTGCTCGCCGGACTCGTCGGCACCAGCCGCATCATACTGCGCCAGCACACTCTCTCGCAGGTGGTTGCCGGCTTCGGCGTAGGCGTGGTTATCGCCTTTGCTGTGATATTGGGACTTTAACAATAAAAAACAACAATAATATGACTCCATTAGTTAGCATCATCATGGGCAGCACATCCGACCTGCCCGTTATGGAAAAGGCATGCAAGTTCTTGAACGACATGCAGGTACCGTTTGAGGTGAACGCCCTCTCTGCTCATCGCACACCGGACGCAGTAGAAAAATTCGCTAAAGGCGCTAAGGCGCGTGGCGTTAAGGTAATCATCGCCGCAGCAGGCATGGCAGCAGCTCTGCCAGGCGTTATCGCTGCAAGCACCACCCTGCCCGTCATCGGCGTGCCTATCAAGGGTATGCTCGACGGACTCGATGCCATGCTCTCCATCATACAGATGCCCCCGGGCATTCCCGTTGCAACAGTAGGCGTGAACGGAGCCATGAACGCTGCCATACTCGCTTGCGAGATGATTGCACTCTGCGACGACAGCATCGCCGAAAAGATGGCACAGTACAAGGCTGGCTTGGGCGAGAAGATAGAAAAGGCGAACAAGGAGCTCGCCGAAGTGAAGTATGACTTTAAGTGTTGAGGTGGTGTGATGTTGAGATGGTGAGATGGTGTTGTGGTGAGATGTTGAGGTGGTGAGAATTCCATGTTGAGGTGGTGATGTGGTGAGATGGTGACAATAGTACATCTCTCAACATCTCAACACCTCACCATCACAACATCTCTCAACACCTCAACATGGAAATCTCACCATCTCAACACCTCAACACCTCAACACCTCACCATCACAACATCTCTCACCATCACAACATCTCTCAACACCTCAACACCACAACAACATCACAAACCATGATTGATCTCTTCAACTACCGCCGCCGCTCCACCTCACCCGTGCAAGTAGGCGACATACAGATAGGTGGCGATGCCCCTATACGCGTGCAGTCGATGACCACCACCAACACCAACGACACGGAGGCGTGTGTGGCTCAGGCTGAGCGCATCATCAAAGCAGGAGGCGAACTCGTCAGACTCACTACGCAGGGTCGCAGAGAGGCTGAGAACCTGCAGAACATCAACGCACAACTACGTGCCGACGGCTATCAGACACCGCTCGTAGCCGACGTACACTTCAACGCCAACGTGGCTGACGTGGCTGCGCTGTACGCCGAGAAGGTGCGCGTGAACCCAGGCAACTACGTCGACCCGGCGCGTGTATTCAAGAAGATAGAGTACACCGACGCAGAGTATGCCGACGAGCTGAAGAAGCTGGAGGACCGCTTCGTGCCCTTCCTCAACATCTGCCGCGAACACCACACCGCGGTGCGCATCGGCGTGAACCATGGTTCGCTCTCCGACCGCATCATGTCGCGCTACGGCGACACGCCGGAAGGCATCGTCGAGAGCTGCATGGAGTTTCTGCGCATCTGCAAGAAGGAGCAGTTCGACAACGTAGTGATAAGCATCAAGGCATCGAACACCGTCATCATGGTGCGCACCGTGCGCCTGCTCATCACCGAGATGGACCAGGCCGATATGCACTATCCGCTCCACCTCGGCGTGACCGAGGCAGGCGAGGGCGAGGACGGACGCATCAAGAGTGCGGTGGGCATCGGCGCACTGCTTGCCGACGGCATCGGCGACACTATCCGCGTGAGTCTGAGCGAGGAGCCGGAGGCGGAGATACCCGTCGCACGCCACCTCGTCGACTATATCACGAAGCGCGCCGGACACACCCTCGTGCCCGGAACCGAGGCGAAGGACTTCTCGTGGGTGCGCCCCGAGCGTCGCCCTACACGCGCTGCTGGCGGCATAGGCGGCTCGAACACGCCCGTCGTGATTGCTTCATTAGGACAGAACGACGACGCAGAGAGCGTGGAGTTCAACCCCGATATGACCCCCGACTACATCTATTGCGGTGCCAGCCTGCCCAAGAACCGTTGCGAAGGACAGAAATACATCATCGACTTCAACGCCTACACCGGCGAACCGAACACCTACCCTATCTTCCCGTACAACGCTACGCCGTTCGTGGGCGGAGTAAAGGCAGAGGTGAAGTTCCTCGTGCTGCAGCTCGGTGCGCCGTCGGAGGAGTACATGGCTTGCCTGAAGGCTCACCCGGAGGTGGTGGTAGTGGCTGTGTCCAACCAGCAGAACCGCCTCGGCGAGCAGCGTGCGCTGGCTCACGAACTGTGGTCGAACGGCTTGTTCAACCCCGTTGTGTTCGCCCAGATGTACGGTCATAGCAGCGCGGAGAAGGCAGACCTGCAGCTTGAGGCGGCAGCCGATATGGGTGCGCTGATGATCGACGGCTTGACAGACGGTCTGTGGCTGATGAACAACGGCGACATCGCCGTGCGCGACATCACCGACACCGCGTTCGCCATACTGCAGGCGGCTCGTCTGCGCACCTCGAAGACGGAGTACATCTCCTGCCCGGGTTGCGGCAGAACGCTCTACGACCTGCGTTCCACCATCGCCAAGATAAAGGCGGCTACGGCACACATGAAGGGCTTGAAGATTGGCATCATGGGCTGCATCGTGAACGGACCGGGCGAGATGGCGGACGCCGACTACGGATACGTGGGTGCCGGACCGGGCAAGATATCGCTCTACAAGCAGAAGATGTGCGTGGAGAAAGCGATACCGGAGAGTGAGGCTGTGGAGCATCTGCTGCGGTTTATCGAAGAGGACAGGAAGAAACACTGACAAGAAAGTGGGTCAAAACAGATGTCTACGTACTACGTTTAGCATCTGCGCCGACCGATGCGGACGTCTGCACCGACCGATGCGGATGTCTGCGTCGACCGATGCAGATGGCAGAAATTACATTAATATAAAACAATAGACCATGAGCTTAACAGGCATTGCACGATATGCATTCGCACCCCGACAGCACAAGCTGGAACAACATTTCACCGAACCAGAGGCACTGCAGCACCGTGTGTTGCAGCACCTTCTGCACACGGCTGCCAACACCGAGTATGGCAGAAATCATCTTTTCGCTACGACAAAGGGGTACGGCGACTTCGTGCGCAACGTGCCGGTGAACACGTACGAGGAACTGAAGGCTGACATCGACCGTATGCGCCACGGCGAGGCTGACGTGCTGTGGCCCGGAAAGGTGAAGTGGTACGCCAAGTCGTCGGGCACTACGAACGACAAGAGCAAGTTCATACCCGTATCGGCTGAGGGACTGAAGAACATCCACTACAAGGGTGGCACCGACGTGGTGGCACTCTACTTGCAGAACAACCCCGAGAGCCGCATGTTCGACGGCAAGGGACTGATCTTAGGCGGTTCGCACGCGCCCAACTACAACGTGGCAGGCTCACTCGTGGGCGACCTCAGCGCCATTCTCATCGAGAACATCAACCCGCTCGTGAACCTCGTGCGTGTGCCGAAGAAGCAGACCGCGCTGCTCAGCGACTTCGAGGTGAAGCGCGACCGCATCGCCCGCGAGTGTCTGAACAAGAACGTGACGAACATATCGGGCGTGCCCTCATGGATGCTCAGCGTGCTGGTGCGCGTGCTCGAGCTGTCGGGCAAGGAGCGCCTCGACGAGGTGTGGCCCAACCTGGAGGTGTTCTTCCATGGTGGCATAGCGTTCACGCCCTACCGCTCGCAGTACGAGCACATCATAAAGAGCGACCGTATGCACTACATGGAGACGTACAACGCCTCGGAGGGCTTCTTCGGCATACAGAACGACCCTACGGACAAGTCGATGTTGCTGATGCTCGACTACGACGTGTTCTACGAGTTCCTACCGATGGACGAGTTCGACTCGGAGCACCCGAACATCGTGCCGCTTGAGGGCGTGGAGGTAGGCAAGAACTACGCCATGCTCATCAGCACCTCGTGCGGACTGTGGCGCTACATGATTGGCGACACTGTGAAGTTCACATCGGTGCGCCCATACAAGTTCGTCATCACGGGCAGAACGAAGTACTTCATCAACGCCTTCGGCGAGGAACTGATACAGGACAACGCCGAGAAGGGACTCGCCTACGCCTGCCAGCAGACCGGTGCCGAGGTGAAGGAGTACACGGCTGCGCCGGTGTTCATGGATGCCAACGCTAAGTGCCGCCACCAGTGGCTCATCGAGTTCGCCAAGGAGCCGGAGAACATCAACGAGTTCGCCGACATACTCGACCACCAACTGCAGGCTATCAACTCCGACTACGAGGCGAAGCGCTTCCACGACATCACGCTGCAGCCGTTAGAGATTGTCGTAGCACGCAAAGGACAGTTCGACGACTGGCTGCGCTCGAAGGGCAAGCTCGGCGGACAGCACAAGATACCACGCCTCTCTAACAACCGCAAGACCATTGAGGAGATAATGGGAGTGAAGTGATGTTGTTGTGGTGAGGTGTTGAGATGGTGACATTTGTAGGGGGTGCACTTGTCTCAAGTGCACCAACCGATTTAAAAGAGTTTAGCTATAAAACAAATAAAAGCCAAATGCTGAAACTAAGAAACATATTATATATAATAGGTGTAATCGTGCTGCTCTCGTCGTGCGCCCGCATGGGTCGTCCCGACGGTGGTTGGTACGACGAGACACCGCCGCACGTGATAGCCTCAACGCCTGCCGACCGCAGCACTGACGTGTCGGCGAAGAGGGTGAACATCTACTTTGACGAGTTCATAAAGCTGGAGAACGCGTCGGAGAAGGTGGTCGTGTCGCCTCCGCAGCTCGAGCAGGCTGAGATAAAAGCCACGGGCAAGAAGATAAGCGTACTGCTGAAGGACTCGTTGAAACCCAACACCACGTACACCATCGACTTCTCCGATGCCATCAAAGACAACAACGAGGGAAACCCTATGGGCAACTACACCTACAGTTTCTCAACGGGCAACCATATCGACACGCTCGAAGTGGCAGGCACGGTGCTCGCTGCACAGAACCTGGAGCCAGTGAAGGGCATACTCGTGGGCTTGTACGCCGAGTTTGCCGACTCGTGTTTCCTGAAGCAGCCCATGCTGCGCGTGGCGCGTGCCGACTCACGTGGACACTTCGTCATAAAGGGTGTGGCACCGGGCGCATACCGCATCTACGCCCTCAACGACCAGGACGGCGACTACCGCTTCTCGCAGAAGAGCGAGCAGATAGCCTTCTCGCACGACACCATACGCCCATCGTTCTGCGATGCCATGCGCCAGGACACGCTGTGGCTCGACTCGCTGCACATCAAGGACATAAAGCGCACGGGATACACACGTTTCACACCCGACGACCTCGTGCTCAGAGCCTTCGAACACGTGCAGACCGACCGCTTCTTCCTGAAAGCGGAGCGTCAGCAACCCAACAGCTTCTCGCTGTTCTTCAGCTACGGATCGGACCGACTGCCCGAACTGACACCGCTCAACTTCGACGCTACCGACCAACTGCTCATAGAACCGTCGGCACGACGCGACACCATCACCTACTGGCTGCGCGACACCACGCTCGTGAACCAGGACACGCTGAACGTGGCGATGACCTACCTGATGACCGACACGCTCGGCAATCTCGTGCCACAGACCGACACGCTGCAGATACTCTCCAAGCAACCCTACGAGAAACGCCTGAAGGAAGCACAGAAGAGCTTCGAGGAGTGGAAGAAGAAGGAGGAGAAGAAGCGCAAGCGTGGCGAGCCTTACGACTCGATAATGCCACCGAAGGAACTCAACTTCAAGCTGCAGCTCGACTCGAAACTCGACCCCGACCGCAACATACGCTTCGAGTTCGACACGCCACTCGCCTCTGCCGACACATCGAAGATACACCTCTACGCCAAGCACGACACGCTGTGGTACGAGGCACCGCTGCGCTTCGAACCTATAAAGACGAAGATGTGGGGCGACAGCATAGCCACCGAGGAGTCGAAACGCATATATACGCTGCGTGCCGAGTGGCGCCCCGACATAGAGTACAGCTTGGAAATCGACTCGCTCGCCTTCACCGATATCTACGGCGTGGCATCAGCCAAGCTGAAGAAAGGTTTCAAGGTGGGTTCGCTCGACGACTACAGTAGCGTGGTGCTGAACATTCAGCAGCTGAAGGGCAAGAACATCTGCGTCGAACTGCTCAGCCGCGAAGACAAGGCGGTGAAGAGCGTGCAGACCACCAACGGCTATGCCACGTTCTACTACATCAAGCCAGGCATCTACTACGCCCGTCTCTTCGTCGACACCAACAACAACGGCGTGTGGGACACGGGCGACTACAACACCGGCCTACAACCCGAAGAGGTGTTCTACTATCCGTACAACATAGAATGTAAGGCGAAGTGGGACATGAACCTGAACTGGGACATCACGGCAAAGCCTCTCGACCAGCAGAAGCCCAACGAGATAAAGAAACAAAAGGGCGAACAGCAACGCAAGATACAGCAGCGCAACATCGAGAGAGCACGCAAACTGGGCGTGGCGTACCCGTTCTGATGTTTTAATTGAGAATTGAGAATTGAGAGTTGAAAGTTGAGAATTGAGAGTTATGATTACCATAGAAATCATAACAGAGTCTGAAAAAACAACAGACCATCACCCACAAGACATATCATAACTCTCAACTCTCAACTCTCAACCGAACAAACTCTCAACTCTCAATTAAACCACCCCCACTGAATTATACAAAAAACCTAAAACCGCTCAATAATATGAGAATAAAAAAAATCCTCCTCGTCGTAGCCCTGCTATTGGCAGGTCTGCAGACCACAACGGCACAGTGCAAGTACCGCAACACGGCAGTCAACCCAGGCGAGTTCCTCTCATACAACCTCTACTTCAACTGGCAGTTTGTATGGGTGAAGGCAGGCACAGCGTCGATGTCGGTGGTGAAGAGCAACTACAAGGGACAACCAGCCCTGCGCATGGCACTCATCACACGCACATCGGAGACACTCGACAAAATGTTCGTCATGCGCGACACTCTACTCTGCTACAACACGCTCGACCTCGAACCGCTCTACTACCGCAAGGGAGCACGCGAGGGCAAACGCTACACCGTAGACGAGGCATTCTACTCGTACCATAACAACCATCAGCACATAAAGCTGCACCGACAGAAGAACAGCGGCGAACATGTGTGGAAGGAGTTCAACCGCACAGCCTGTGCCTACGACATGATGAGCATCTTCCTGCGCGCACGCTCGTTCAAGCCCGAACACTGGAAGAAAGGCAACCGCATCAACATACCAATCACCGACGGTGCGAAAATCATCAACGCCACACTCGAATACAAAGGCAAGACAACCGTCAAGGGCGACAACGGAGTGAAGTATCGCTGTCTGCAACTCTCGTACATAGAGAAGGACGAAAATAAGAATAAAGAAAAAGAGATTGTACGCTTCTACGTCACCGACGACGCTCACCACATACCCGTTCGACTCGATATGTTCCTAAAACTCGGCGTGGCAAAGGCGTTCCTGTCGGGCACGAAAGGCGTGAAGTAATCATCAGGGGGTGCAGTTGTCTCAACTGCACCAACCAGTCAATAATGGTGCTGTTCCTGCTATGGCAAGCGGCAAAGCCGAGCGGAGACAACTGCACCAACCATCAATAATGGTGCAGTTGAGACAACTGCACCCCCTATCAAAAAACATTCTATGCGCAAACTCATTATACTATTCGTCACACTCGCAACCATCACCTCTTGCGACCTGAAACGCGAGAACTTCAACTCCTCGAAGAAGCACTTCACCAACGAAGTGCTCCTCGGCTACACGCCCGTGAAAGACCAGGGACACAGCTCGCTCTGCTGGGCATATGCCATGCTCGCCACCATCGAGACCGAACATATACAGATGGGCGACTCGGTGAACCTCTCGGTCGACTACATTGCACGCTATCATCTCGGCGAACAGGCACGTTTCCACTTCCTTTCGAAAGGCTACGACCGCATGACGCTGCGCGGAACGGCACCGCTGCTGCTGCGCCTCATCGACGAATACGGCATCATGCCCTACGACTCGTACAACGCACACAACATCAACTACCAGTCGATGATGAAACGACTCGTGATGCTCTCCAACTCCTCACGCAACATGAGCGAGCTGAAAAACCGCGCCGAACGACTCTTCGACGACCGCATCGGAGCACTACCCAAGAAGGTGTACATGCTCGGAGCAGAATACACACCGCTCGAGTTCGCACACAGCGTGTGTATGCGAGGCGAGTACTTAGCCATGACAAGCTTCACACACCACAGCTTCGGCGAGGCGTTCGTGCTCGAAGTGCCCGACAACTACAGCAACGAACTCTACTACAACGTGCCCATCGACGTGATGATGAAGCGCATAGAACGCTCGCTGCGCACCGGACACCCCGTCTGCTGGGAGGGCGACACAAGCGAAACGGGCTTCAGCTTCAAGCGCGGCATAGCCGAACTAACCAAGAAACGACCACTCACGCAGAAGCAACGACAGATGGAGTTCGAGAACCACCACACCACCGACGACCACTGCATGGTGCTCATCGGCATAGCACGCGACGAAAACAACAAACGCTACTACATAGCAAAGAACTCATGGGGCACAGGCAACGCCTACAACGGACTCATGTATCTGTCTGAAGAGTACGTAATGATGAAGACAATAGCTATCGTCGTGAAGAACATAAATATGTAAGCAGGCATATCATACCTGCTTACATACACACCTACATACCTACCTACATACCTACATTATGTAAATTGTTTGCGCAAACATTTACAAATACTAAAATACACCAAACAATTTAACGTTTATTACACATTCAAACTACCACTGTATCAGACTATTATCTATATTTGCAAAGTGTAAAGTTTAAATATTTTTTATAACTACTATAATTATTAACCTAACCCTTAAAGACTATGCAGAAAAGATCATTTCTTACAGTCGTAATGTTCCTGATAGGAATGTTTATGACGGGGGCGTATGCACAGACGCATACAGTTTCTGGTCTCGTTAAAGACAAAGAGATGGGCGAACCCCTTGTTGGAGTAAGCGTGTCTGTAAAAGGCACGAAGAACGCAACAATGACTGACCTGAACGGTAATTATACTATTCAGACCAATGCAAAAGACGTATTGGAATTCAAATACGTCGGTATGAAAAATGCAGAGGAAACGGTTGGCAACCGCAAAATTATCAACGTTTCTCTTTCTCCTAACGCAGAGAGCCTTGGCGAGGTTGTTGTTACAGCCATGGGTATCAAGCGTCAGTCGGAGACACTTACCTACTCGGCACAGACCGTAGGCGGAAAGGATGTCAACGACATCAAATCAATCAACATGATCAACTCGCTGCAAGGCAAGAGCGCAGGTCTGCAGATTACGCCTAACTCTACCGGTGCAGGCGGTTCTTCAAAGATTTTGTTCCGCGGCAACAAGTCAATCTCTGGTAGCAACCAGCCGCTCATCGTCATCGACGGTGTGCCGACAATGACCAATACCACAACCTCTCAGGTATCAAGCGACTACGGTGGCGAGCGCGACGCAGGTGACGTTATGTCTACCATCAACCCCGACGACATCGCTTCTATCACCCTTCTGAAGGGTGCTGCCGCTTCAGCTCTCTACGGTGCAGTGGCTGCCAACGGTGCCATCATGATCACCACAAAGCAGGGTATGGCTGGCAAGGTAAGCGTGAACGTATCAAGCAACACCACAATGGAGATGCCGATGATTCTGCCTAAGTTCCAGGATACATACGGAGCAGGCGCAGACGGCACATTCTCTTGGGGCGACAAGCTCGCAAGCGCTTCAAAGAACTATGCTAAGGAGTTCTTCCGCACTGGTTTCACAACAAATAACTCTGTATCGCTTGCAGGCGGTAGCGAGAACTTCAAGGCTTACTTCTCTTACGGTAACGTATTCTCTCACGGCATGACTCCGGAGAACACATACCGCAGCCACAACCTCAACTCGAAGGTCGACTTCAAGGTGCTCGACCACGTTTATATCGACTTCTCGGCTAAGTACAGCAACCAGTACTCAAAGAACCAGGCAGCTGCCGGCTACCTCTGGAACCCACTTACAGGTGCTTACCTCGCTCCGCGTGGCATCGACTGGAACTACTACAAAGACAACTACGAGGTTTACGACCCAGCACGCGGCTGCAACGTTCAGAACTGGACCAATACCGAGCTGCAGCAGTACGGCAACCCATATTGGATGCTCCATCGTCAGACACCTATCTCAAACCGCAACCGCTATGAGTTCGGTGGTTCTATCAAGTGGGACATCACTCCAGACGTGAACATTCAGGGACGTATGCGCTACGAGCGCGGCGAAGAGCAGTTCATACACAACGCTTACGCTTCTTCTGTTGGCAACCTCTACAAGATGGGACGTATGAAGAACAACCGCTACTTCAGCGACCAGCTCTACGGCGACGTTCTCGTTAACTACAACCACACATGGGGCGACTGGGCTCTCACAGCAACAGCAGGCTCAAGCTTCACCAAGACCAAGACTGCTCACGTAGACCTCTGGGCAGAGGGCGATCAGTTTAAGGCACCGGGCGACGGCAACGTTTACTACCCGAACATCTTCACTCCAAACAACTACTACGGCAATATGTCTACATTGGGCAATGGCGACGCTATGGAAACAGAAAAGCGCCTCAACGCCGTATTCGCAACAGCTCAGGTAGGTTTCAAGGAAGCTGTATTCCTCGACCTCTCTGCACGTAACGACTGGTCGTCAGCTCTCGCATTCACCGAAAGCTGCTCATTCTTCTACCCGTCAGTAGGTGCCAGCGTTCTGCTCAACAAGCTCGTGCCGATGGGCGAGCAGGTGAACCTCTTCAAGTTCCGCGGTAGCTACTCTATCGTAGGTAACGACGTGCCTATCTACATGTCTAACCCACGATACACTCTCGGTGGTTCAGGTGCTATCTCTGCTCCTGACAAGGCAGCGTTCCGCACATTGAAGCCTGAGAAGACCCACTCTCTCGAGTTCGGTTTCGATGGTACATTCTTAAACAACCGTCTCGATTTCTCTTTCACATACTATAAGACAAACACCAAGAACCAGTTCTTCTCAGTATCGGCTCCTTACGAAAGCGGTCTGCGCAATCGTTACGTGAACGCTGGTAACGTACAGAACCAGGGCTTCGAGGCATCTGTAGGCTGGCATCAGCAGTTCAATGCCGACTTCTCTTGGTCTACCAACTTCAACATCTCTTACAACGAGAACAAGATTAAGGAGCTCGTAGAGGGCTTGGAGAACGGTCTTACTATCGCTTCTTGGCAGGGCGCAAAGGTTGTGCTCAACGAGGGTGGCTCTTACGGCGACCTCTACGTACGCCAAATTAAGCGCGACGAGGCAGGCAAGCCTGTGAAGAACGCAGATGGCAAACCGGTTCTTATGGGCGACAACATCGACGAGATGAAGTATGCAGGCAACATGAACGCTAAGGTGAACTTCGGTTGGAGCAACACATTCCACTACAAGGACTTCACATTGTCGTTCCTCATCGACGGTAAGTTCGGCGGCAGAGTGCTCTCAGCTACTGAGGCTACACTCGACGGTTGGGGCGTATCAGAACGCACTGGCAACGCACGCAACGCAGGTAAGGTTGTGGTTGACGGCGTTGAGTTCGACCCACAGCTTTGGTACACCGATACTGGTTCTTCTAACTTCAACAACTCGTACGCTACAGAGTTCTACGTTTACAAGGGCACAAACGTACGTATGCGCGAGATGAGCCTCGGCTACACCTTCCGCAACCTCTTCGGAAACGGCAAGAACCTCACTGCTGCGCTCATCGCACGCAACCTCTTCTTCTTCTACAAGGACGCTCCTTGCGACCCGGACGTATCAATGGGTACTGGCAACGGTGTGCAGGGTGTCGACATCTTCAACCTTCCTTCTTCAAGAAGCTTAGGTCTGAACCTGAAGTTGAACTTCTAATTATTTTTGAGCGAGTAAAAACAAGTTTTACAACCGTTTAAAATCTAAGCAATTATGAAAAAGAGAAATATATTCGCGGTGTCATCAATGCTGGCACTGGCTGTGATGGGTAGCGGAATGCTTAGCTCATGCACAGACGATTTCGAAGATCTGAATACAAACAAGACGCAGGTGGATCCAGGCGATTTGCCGTTCGCTGCACAGTGTGCGGAAGCAATGAACTATTGCTATGCACCTCATCAGAACATGTTCCAGTTTTGGACAAACCTCACCATCGACCTCTATGGTGGCTACTTCCAGACACCTCACGGCAACTTCACCAACTGCGATATGGGTGAGAACCGCGGACACAGTGGCGGTATGTACGAGAACTATTATCTGCATATATTCAACAACACACGCCGCAACATCACCAACCTCGAAAAGCAGTCAAAGCCAGGATTGGCAGCCACAATGCGTATCGTGCAGGCTGTAGGTACTATGCAGGCTACCGATGCTTACGGACCGCTCGCCTACTCGTCTATCATCAACGCCGAAAGCGAGACAACTTATCGCTTCGACAGTCAGCAGAAGCTCTATGAGCAGATGCTCGACGACCTCGACAAGGCTATCGTTGATCTTAAGGCAATGAGCGACGAGGAGAAGGTATCGCTCGCTACATACGACACATGGGGCGGTGGCGACCCTGCTATATGGGTGCAGATTGCCAACACCATGAAGCTGCGCATCGCTCTGCGTCTCTCTAAGCGCGAGAGCGAGATGGCTGCCGACGGCTACGACCTCAAGGCTATCGCAACTGCAGCTGCTGACAACACCCTCGCCGTTTCGGGCAAGGACATCGTCATCAAGGACCAGAGCAACGAGCTGAAGCGTATGTTCGAGTGGCTCGACTGCGGTATGAACGCTAACCTCGTAACGCTTATGGTGGGCATGAACGACCCACGTCTGCCTCTGTACATGACAAAGAACGCTGACGACATCACCAACGAGAAGGGCGTCACCACTCCTAAGGGATCTGTTTACTGCGGCATCCGCTACGCAAGCGGCATGAAACAGAAGGGCTCTGACGGCTGGTACGGATACAAGATGTCGCAGTGGGTTGGCTCATACAACACTCCGCTGCCTATCTTCAAGGCTGCCGAGGCTTACTTCCTCCTCGCAGAGGCTAAGCTGCGCTGGAACATCGGCGGTACAAGCGTGAAGGATCTCTACGAGCAGGGCATCCGACTCTCTATAAAGAACGAGCTTGCTTATAAAGGTTCGTTCGCTGGCATAGAGAACATCAGCGACGCTGATATCGACGCTTACATCAACGGCACAACCGGTCAGGCTGACTATGTTGACCCAGGTGACTCTGAACACAACTGCAAGGCTGTGAACACACTCGGCGTGAAGTGGGACGACGCTGCAAGCAAGGAAGACCAGCTCGCACGCATACAGACACAGAAGTACATCGCTCTCTTCCCACTCTCTAACGAAGGTTGGGCTGAGCAGCGTCGCACAGGCTATCCGAAGTTCTTCGTAGCATTGGTAAACAAGAGCAACGGTGCTGTCGACACTCAGGAAGGCGTTCGCCGTGTAATCTATAGCAGCAACGCTTACGACACCAACGCTGAAGGCATCAAGGGCGGTATCGAACTCCTCGACAAGGAGAATACCAGCAAGAAGGGTATCTCTGGCGATAAGGGCGGCACACACCTCTGGTGGGATAATGCTAACAAGGGCAACTTCTAAACGCTCTGCATAAACAAATAATTAAATAAAAAGGACTCTGCCAAGCTCTTGGCAGAGTCCTTTTTATTTAATATCTTTGCAGAAACATAAAACAAGCAATATGAAGAAAATCGTAATACTCGACTTCGACGGCACCATCGCTGACACGAAGCCCGTCATACTCAACACATTTCATCGCACCTTCGACGCTATGCACCTACCGCAGCACAGCGACGAGGAGATAGCCGCTACAATCGGACTGCCGCTTATGGAGGCGTTCCCCGTGCTCGAGCCGATGGACAAGGAGAAGGCAGCGGAGTGTACAGCCACATACCGCGAGATATTCGAAGACGTGAACCGCGAGATTGGCGTGCCAATGTTCCCACACGTGGCTGAAACGCTGCGCCTGCTGCACGCCAAAGGTTGCACACTCACCATCGCCACGAGCCGCGGATATAAGTCGGCTGCCGACTTCCTGCGCTCCTTCGCACTCGACGACATCATCACGCTGATTGTTGCCGCAGAGGACGTGCGCCACGCCAAACCCGACCCTGAACCCGTGCTGAAGACTCTGAAACACTACAACCTGCAGCCGGAGGATGCCGTCGTCGTAGGCGACACCCACTTCGACATTCTCATGGGTCGCAACGCCCACTGCATGACCATCGGCGTGACCTACGGCAACGGCTCGCGCGAGAGCCTCATCGAAGCCGGTGCAGATGCCATAGTAGACGATTTTGCGGAGATTGCACCGCTAATTGAATTATAATTGCTAAATTTGCATACTGATACTCAATAATACTCAGCAAACCGCTGATACGCAACAACGAATAATCAAAAAAACAAAACCGAAAATATAATGGAACAAGCACTTTGGATTTACAATACGCTGTCGCGTCGCAAGGAAGTGTTCAAGCCGCTGCACGCCCCTAACGTGGGCATGTACGTCTGCGGACCTACCGTCTATGGCGACCCACACCTGGGTCATGCGCGCCCGGCTATCACGTTCGACATTCTCTTCCGCTACCTCAAGCACCTTGGCTATAAGGTGCGCTACGTGCGCAACATCACCGACGTGGGTCACTTGGAGCACGATGCCGACGAAGGCGACGACAAGATAGAGAAGAAGGCACGCCTGGAGCAACTCGAACCGATGGAGATTGCGCAGTACTACACCAACCGCTACCACGCAGCTATGGAGGCGCTGAACGTACTGCCGCCAAGCATTGAGCCGCACGCTACGGGCCACATCATCGAGCAGGAACAGCTCGTGCAGCAGATTCTCGACAACGGATTCGCATACGAAAGCAACGGATCTATCTACTTCGACGTGAAGAAGTACAACGAGAAGCACCACTACGGCATTCTCTCTGGTCGCAATCTCGACGACGTGAAGGACGCTTCGCGCGCTCTTGACGGTGTTGGCGAGAAGCGCAACCAGGCAGACTTCGCACTCTGGAAGAAGGCTTCGCCGGAGCACATCATGCGCTGGCCGAGCCCTTGGAGCGATGGTTTCCCTGGCTGGCACTGCGAGTGTACGGCGATGGGCCGCAAGTATCTCGGTGCTCACTTCGACATACACGGCGGCGGAATGGACCTCGTGTTCCCGCACCACGAGTGCGAGATTGCGCAGGCTGTGGCTTCGCAGGGCGACCCAATGGTGCACTATTGGATGCACAACAACATGATCACAATCAACGGACAGAAGATGGGCAAGTCGCTCGGCAACTTCATCACACTCGAGGAGTTCTTCACCGGCAACAACAAGAATCTTGAGCAGCCCTACTCGCCGATGACCATACGCTTCTTCATCCTCTCGGCTCACTACCGTGGCACTGTAGACTTCTCTAACGAGGCACTACAGGCTTCGCAGAAGGGTCTTGAGAAACTCATGAACGGCATCGCCGACCTCGACCGCATCGCTGCTTCAGCAGAGAGCGACGCAGAGACGAAGAAGGTGGTGGGCGAGCTGCGCCAGAAGTGCTACGACGCCATGAACGACGACTTCGCTACACCGCTCGTCATAGCTCATCTCTTCGAGGCTTGCTCCGTAGTGAACAAGCTCGTAGACCACAAGGCTACCATCTCTGAGGCTGACCTTAAGGAACTGACTGAGACAATGCGCCTCTTCGCGTTCGACCTGCTCGGTCTGCGCCCCGACAACGCCGGCTCTTCATCGCATCGCGAGGAGGCTTTCGGCAAGGTTGTAGACATGGTGCTCGACCTCCGCTCGAAGGCTAAGGCATCCAAGGACTGGGCTACCAGCGACCGCATCCGCGACGAACTGGCTGAGCTTGGCTTCGAGGTGAAGGACACCAAGGACGGTGCTACCTGGAAACTTAAATAAGAGTTTTGAGTTTTGAATTGTTGCGGCTGCGCCGCAATTAGGAATTATTCAATTAGGAGTTGGCTTAAGAAGGCCTAAGAAGGCTTAGAAAGGCTTAAATGCATCCCAAGAGCGGCTTAAAGCTCCCAAAATAATCAAAAGCAATGAAGAAAATATCTATAATAGCCGCAGCAATTGCTCTCTGCAGTTGCTCGGCAACAAAGACAACAGACGCAGCCGTTGACCTCAACGGCGAGTGGGACATCGTGAAAGTGGACGGCAACGCTGTAGACACCACAAAGACAGAGTTCCGCCCTACCCTCGGCTTCGAAACAGCAAAGGACAACGTATTCGGATGCGCCGGATGCAACTCTATCAACGGCAAGGCAAAGGTGGATGCTGCAAAGCAGACCATCAGCTTCTCGGAGATAGGCAAAACGCTGATGCTCTGCGCCAATATGGAGTATGAAGAAAAGATTATGAAGGCTCTCGAAAGCGTGAAGGGATACAAGGCTGCTGGCGAAGGCTGCGTAGAACTGACTGACGGCAGCGGAAATGCCGTACTTCAGCTGAAGAAGCAGTAAACAGACTCTCTCCGTAGCGGATGTGAAAGCCTCCGCTACAGAATAACCCCTAAAACAGAAATCGCATGAAACACATAGTATTTCTTACCGGCGCCGGCATGTCCGTAGAATCGGGTTTCAAGACGTTCCGCGGCAACGACGGCTTGTGGGAGAACTATCCCGTCGACCAGGTTGCGTCGCACGAGGGATGGCTTGCCGACCCCACACTCGTAACCAACTTCTACAATATGCTGCGCCGAAAGCTCTACGCAGCGCAGCCCAATGAGGGTCACCGCCTCATCCACGAGCTGGAGAAAGACTATAAGGTGACGGTCATCACGCAGAACGTGGACAACCTGCACGAAAAGGCAGGCTCCACCAGCGTGATACATCTGCACGGCGAACTGACGAAGGTGTGCTCCTCGCGCGACGTCGACGACCCACGCTATCAGCGCACTCTGACCGAAGACAACTGCGAGGTGAAGCCCGGCACACTCGCCGGCGACGGATCGCTCGAACGCCCGTTCATAGTGTTCTTCGGCGAGTCGGTGCCTATGATTAGCGTTGCGGCGGAGGCAGCCGAGCAAGCCGACATCTTCGTGATTATAGGCACATCGCTCAACGTCTACCCCGCTGCGGGCCTTATCCACTATGTGCGACCCTCAGTGCCCGTATATCTCATCGATCCCGAACCATCGATGGGCGTAGGCAGACAGAACTTCAAGCACTTCCAGTGCGGAGCAAGCGAGGGAATGAAGCTATTGTGCGAAGAACTCTGTTGACACGACGTAGACTACTCTGATATTCCACAGACGCATCAGCGTAGTGCGACTTAGCATTATGTGCAGACACACAAAAAAACAAATGGGTGCAGCTCTTCATTTGAGAACTGCACCCCTTTTATATTATTAGAACTTTACTGTTAGAACTTGTAGTTGATGCCGAACAGAATGTTTCTGCCGTCCAAGTTAACACCCCATGTATTAGCCTCGTCAACACGCTGATAGCCAAAGAAGCCAATCTTTGTAACAAAAGCCACATGATTAGAGAGGTTCACCTTAAGACCTGGCTTCAAACCAACTTCCCAAACATCATAGTCGCTCGAGCTATGCTGCAAGTCGTGATGCTCATAGCCAATGGTACCCTCAATGAAGAAGTCAACAATCTTTGCGCTGCAAGCTGTGTAACGAACATACGGAGCAACCTCAAAAACCTTCTCCTTGTCCTCAACGCCTGAGTAGCCTAAAGAGATACCTGCATCCCACTTCTTATCCAACTGGAAACCTATCTCTGGAGCAATCTTCCAGCTGAACTTAGAGTCATGGTCGTAGCTGGTGTTAGCAAAACCAACACCACCACCAATGTACACCTGTGCACTTGCACATACGGCTACAAAGAGAGTAGCCAAAGTCATCATAATCTTTTTCATAAACATTATGTTTTTTAAGTGATTACTGCACGAAACATTACGTCCCATGCCAATAGTATTAAATATTTAAGCGCTGCAAATGTACACTTTTTAATGATATGAAACAATAAGAAACGCAAAAAATAAAACTACATACATCAAAAAACGCTGCATTTTTTATGTATAGCAATCAGTTTGAGCACCATATTTACACTATTCACTTATTTATTCGTAACTTTGCAAAACAAATATACTCAAAGAATAATGCACAAACTCAGAACAATAGAAATGCAGCGTCTGTCGGTAGACGAGTTTCACGAGGCGAATAAGCTGCCGCTCATCGTGGTGCTCGATGACGTGCGCTCGCTACACAACGTAGGTTCGGTGTTCCGTTCCTCAGACGCTTTCCGCGTAGAAGCCGTTTATCTCTGCGGCATCACCGCTACCCCGCCCCACCCCGAGATACACAAGACGGCACTCGGCGGCGAGGACTCCGTGGTTTGGCGCTACTTCGAGACGGCTACCGAGGCGGTGGCAGAACTGCAGAAAGAGGGCGTTTTCGTCTATTCTATAGAGCAGGTGGAAGGCTCCACGAAGCTGCAGAACCTGCAACTGGACACCGACCGCCGCTACGCCGTGGTGTTCGGCAACGAGGTGAAAGGTGTACACCAGGAGGTGGTAGACCTTGCCGACGGATGTCTTGAGATACCGCAGTTCGGCACAAAGCACTCGCTGAACGTCAGCGTGACGGCAGGCATCGTGATCTGGGAGGTTGCAAAGCAGTTCTTGGAAAGGCTTAAACTTTAAGTCTGTCTTTTTTTAAAATATTCTTTGCTAACAACAATAAAAACAATGCAAATTGTAGAAATACTAATTATTCTTACAATTTGCATTGTTTTTATTGTATATACGCAACTATATACCATTGAGTTCTACTAAATCAATGCATCAATAATTGTAAATATTATCCAAAGTATAAATGGACCCAATATTACAAATAATTCACCTGAATATTTTTTAAAAGCTTGTTTATAACTTCCTGTCTCTTGCTTATGAGAATATATAAAAAAAACAGTACTGAAAGCATATAGAAAAAAAAATATCCAAGCTGTATAAATCATCCAACTAACTCCTACTATATACGTTATTAATCCACTTATATAAAAAGAGAAACCAAATAATTCATGTAGCCTTTTCATTTATAATTACTTTTTATTCATACAGTTACCAAAATCATATTTTGGTCAAAAATACAAATTAAAAACAAATACTACAAACAGTATTTTTATTTTTTATAATTTCATAAGAAAACACAACAAATTATTTATAAGCATCCCACTATCTAATAATTATAACCCTATTTGTTATTTTTTTCGTAACTTTGCAGAGTTATATCCACTTGAAACATACATAATTATATAAATGAAGAAACTTTTTATCGAGACATACGGCTGCCAGATGAACGTGGCAGACTCAGAAGTAGTGGCTTCCATCATGCAGATGGCAGGCTACGAACTGTGCGAGAACGAGGCAGAGGCTGACGCTATCTTCCTCAACACTTGCTCTATCCGCGAGAACGCAGAGAACAAGATATACGGACGACTTGAGACTCTGCACGCAGAGAAGAAGAAGGGACGCGAGCTTATACTCGGCGTGCTCGGCTGCATGGCTGAGCGTGTACGCGAAGACCTCATACAGAACCACTTCGCCAACCTCGTTTGCGGTCCCGACTCCTACCTCAATCTGCCGGACATGATTGCGCAGTGCGAGAACGGACAGAACGCCATGAACATCGAACTGAGCACCACTGAGACCTACCGCGACGTTGTGCCGCAGCGCATCGGTGGCAACCGCGTGAGCGGTTTCGTGAGCATCATGCGCGGCTGCAACAACTTCTGCCACTACTGTATCGTGCCCTACACTCGCGGACGCGAACGCTCGCGCGACGTGGAGAGCATCCTGCGCGAGGTGCGCGACCTGCACGACCGCGGCTTCAAGGAGGTGACGCTGCTCGGACAGAACGTGAACAGCTACGGACTCACACCTGCCGGAAAGCGCATCGAGGGCGGCTGCTCGTTCGCCGAACTGCTGCACAAGGTGGCGCAGAGCGTGCCAGATATGCGCGTGCGCTTCACTACGTCCAACCCCGAGGACATGACCGACGACATTCTGTACGCCGTAGCCGAAGAGCCTAACCTCTGCAAACACATACACTTCCCGGCGCAGAGCGGATCGACAAAGATACTGAAACTAATGAACCGCAAGTACACACGCGAGCAGTACTTGGAGCGCGTGGAGGCAATACGCCGCATCATACCCGGCTGCGGACTCTCTACCGACCTCTTCGTGGGCTATCACGACGAGACACCGGAGGACCACGCAGAAACACTCTCGCTGGTGCGCGAGTGCCAGTTCGACTCGGCTTTCATGTTCAAATACTCCGAACGCCCTGGCACATACGCCGCAAAGCACTTACCCGACAACGTGCCGGAGGAGGTGAAGATCGAACGCCTCAACGAGCTTATAAGCCTGCAGACGGAGGTGAGCGCAGAGCAGAACCGCAAGGACATCGGCAAGACATTCGAGGTGCTCGTAGAGGGCTACTCGAAGCGTTCGCGCGAGCAGCTCATGGGACGCACCGAGCAGAACAAGGCGGTGGTGTTCGACAAGGGCACATACCGCATCGGCGACCGCGTCATGGTGAAGATAACGGATGCCACATCGGCTACACTGTTAGGCACTATAGCAGAATAAACCCACCGTCAGGCACTACATCAGAATAAAGACATGAAAGAATTTCTACAGGTACTGAGGCGCTTCGTGCCACCATACAAGAAGTACATCGCGCTGACAGCCACGTTCAACGTGCTGTCGGCTGTGCTCAACATCTTCTCTTTCGCAGCACTCATCCCCATCCTTCAGATACTCTTCCGAACAGAAGGCGCAGGCAGTGCTACGCATCTCATGCCGTGGAGCTTCGACAACATAAAGGAGGTAATAGCGAACAACGCCGACTACTACGTGACGCAGCTCATCGCCAACGTCGGACCGACCACTACCCTACTCGTAATCGGTCTGTTCCTCGCCTTCACCACGTTCCTCAAGACGGGTGCATACTTCCTTTCGTCGGCCACAATCATACCTGTGCGAACGGGCGTGGTGCGCGATATACGCAACCAGCTCTACCGCAAGATTACATCACTGCCGCTCAGCTTCTTCTCCGACGAACGCAAGGGCGACATCATAGCGCGTATGACGGGCGACGTGCAGGAGGTAGAGAGTTCGATAATGTCGTCGCTCGACATGCTCTTCAAGAACCCTATTCTCATCACGTTCTACTTCGGAGCGCTCATCTTCATTTCGTGGCAGCTCACGCTCTTCACCATCGTCTTCGTGCCAATCTTCGGATGGTTCATGGGCTTCGTGGGCAGAAAGCTCAAGAAGAAGTCTATCAAGGCGCAGTCGCTCTGGAGCGACACTATGTCGCAGGTGGAGGAAACGCTCGGCGGACTGCGCATCGTGAAGGCGTTCTGCGCAGAGGACAAGATGAACACACGCTTCTCGAACATCAACAACGAATACCGCGACGCCGTGCAGCGCGTGAACATACGCCAGCAGATGGCGCACCCTATGAGCGAGTTCCTCGGCACGGTGCTCATCATCATCGTGCTATGGGTGGGCGGCATACTGGTGCTCGACAACAAGATACTCTCCGGTCCGTCGTTCATCTATTATCTCGTGATGCTCTACTCCATCATAAACCCTCTGAAGGAGTTCTCCAAGGCGAGCTACAACATTCCGAAGGGTCTTGCCTCAATGGAGCGTGTAGACAAGATACTGAAGGCTGAGAACACCATCAAGGAACCTCTGCAGCCTAAGCACATCGCTTCGTTCGAGCATCAGATAGAGTTCCGCCATGTGTCGTTCCGCTACGGCGAGCAGTGGGTGCTGCGCGACATCAACCTCGTCATCGAGAAGGGCAAGACCGTGGCGCTCGTCGGACAGAGCGGTTCGGGCAAGTCGACACTCGTCGACCTCATTCCGCGCTACTACGACGTGCAGGAGGGCGAGGTGCTCATCGACGGCATCAACGTCAAGGATCTCGGCATACACGACCTGCGACAGCTCATCGGCAACGTCAACCAGGAGGCGATTCTCTTCAACGACTCGTTCCGCGGCAACATCACGTTCGGCGTGGAGAGTGCTACGCAGGAGCAGATTGAGCAGGCGGCGCGCATAGCCAACGCCCACGAGTTCATCATGCAGACCGAGCAGGGCTACGACACCAATATCGGCGACCGCGGCGGACGTCTCTCAGGCGGACAGCGACAGCGTGTGAGCATTGCACGCGCCATACTGAAGAATCCGCCGATACTCATCCTCGACGAGGCTACATCGGCACTCGACACCGAGAGCGAACGCCTCGTGCAGGACGCGCTGGAACGCCTCATGAAGTCGCGCACGACGGTGGCTATCGCCCACCGCCTGTCTACCATCAAGAACGCCGACGAAATATGCGTGATGCACGAAGGCGAAATCGTGGAGCGTGGCACGCACGAAGAACTCATCGCACTTGGTGGTTACTACAAGAAACTGCACGAAATGCAGAAGTAACAGCCTTAGGGATAAAGAAAGCCCGAAGTCCTGATCTACTGGACTTCGGGCTTTCTTCGTTCTACCGAATAGCAATATATACTTACGCCTTCCTACTTCAACGATTCGTCATACAATACATTGGTTGCCATATGCTGCACTTCGTTGACTATAGCAGGATAAGCCTTAACAAACTCATGCAATCCAATACTGTTGCCTTGCTCGTCATAGGTTTTGCCTACGCCCTGAAATTCGGTTCCTTCAACCGCAACCTTGCCGTTTGCATGAAACACCTTTATCAATGTAACCTTTCCCTCTTCAAAAGTCATACATACCGTTTTATTGTCTTCAGACCATGCCTTTCCACTGAAAGGCTCTTCACCATAATACGCTACGGTGAGACTCTTGTTGAATACCAGCTGACTTATCTTAACCTCCTTAGTACACGACATAAGAGTGAATATGCACAAAATCAATAAAAGTTTTCTCATATAGAACTACTGTATCTTGTTATATATTTATTGTGTAGAATATTTTCTCGAACACAGCCTTTTCCTTGTTCCAATCTCCAGTGGAATAAGTGGCTGTATTCGTTCTGCCTTCCGTACCGGTAAATGTGAATACAACCGGCGTCGCTGATGTGTATAACTTCTTTATGTCCTTGTAACTCAACTGGGCAGTTGTACGCACAACAAAGTTGCTACCCTTCGTTTCGTGATACAAAAGCTTTACATCTGAAGCCTCCGTCGTAAACGTACCGTTGCTCACGGACAAGCGGCTTATATCCTCGCGATTAGGCGAAACAACAGTGAAGTTCATGGTCAACGAGTCGCAATGAGACACATAAGTCATATCGAATACAAATCGCTTAATGTCCTTGCTACGCTCACTCAGCTTCTTATTACCAATAAAATAAGCATCTCCCTTTTTTGTAGAGAAGGGATTTAAGCGGTTCGAAACGGACTGTGCGCTCGTACTGGCAATGCCAGTCGCAAGCATTATCATCAATAGAAATATTCTCATCTGTCATCTATTTTAAAAAAAGAAGGATAACCTACTACTGTTGGTTATCCTTCCTATAAATTTCATTTAACCGAAACTACATCTTAGTGATTACTCACCGTAAACGTAAGTTGTCTTTGTACCGTAAAGACCAAGGATGCTTGTTGTCTTAACGTCAACGTGAGAAATCTTCTTGATACCTGCCTCCTTAGCAGCTTTGTTAATACTTGCGTCACCACCGAAAGTCAGAACGCTGAGGAATACTGGATAAGAAGCCTGACCACACTTTGTACCTACTGTGTTTGATGTTGCAGCGAGTGGGTTCACTGCTGAACAGCTTGTCATTGCTGCAGCTACCAAGAGAGCTGCCATTACCTTTAATGATTTCATAGACAATAAATTTAAATTTTTGTAATTGTATAAAAATACCATTTGCAAAATTAAAGGGTTATTAATGAATAGATGTTTTTTTTTGTTAATTTATTTTAAACAGATGTATTTTTATGCACAAAACTAATCTAATACACCTATTAGTATAAAATAAACATAATAAAGCCATACTTTTTACCACACGATATAAAAACAAAATAACCACAGAATAACCAGTTATCCACAATTTACACAACCTGTTGATAACTCCGTAACAGACTGACTCACAAATCTTATTTATCAACATACCTGTGTATAACTACGTTAGTTAGTAGGTACAGGAGTACTTACAGGCGTGCATATGAGTGTAGCGAGGTAGGAAAAAGGCGTGTACGGGAGAGCAATGTTATGCACCGGAGGGCAGCGGGTTGTGCACAGGAGGGTAGCGTTATACACGGGAGGGCAGCGTGATTGCGCACGGGAGGGCAGCGTGATTGCGCACAGGAGGGCAGTGTTATACACAGGAGGACAACGTGATTGCGCACAGGAGGGCAGCGGGGTTGTGCGCAGGAGGGCAGCGTGGCTATGGCAGGATGCCATAGCCTCCTAAATTAGCGAGTTATCCACAATTATCTATGACCTGTTGATAACTCCATAACTAACTAATAGCGAATGTAATGTTATCCACAAACACGTTGATAACTATGTTTAATAAACACTTTCGCACTCCGAAACATCATGTTTTGTTATCGGACGGCGTACGCCGTCCGATCGGATTCCGTACGCCGTCCGATCGGATTCCGTCCGCTGCCCGATCAGATTCCGTACGCTATCCGATGAAATTAGCTACAGTTATAAACAACATTAGCAACAGTTATACCCAACATTAGCGATACTACAACCCAACATCAGTAACACTCTTACACCGCATCAATTATAGTAATCCCAGGAAGCAATAGGTATGTTATAGCATGATAGTACCCTGTACATTGTTAATAATGTGGATAACACAGGTAACAGGCTGATATACAACAATAAGTTATCAACACCTGTTGTTAAGAAACCGGTGGAAAGATGGTGCTGTGACAGCGAATTGATATAATTAACAAGCTCATTCGCACTATAAAACGACCGTGTCAACATAAAAACAACGCCATACCTGTTGATATTGTTAATAACATATATAAAACACTGAAAACCAACAGGTAGTTATTAACACGCATGTTGATAACTATGTTAATATGAGGGTATGGCATCCCTGCCATACCCACGCAGCCGTATTGATGGTTACGTGCAGTCACACTGCCTTATTGATGGCAAATTGCGTGGGTATGGCAAGGATGCCATACTCTCCTATGTCTTCATTTCGAGTTTTAACGCACACCTCCTGTTATTATCCGCAAACCTGTTGATAACCTGTTGATAACTTACTAACAACACTGTTAACAACTTAGCGGTTATCAACAGGCGGACAGGCAGAGTGGGGTGGATGTGGATAACTGTGTGCGTTATCAAATTAATATTCTAAAGTTTTCCACAGGTTTTTAAGAGAAAAAGATATAAACTTATTAACTTTGCAGGTGTAATAGCACTTTTGTGTATAACTAACATATATAACTCATTTTCAAAGAGAAAATATTAACACAACCTGTTGATAATGATGTCTTACAGGTTTATAACGAAATAACCAAAGAAATAGGTAGAAAGTTTTCAACGTACTAACAGTATATCATACTCATAATCTTTTTCTTTTCTTTAAAAATAAAAAGAAATAGATATATAGTATGGTGTTGAGAAGTCAACTCAAAAAAAGATATATGAACAACGATTGGAAAGAGAAGGGTTACATCGACGAAGCGGTTGATGAATCCGTTGACTTGAAAAAAGAAATACGTCGCTTGTGTGAAGAGAAGGACGCTGTGGTGCTCGCTCATTATTATACGGTGGGTGAGGTGCAGGAGGTGGCTGACTTCATCGGCGACTCGTTGGCATTGGCTCGCAAGGCTGCGAAGACAGACGCAAAGATAATCGTGATGTGTGGTGTGCACTTCATGGCTGAGACATGCAAGCTGCTCTCGCCGGAGAAGAAGGTGCTGTGCCCGGACCTCACTGCCGGTTGCTCGCTTGCCGACTCGTGCAAGGCGGAGGACCTGAAGGCGTTCAAGGAGCAGCATCCTGGCTATAAGGTGGTGAGCTACGTGAATACGACGGCTGCGGTGAAGGCACTGACGGACGTGGTGGTCACCTCGGGCAACGCGAAGAAGGTGGTGGACAGTCTGCCGAAGGACGAGAAGCTAATCTTCGGTCCCGACTATAACTTAGGCAACTATATAAATAGCGTTACGGGTCGCGATATGCTGCTCTGGAACGGCGGATGTCATGTGCATGAGAAGTTCTCGGTAGAAGCTATCGTGAAGCTGAAGGCGGAGCACCCGGAGGCTGTGGTGATGGCTCATCTGGAGTGTAAGGCACCGGTACTGGCTGTGGCTGACGTGAAGGGTTCTACGGCTACGATGCTCGATTATGCTAAGGAACATAAGGAGACGAAGGAATACATCATAGCTACCGAGGCTGGCATCCTGCACGAGTTGGAGCGCTGCTGTCCCGACGTGACATTCTATCCGGTTCCGCCGGAAGTGTCTGAGGGTGGGGTAGGCTGCTCTTGCAACGAGTGCGAGTATATGAAGAAGAATACGTTGCTCAAGATATACAATACGCTGCGCTACGAGCTTCCGGAGGTGACTGTGGACGAATCTATCGCCAAGGATGCCGTTAAGCCGATAGAGCGAATGCTTGAGCTTTCCTAAGGAGTGGTTTCCACTGAATTGTAGGAGGGTATGGCATCCCTGCCATACCCACGCAGCCAGAATAATACTCCCACGGAATTCACAGAATTCACAGAACAGACAGGCAGAGAATGTTCTCCCACAGATTTCACGGATTTACATAGATATTTACTCCCACAGAATTCACGGAATTCACAGAACAGACTGGCAGAGAATATTCTCCCACAGATTTCACAGATTTACACAGATATTTACTCCCACAGAATTCACGGAACACACAGAACATTTTGCTTACATCTGTGTAAATCCGTGAAATCTGTGGGAGTTTCTTCTCAGCAATAAACTTCTGTGAATTCTGTGTATTCTGTGGGAGCCCACTACGCAGCCTAACCATCTGTGTAAATCCGTGAAATCTGTGGGAGAACATTGCTGTAGCAGACTGCGTGGGTATGGCAAGGATGCCATACCCTCCTATGTGGGAGACAAGTGCTCACATTAAAACTTCTTCAGCAGGAACGACGGCTTTACGCGCAGATAGATGCCAGCCGCAAGACTCACCTTATTATTATTGTTATACACCTTGTCGCCAACGACGAAGTCGTCCGTGGGCAGCGTGTTGAACACATCAGCCTGCACGCCCCATGAGAACCCCTTACCGAGTTCTTGTGCATAGCTCAGTTGAGCACAGACGGTGCGGTTGCGCTGCATCTGGAAGTCGCGGTTGTGTATGCCCACCGAGCCGTAGAGCGGGTTGCCGAAGATAGAGATGAACTTCGAGCTATCCCAGTAGGCACCGCGCAGACAGAAGCGCCAGATGTCAGCCTCCGCTTTCAGATACACACCTTTGCCATTGTCGAAGGGTAGGAGAGCACCCGTCATCTGTCGATAGTAAGCCACGTCAGCCTCTGCGTTCAGGCGCGTAAGAATAGAGTTGTCGGTGTGTATCGTTACGCCGACACCTGCCGCCGCGTTCATCCATGTCTTCACCTGTCGCTGTTCGGCGTCAGGGTTTATCTCGCCACCACGGTGCTGCATCACCACCTGCAGGGGGAAGTAGACATGCGTGCGTCGCTCCGGACGGTTAGCCTTGAAGCGGGTTGACAGTCCGAAGGTGAACGCCTCCTGATGCGTGTCCTTGTCGAAGATGAAGCTCTCCCAGTTCACCCACACGTCGAAGTCGAGCGGTTTCGTCTGCCACTGCATCTGCACGCCCATCTCGGGGTCAGCCGAGAGAGCGTTCTCCTGATTGTAGAGCGGTTCGATGAGTCGGTGGTTCGCCCCACCATATATATTACCGAGTATGAGGTTGAAGTTTCGGCTCACAGCCAGTTGCACGTTGAAGAACGGTAGCAGATGGAAGCCCGTCTGCGTTTGGTCGCCCTTCCATGTTGCTATGTCGCTATAGTTGAGGTTAGGATATTTGTTTGCACCCCAATAGTGGAGCATACTAACGCCCACCTCCACGCGCAAGTTCTTCAGTGGCTGATAGCTCACCGTGGGCTGCAGGCGGTAGCCAGGCAGCGTGTATCCCTTCGAGAGGCATCCCTTATACTCATTGTCGCGGAAGAAGCACAGAGCGTCGAAGTTGAGTCGCAGCTCACCGCACGAGGCAGAGTCGATGCGGTGGCTGTTCTCGAATAGTAGCGAGTCGATATGTGCGCTGACCTGTGCCTCAGCGTTAGCGGTCGTTAGCAGCAAAAGTGCCGCGGTAAGAAGTGTCGGTAAACGTTTCATTAGTTTCTTATTACTACTTTCTAAGTTTCTTGTTTAGCTGTTCGATTGTGAGGTTTGTAGCCGTCACCTTTCCGTTTTCGATGACTATATTGTCGGGTATGTTCGACATGCCGAGGAGGTTGTACACATCGCCGTCTATCGACTTGCCGTCGCAGATGGTAATGACATCTTCTATTTCTCTTGTGTCGAGTATTCTGCGACATTCAGCGCGCGAGTAGTCGAGACATATATTCACCACCTTGACCTCTCCTTTCGTCTCTTTCTGCAGTAGTGCCATGCTCTGTAGCATCGATATACTATTGTAGTGCCACGATGCCCATGCCACCACTACTGTTGTGCCAGCGGTGGAGAGTGTGGCGTTGTTCACCGGCTTGCCATTGATGTCGTAAGCAGCGAACTTCGGAATACGGCTGTTTGTGGTGAGCGTTGTGCGGTTGTTTATGCTCTGTTGTAGACTCTTAAGAGAGTTGTTCCCGGGTTGATGTTCAAGCATGAGGTTTATCAGCTGTCGTGCAGTGGCGAAGTCGGGACGCTCCTTCTGCAGGAAGAAGTTGCGCACGACGTATGTGCTCACTATCGATTCGGGATGATCCTCTACGAACTGGCGTGCGTATTTCTGTATCTCGTTGGGTGAGGCGTTTGCAATCTGTTCACGCAGTTGGTTCATCAGTTCGTTCGGCTTTGTGCCTTTCACCTTCATCTCTTTCAGGTGTGAAGCGTCGCCTTTTATGTCTACGCTCTTTCCTGGTGCTGCAAACACGGGTTGCTCGGTGAAGTTGGGGAACACAATCATCAGTGTCATCTCTTTCTTACACTCCACCTTATATGTAAAGCGTCCTGCTTGCACCTTTATAGTGTCGATACCCTTTAGGTTGCCATCTGGGCTATATACATAAAACTCGCCCTGATTAAGGTTCAGGAGCCTGCCGTCGATTTCGAAATGACGACTATCGGTTCCACATGACACCATAATCAGGGCGAGTAATGTCGCTATAATTGTTTTGTTCATTTTAGTCGTATGAACTGAAGTTAGAATAAGAAGGCTGAGAGCAATAACCCTCAGCCTTCATTTATTTTTAATTGTTTAAAACGTCTTGCCACGTCTTACTTCAGAAGAGAGAGCTCCAAGTCCTTCTCAGCGTACTCCTTCAAAGAAGGATCCTTCTGGAGAGCCTCCTTGAGGTAAGAGTTAGCAGCGAACTTGTTGCCACGACGTGCAGCTACGATAGCGCGGAGGTAGTCGGTCATACCGTTCGGGTTAGCTACCTTGTCAAGAGTGCTTGTAGCGCCCTCGTAGTCCTTGTTCAGGATCTGAGCAAGAGCTGCAGTGTTTGTGTTCTGCTTGTTGAAGTCCTTGTCAGCCTGAGCGTAGTTGCCCTTAGCGATGTTGAGTGCGCCGAGAGCCGACTGTACGTTCTCAGAGCCAGAAGCCTTAGCAATCTGACGTTCTGCACCCTGTACGTCGCCCTCGATGAGCGAAATGAGACCGAGGTTAGCCTGTGCCTCCGGAGTAGATGAACCGAGAGAAGTAGCCTTCTGAGCGTACTGCTTAGCAGCTGCTACGTCGCCCTTAGCGAGTGCAAGAGCAGCGAGGTTGTTGTAAGCGCGGTAGTCGTTCGGGTAAACCTCTGTTGTCTTCTTGTAGATTTCCTCCTTCTTAGCTGCCGACTCCTCGAGAGTAGCAGAGTAGAGAAGCTCGTCAACGCTCAGCTTAGTAGCGTCGCTGCTGTACTGCTCCTTGATCTGGTCGTCGCTACGGCCGATTGTCTCATAGTTGATGATGAGGCGTGAACGGCGAAGCTCTGGGAGGATGCCGTCAGCAAGCTCCTGGAAGCCTGCAGACATGTTGCGGATCTGCTGCTCGCGCTCCTGTGGGTCGCTATACATAGAGAGCACGCGGAGGATAACCTCCTTGTCCTGAAGATTAGATGCTGCAACGAGCTTCTGGAAACCGTCCCAGTCCTGTGCTGTGTAGTGAGCGTCGATAGCTGCGTTCACCTTTGTCTTCTTCAATGTACCCTTAACGTACTTCTCTGACTCGTTCTGACGGTTGCCGGCGAGCTTATCGTTGAACTTAACGCCACCATCTGGTGAAGCGTAAGCCTGGATCTCTACGTTCTGTACGTTGTAGCCTTCCTTGTCAGCGTTGATCTTCTTAAGCAACTCTACAAACTCCTTAACAGAGTTGTTCTTGAGCTCGCTCTTGCGGATGTTAGCCTGGTTGATGAGGAACTTGATGTTAGCCTCCTGCTTAGCAGCGTTTACGCGCTGGAATGCGTCAGGAGCGATGCAGCCACTCTCAGAAACGAGAGTCTTCTTGTAGAGCTCTGATGTAGCGATAACGCCATCAGCTACCTTCACTGCAGGTACGTCGAACTGCTTCTTACCGATGCGTGCGTCGAATGTGAGGTACATCTCGCTCTGCTGCATCTCTGGAACGTACTTGAAGTTAGACTTCATTGTGTAGCGACCACCTACCTTGTAAGAGATAGTCTGATCGTTGCCCTTTACTTTCTCACCCTGGAAAGTAGCACTCTGACCCTTAGCTACCTGACCGTCAGCGTAGCGCAACTCTGGAGTAACTGTGACAACAGCCTTCTTTTTCATGTACTTCTCTGGGAATGTTCCGTTGATTGTGGCTGGAACATCGCCTGCGTTTGCCTCAAGTGGGTTAGGGATAACTGTGAAGTTGTCCGCTGAGAGCGGTCCAAGCTTCGAACAAGATGTCATGAACAGCATTGTAGCTGCAGACAGTAAAAGAAGATTGTTTTTCTGCATAATTTGTTTGTATGAAAATATTAATTGATATATCTATATTAGTGTTATTACACACGCTTAATGCGTGTACGTGTACATAATAATGTGCTACAAAGATACGCACTTATATTGTTTGTGACAAAGACAACTGTATTTAATTATGTTTAATTAACGATATGAATAGCTTCTTAACTCCTATAATAATAAAAAGACAGCAGAGATAAGTCTCAGCTGTCTTTTTATGTTGGTTTTTGATTGGTTTGGCTTAGTTGAGAGCGTCTGAAAGCTCGGCACCTGCCTTGAACTTAGCAACCTTCTTTGCTGCAATCTGAATCTTCTCACGAGTGCGGAGGTTCATGCCTTCGCGAGCCGGGCGCTCGTTAACACTGAATGTACCGAAGCCGATGAGCTGTACCTTGTCACCCTCAACGAGAGCTGTCTTGATTGCTTCTACTGCAGCTTCGAGAGCCTTCTTTGCGTCAGCCTTGCTGAGTTCAGCACCTACTGCTATCTTCTCTACTAATTCTGTCTTGTTCATAATTCTGTTGTATTTAAATTGTTTATAAATGTTAGTTTTCTCAGAGTTTGAAGAGCTAAAAATGTGTAACTCACACTATTTCAGTGACAAATTTAGAGTTTTCCTTTCATAAATCAAACAAAAAACAGAAAAAAGTGCATAATTAATTGAAAAAAAAAGCGCGAAGAGCCTGTTTTATGCCTTTTTACGTGGATTTTTCGTAATTTTGCCACTCTAACGATGCGATGTTTACAAATATATATAAATGTGATATGAATAATATTCCAACGATAACAAAAAACTTACTTATTGTGAATGTAGTGGTATTCTTAGCCACTTATTTATTTAGAACTATGGATGTAGACCTCAACAATGTTTTAGGTTTGCACTTCTTTCTTGCGCCCGACTTTCACATCTATCAGCTCTTTACATACATGTTCGCTCACGGTGGTTTCAGCCATATCTTCTTCAATATGTTTGCGCTGTGGATGTTCGGCTGTATCGTTGAGCGCACTTGGGGGGCGAAGAAGTTTCTCACTTATTATATAGTGTGCGGAGTAGGCGCTGGTCTGTTTCAGGAGTTGGCACAGTTTGCGCAGTTCTATTTTATAGCAAGCGAACAACTTCCTCACTTCACATTGGCTCAGACAATGAAAGTGGCTAATGCCAATGCCGCCTTCCTTAACCTTTGGACTACCGTAGGTGCGTCGGGTGCTGTCTACGGCATACTTCTCGCCTTCGGTATGCTCTATCCTGAGGAGCGCATCTTTATATTCCCGCTGCCTGTGCCTATCAAGGCAAAGTGGTTTGTGATGGGTTATGCTGCGATAGAATTGTTCATGGCTTACTCTTCTACGGGCGACGGAGTGGCTCACCTGGCTCACTTGGGCGGTATGGTGTTCGGTTTCTTCCTCATTCGCTACTGGCGACGCCACCCCGACATTCGCTACAGTCGTCGCAGCGGACAGCAGTTCTTCGACTCTATGCGTGCCTCGTGGGAGCGTCGCACGGGGCGCAAAGATCGTGGCGGTGTGTTTACTAATAGTGCAAATACACGCCATGAGAGCGATTGGGACTACAACGCACGCCGCAAGGCAGAGCAGGAGCGAATGGACGAGATATTGGATAAGATACGTCGTAATGGTTACGAGTCGCTAACGCGTGAGGAGAAACAGCAACTCTTCGATGCAAGTAACAGAAAATAAAAAACAGACTTACACGCTTTGAAAAATATAAAATCAATAATCTTTCGCATCGTCGCCGCATTCAATGTGGTGACGGTGCTCTTTATGTTAGCTATAGGATATAGCGACAGGGTTAACCCTACGGCTCATCCGTTGATAGCTAACATAGGGCTTATATTCCCCTTGTTTTTGCTGCTTAATATAGCATTTCTCGTCTTTTGGTTATTGTTTTGTAAGCGTGGGGCACTCATCTCGTTAGTCGGAATGATAGTATGTTTCGGTCCGGTGCGCACTTATGTTCCGCTGAATGTTCCGTCTTCGGCTCCTGAGGATGCGTTGAAGATAATGTCGTACAATGTATTCTGCTTTTCTACGTGGACCGACTTGTCGCAGCCATGCGCTATAGCCGATTATATGTTGGAACAGGACGCTGATGTCGTTTGTTTGCAGGAAGCTGATATACAATGGGCAAAGCGTGTGAAGATAGACTCGTTGATGGACGTGAAGTATCCTTACAGAAAGTATAGTGGCTCGAAAAATCCCAAAGGAGGCGATGCTGTCGGTATATATAGTAAGTTGCCGATAGTAGGGGAGGAATATATATCCACCGAAGAGGATACATATAACGCCGTATCTTATGCTCTAAAGACAGGTGAAAAGGACACTACGCTTGTTATTGTAGCCCACTTCCAGGTTACAGGATTGTCGCCCGAAGACCGTACACGCTTTAAGTCGATGTTGAAAGGTGACATGGAAAGCGATGAAACAAAACAGGAAACACATCGCCTGTGGAACTTGCTTGGCGAGTCGTCAGCGAAACGTGGACCACAGGCAGACGCTGTGGCTGAATACATTGAGCATCATAAGCATCAGAGCATAATCCTTGCAGGCGACTTCAACGATTCGCCTATATCCTATACCCATCAACGCTTAGCTAAAGAACTCACCGATTGTTATGTAGCTACGGCGAATGGTCCTGGTATATCTTACCACTACAACGCTTTCTACGTGCGCATAGACAACATCATGTGCTCCGACCATTGGAAACCCTATGAATGCAAGGTGGACAATAGCATAAGTGCATCCGACCATTATCCGATTGTATGTAAGCTGCAAAGGGTGAAATAGCAATGAGTATAGGGGTGATGACACCACTTTAGAAAGTGCTTTTTCACCTTATATATTATAAAAATATTTAAAAAACTGGACTTTTGTAAGTGTTTTAAACCCTTAAACCTCTGCAAAATAAAGAAATAAAGCTATAAATTTCGGTTTAACTGAAAAAATCTGTAACTTTGCACGCTATCTGTACACACAGCGAAAAAATAATAATAACAAAAAATAAATCAAAAAAATGCAGAACAAAGGTATTGTAATTGTAACAGCCGTCCTTTTGACGCTTGCAAGTATCTTCTATCTCTCGTTCTCGGCTGCCACAAAGTACTATGACAGCCAGGCTGCGATGATAAAGGATCCTATCGCACAGCAGGACTACAAGGACTCCGTGAAGTATCTTGGCATCTACTCTTATCAGAAGTGTCTCGAAACACAGATCGGTCTCGGTCTTGACCTTAAAGGCGGTATGAACGTCATCCTTGAAGTGAGCGTTCCTGATGTACTCGAGAACCTCGCCGACCACAAGGTAGACGCAGCTTTCGTTAAGTCGATGAAAGAGGCTCGCGCAGAGCACGAAGTATCGCAGAGCGACTTCATCACACTCTTCATCAACGCTTTCAAGAAGAACGCTCCGGGACGTCATCTCTCAGAGATCTTCGCTACACAGCAGCTCCAGGGCAAGGTGTCGCCTAACTCTTCTGACAAGGAAGTAGAGAAGGTGCTCCGTTCAGAGGTGCAGGCAGCTATCGATAACTCGTTCCTCGTCGTACGTACACGTATCGACAAGTTCGGTGTCGTACAGCCTAATATCCAGAAGCTCGAGGGTCAGCAGGGTCGTATCATGGTAGAAATGCCGGGTATCAACGAGCCGGAGCGCGTGCGTAAGCTCCTCCAGGGTAGCGCAAACCTTGAGTTCTGGGAGACATACAACTCAGACGAAATCATCCCTTACCTCTCACAGCTCAACCAGCGCGAGGCTAACCACCGCTCTGGTGCCAAGGAGGAAGTAGCCGACTCGGCTGCTACCGACACAGCAGCAGTAGCAGCAGCCGAGAAGGTAGAAGCTAAGGCAAAGGCAGCGTTCAAGACAAAGAAGGACGCTAAGGCAGACGACGCAGCAACTATGGCTGAGGCCAAGAAGCAGAACCCACTCTTCTCTGTGCTCCAGCCTTCTGGCAACGGTGCGCTCAGCCTCGTAGGCTACGCTTCGGCACGCGATACAGCAGAGGTAAACAAGATTATCTACTCGGCTCTTGCTAAGCAGATACTTCCCGCCGACTGCCGCCTCCTTTGGAGTGCTAAACCAGCTGACGGCATCCAGGCAAAGAATATCTACGAGCTTCACGCCATTAAGGTGACAACCACCAACGGCCGCGCTCCTATCGAGGGCGACGTAGTGACCGACGCTAAGGACCAGTTCAACAACCTTACTGGTTCGCCTGAGGTATCAATGACCATGAACTCTGACGGCGCACGCCGCTGGGCAGCCCTCACAAAGGCTAACGTAGGCAAGGCAATCGCTATCGTACTCGACGGCACAGTTTACTCTGCTCCGCGCGTAAACGGCGAGATTTCTGGCGGTCAGTCGTCTATCTCTGGTAACTTCACAATCGAAGATACAAAGGACTTGGCTAACACTCTTAAGTCTGGTCGTATGCCGGCTCCGGCACACATCGTTCAGGAGGAAGTGGTAGGTCCGACACTCGGTGCACAGTCAATCCAGCAGGGCTTCATCTCGTTCATCTTCGCCTTTATCATCTTGATGATCTACATGGTAGTGATGTACGACTTCATCCCGGGTATGGTAGCTAATGGTGCCCTCCTCCTCAACCTCTTCTTCACCATGGGTATCATGGCATCGTTCCAGGCAGCTCTTACAATGCCAGGTATCGCCGGTATTGTGCTCGCCCTCGGTATGGCTGTAGATGCCAACGTGCTTATATACGAGCGCACCAAGGAGGAACTCAAGAAGGGTCTTGGCACCAAGCAGGCACTCTCGCTGGGTTACAGCAACGCCTTCTCAGCCATCTTCGACTCTAACTTGACATCAATCATCACAGGTATCATCCTCTACGTGTTCGGTACAGGTCCAATCCGCGGCTTCGCTACCACACTTATCATCGGTATCTGCTGCTCGTTCTTCACCGCAGTGTTCCTCACACGCCTCGTTTACGAGAACCGTCTGAAGCACGACAAGTGGACAAAGCAGAACTTCTCTACACGCGTATCACGCAACTTTATGGCGAACAAGAACTTCGCGTTCATGTCGTCATATAAGACATCATTCACAGTGTTCGGCGTCGTAATCCTCATCATGCTTGGCAGCTTCTTCGTACGTGGCTTGAGCAAGGGTATCGACTTCACTGGTGGTCGCAACTACGTAGTGGTGCTCGAGAAGCAGACAGAGCCTGAGCAGGTGAAGGAAGCCCTCGTACCGCTCTTCAAGGGCGCAACAGTAAACGCTCTCGCACTCGGTACAGACGGCAAGACAATCCGTATCTCTACCAACTACAAGATTGAGTCGAACAACCCGGCTATCGACAACGAGGTAGAGGATATCCTCTACAAGGGTCTCCACGGCGCTGGTCTCGTAACTCAGGGCAGCGTTGAGGCATTCAAGAACCCTGACGTACGCGCAGGCGGCTCTATCGTATCGTCTACAAAGGTAGGTCCGGCAGTGGCTAAGGACATCACACACGGTGCTATCATCAGCGTGCTCTTTGCCCTCGCAGCCATCTTCGTCTACATCCTCGTGCGTTTCCGCAACGTAGCGTTCTCAGTAGGCTCTACAGTAGCCCTCGCCGTAGACGCAACAATCGTTATCGGATTCTTCTCACTCCTCTGGGACGTAGTGCCGTTCTCACTCGAGATCGACCAGACCTTCATCGGTGCTATCCTTACCGTTATCGGTTACTCTATCAACGATAAGGTGGTTGTGTTCGACCGTATCCGCGAGAACCTCACACTCCACAAGAAGATGGATCTGCAGGAGCTCTTCAACAAGTCGCTGAATGAGACCCTCGCACGTACTATCAATACATCGTTCTCAACACTCATTGTGCTGCTCTGTATCTTCTGCTTCGGCGGTGAGAGCACTCGCAGCTTCTCGTTCGCAATGTTGCTCGGTGTAATCTTCGGTACACTCTCTTCTATCTTCATGGCTGCTCCGGTGGCTTACCTCACACTCGGTCGCAAGATCAAGCACGATGAGGCAGCTCTCGAAGCCGTAGAGGTGAAATAAGCAGACAATTAGTTAATATACTAATATACAAGCGTGGCGCTCATACAGAGTGCCACGCTTTTTTTGAAATTGTTATAAGTGGTTATTGGTTATATTTATGGTTAATTAATCTAAATACAAGCTATCCAATTCTTTCCAATACTTGCAAAATTGGAAAGAATTGGATAGCTTTGCATTTGAATATCAGCCATTAAGCTTATGTCAATAGAAAAGGTACCGACTATACAGCAATCTGATTTGCTTTCAGCTATTATAACGCCACCGAATGAGGAGGTAGAGGAAATAGTGAATAATATAAACTCTGCGTTTGAATATTGGGATAGCGTTAAATATAAGGAGTGTCCGGAAGGAATTACTCCTACACAATTGTGGACTTATGTGAAAGCTGCAAGATTGAAGAGTACTATTATGGTATGGAAAAGGTATGGCGTCTCGCTGACGCTAACAAACTCCATGCAGCGTATGTGCCACGAGTTTGACATGAACTGGGGAGGCAGCTGGGGCGCAAGTTCTATCATAGATGATGACAACAAAGAGCAGTATCTTGTAGGCTCACTGATGGAAGAAGCTATCTTTTCAAGTCAGATGGAAGGAGCTGCTACAACTCGAAAGGTGGCAAAGGAAATGTTGCGTCGACAGATTACTCCTAAGGACAAGTCGCAGCAGATGATATCCAACAACTATCAGACAATTCAATTCATCGTAGCACATAAGGATACCCCATTGTCACCAGAGTTATTGATGCATGTACATCGCCTTATGACTGAGAACACAATGCCTAATCAGGAAGATGCGGGACGTTTCAGACAGAACGACGATGTGGTTGTAGAGAATGGTATAACCCACGAAATAGTACACACTCCGCCTGCATTCGGCGAAATACCTTGTTTTGTGGACGACCTATGCACATTCTTTAATGAAAAGAACGCACATCAATTTATACATCCTATAATACGTGGTTTTATAATCCATTTCATGATTTCCTACGTACATCCTTTTGTTGATGGCAACGGGCGTACTGCAAGAGCGCTGTTCTATTGGTATATGCTAAAGCAGGGCTATTGGTTAACGGAGTATTTGTCTATTTCAAGGGTTATTGCTAAATCGAAGAAATCGTACGAAAAAGCATTTCTTTATTCTGAAGCCGATAATATGGATATAGGCTATTTTGTAGCTTACAATATGAAGGTGTTGCAGCAGTCGTTCAAGCAGTTGCAGCAATATATAAAGCGTAAACAAGAAGAAAAGAAAGCTGCCAATAGATTCTTGCATATAGGTGACATCAATGCACGCCAGGCACAGATTATAAAGATTTTTGTGGACGATCCTAAGGCAGTAATCACAGTAGGTGATATGCAAACGAAATTCCTTATCAGTCCGACAACTGCAAAGACGGATATAATAGGTCTGATGAACAGAGGAATACTCACCGAAATATCGTTTAATAAGGTGAAGAAAGGATATATAAAAGGTGATAAATTTGAGAGCACGCTTGCCTCTATTTGATTCTAATTCTTTCCAATGTTTAAAATATTGGAAAGAATTAGAATTGTCTTATTCTTTAGATTTTCAGTAACTTTTAATAAGTTAGGCTGCATCTCAACAATAAAAACAAGCAAGCTTGGAAGATTTTATTATCAACAAAATCGTGTATTGCTTCGATTTTCAGTAACTTTGCATCCGAAAATATAAAAACATAATATAATGGAAGAGAACAAGTTCAAACGCACCACTGTGACTGCGGCTTTGCCATACGCCAACGGTGGAGTACACATCGGCCATTTGGCTGGCGTGTATGTGCCTGCCGACATCTATGTGCGCTATCTGCGCCTGAAGAAGCAGGAAGTGATGTTCATCGGCGGTAGCGACGAGCACGGTGTGCCCGTGACAATCCGTGCACGCAAGGAAGGCATCACGGTTCAGGAGGTGGTAGACCGCTATCACAACCTTATCAAGAAGTCGTTCGAAGACTTCGGCATTTCGTTCGACATCTACAGCCGTACTACATCTAAGATTCACCATAAGTTCGCAAGCGACTTCTTTCGCACGCTCTACGACAAGCACGAGCTCGTAGAGAAGACAGAAGAGCAGTTCTGCGACGAGGTGACTGGCGAGTTCCTCACCGACCGCAACATCGTAGGTACATGCCCGCGCTGCGGCGCTGAAGGTGCTTACGGCGACCAGTGCGAGAAGTGTGGCGCAACACTCTCACCCGAGGAACTTATCAACCCTACAAACAAGAACAACCCGGGTCACGGACTCGTGAAGAAAGCCACAAAGAACTGGTACTTGCCGCTCAACAAGTGGCAGGACTGGCTGAAGCAATGGATTTTGGAAGACCATAAGGAGTGGCGTCCGAACGTGTACGGACAGTGCAAGTCGTGGCTCGACATGGATCTGCAGCCGCGCGCTATGACACGCGACCTCGACTGGGGTATCCCCGTACCGGTAGAGGGAGCAGAAGGCAAGGTGCTCTACGTATGGTTTGACGCACCTATCGGCTACATCTCCAACACTAAGGAGCTTTGCGACGCACAGCCCGAGAAGTGGGGACCGTGGCAGAAGTGGTGGCAGGACCCCACATCACGTCTCGTCCACTTCATAGGCAAGGACAACATCGTGTTCCACTGCATCGTCTTCCCGACCATGCTGAAGGCTCACGGCGACTATATCCTGCCCGACAACGTGCCCTCTAACGAGTTCCTCAACCTCGAGAACGACAAGATTTCTACATCGCGCAACTGGGCTGTATGGCTCCACGAGTATCTCGTAGACTTCCCCGGCAAGCAGGACGTTCTGCGCTATGTTCTTACAGCCAATGCGCCTGAGACAAAGGACAATAACTTCACATGGAAGGACTTCCAGGATCGCAACAACAACGAGCTGGTGGCTGTTTACGGCAACTTCGTCAACCGCGCCCTGCAGCTCACGAAGAAGTACTTCAACGGCGTTGTGCCTGAGTGTGGCGAATTTCAGGAGGTAGACCTCAAGACTATCGAGGAGTTCAAGGACGTGAAGCAGAAGGTGGAGGCATTGCTCGACACATTCAAGTTCCGCGACGCACAGAAGGAGGCTATGAACCTCGCACGCATCGGAAACAAGTATATCACCGACTGCGAGCCGTGGCACGTAGCAAAGACCGATATGGAGCGCGTAAAGACTATCCTTTACCTCTCGCTGCAGCTCGTAGCTAACCTCGAGATTGCTTTCGAGCCGTTCCTGCCGTTCAGCTCGGCACGTCTGCGCGAGATGCTCAACGTTACCGATACCGATTGGGCACAGCTCGGCTCTACAGAGCTGCTCAAGCCTGGTCATCAGCTCGGCACACCAGCGTTGCTCTTCGAGAAGATTGAGGACGAGGCTATCAATGCTCAGCTTCAGAAACTCGAGGATACAAAGAAGGCTAACGAGGCTGCCAACTATGTTGCTGCACCTATCAAGGAGAACGTAGACTTCGACACATTCGAGAAACTCGACATCCGCGTTGGTCATATAAAGGACTGCCAGAAGGTGAAGAAGTCGAAGAAACTCCTGCAGTTCACCATCGACGACGGCTCTGGCGTAGACCGCACCATCCTTTCGGGCATCGCAGCTTACTACGAGCCTGAGCAGCTCATCGGCAAGGATGTGCTCTTCGTAGCCAACTTCGCTCCGCGCAAAATGATGGGCATCGAGAGTCAGGGTATGATTCTCTCTGCCGTAAACTTCGACGGAACGCTGAACGTAACTACCGTGACAGGCAACGTTAAGCCTGGTTCGCAGGTAGGATAATTATTACTTATACAATAAAAACAAGCCCTATACAACAATGTTTGTATAGGGCTTGTTTTATTAGGAGGCTACGGCATTCCTGCCGTAGCCATTATATGCAGTACATATTATTACGATTTATTGCTATACCTACGGCAAGAATGCCGTAGGCTCCTACGTTTTTTTATTTGTCGCCGAGTCCGTTCACTATTCGCGTTATGCCTTCGTTAAGCAGTTCGCTGGTGCAAGCCATGTTTATGCGTATGAACGCTGCGCCTTCAGTGCCGTACATGCTGCCCGCATTTACCCATACTTTGTTCTCGTGCATGAGCATCTCTTCTATTTCGTCCGATGAGATATGCAGTTCCGAGCAGTCTATCCACGCCAGATACGTGCCTTCCATGCGCATCACCTTGCACTTTGGCAGTTCGCGAGCGAAGCGTTCGCGCAGCAAGTCGTAGTTGCTTGAGATGTATGCGCGCAGCTGTGTGAGCCATTCGTAGCCCTCGTCGCTGTAAGCAGCCTGCAGGGCGATCACTCCGAACGGGTTCACGTCGCACACCTCGTTGATGTTTATGGCGCGGTCGATGCGGTTGCGCACCTCTGCGTCGCGGCAAACGATGTTCGCAATCTGCAGTCCGGCTGTGTTGAACGCCTTCGACGGCGAGCAGCAGGTTATCGAACCGTGGCTCAGCTCGTCGGGCAGCGAACCGAACGGCACGTACTCGTTGTCGTAGAGCGTCAGTTCGCAGTGAATCTCGTCCGACACAACGCGCACGCCATACTTGTGGCAAAGCTCCGCCACGCGGGTCAGTTCGTCGCGAGTCCACACGCGTCCGCCCGGATTGTGCGGGTTGCAGATCAGCATCAGTCGTGCGCGTTCGTGAGCGAGCTTGCGTTCGAGGTCGTCGAAGTCGATTTCGTAGCGCAGTTCCTCCTTATTATATATAAGCGAGTTGGAGACCGTCTCGCATCCGTTGTTGCGTATTGAGGAGAAGAAGCAGTTGTAGACCGGTCCCTGCACTATCACCTGGTCGCCGGGCAGCGTAAGCGCCTTGATAACCGCCGACACAGCCGGCACCACGCCCGACGTGTAGATGATATCCTCGCGGTTGATGTGCCATCCGTGATGCTTACCGAACCAGTTGCACACTGCTTCGTAGTACGCCTCAGGCACACGTGTGTAGCCGAATATGCCGTGCGCCACGCGTCGCTGCAAGGCTTCGGTGATGCAGGGGAAGGTCTCGAAGTCCATATCCGCCACCCACAGCGGAATGATGTCAGCCTCTGGTGCCGAATCCCATTTGTAAGAGTCGGTGCCGCGACGATCGGTGGGTCTTGAAAAGTCGTATTCCATAGCTTACGTCCTTTTTATGTATGCTTATGCACGCGTCAGAATCTCGCAGTCGGCAGGCTTTTTGATGTTCTCGTCGAGTATAATCTCGCCTATGCTGTCAGCCACGATGCGTCCGGACGCAGGGTTCTTCACGCTCTTGATGTGTCCGCGTATGTCAGCCTGCACGGTAGAATACTCGAATGCGCGGTCGCATTCGGCGTCGAACGTGCAGTTCTCGAGCACCAGGTCCTTGGCGTAGCAGAGTGGTTGCTCGCCAGATATATGGCAGTTGACGAGACGCAGTCCGCGCGAGTGCCATCCGAGGAACTCTCCGTTCAGTTCCGAGTCGTACACCGTCACGTTGTCTACCTCCCAGAACGAGTCTTTTGTGTCTATCTTCGCATTGCGGATCTCTATGTCGCGCGAGTACTGGAATACGTACTTCGCGTCCGATACCAGTCCGTCCACCTTCACGTTGCGGCAGTGCATGAATGGGTATGTGCCTTCGTGCAGCACCACGTTCTCCAGCGTCAGTCCGTCGATGCCCCAGAACGTTTCGTTGGCATCGTTCACGGTTACGTTCTTAAGCGACAGATTTTTCATCTCGCGGAAGAACTTCGGACCGTTTATCACGCAGTCCTCCATGTGCATATCGTCCGAGTACCATATCGCCGAGCGCGAGCCCGGAGCGAAATAGCAGTTGCGTATGTCCGACCCCTTTACGTGCCACAGCGGGTATTTGCCCTCGAAGTAGCAGTTGCGGCATACTATGTTACTGCACTCTTTAACGCCCGATTCGCCGAAGGTGATACGCACGTGGTCGAGCTCAACGTTGTGTATCTCGAAGAGCGGACGCTCTCCGCCGAAAACCTTGTTACTGATTTTTTCCATAATGTTTACATGAAGTTTGAATGTTCCAGAATTTGAGTTTTACCAAGAAGATTAAGCCTCTGAAGCAGAGTTCGATGCACATGGCTATCCACACGCCGCGCAGTCCCATCGATGGTGCAAGCATTGCAGCGAGCGATATGCGCACGCCCCATATAGAGACGAGGTTCATTATGCTCGGCACGAGTGTCTTCGCTGCACCTACGAACACGCCGTAGCTTACTATTGCAGCGGCGAACATAGGCTCTGCGAATGCTTCTATGCGCAGCACCTCCACGCCCAGACGGCGCACCTCCTCGGCAGGTGTCATCATCGCCATTGCCGTTGGTGCTCCGACGTACATCACCACACCCATCATAGCCATTACCGTCACGCCCAAGCCTACAGACAGCCATGCGAAGCGCTTCATCAGCTCGTGCCTGCCGGCACCCATGCTCTGTCCGACGAGTGTCGTTGCAGCGTCGGCGATGCCGTAGCCCGGCATGTAGCAGAGGCTTTCGATGATTATGCCGAACGAGTTGGCAGCTATGGCGAAGGTGCCAAGCGGCGCAATGATAATGGTCGTCATCACGTAAGCCGAGCACATGATGGTCTGCTGCAAACCCATCGGCAGACTGATGTGCAGCGCGCGCTTCACTACGCCCCATGTAGGCAGAAAGCGTCCCGTGTCGATGCGCAGCGACAGCTCTTTGGAGCGGAAACAGAGAATGTACATCGTTATGGAGGCTGCCACCAACTCAGCCGACACCGTGCCTATCGCCGCGCCCATTACGCCCATGCCCATGCCGGGCATCATTATCTGTGTGCCGAACAACTCCACGGGTCGGGTGGGGAAGATGAGGAAGAAGTTGAACACCACGTCGAGCGACATCATCACCACGCTCATCACGCTCGGCACGACCATATTGCCCGAACTACGGAGCATTCCGGCTCCGAATATCGAGAACTGGAAGATGGGCAGAGCCGTAGCCACGATGGCGAAGTAGGCTGAGGCGGTGGGGGTTATATGGCTGTTGCCACCGAGCCATGTAGGCAGAAACGGACTCACCGCCAGCGACACTAATCCGAGCAACGCGCTCACCACGAGCACCGACATGATGCCCTGACGCAGCGTGCTGCGAGCACGTGCAGGGTCGTTGGAGCCCAACTGATGGCTCACCTGCACGTAGAAGCCGGCTGCCGTAGCCGAGCAGATACTGCCCAGCAGCCACATAGTGGTCTCCATTAGTCCGATAGAAGCCGATGCCTCCGCACCCATACTGCCCACCATCGATGCGTCGATGTATTGCATCATCGTCGTCGTGAGCTGAGCAAGTATGGCGGGCGTGGCGAGAAACATCACTAACCGTGCCTGTTCGCCGAGTGTCATAGGCTTGCCCAGACGTATCATCGAGAGTAATGCGTCTTTCTTCTTGTCTGATTTCATATATAAATAATGTGTACCTATTGAATTGTTAGGCATGTTGTTATCGCAATGCGAAGTTACAACTATTTTCAAGAATACACAATCCGGCAGACGCTATATATGTAAGATATTTAACAAAAACAAGAAAATTGGTCATAAGGTTTAAAAAAGTTATATAAAAGTTGTTTAATGTAAAATATTTCGCTAAATTTGCAACATATAAACAAAAAACTAACAAGTGTATGAAGAACTTATCTCTAAAAACATTAGCATTAGGTATTCTCGCTTTGTTTGCTGTGACCACTATTTCGGCACAAGAGGATGCAACAAAGAAGAAGAATAAATTTGGTTTGGCAAATCGCGTAGGCGTAGGTGTAGGATATGGTACGGAGGGTCTCGGCTTCGACGTGGCTATACCATTGACACAATACGTGCAGGTACGCGCAGGTTTGAACATCTTCCCGAACATCAAGTTCCACGAAAATATTGGCGTGGAGTACGTTGGCGAGACTCCGCTTACTGGCGAGCAGACTATTGAAGATGAAGTGCGCCTTGACGCAAAGTTCGGCAGAACCTATGCCGACTTGAAGTTCGATGTGTATCCTTTCGGCAATAGAGGCAACTTCTTTGTTACGGCAGGTCTGTCGTTCGGTGGCTCTGATTTGATGTCTATTAAGGGTCATAGTGAAAAGGTCGCAGAATATGGTCCTGCAATCAAGGACTATGGTATCAACATCGGCGATTATAACATTCCGTTTGACGATAATGGTGATATCAAGGGCGGTGTAAAGGTAAAGAAGGTTCGTCCGTACCTCGGACTTGGTTTCGGTCGCCTTATACCGAAGGGGCGTCTCGGTTTCCGCTTCGAGTTGGGTGCTCAGTTCCAGGGCAAGCCAAGGGTATATGCTGGCGATATTGACAACGTACTTGAGAACAAACACGTTGACGAAGCTGTTGACGAAGAAACAAAGGACGACATTGCGAAGGTTATGGACTGGCTTAAGGTCTACCCAGTTATGAAGTTCTCTATCCGCGGCAGAATACTTTAATAATCGAAGGATTTACCCCCCTGATATTGCCACGCTACGGCAACATAGTTGTCCCGCTACCGAAACTTTATTGCCGTAGCAGGACAACAATGTTGTCGTAGCGTGGTAATAAAAAAAAACAAAAACTGAATACTTTACATGTTTTTATTTCGCTCTCTCGAAAAATAGCAGTACCTTTGCACCCGAAAATAAACATGTATAACCCTGTGGAAGAATTTGGCTGCTTGCAACCACACAAAAAAATGCTAAAACTGCAAAGCTAACCGCGAATGTAAGAACGCGAAACGCAGAAAGGATAACGACGGTTAGACAGCGGTAATTTGGTGTTTTCCACTTATTTAAATTTAAAAATTGGAAAAATGAATTATCTTTTTTCTTCAGAATCAGTTTCAGAAGGTCATCCAGACAAGGTGGCTGACCAGATTTCAGACGCTTTAGTAGATCAGTTCATCGCTTACGACGACCGCGCACACTGCGCCATCGAGTCGTTCGTGACAACCGGTCAGGTAGTAATCATGGGTGAAGTGCGCTCTAACGTGTACATCGACCTGCAGACTATCGCACGCAAGACAATCAACCAGATTGGCTACAACAAGTCGGAGTATCAGTTCGACGGCAACTCATGCGGTGTGCTCACAGCCATCCACGAGCAGTCGGACGACATCAACCGCGGTGTGTCGCGTGCCGACGAGGAGGAGCAGGGTGCCGGCGACCAGGGCATGATGTTCGGCTACGCCACTAACGAGACCGAGAACTATATGCCCGTAACGCTCGACATAGCACAGCTCATCATGCGCGTGCTCGCTGACATACGCAAGGAGGGCAAGCAGATGACATACTTGCGCCCCGACTCGAAGAGCCAGGTTACGGTAGAATACTCGGAGGAGGGCATACCGCAGCGCATCGACACCATCGTAGTGTCTACACAGCACGACGAGTTCGACTCTGACGACGAGCGTATGCTTGCAAAGATAAAGGACGACGTGCTCAACATACTCATGCCGCGCGTGAAGGCAGAGATACACAGCGAGAAGGTGCTCGCACTCTTCGGCGACGACATCAAGTACTTCGTAAACCCTACTGGCAAGTTCGTAATCGGCGGACCGCACGGCGACACCGGTCTCACCGGTCGCAAGATTATCGTCGACACATACGGCGGTAAGGGCGCACATGGCGGTGGAGCCTTCTCTGGCAAGGACCCATCTAAGGTAGACCGCTCGGCAGCCTACGCAGCACGCTACATCGCCAAGAACATGGTGGCAGCAGGTGTTGCCGACGAGATGCTCGTGCAGGTGAGCTACGCCATCGGTGTTGCTAAGCCCGTGAACATCTACGTGAACACATACGGTCGCAGCCGCGTGCAGATGAGCGACGGCGAGATAGCACAGAAGATAGAGAAACTCTTCGACCTTCGCCCGAAAGCCATCGAGCGCACACTCAAGCTCCGCCAGCCTATCTATCGCGAGACAGCTGCCTACGGACACATGGGCCGCAAGTGCGAGGTGGTGGAGAAGACATTCACATCGCGCTATCACGAGACAAAGGTGATGAAGGTGGAACTCTTCACATGGGAGAAACTCGACCGCGTAGATGATATCCGCAAGGAGTTTGGACTCTAAAGAGTAGTGATATGGTGTTGTGGTGAGATGGTGACATTACCTTTTATAGGTATAGACAACTCTCACCATCTCACCATAACACCACCTCACCATAGAATTCTCACCATCTCACCACAACAACATCTCAACAAAAAAAGACAATGACCACAACCGACTCCATACACACAGAGGAGATAGTTCTTGGAGCAGACGGACTGCCCGTCGGCGCTCAGCCCGTGCGCAAGCACTGGCAGCCAACGCCGGCAGAGGTGCTCAGCTGGCTGCCCAAGAACGCTACGCCTGCCCAGCAGGACTCCGCTATCCAGGCGCACATACGCCCATCGGAGATAACATGGAGTCAGCAGCCCGACACGCTGCATCTGCCCGGACACACACGCGGACACTCCTGGCGCGACATCAACCTGCCACAGTACTACCGCGAGTCGTACTTCACAGGCAAACCCTACTTCAACCCCGACCTCTTCGGCGGGCGCACCGGTGTGGCAGGCGACCCCGTGCCCTACAGCATCGCACGCGACAACCTCATCACGCTCCTGCTGTTATTCTGCTTCTGCATCGCACTGATAGCTTACACCAAGTCGCGACGCTTCATACTGCGCCAGGCGAAGGAGTTCTTCCGCCCGCCAGTGAGCGAGAATATGACCACCGTGACAGAGACCTCCGAGGAGTTGCGTTTCCAGTTCTTCCTCGTGTTGCAGAGCTGCTTGTTGTTAGGATTGATCTACTTCTTCTATACGCAACTCTATGGTGCCGACACGTTCCTCGTCGACCAGTATCAGGTGATAGGCATATTCTCGCTGACGATGCTTGGCTATATGCTCGTCAAGACAATGCTCTACTGGCTCGTGGGATGGGTGTTCTTCGACAAGCGCAACAACGAGTTCTGGATGAAGTCGTACCTCTTCTTCCTCGCTATGGAAGGCGTGTGCCTCTTCCCCGTCGTAATGCTCAATGCCTACTTCAAGATGTCCGTGCGTACAACACTCGTGTGCACATTCCTCGTGATAACGCTCTTCAAGTTGCTCTCCCTTTACAAGTCTTACATCATCTTTTTTAGACATAGGGGCGGTTTTCTGCAAAATTTTTTGTACTTTTGCACGCTTGAGCTGACACCTCTCGCAGTTCTCTTAGGTACGCTGGCAACGATAGTCAACTGCTTGAAAGTGAATTTCTAAGACAATAGCGACGGCACCCCTCTGAATAAAGAATATACATATAAAGCTTCAATATGAAAATGATAAAGAAGATTCTGATATCACAGCCTGAACCATCAAGCGAGAAGTCGCCATATTTCGACATCGCAAAGGACTTCGGCGTAGAACTCGTCTTTCGCCCATTCATCAAAGTAGAAGGACTCAGCCCCAAAGAATTCAGACAGCAGAAGATCGGTCTTCTCGACTTCACAGCCGTAGTGTTCACATCGCGTCACGCTATCGACAACTACTTCACACTCGCTAAGGAGATGCGCATCACCATCCCCGAGGATATGAAGTACTTCTGCGTTACGGAGACAATCGCGCTCTACATACAGAAGTATGTGCAGTATCGCAAACGCAAGGTGTTCTTCGGCAATACCGGCAAGCTCGACTCGCTCATCCCCACAATGGTGAAGCACAAGAACGAGAAGTATCTTGTGCCACTGAGCAGCGTACACAACGGCGACGTTAAAGAACTGCTCGACTCGAAGAAGCTAATACACACCGAGTGCGTAATGTATCGCACCGTGAGCAACGACTTCACCGAAGAGGAGGCAGCTCAGTTCGACTGCAACATGCTCGTCTTCTTCAGTCCGTCGGGCATCAAGTCGTTCACAAAGAACTTCCCAAGCTTCGAGCAGAACGACGTGCGCATCGCCACCTTCGGACCTGCCACAGCAAAGGCTGTGACCGACGCAGGCTACCGACTCGACCTCGAGGCTCCTACAAAGGAACACCCGTCGATGACAAGCGCACTCCGCTACTATCTTGAGAATAATAAGTAGGTTGTTGGGTTGAGATGGTGAGATGGTGATAGGAGGTTGTTGTGTTGAGATGTTGACATTACCTTTTAGAGGTATAGACAAATCTCACCATCTCATCACAACAACACCTCAACATCAAATCTCACCATCTCACCACAACACCATCTCACCATCAAATCTCACCACCTCACCACAACAACATAACACCACCTTATGACATCATCACAACAGCTCTCAAAGAGTGAGCGCATAAACAGCAAGAAGCTCATCGACCGCCTCTTCAAAGGAGGAGGAGCCAAGTCGATGTCTGCCTTCCCGCTGCGTGTGGTGTTTATGACAGAGGATGCCGACGCACACGAACCGCTCGCAAAGATGATGGTGAGCGTGCCCAAACGCTATTTCAAGCGCGCCGTGAAGCGCAACCACGTGAAGCGTCTCGTACGCGAAGCATACCGTCGCAACAAGCAGGTGTTAATCGACACCCTCGAAGCCGGAGAGCAACGCAAGGCACTCTCGCTATGCTTTATATGGACCGACGGCAACCTGCGCAGCTACGAGGAAGTGGAGCGCAAGATAGCAAATCTGCTGCAACGCATAGCCGAGAAAATAGGCAAGCAGGCGGACGAAGAAACAAATCAGCAATGAAAATATCAAGCTATATCTCACGCTGCGCCCACTACGTCTCACGCGCTTTAGTATGGCTTGCCATCCTGCCCATACGGTTCTATCAGGTGTGCATCACGCCATACACGCCCCCTTCGTGCCGCTTCACACCCACCTGCTCCGAGTACGCCCGTCAGGCACTGCAGAAGCATGGCTTCTTCAAAGGCATGGCACTCGCCGTCTGGCGCATCCTCCGCTGCAACCCGTGGGGAGGCTCAGGCTACGACCCCGTACCCTAACAAGCCACCAACAGCCCCTCCCAACCAACAGCCCCTCCCAACCCTCCCCGTCGGGGATGGCTTAGTTAGCAAAGTCTTAGAAAGGCCTAAAGAGGCTTAGAAGGGTTTAGTATAGTCCTCCAAGGCTTAGAAAGGCTTAAAGAGGCTTAGTTCGGCTTAAACGCCACCCTAAAGCCACCCTAAAATAGCAATAATCAAAACAACAATAATAATGACAAAGAATTTCGTTGAAGAACTGCGCTGGCGCGGTATGCTCGCGCAGATTATGCCCGGCACTGAGGAGTATCTCAATGCCAACATGGTGTCTGCGTATCTGGGCACCGACCCTACAGCCGACTCTCTCCACATCGGTCACCTCTGTGGTATCATGATGCTGCGCCACCTGCAGCGTTGCGGTCACAAGCCATATCTGCTTGTGGGCGGTGCTACCGGTATGATTGGCGACCCCTCTGGCAAGAGCCAGGAGCGCAACCTGCTCGACGCTGCTACCCTCTACCACAACCAGGAGGCTATCAAGAAGCAGGTTTCTAAGTTCCTCGACTTCGACGGCACAGAGCCTAACAAGGCTGAGCTCGTCAACAACTACGACTGGATGAAGGACTTCACCTTCCTCGACTTCGCTCGCGAGGTGGGCAAGCACATCACCGTCAACTACATGATGGCTAAGGACAGCGTGCAGAAGCGTCTCAACGGCGAGGCTCGCGACGGTCTTTCGTTCACAGAGTTCACATACCAGCTGCTCCAGGGCTACGACTTCCTCTACCAGTATCAGAAGTACGGCGTGCGCCTGCAGCTCGGCGGCAACGACCAGTGGGGTAACATGACCACCGGCACAGAGCTTATACACCGCACACTCGGCAACGACGCAGAATGTTACTGCCTCACCTGCCCGCTCATCACCAAGAGCGACGGCAAGAAGTTCGGCAAGACCGAGAGCGGCAACATCTGGCTCGACCCGGCTCGCACCACTCCGTATGCCTTCTACCAGTTCTGGCTCAACGTGAGCGACGCAGAGGCTGAGAAGTACATCAAGATATTCACCGACCTCGACAAGGAGACTATTGACGCGCTCGTAGCCGAGCACAATGAGGATCCGGGTCGCCGTGTGCTGCAGAAGCGTCTGGCTGAGGAGGTGACAACAATGGTTCACTCACGTGAGGACCTCGAGACCGCTCAGGAGGCTTCTAACATCCTCTTCGGCAAGGGCACAAAGGAGACTCTCCAGAAGTTCGATGAGGCTACACTGCTCTCTATCTTCGAAGGCGTGCCCCACTTCCAGCTGCCGAAGGATCAGCTCGGACAGCCGGCTGTAGACCTCTTCACACGCGACGACGTGAAGATCTTCAACTCTAAGGGCGAGATGCGCAAGCTCGTGCAGGGTGGCGGCGTATCGCTCAACAAGGAGAAGCTCGGCGCGTTCGACCAGGTGGTTACTGCCGACGACCTCATCGACGGCAAGTATCTGCTCGTGCAGCGTGGCAAGAAGAACTATTACCTCATCACAGTGAGGTAACTGTGTTGAACTGCTTATAACGATAGTTTTTTAGAATTTATGTGGCAAGGCGCAGAGTTCGTCTTGCCACATATAAATAAAAAAACAGCCAATTCGTTTGGCTGTTTTTACAAAAATGCGTATCTTTGCAGTCGCATTGTCCTATGGTGTAATGGTAGCACAACAGGTTTTGGTTCTGTTTGTGGTGGTTCGAATCCGCCTAGGACAACGTTTAAGGAGACTCTTTTAGGGTCTCCTTTTTTGTTTATATTGCTACAAGATAGCTTGCGCAATCCCGATAAAGGAAAAATTGTGGTGGTTCGAATCCGCTTAGGACAATGTTTAAGGAGTAGTGTAAACTGAACTGTGTCACGGCTCTCACTACCTAATACCTAAGCTTTTCTCACCGTCACCCGAACGCCACCCAATCAGATTCCGTCCTCCGTCCGATCGGATTCCGTCCTCCGTCTGATCAGATTCCGTCCGCCGCCCGATCGGATTGCGTTCGGGTGACGGTTACTTTTCGTGAGGTTTTGCTGCGAAAATACAAAGAAATATTGCTGTCCGGTAGAACGGACAGCAATATTTAAATATATATACGTTGTAGTTCAAGTAGACAGCACGACTACTTCACTTGCACTTTGCTTGTGTGAACGCCGTCGGCAGACACCGCTTTCACGATGTATATGCCGTGAGGCAGTCCGCGCAGAGCATCTTCAACCGACGAGCCGCTCTTCTCCGCAACCTTGCTTCCTGCGAGGTTGTATACCATCAGACGAGCCTTCTCTGCTGTAGTAACGGTTTGTATAGCCGTCGTTTCGATACCGTATGTCACGTCGTCGATGTAGTATGTGGCAGTGTTGTCGCATCCGCGTGTGCTGGTGAATCGGAATCCCATGAAGAACACGTCTGCAATCTGCTGTCCGGTGAGGTCGATGCTGTACGGGAACCACTTTCCGCTCTCGTCCTTTGTGCATGGCATCTTGCATTCTGCGAGCGGCTGCACGTAGAGAGAGCCTTCAGCGATGTCGATGTAGCAGAGTTCGAGCAGGTCGGGCTGGTTGTCCTTCAGATAGTCGCCACGCACCTTGAACGTGAATACCTTTGTAGTAGAGTTCTTGAAGTCGAGCGGCGGCGTTACGAGCATCATCTGTGCCGGTGTGCCCGTGCCAGCCTCCATCTTTGAGTCGTACGGTGTCACCTTAGCCACCTTCTCGTTAGGCGACTCCGCATCGTAGTCGAGGAATGAGAATCCCCACCATGCGCGTGTTCCCTTCAGTGCCGAGTTTGTCCAGCCTTCGATGTCGAGCGGCTTGTTGCGCTCTATGTTGTCGAACTTCTCGTCGATCACGCTGAGCGCATTCTCCTCGCTGAGCACGAGGTCTACGCCTTCCTTCTGTTCTTCGGGCGTTTCGCCGGTCGCAACGCCCTCTATGGCAACCTCTACATCCTCCATTCCGAGTGCTGAGAAGACGAGTGCTGTAGAGTATGTGCCCTCCTTCTTAGGCTGGAACGTCACCTTCAGCGTGTTCTTCATGTTGCGTATGAGCATGGTATTGTTGAGCACGAACGCTCCTGCATCCTTCACCTTTACGTAGGTGTAGTCGGGCATATTTGCCGTTGTCACCTCTATGGTCTGCTCGCTCTTTTCGTTTATCTTCGCTGTGAACTTCTCCGGCTTCTGCGGGTTGAGCGTTATCGTCGGCGGGTTCTGCTCGTCGATGGCGTATGCGCTGAAGGCGATAGACTTGTCGTAGTCCTCTATGCTTGGGCAGGTAACGAGTACGTATGCTCTGTGTACAGCCACATCTGTCGGCGTGTACGTTATGACGATGTCGGTCTCTGTCGATCCCTTCTCTATCTTTGTCTTTGAGAGCGCGAACTGGTCAGCGTTCTTACCTGCCAACTCGAAGAAGGTAGGCTGGGTCATGTTCTTCGCCGACACGTGCAGCGTAGCCACCTCTACGGTCTGTCCCAGCTTGCCTGCAGTCTGCTCTATCTTCTCAGGGCTGATTGTTATGGCTGGCTTTCCTACCGGCTGCTGCTCGACGATGTCCTCTATGCCGCGCGGACCGATGATGAGTGTCTTGCTCGATGTGAACAGACCGGTGAGTGTGATGTCGGCTGCAGGAATGCTCTTGCCGATGAGCGTTGTGCCCTTGAAGATGCGCACCTTCGCCTCCTCAGCACCGTCCGTTACTACCGGTTGTGCCATGCCTTCAGCGAACACTGCGTCTTCTGCCACGTCCTTGAACTTCAGGTTCTTCACCTTTACGAGTTGCTGTATGTAGCTTGTAGGGCTTTGTTTCAGCTGTGCGAGCGTAGCCTCTACGGGAGCCACGGCGTTGCCCTTCGACACCACTGTGCCGAGGTCGGCACCGAGAGCCATTGCACTTGTCGTGCCGAACGCGCTCTGCACACCGAGTATTGCGCCCGTTATCTTGTCGCCCACCTCATAGTCGGTCTTGGTGAGCATCTCGTAGTCGTCGCTCAGAGCTATTGCAGCCGTCTCGTCCTGCAGGTAGAACACCGGTCGGCTTCCGCCGCGGTCGACGAACGTAACCGTAGCCTCGCCCGTATATTTGTACGTCATTCCAGCCTCGGGGTCTTCGCTGTAGAGCGCCTTGATAGACTTAATCTCCGGGATAGTAAATCCCGTCCACGAGAACTTTATCTGCACATCCTCCGCTCCCTCGCTCTTCAGCGTCAGGACGGCGTGCTGCTCGCCGTCGGTGTATGTCACCTTTATCTTCAGTTCGGCACCGCTGGTGCTCATCGCGTCGTCAGCCGATATCGTGGCAGGCTCCACGCTCACAGCCTCCGAAGACGACTCCACTGTGATGTCGCCCTTGAGGTTCTCGCCCGTCACCTTTATAGTCTCCTCGTATGTGTCGCCACTGTACACCTCGCCCAGCACGAAGGTCTTTTTCGAGACGCCCAGCTTCGGCGTAGTGTCAACACCAGCCTCACCAAACAGTCCGGCGTATGTGTCTGAGACGCGCACCGAAGCCACGTACATCTCCGGCGAAGTGGCAGAGGAGGTGGTTCCCTGACGCAGTTCGAGGCCCTGCAGACCATAGCTGCCCAATCCGCTGCCCGCCTTGTTCACGCCGTCGATTACGGCACTTGCCATGTTCAGCTTAGGCTCCTGCGTGAAGTCGGTAGGGTTCACGTAAAGATATATGTTGTCCTGTCGCGGATTGGCTGCGTTTATCTCGTATCGCAGCACAACGAGATAGGTCTGGTTGAGCTTCAGCGGAGTGGTGGCGAACTCAGGCTTTGCAGCTCCGCGCTCTATGCCCACCTTCACCTCGTCAGCATTCGCGCCTTCGCCTATGTAGAGACGTCCCAGCTCGATAGGTGCAATACCTTCGGCTATCTCCGATTTATTTGTTCTTGGCACGAACGACATTACGTAGACGTTGCCCTTCGGTTGTGCCTCCACGTTGATGAGAGCAGAGAAGTAGAGGTTGCCGCTCTTCACGCCGTCGGCGTTGTCGGTGAACTTCACCATGAGGTCTTCGCCCTGCTTTGCAGAACCTATCTTCACGCACTTAGCCGGTGCGTTGTCGTTATATCCGGCGTATGTGAGTTGCTTGTCGAGCACCTGGATAGGGGATTCGGCATTCTTGCCATAGCGCACCCAGCCACCTTGCTCGTGGAGGTTGCCTGCCGGATAGTTGAAGTCGTCACTGAAACTGACTTGCGCTGCAACCGTCTCAGGTAGACAGCACATTATTACGAATAGCATTGAAATCAATGAATGCCATGTCTTAAAAGAATAGGGCTGTTTCATGTCATTGAATTTTTAGTGTTTTTATTATAGTATATCTGATTTTAAATTAATTTTTGCAAATATACTATTTTTTTAAATATGTAAAGCTATTTTGCGATATAAATATCAAATTGTATGGTGTTTTTGTGTTGTTTCTTACAAATGTACCCCAGTTCGGTAGGCGTATACCGAACTGGGGTAGAACTCTTATCCCCACACTTCTTTGGCAATCTCTTGCACCAAAGCTATCTTTGCCCATTGCTCCTCCTCCGTGAGCTTGTTGCCTATCTCACAAGAGGCAAAGCCGCATTGTGGACTCAGGTAGAGGCGGTCGAGAGGAATGTACCGGGTTGCCTCCTGAATGCGAGCAATGACCGTGGCCTTATCTTCCAGCTCAGGATGTTTGGTGGTGATCAATCCAAGTACCACCTTCTTGTCGGGCGATACCTGCTTCAAGGCTTCGAAGCTACCTGAACGGGCATCATCGTACTCCAAGTAAAGCGCACTTACATGCTCTTTGGCAAATACGTAGGGAGCAACAGGGTCATAGGCACCTTTACAAGCAAAAGTTGAGTGGTAGTTACCGCGGCAGATGTGTGAGGTAATCGTTACACCCTCGGGGGCATCAACCAATGCCAGGTTGTTGATACGAAGATACTTGGCAGCTTCACCTTCCAAGGTAATGCCGCTACCCAACATGTTTTTCCAGAAGTCTTCATCAACCATACAACCCCAAGTACAGTCGTCGAGTTGGATATTGCGACAACCGGCAGCGGCAAGGTCTTTGATAACTTGACGATAGGCGGCTGCAATGTCTTCAATCAACTCATCGAGGTTGGGATAGTATTTCAAGGTATTCTCGGTATTATTGTCACGAAAACACTCTATCAGCATCTGAGCCGGAGCCGGAATAGTTTGACGAGCCACGATGCCCTCCTCCTCAAACTGCTTCACAAACTTGAAGTGCTCCACAAACGGATGATTTTCGCCCGTAATCTTACCGCTCAAAGCGATAGAACCGTGGGTAGTCTCTTCGCCATGGAAATAGTAGCCATGATCCAGTTCGATGTGCTCCACACCATTGAAGCCCCACATGAAGTCGAGGTGCCAGTAGCTGCGGCGAAACTCGCCATCGGTGATCACTTGCAAACCAGCCTTCTTCTGTTTGGCAATCAGTTCGCTGATCAAACGGTCTTCTACCGCCTTCAACTCATCGGCTTTTATGCTGCCTGCAGCAAAGGCTGCACGAGCTTGCTTTAATTCTTCGGGACGCAGGAAGCTACCTACGATGTCTGCTCTGAAAGGAGCGTTCAATGCTTTTGTACTCATACTGTTCGTTCTTATTCTAATGGGTTATTTGTTTCATTTATCGACCGCAAAGTTATTGGTTTTCATTTAACCATGCAAATAATTTGATTAGTTCGGGAAAATATCCTATCTTTGCCGAATAAATCGAGCATTTGCAGGAAATATTCCTGCAAATCGCTTAATTCGAAGAATGAGAAAAAACGAAAAGTATGGAACAATTAGACGATATAGACATCAAGATACTGCGCACCTTGCAGCAGAATGGCAAGCTGACCACCAAAGAGCTGGCAGCTGCCGTCAACCTCTCCACCTCTCCCGTATTCGAGCGTCAGAAGCGGTTGGAGCGTGAAGGCTACATCGAGCGATACATGGCTGTGGTCAACCCCAAGAAGGTGGGCAATGGCTTCATCGTGCTCTGTAACATCCAGCTCAAAAAGCATGGCAAGGAGATAGGTCAGGAGTTTATGCAAGCCATCCAGCCGATAGAGGAGATTACCGAATGTTACAACACTTCGGGCGATTACGATTTCTTGATGAAGATTTATGTGCGCGATATGGAGCATTACCAAGACTTTGTGCTCAATACGTTGGGCGTGATTGATAGCATCGGCAGTCTGCACAGCATCTTTGTGATTGGCCAGGTGAAGTCCAATCGAGGGGTACCTATTCTTTGTTCTAACCAAGAGGGGGAATAAATCCCACCTATTCAGGCGTTCTATATTCCGCAGCCGAGCATTTCACATGCCGCTTGAAGAACTTATTGAAGTAGGAAGCATCCTCAAATCCAAGTTCCGCAGCAATCTCTTTCACCATTAAGTCTGAATAGCGAAGCATTCGTTGGGCTTCGAGGATGATGCGGTTGTTGATAATCTCCAAGGGCGAGAACGAAGAACACTCCGTCACATAATTGGTAAGCGATTTGATGCCTACATTGAGTAGTTCGGCATATTCCTTCACGGTATGCATCTGGCGATAGTTGCGCTCTATCTCACGCCGAAAAGCTAAAAATACCCGATGGGCCGTACGGCTGGTGGAGAAGTAAGGAGGGTTCTCTTCCAGCTGGCAGCGCTCAATCTCGAGTAGCATCATCGTAATCAACGAGCGTATGTAGCTCTTATGGCCAATCGCCTCATTTTTGTCAATTTCCTTATTAAGTAAGGTAAGAATGCCCATCACAGACTCGGCACAGGTCGAAGTGATTTGCTTAAACGGCAAGCTGTCGTAGGTGTTGAATACATTGTATTTCAGAAGCACGCCATCATCGGTAGCAAGATCGTCAAGCAGATGCGAGCAAATCTTGATTACCAGTCCCTCGGAAGCGTGATTCTGATGGAAAGAATGTGCTTGTCCGGGGGCAATGAAGAAGATGGTGTTATCAGAAACCGGATAATCGGTAAAATCGACTGTATGCGTGCCTTCGCCTTTCTGAAACCATATGATTTCATAGAAAGGATGTACATGCGTCTGTGAGGTTTCCAATTCAGGCATGGAGGCGAAGAAGTCGGGCATGCTGACTACTTCTACACAGTTCCCTTTCGGGTTGTCGCACACCATATCGTAGCGGCAAAAAGTCTGTTTCAATTGGTCCATATTGATAGTGAGTTGATTTCTGGCTGTAAAAGTACAGATAATAAAGGGTAAATAAAAGAATAATAGGAGGTAAAATTCGGTATTGTTCTCAAATTTACCCTAATAGTTCCCGAATTTCTTTTCTATACTCTGAGAGTTTATATAACTTTACAGCAGATAAAAGAAAAGAATAGAGTAATAACCCCTAAAATAGATAGAATGACGGACAACTTCAACACAGTTATTAATTCAAAATAAAAACAAGAAGCTTATGACACTCAAATTTTATAAATGCCAACATTGTGGCAATGTCATCACGAAGGTGGTGGATCATAAAGTCCCGGTATTTTGCTGTGGCGAGAAAATGACTCAGCTCGTACCTAACACAAGCGATGGTGCGGGAGAGAAACATATTCCCGTTGTAGAAGTGAATGGCAATCTGGTGAAGGTTACGGTATCTACTGTGCAACACCCTTCTGTAGCGGCGCACTTCATTCAGTTTATTGCCATTGCCACTACAACTGGATTCCAAGTAAAGAATCTGCAGGCAGGCGAAACTCCCGAAGCAACGTTCGTCTTGAATCCGGACGAGAAAGTCGTTGCCGCTTACGAGTACTGCAACCTTCATGGCCTTTGGGCAAGTGAATTATAAACTTCTCAAACACAACTAATGGCAGCAAATACACACTTGCTGCCATTGATTGTTATAGTAGAACTCTTCTGAAAATTCTCTCTCAGTATATTTCAGTCTTACGCCAATTCCTCCAGCATCTTTGTCAGTTTCGGCATCCAGTCTTTATTGGCTTCCACGTGGAGCACATGGAATCCAAGGGCCGCTGCAGCCTCAGTGTTCTTCAGACTGTCATCGATAAAGATGCACTCTTCTGCCTTCATATTATCTGTCTGTAGCGCTTGCAGAAAAATGTCGGCATGAGGCTTGTAAGCCTTCATCTCGTAACTACAGAAGAGCGTGTCAAAATAATGTGTGATGGGCAATCCATCGGCACTGAAACGAGGGCTGCGCATATATTCCATCACCAGCGGATTGGTATTGCTCAGCAGGCAGACGTGGTAATGCTTGCGAAGCTCCAGCAGATTGTGCAGTCGCTCTACCGGCACATCCTTTACATAGCCCAACCAGCAATTCAGGGCTTCCTCATGGCTCACACTTGCGCGTCCCGTAGCCTCTGCCATCTTGCGGCAAAAGGTCTCGGCATCAATCGCTCCGGTTTCTACATCGAGGAAGAAGTCCTTTTGTCCATAAGCTCCCATATAGAAGTCCGTATCAATGCCGATGGCACGGAAACGGCGGAATGCCTCTTCCGTATCTTGGCGGAAGATGACTCCACCCATGTCAAATAAAAGGTTCTTGATCATATAATACTGTTTGGTGTCCGTTAATGGTTTCGATAATGTATCTCTTGCGCAGCATCATTCTTTTTAGACATGTAAAGCTGTTTACTTGAGGTACTCAGCGAGTTTTGCAACGGCGCGTGCGCGGTGCGATATGCCGTTCTTGATGTCCATGCCGAGCTGTGCGAACGACTCGTTGTAGCCTTCGGGCACGAAGATGGGGTCGTAGCCGAAGCCCTCTGTGCCCTGCTTCTCGCGCGATATGGTGCCGTGCACGATGCCCTCGAAGAGCGTGTAGTCGGCTACGTCGTTGCGGCGTGCGAGAGCGATGACGGTGCGGAACTGCGCACGGCGGTCGTTGCTGTCGCCCAAGCGTGCGAGCAGCTTCTGCATGTTGGCTTCCGAGTTGTGGTCGGTGCCCTCGGCGTAGCGTGCGGAGCGCACGCCTGGCTCGCCTCCAAGCTCCGGCACTTCGAGTCCGGTGTCGTCGGCGAAGCAGTCGTAACCGTAGTTGTCCACTACGTAGCGTGCCTTCTGTATGGCATTACCCTCAAGCGTGTTGGCTGTCTCGGGTATGTCGGCGTGGCAGTTGATGTCTTCGAGCGAGAGCACCTCGAAGCGGTCGCCGAGTATGGCGCGTATCTCCGAGAGCTTGTGCTTGTTATTGGTGGCGAAGACGATAGCCTTATTCTTCGGGGCTTGTTGTGATTTGTTCATGTTCTTTTGCCTTTTCTTTCTTTACCTTAACCTTTATCTGGTCGAATCCCTCACCGTACACACCGATGACGCTGCTCTGCGACACGAAGGCGCGCGGGTCAATCATCTTGATGAGGCGGAAGATAAGCACCGACTCGCTCTTCTTGGCGAGCAGACAGATCACCTTCATCTCCTTGCCCGTGTACCAGCCGTGACCGTCGAGAATGGTCAGCGTGTGGTCGGTCTTCTTCGTTATGGCACTGGCTATCTCGTTGTACTTATGCGAGAATATGAAGAACTGCACCGATTGGCGTTGGACGCTCATCACGTAGTCGAGCATGGTACATTCGATGACCATCGTACACAGACCGAACACTACCATCTGGCAGCGTTGTGGGAACGGACCGAAAGAGTCGATGGCGAGACAACTACCGATGATGACGAGGTCGACCATGATAAGACCCTTGCCGAGCGATACATTATAGTGTTTGTTCACTACGGCAGCGATGATGTCTGTTCCACCCGTGCTGCCGTTGTTCAAGAACACTATTGCCAGTGACGTGCCGGTGAGCATACATCCTATGATGAGCGACATGAAGTCGTTGCCCTCGCCCATAAGCTTGTAGAAGGTGCCGTCGGGCATCTCCACTATCTTCTGCGCCAGGTCGAGCATCACGGTTATGACTATCGTGGCATAGATGGTTTTGGCAAGGAATTTTATTCCAAGCTCCTTCAGTGCTGCCACGATGAGCACGGCATTAATTATGAAAAATGTCCATTGAACTGGAAATTTTGTGGCATAGAATACGATGGCTCCGATACCTGCGATGCCTCCGGTTACGATTTCGTAAGGCAGCAGGAATACGGTGAACCCGAAGGTGTACAACATTAACCCGAGAGTGATGTTAAAATAGTCCTTCGCTTCTTGCCAGATAATTTTGCGGTCGATCATCATAGGAGTTACAGTTATTACATTATTATTTTAATGTATATAAGAAAAAGGAGTCGTCCGTATTACTTTATAACGACATTCACGATCTTCTTAGGTACGACAATCACCTTCACGACTGTCTTTCCGTCGAGGTATTTCGCGCTCTGCTCGTCGGCGAGCACTGCAGCCTGGATCTCGTCGTTGGTGGCGTCGGCTGCGAACTTCTTCTGGAAGCGTGCCTTGCCGTTGAACGACACTGTGAGCTGTACCTCGCTCTCCACGAGATACTGCGGGTTGAACACAGGCCATGCTGCGTCGCATACGGTTGTAGCGTTGCCTAAGGCGTGCCACAGCTCCTCGGCTATGTGCGGAGCGAACGGCGCGATGAGCACAACGAGCTGCTCGAGCACCTGCTTTGCGCGGCACTTCTGCTGTGCCAGTTCGCCCACGGCAATCATAAATGCCGAGATAGAGGTGTTGTACGAGAAGTTCTCGATGTCCTCTGTCACCTTCTTGATGAGCTTGTGCAGGCTCTTCAGGTTGTCGGCTGTAGGCTCTGCGTCTGTCGGCAGGAACTCGTCGGTGCGGTTCTCGTAGAACAGTGCCCAGAACTTCTTGAGGAAGCGGAAGCAGCCGTCGATGCCGTTGGTGTCCCAAGGCTTGCTTGCCTCTACCGGACCGAGGAACATCTCGTACAGACGCAGTGTGTCGGCGCCGTACTTCTCTACGATCATGTCGGGGTTAACGACGTTGAACATCGACTTCGACATCTTCTCTACAGCCCAGCCGCAGATATACTTGCCGTCCTCGAGCACAAACTCGGCGTTGGCATACTCCGGTCGCCAAGCCTTGAACGCCTCGATGTCGAGCACGTCGGCACTCACGATGTTCACGTCTACGTGTATCGGTGTCACGTCGTAGTCCTTGCGCAGGTTGTACGATACGAAGACGGGAGCCTTAGAGTGGTCGTCCGAGTTTACGCGGTACACGAAGTTGGAGCGACCCTGAATCATGCCCTGGTTGACGAGTTTCTGATACGGTTCCTCCTTGCACGACACACCGAGGTCGAAGAGGAACTTGTTCCAGAAGCGCGAGTAGATGAGGTGACCCGTAGCGTGCTCGCAACCTCCTACGTAGAGGTCTACGTTCTGCCAGTAGTTGTCGGCATCCTTGCCCACGAGGCATGTGTCGTTGTGCGGATCCATATAGCGCAGATAGTAAGCCGACGAGCCTGCGAAGCCCGGCATAGTGTTCAGCTCGAGTGGGAAGACGGTCTTGTTGTCCACGAGTGCCTTGTCTACCACCTGGCGTTTCTCCATGTCCCACGCCCACATCTTGGCGCGTCCCAACGGCGGCTCGCCGGTTTCTGTAGGCTTGTATGTCTCAATCTCGGGCAGCAGCAGCGGCAGGCAGTCCTCCGGCACCATCTGCGGCATACCGTCCTTGTAGTAAACCGGGAACGGCTCGCCCCAGTAGCGTTGGCGCGAGAAGATAGCGTCGCGCAGACGGTAGTTCACCTTCACGCGGCCCATGCCCTTCTCCGTCACGAACTGCTTTGTCTTTGCGATAGCCTCCTTCACGCTCAGTCCGTTGAGCGAGAAGCCGTCCAATGTTTCCTTGCCTGCAGCAGGCGAGTTGCACACGGTGCCCTCCTTTGCGTCGAAGCTCTCCTCCGATACGTCAGCACCCTCGATGAGCGGCGTGATAGGCAGGTTGAAGTGCTTGGCGAAGGCATAGTCGCGCGAGTCGTGCGCCGGAACAGCCATGATGGCTCCCGTGCCGTAGCCTGCAAGCACGTATTCTGAGATCCAGATAGGAATGTTCTCGCCGGTGAACGGGTTCACGGCATACGAGCCGCTGAACACGCCCGTCACGTTGCGGTTTGCCATGCGGTCGAGCTCTGTGCGCTTCTTCACGTACGCTAAGTACTCGTCCACCTCAGCCTTATGCTCTGCGGTGGTGAGCTGCGCCACGAGTTCGCTCTCCGGTGCCAGTACCATGAACGTAACGCCGAAGATAGTGTCGGCGCGAGTGGTGAAGATAGTGAAGTCGAAGTCCTGACCAGCCACCTTGAACTGCATCTCTGTGCCCTCACTTCTGCCTATCCAGTTCTTCTGTGTCTCCTTGATAGAGTCGCTCCAGTCAACGGTGTCAAGACCGTCGAGCAGACGCTGCGAGTAAGCCGATGTGCGCAGACACCACTGCTGCATCTTCTTCTGCACGACGGGGAAGCCGCCGCGCTCGCTCACGCCGTTCACCACCTCGTCGTTGGCAAGCACGGTGCCCAAACCGGCGCACCAGTTCACCATCGTCTCGCCGAGGTAAGCTATGCGGTAGTTCATAAGCGTCTTCTGCTTCTCCACGTCGCTCATGGCACGCCACTCTTCAGCCGTAAACTCCAGATGCTCGCTCTCGGCAACGTCCAGCCCCTCGGTGCCCTTCTCGTTGAAGTGCTCCACGAGCTTCTCTATCGGCTCTGCCTTCTGGCAAGAGTTGCAGAAGAACGAGCCGAACATCTTCTCGAACGCCCACTGAGTCCAGTGGTAGTACTTCGGGTCGCAGGTGCGTATCTCGCGGTCCCAGTCGAACGAGAAGCCGATGTTGTCGAGCTGCTGACGGTAGCGTGCGATGTTAGCCACGGTGGTCACCTCAGGGTGCTGACCGGTCTGTATAGCATACTGCTCAGCCGGCAGTCCGTATGCGTCGTAGCCCATAGGGTTGAGCACGTTGAAGCCCTTCAAACGCTTGTAGCGTGCGTAGATGTCCGATGCGATATAGCCAAGCGGATGGCCTACGTGCAGACCGGCTCCCGACGGGTATGGGAACATGTTGAGTACGTAGAACTTCTCCTTTGCAGAGTCCTCGGTGGTGTGGTAGGTCTTGTCCTTCACCCACTGGCTCTGCCATCTCTTTTCTATTTCTCTGAAGTTATATTCCATTGTTTTTATACTGTTTTTATGCAAAGTTACGACTTTTACTTTATATATATGTGTGTTTGTGTCTTAAAAATTTGATATACAGTGTGCTTTCTCAGGGGGTGCACTTGTCTCAAGTGCACCAACTAAGCAAACGGTGCTATCTCCAGGGGGTGCAGCAGTCTCTGCTGCACCAACAAAGCAAATGGGCATTTCTGCTCGGTTGGTGCACTTGAGACAAGTGCACCCCCTATGCACCCCCTACATTATCACTTTTTTGACTGTTCCGTCGCTGTAGCGCACGATGTTCACGCCCTTCTTTGGTGTCGAGATGCGTTGTCCGTCGGTGGTGTAGCGTGCCACCTCGTGGCGGTTGCCGTCTGCGGTTGTGTGGTTGATGGCAGTAGGGCGTTGTCGTGGTGTGATGACGATGGGGTTGTCGTCGTAGCCCTCGCGCAGGTGGAGGTTCTCTACCGAGCACACCTCTGTCGACTGCTCGCCAATCCATCCGCACATCTGCAGCACGCCGGTCTGCACACGTATGAAGTCGGCGTGTGTCAGCTTCACCGGATTGCCGTTGCCGTCTACCGCCCAGTCGAGGTCGAACGTGTTGTACATCTTGTCGTCTGTTGGTGCCGCATCGGCGTAGCCATACGCATCGGCAGCGTAGCGGTAGCTGATCCAGTTCTGCGGATTGTCGCTGTCTGTTCCGTCGCCGCCGCGGTTGATGGTGTTGTCGGGCAGTCGCGAGCCACGGAACGTCAGCCTGTCGGCATCTATCCACGTGGGGTAGTACGACTGTGTGTGGAACGTCAGCTTCATCATGTAGCCCATGGTGTCGCGCTCCGTGCCGTTGCGGTCGGTCCACTCGGCGCGGAACGGTATGTAGCGGTCGTACACGGAGTAGGGCTGCGTGTGCTCGCCTTGCTCGGCATCGGGTCGCTGGTAGGTGATGGTGACGTTCGGCGTGGCGGTGGTGTAGTACTCCGACCCTGCCAGCTCGTACCACTCGGCAGTCTCGGGCGATGTGCCCACGCCGGCGTACACTATGCCCGGCTCTATCGATCCGCCGATGGTGGCTGCGCCGTACACGGGGTCGGCGGCAGCGTAGTAGGCGTTGCCGAGGATGCGCAGGTCGGAGCCGCGTGTGTTGGCTATCGGCTCTGTGAAGCCGAAGGTGATGTAGCCGCCGAAGGCTCCGAGCGATACGGGCAGCTGGTCAGCGAGTTGTGCTTCGCACGCCTGCAGTCGGTCGGCTTCGCTCATCGTGGCGTCGATGGCGGGCAGCTTGCCCACGAACTGACCTGGTGCAGGGCAGTATTCGAGCACCTTCACGTGTTGTGTTGTCTGTGCCGCTGCCAGCAAGGGCGCGGCGAGGAGTATCATTATTGCTTTCATATTCTTGTTTTTTCAGGGGGTGCACTTGTCTCAAGTGCACCAACCAAGCAAATTGTTCTGTGTGTTCTGTGTGTTCCGTGGGAATATTTTGTCCTCCCACAGAATTCACGGAATTCACAGAATAGACTGGCAGAGGGTGTCCTCCCACAGATTTCACAGATTCTCACAGAACGGACTGGCAGAGATGTTCTCCCACAGAATTCACGGAATTCACAGAATAGACTGGCAGAGATGTTCTCCCACAGAATTCACGGAATTCACAGAACAGACTGGCAGAGATGTTCTCCCACAGATTTCACAGATTCTCACAGATGGTGCGTGTTTGGAGTTCTGTGAATTCTGTGTGTTCTGTGGGACCTCCTACGCCCCCAGTGAATCTGTGTAAATTCCGCAATCTGTGGGAGGATTATTTCGGTTGCGTGGGGTCTACCCTCCTACAGAATAGACTGGCAGAGATGTTCTCCCACAGAATTCACAGATTCTCACAGATGGTGTGTGTTTAGAGTTCTGTGAATTCTGTGTGTTCTGTGGGACTTCCCACGCCCCAGTGAATCTGTGTAAATCTGTGCAATCTGTGGGAGGATTGTTTTGGTTGCGTGGGGCATTGCTCTGTTGGTGCCTTCTTCAGGGGGTGCAGCAGTCTCTGCTGCACCAACCAAGTAAACAGTGCACTTCTGCTCGGTTGGTGCACTTGAGACAAGTGCACCCCCTATAGGGCTACGAAGACAGAGGGGTTCACGCCGCGCAGCAGGTAGCGGTTGAGCAGTGTGCCGGTGGGGCTGAACTCGTAGACATAGCCGTTAGTGGCGTAGGCGCGGGCATCCGATGCGTACATGTGGGCGGAGCGGGGCGAGATGTACAGAGCGTAGGGCGACTGCATGGAGGCAATCGTAGGCTCCGCGTCGGCGTAGCCGGCAAGCCCCTCGGAGACAGAGAGCGACGGCAGAGCGATGGTGTGCGTGGAGAAGGTGTACTCGCCCGTGAGGTGCGAGTAGGCAGAGCCAAGACAGTAGAACCTGCCCTGCGCAGCGCAGCAGTACGTCGACGGGAAGTCAAAGACGCGGAACTCCTCCGATGCCATGTTCAGTACCACGGTGTGCGGTGGCGTGTAGTACATGTCGCCGGCAGCATTGATGCAGAGCCACTCGCGCCACTGCGCCACCTTGCCGTACAGGTTCTTGCAGCCCGTGTCAATGCGTCGCAGCTCGCGCATGGTCTGCGCGTCGACCACCGATATGGTCTGCTCGTAGCCGTGGTCCTGCGTCTGTGTGGAGTAGCCGCCCGTGTTGGCTACGTAGAGTCTGCCGTCGTAGTAGGCGATGCCCTCCGGCTCGTAGCCCACGTGGCAGGTGTCGACCACGAGCTTCGTCGTGAGGTCTATCTTCGCCACATATCCGTGGTCGGCGTACGACGTGACGTAGAGGTAGCCACGGTGGTCGGTAGCCATGCGTCGGTTGTTGGGTATGTTCTCCGTGGCAGCGATAGCGGTGCCGTCGGGTCGGATGTACTGCACTATGTTCGACCAGTTGATGGAGATGGCTATCAGCGTGTCGTTCACCTGTAGTATGTCGTTAGCCGTGTCGCCGAGTCGCTCGCCCGGGTTCTGCTGTCTGAACCAGTGGTTGGTGAGCACGCCGTGGTCGAGCAGCGAGAGCGACGCGTTGTTCATGCCCCACAGACCCTCGCAGAGTATCAGCAGGCGGTCGGCGTTGGCGGTGGGTTTATTGTCAGTGGGCGTGTCGTCGGCAGGCTCTAACGAACAGGCGGCGAGCAGCCACACGCACAGCACGGCGCAAGCACCGAGCCAGAAGCGTTGCAACGCACTGAGCATGATGTGTTTCGGACGCAGGAACATAAGTATGCGGTTGAGATATTTCACTTGAAAAATGTGTGTATAGATGTGCAAAGATACTATATTTATGTCAATTAATGTATAAAAAGTAATATTTTGATAAAGAATTTGTTATTATTTCAATTTTTATATTTAACTTTGCAGAAGATAGGCTTCACCTCAGCAATTGAAGCAAGCTTCATTGCGTTCGGTTTGCACTATCTTTGCCGATTGTTACACAATTACATAGAGCCGTAGGACATTACGGCATACGTTGGATAACTTCTTATTTTTTAGTATAAACTGCATAATAAAATTACTGGGATTTTAAAAAAGAGATTATGAAGAAAGGTAGCTATGAGCAGCCTCGTATCACTATCTACGAGGTAGAGACCACAGCCATACTTGCAGGCAGTGGCAAAGTACCGAGCGAAAAGTCGGGCTTCAACTTAGACAGAGAGAGCGAGGAGCTGACAAGCGGTGACGGCGACGACGTTTGGGAGTAATACTTTTATTTGTATCAACACAGAAAAACAATCAATCAACATGAAGAAGATATTGTATTCAGTATTTATGCTGGCTACAATGGTGCTTGCTGCGTGCAGCAGCGACGACACCACGGAGCCAGTCGTAAAGCGTGGAATGGTGCTCAAGGCTAATGTTGAGGACACCGACACCCGTGCCACAATCACCGACAACGAGGGCAAATGGAAGTTCGCCTTTGCTACGAAGGACGTGGTGAAGGTAGGTAATGATAAGGTGGAGAGCTACTACACCTTCACTAATAACGGTACCGTGTTCGAAAGCACCGATGCCAAGCAGACTGCAGAGGCTGCCAATTGGTGTGCCTTCTTCCCCCGTGAGGAGATCGACTTGAGAAATCAGTCGGGCAAATTCGATGATGTTGCCAACATGTACGCATTGGCAGGCGCGACCGCCTCGGCTACAACCGGCTCTGATGGCTTGACCGTAACGATGAAGGCGAAGGCAGCTGTGCTGTGTATCGTGGGCGTGAATAAGGACGATATCCTTGACATCAACGTTAAGGATGCTGACGGCAAGTACGTGTCAGGTTTTACTGCTAAGAAGAACTCGGCAGACTTCGACGTGCAGAGAAGCGACACAAAGGTGTCGTTGCTCTCTAAGAAAGGCGTAGGAGTGTACTACGTAGTAGTGCCGGCAGGCGTGAAGATTTCTGTGTATAACGGCAATAAACCTTTGTATAGCGGCGATAAAACCATGAGTACAACTAAGGCTGACGGTCTTAAAGCTGGCAAGTACTATACTCTGACTACAGGTATGACAAAAGGCTCTGCTGAGAATAAATTAGGCGAGACAATTGAGTGGGTACAGCTGTGGGCTGGTGGTCCGAAGTTCGCTGTAAAGAATGTGAAAGAAGTAATGACATGGACTGATGCTGTAAAGACTGGTGATGATTTTGCATGGGGTAAGAACTGGCGCACACCGAAAATAGATGAAGTGTACGGAGAAGGAAAACTTTATTGTAAATTAGATAAAGACAATTTTCCGCTGCCAGTTGCAGGCTCTCCGTCTTTTGAGTTAAAAAAAGAAGGAGAATATCTGACCGTTGTACTTACTGGTGTGCAGCCTGGATACACTAAGAATACATTGACCTTATACAATCAGAAAACACCATACAGTCATAATTTCGATTTCTGGACAACTTCAGAAATAACAGGCTATGGTATTAGATTTGCGATTACAGCGTATGAACTAAATAATGAAGTTAAGATTGTAGCTTTTGGTCCAAGCCAAAGGGATGACAAAAACACAAAATACTTGGTTCGCCCTGTCCTTGTAGAAAGATAACCCCAACATTACCGTTTAATCGGTATTTATAAATATAAAAAGCGGTGTGACATGTGTCGCACCGCTTTTTTTCTTTATTATACATTGTTGGTTATTGCGATATGGTAAAACTAATAATGTGGTAAGAGACGGGCTGCGCTCAGCTTTGCCGCTTGCCAGAGCAAGAAAGTCCTCCCTGCATGGTTCGCATCGGTCGGTGCAGACATCCGCATCGTTCGACGCAGACATCCGCATCGGTCGGCGCAGACATCCGCATCGTTCGACGCAGACATCCGCATCGGTCGGCGCAGACATCCGCATCGGTCGGCGCAGACATCTGCATCGGTCGGCGCAGATGTATTAATAGGAGGGTATGGCATCCCTGCCATACCCACGCAGCCACCCCCACGTAGCCATATTATTAGCAGATTGCGTGGAGGGTGTGTCAAAAGTCGTAAACGGTACGCCCCGAAGGGGCAGAAGCACATAGCCCAAGGCAGCGCCTTGGGTTAAACGACACACACAAACCATACGCCCTGAAATGGCAAAAGCCTAATTATTAAGGTGTTGCCCTTCTTGCTCTGGCAAGCGGCAAAGCCGAGTCCAGGGCGCATTGTTCATTATAAACACAAAATACCCAGGGCGTTCTTGCTCTGGCAAGCGGCAAAGCCGAGCGGCCCTGGGCTATGTGATTGTTGGGCTTTCAGCCCGCACTAATTGAGTTATGAAGTCACCTCCACGCAACCATATTATTAGCAGATTGCGTGGGTATGGCAGGGATGCCATACCCTCCTATAGATAGTGCGAGGGTCTTACTGCTTTGCCTGACATTCGAGCATAAACTCGTCAGCGATGTACAGATTGCCGTAGAGATACAATCCGGTGTTTCGGTTGTGGAGGTCGGCGCAGGTCTGACTGCGATAGAAGAGGTCGAGCGCACGGGCTGGCGATACGTTCAGACGTTTGGATAGCTCGTAAGCCACACCGCCAATCTGATGACTTAATATCATGGTTTGGATAGCCGGCGACTTAATTCTTTCTTCAAATTCTTTCTGAGTCATAGAAGTGCAAGTATTTGTCAGTAAGTGTCTGGTTTAAAAGACAAATTTGGTTGTTTGGTTTATAGAAAGCCAATTGTTGCAGGGCAGTAGCAGAGTCGACAAGTCCCTGTATGTAGAGGTTGACGGTATCGATGACACGGTCGTTGGCTATGCCGCCCTCAACATAGTCGTATGCTGCTGCAAGGTTTTCGCCACGTCGGTTTGCCACGATAAATTCGAGCCATTCAGAATCATACGATGTGAATATCTTGTGCCTGCACTCTGCCAAAAATGCGTCACGGTCAAGGCTGTATATGTTCAGTAGCGGTTGTGCGTTGCGCTTGTCTGCCATAGTCTGCGCCCAACGCACTGCCTGCTCTTTTATATCGGTGACGTAGAAACCCCGACCGAAGTCTAACCTCGGACGTCCAAATGCACATATAGGTGAGCTGATTACTTCTGTAGCTCCATGATAAACGGTTAGCATGTTGCACTCCTTTCTCTATTCTGTATATACTCCTCAACGTCCTCCAGCACATACTCGTGGCTCTCGGTGTGTAGTGTGTCGTAGTTCTTGAGTATATAGTTCTCAATAGCCCCCACCTTACTCATTCTTTCATATACTTCGCTATAGTGTTTGCCCGTCTTTCTTGCTATTCCCTCCACACAAGATGCGGCAAAGGCAAGTTTCAGTTCGTCAAGTGGCAAACGTATCAGCTTTTCAAGATGTCGTTTCTCCATAATGTATATATATATTTTTCGTGAGGTTGAGTATGTATTCGTTTGGTTGCAAATATATAAAAAATATTATTCAGAGGCAAGCGGATGATTATCTTTTAACGTCAAAATCTACTTGAAATTGAATTTTCTTGGAATGAATAATTGAAAATCTTGGGAGTTTTATATTGAAAATCTTAGGAGTTTTATATTGAAAATATTGGGAGTTTGGTATCTTCGCAACCAAAATAGGCCAGCACCTTAAAACAACTGAAAAGCAAAATAGAGGAGAAAAGCGATGAGAATGCTAACAGAATCACTTGTTGTGGGAGAATCTACGCGCGGCTTGGTTGGTGCAGCAGAGACTGCTGCACCCCCTAAACTTCTGCGAATTCCGTGGATTCCGTGGGAGAACAGACAGCAGAAGAGTGAATTCTGTGGGAGGCATCACATTCGTGTTCGTTTAATCACAGGACTATTTCCTATGGATATTGCCCCATACGCACGGGCTTCAGAGCTGCCACTGCAGCGTGGCTTTCCAGTTGCGTCCGGGCATGGGGTAGCGCTTCACCACCTCGTGGCGCGAGTCGCAGAGGTTGTTACACTCGATGGTAGCCTGCACCGAGTGGCGACGTATGCGGAAACGCTTGTTCAGCTTCAGGTCTACGGTCTGCCACGCGCCCAGCAGGTCGTCGCGGTTGTTGGAGATGAGCGCGAAGCGGTCGCCCGTGTATAGCCACGAGGTGCAGAGGCTCCAGCCGTCGTAGCCGAGGTCGACGATGAGTGATGCGCTGTGCAGCGGCGAGTAGGGTATGGTGTTGCGATACTCCGGGTCGTGGGGCGAGGAGTAGTCGCGGTCGCGCTGGCAGGTGTAGTTGGCTGAGGCTGAGGCTGAGAACTTGCCCCACGTGCGGTCGTAGCCGGCGGTGGCGGAGAGTCCCAACGACTTCACGAGTCCGAAGTTGACCATCGACCAGCGGAACTGGCTCTTCATCGGTATAGCAACAATCTTGTCTTCGATGCGGTTGTAGTAGGCATCGAGGGCGAGGTGCAGATGGCGGTCCTTGTAGTCGACACCAAGGTCGAACTGCGAGGTGTACTCGGGGCGCAGCTGCGCGTTGCCCACGAGCGTGTAGTAGAGGTCGTTCAGTGTAGGTGCGCGGAAGATGCGCTTGTGGAAGGCACGCACGGTGAAGGCGTGGCGGTGCCACGAGGCGAGGAACATCGGCGTGAAGCGCGAGAGCGCGGCTGCGCTCTGTGCGGAGCGTGCCGAGTGGTCACCGATGTGTGTGTAGAGCAGGGCTATGTTGCCCTCAAGACCGCGGTAGGAAGCGATGGCAGAGAGCAGCGACTTCGAGTCGAGGCGGTAGACATACGCCGAGCGGTAGACGTTGGTCGTAAGGTCGCTCCAGCGCAGGTCGGTGCTCGCCGTGAGCGACAGCCAGCTCGTGTTCCACGCCGCAGCCACCGAGGCGTACAGATCCTGCTGACGATAGTGGTTGTCGCAGTGCATGGCGGCGGCGTTGGTAGAGGGGTCTTGCAGATAGCGCAGCCAGTCGTAGGCGTACTTCAGGTTGCTCTTCAGCGCGAAGCTGCCCCACGTGTGGCGGTAGGTGGCTTGCAGGAAGAAGTTGCGGTCCCACTGGCGGTCGGTAGAGTCCCACTGGTCGGAGAGTCGGCGCACCACCGGTCCGGGCAGTCCGCGCTCCGAGCTGTAGAAGTAGGCGTGCGCCGTAAAGCCCTTGTAGAAGCCAGCCGCCTCAAGACGGTAGAAGCTGATGTCGGAGTTGCGCCGCTTGCCCACGGTGTCCTCCGATGCCGACTGGAAGCGGAACGGATAGCCGCCGTCCGTGCGCTGATATTCGGCATCGACAAAGAGAATTTTCCTGAAAGAGAAGTACGCCTTCAGCTTCTGCAGACCGAACGAGCCCGTGCCGTATTCCACGGCGAGCGCGGTGGAGTCGGGTCGGCGCGTCTGCAGATAGACCGTAGCCGCCGAGGCATACTCCGATGCCGACTGCAGTCGCTCGTTGCGGTTGGCGTTGTAGAGTGCCACCGACTCCATGTTCGAGAGCGAGTAGCGCCCGAGGTCGATCTGTCCGTTCTGCGCGTTGGTGATGCGTATGCCGTCGAGGTAGATGCCCACGTGCTGCGAGCCGAGCGACCGCACGTTCACGGTCTTCAGTCCGCCCAGTCCGCCGTAGTCCTTAATCTGCACGCCCGAGAAATACTTCAGCGCGTCGGCTACCGACGTGGTGGAGAGATTCTGCAGCGCAGCCCCGGAGAGCGTTTGCGAGGGGGTGAGATAATGCGGACGCACGCCCACAACCGCCACGTCCCGAATCGTGTGTACGGAGTCGAGACGTGAGGTTTGGGCGTGCGTCGATATAGCGATAAAAAAGAGTAGTATTATATAATGTATGCGCATGTTTACTTAACAACGACCTTCTTAACAGTTCCGTCGCTGTAGCGCACAATGTTCAGACCCTTCTGTGCACCCTGCAGCAGCTTGCCGTCGACAGAGTAGCGAGCCACTTCGCGCACCTCAGTGTTGTCCTCAACCGACGAGATAGCAGTGGTGCTCTTCAGAGCGAACACAGGCATCTCCGGATACCAGTAGTGCTTCTCCATCGGGTATGCCTGCTTCATTGTGCCCGTTGTAGCGTCGTAGACGCGCAGCTCCGACTCGTCGCCCCATGCCGAACCCTTGGTTACGCTCAGGTAGAGGTCGCCCGAATAAGGGTTCATGCGGCAAGCCGCACCATAGACGTAAGGCTTCTCCTCGGCAGCGGTGAAGTCGAGCAGGAGCGATGTCTGGCGCGAGTCGATATCGAACTTGTAGATGTGCTGACCGTTCGACCAGTCGCCCGTAGCACCGTTCCAGAACAGAGCGTTCTCGGTGGTGGAAGCCGTGAAGCAGTCGGGGTTCCATGCGCCCCAGCTGTTGGTAGGAGGATAAACGCCCTCGGGCAGGTTGACGGTCTCGGTAGAGTAGTCAGACGGGTTGAACTTCACGATGTGCGCAACAGCCTTTGTCGACTTGCAGCAGGTGAGCCAGATAGAGCCGTCCTTAGCCTGCACGATAGAGTTGTACGAGCCCTCGCCCTCGTTGTTCACGGTCTTGAGCAGTTTGCCCTCGGCAGCGTCGATGACCAAGAGACCACGATGCTGGTCGACAGCATACACCTTGCCGTCGGCGTACACCATGTTACCCGTCTGGTTGTTAGCCAAGCCGTCGGTGCCGGCGATGAGCGAGCCCACGGTGTTGTCGTCGAGATTGAACGTGAAGACACCCTCGGTAGTGCTGAGGAAGCCCTTGCCAAGCTCCTTGACGGGGAGGAACGCTCTACCGTCGGCAGCAGCCGTGCCGTCTGCGTTGAGGATAGTGTTGATCTGAGCGATCACCTCCATAGTCTTGGCGTCGCACACGGTGAGCGTAGGGTCGTTAGCCTCCTTGTCGGCAACGCTCTTCTTCTTCGACACGATGTACATCTTGCCGTCGTCGATGGTGGCGTAGCAGCCCGTTGTGCCGAGCTCGTAGGTCTCGCTGTTCTTTGTGAGAGCCACGCGATACTCCCATTTGCCAGCCTTGTCGAGGTAGTTGATCGTAGCCTTCTCATTGCCGAACCATCCCTCGTTGAGCATGAACACGCCGTCGGTGTACTCCTTCTGCTGTGCAGAAACAGATGTAGTTAGAAACATTCCGCCGATGAGGGCAGAAACAAAAAGTGTAAAGTGCTTCATATTATTTATATAATGTAAGTGTTACGGTCATACGCGCCCAATCCGCGAGGCGCACAGCGATGACTCCATCGGCAAATGAGTTTCGGCAGGTCTTCTGACTCGCCGCCCAGACGCGAACACCTTCCCAAAGCATAGGAGGGTATGGCATCCTTGCCATACCCACGCATCCTGCAAAGAGCTTTATAGGAGGGTATGGCATCCCTGCCATACCCACGCACCCTGCAAAGAGCTTCATAGGAGGGTATGGCATCCTGCCATACCCACGCATCCTGCAAAGAGCTTCATAGGAGGGTATGGCATCCTGCCATACCCACGCACTCAGCAAAGAGCTTTATAGGAGGGTATGGCATCCTTGCCATACCCACGCACTCAGCACGGAGATGCATGGCTTCAGTGGTTCTCTCGTTCGCGCCCGTAGATAAGGGCGGCTCACAGCTGCGGGACAGTCGGGGACTCTCACCCCATTCCCTTTTAATCGCACAGCTCCCCGGTAGGGTGTTTCAAGTGGGAGCGTTGCGAACCGTTGCGAGTGCAAAGTTAAAGAATAATATTGAGAAAATAAAAAAATATGGCGAAATACTTGACATCGCTTGCGCAAGGTTGTACCTTTGCAAACGTGATCCGGAACACAACACAAAAGTAAACATTAACCAAATCTAAAAAAAAGAAAGGAAAACACATTATGGCAGTAAATTACAAAATCTATCAGAGCACAGCAAAAAACGCAACAAAGGGTCTTTACTATGCACGCACCGCTTATCGCGAGACAGTCGACTTGAAGAAGCTGGCAGAGATTATGCAGGCAAACTGTACGGTGAAGTACTCGGACATCCTGGCAGTGCTCACAGAGTTGGGCGAGGTGATGAAGAACGAGCTGCTCAACTCGAAGCCGGTGAAGATTATGGGTCTGGGCACATTCCGCGTGAGCTTGAGATCGCGAGGCTGTGCGGATCTGAATACCTTTAGTATAAAGAACAGCATCGTTGGCGCACGTGTGCGTTTCTATCCGGAAACCTACAAGGACCCAGTGCTGGGTAAGAACGTGAAGCCGATGCTTGCAGGCATCAAGTTTGCGGAGCTCGAACAGTATAAGAGCATTAAGCGTGCTGATGTGACTAAGGAATAGAACAAGAGAGTGGGCGTGGTGATAATGCCACGCCCACTACTATAAAACACAAAAACAACCTATAATAATACCACATACAAAATACCATGAAAAAGATGAACAAAGACACTTGGAGAACAATACTGAAACTGATAGTGGCTGTAGCTACAGCAGTGCTTAGCACATTAGGCGTGCAAGCTATGGTATAAGCGAGTTTTGAGTTTTGAGTTTTGAATATTCGGAAAAAAGACGTATTTTTGCACGCATAAACATATTAAAAAGCAATTACAGATAAAAGAGAGATTATGAGCATGAGATTCTTTAAGCGCCTGGCATGTCTTTTGATTATGTTGTGCGTGTCGATCAGTGCCGGTGCGGTGCTGAAAGAGAAAAACCTGAATTCGACGTTGTCGGTGCTGCGCGCAGAGCTGGAAACAGCGTTCTACGAACAGCGCAATAGTATGGCACGCTATAAGATGTACACCGAGCAGCAGCATAAACAGATGGTGGCACTGATGCAGCGTAGCGATCAGGTGGCACTGATGCTCTACTCGCAGAAGCAAGACTTCACGTTCGATATGACCTACGCCTGCCATGAGGCGACGGAGATGTATCGCGAATTTAACAAACGCAGTATGCCATACAACAATATTATGAAGCGTATGGATGCGGAGTTGACGCGATACAAGTACCTCATAGAGACGCTGAGCATGATTCCACCATCGATGAAGCGTATGGGGCAGGCAAAGCATGGACAACAACCACCGAAGTATATAATGGACAAGAACGGCAAGCAACGCAAGCTGCCGTTCATGCTCGACGGGCAGGGACTGCACGACCGAAAGGCGTGTCTGGACTATGCCACCGCCTTGGCACGCAATCTGCAGAACATGCGCAACAACGTGGAGAAGGACGAACAGCACTATCAGCGTATGTCGGCGAAGCTGAAGAAGATGAACGACTACGCCATACAACGCTATAACGACATTCAGCACACGATATTCGTAAATGGCGACCAGAGCTATCTGGAGATAGTGAAGAACATGCCGATGCAGTATCGCTCGGCTAAGGCTGACGTGAATGAGAAGTACGACGAGGAGAAAGTGAAGATTGCCAACGGCGGCGAACGCAAGGTTTACTCGCAATGGCGCGGTCCGATTGTGGGTGGTCTGAGCGTCTTCGTGCTGCTGTATATGCTCATTGCTGGTATGCTGAGCAACGTGCTGGTGCGCTGGCTCGTACCAAAGCGTTATCGTACTGAAGCGTTTATGAAGAAAAAAGTGTGTCTCATACTGTTTGTGGCTATGCTCATCTTTGCCGTGTCGGTGATGGTGGCACGCACGTTCATGTACCACAACTTTTTCCTCATGGCATCGAAGCTGCTCATCGAGTACGCCTGGCTGCTGTGCGCTATCTTCTTCTCGCTGTTAGTGCGCCTGCCAGGCGAACAGATAAAGAGCGGTTTTAGAATCTATGCCCCGATAATGCTGATGTCGTTCATCGTCATCACATTCCGCATCATATTCATTCCGAACAACCTCGTGATGCTGATATTTCCACCGATACTGCTCGCGTTCACCGTGTGGCAGTGGCGTGTGGTGAAGCGTCATAACGCCAATATCCCGCGCTCGGACATATTCTATACGTGGATATCGCTGGCGATAATGGTGTTCTCTACGGCTTCGGCATTGTACGGCTACGTGCTGCTCGCGGTGCAGGTGCTCATCTGGTGGATGTTCCAGCTGAGCTGCATACAGACCATAACATGCGTCTACGATATGTTGGCACAGTATGAGAAACGCTACCTGGCGCACAAGATACACTCGGAGGCTGACGCGGAGAAGGCGAAGAAAGGCTCGATGCTCAGCATCATAACTATAAGTCACAACAAGCATATCAATGTGACGTGGTTCTACGACTTCGTGTACATGGCACTGGTGCCAATGCTCAGCGTATTCTCTCTGCTGCTGTCTATATGGTGGGCGGCAGATGTGTTCGACCTGACCGCTACGGTGTGGAATATATTCATGTTCAACTTCCTGAACGTGACGGGAGTGGTGCAGCTGTCGATAGGCAAGATGGTGATGGTGCTGTCGCAGTTCTTCCTGTTCAGATACATCAACTATCTCGTGAAGTCGCTCTACCACAAGTATCATAAGTCGAAGGTGGTGGTGAACGGCAAGCCGAACTTCACACTCGCCAACAACATAATAGCCATCTGCTGCTGGGGTCTGTACTTCATCATCTCGATAAAGCTGCTGAAGATACCGTCGACCGCAATCTCCGTTATCTCGGCTGGCTTGGCAACAGGTGTGGGCTTCGCCATGAAGGACCTGCTCGAGAACTTCTTCTACGGCATATCGCTGATGACAGGACGTGTGCGTGTGGGCGACTACATCGAGTGCGACGGCATACGCGGAAAGGTGGATAGCATCACATACCAGAGCACGCAGATCATTACGGGCGACGGATGCGTGATAGCGTTCCTCAACAGCTCGCTCTTCAGCAAGAACTTCAAGAACATCACACGCAACCACTCGTACGAATGGGTGAAGGTGCCGGTGGGTGTGGCATACGGTTCGAACGTGGAAGAGGTGCGACAGATGCTCATCAAAGCGGTGAACAACCTCGAAGAGAAGGCTCCCGACGGAAGAGACATAATCGACACAACACGACCAGTGAGCGTGGTGTTCGACGAGTTCGGAGACAACTCGGTGAACCTATTCGTGACATACTGGGTGCTCGTGGAGGAGAAGTTCATTAAGACCGGTCAGGTGAAGGAGGCTATATACAACACACTCAACGAGCATAACATCGAGATACCGTTCCCACAGAGGGATGTACACATCATTGCACAGTAGACCGTTGTGAGTGGAAAATGTCAAATATGAAAGCGGTAGCTATCGTTTTGTACTAAAAAACTAAAAAAGAAAAGTCTATGTGTTGATTATTTCAAGTAAAATATATAATTTTGCTGACAAATTGTAATCATAGACAAAATTTCATTAATAGAAGATGGACAAAATTGATAATCTTGACAGAAAGATACTTAGTATTCTATCAAAGAACGCCCGAATTCCATTCAAAGATGTAGCAGCAGAGTGTGGCGTATCACGTGCTGCAATCCATCAGCGTGTACAGCACCTCATTCAGGGTGGCGTAATCGTAGGCAGTGGCTTTGAAGTGAATCCTAAGAGCGTTGGCTATAGCACATGCACATACGTAGGACTCAATCTGGAGCGCGGAAGTATGTACAAGGATGTAGTGAAGCAGTTGCTCGACATACCGGAAATCGTGGAGTGTCACTACACAACTGGTCCGTACACAATGTTGCTAAAGGTGTATGCTTGCGACAACGAACAGCTCATGGACTTGCTCAATAACAAGATGCAGATGATTCCGGGCGTGGTGTCTACAGAAACACTCATCTCGCTCGACCAAAGCATCAAGCGCGAGATACCGGTGCACATGGAGGAAAAGAACGAGGAATAACACTTCGTTGTTCGACAGAATTAAGAGTAGAAACGTCTCCCACAGAGATTGCATAATACACACAGAGCGTACAGCCCACAACGGGGTGGACGTTCGACAGACAATGTATTCTGCGAACTCTGTGGGAATATTTTTATAAGCATGAAATCATCCAACCAAACATGAAATCATTCAACCTAAATACTCAACTCGCCTACTTCTACGACAATAAGCCACAGACAAGCAGGCGGCCTATCATAGGTATCACTACCAACTACGAGGGGGTGGACGCGACGGTGCGCGACCGCTACTATCATCAGATTATAGAAGCAGGTGGCACGCCCGTGCTAATTCCGCCAGTGGCTGACCGCAATGTGCTGCTAGATACGCTCGAAACGATTGATGCGCTGTTGCTCACGGGTGGTGGCGACTTCAATCCGCTGTGGGCTGACGAGGAACCGTCGCCAGCGTTGCATAACATAAACAACGTGCGCGATCTGCCGGAGCTGCTCATAACACGCTTGGCGTTCGACCGACAGATACCGATGTTAGGCATCTGCCGTGGCGTGCAGACTCTTGCAATGGCACTCGGCGGACGTGTACATCAGGACATATCGCACGAGCCTACCAACTATAAGCACTCGCAGGATGCCGACCGCTCGGAGCCTACGCACACGGTGGAGATAGAGAAGGGTAGTGTGCTTTATAATATATATAAGGAGGAGAGGATATTCGTCAACTCGTTCCACCACCAAGCCGTGGCTGCACCTGGCGAGCGTTTCAAGATAACGGCGCGAGCGTTAGACGGTGTGGTTGAGGCTATAGAGAGCAGCGAACACAAGGCGGTGCTCGGTGTGCAATGGCACCCGGAGTGGCTCGGCGAGGACGGATTGCCGCTCTTCAAGTGGCTTGTGGAGGAAGGTGACGTGCTGCGACGTGCGAAGTTGTTCCACCAACGTAATCTCACGCTCGACTCACACTGCGACACGCCGATGTTCTTCCCACAAGGCGTGTGCTTCGAGCAGCGCGACCCTAAAGTGCTCTACGACTTGCATAAGATGAACGAGGGCAGAACGGACGCTGTGACAATGGTGGCGTATCTGCCACAACCGAAACCTGGGGAGACTTTCGCTGACGTGGCACCGTTCCCCGTGGACACGCCGAAGGCTTATGCTGACCTTATCTTCGACAAGATTGATGAGATTGTGCTTAGCGATTCGCGCTACATCGCCCTTGCTCGCAACCGTGAGGACTTGCTACGCAACAAGCGCGAAGGACGAAAATCGCTGATGATTGGTATAGAAAACGGTCTGGCGATAGAGAACGACTTGCGCAACGTGCAGCACTTTGCCGACCGAGGTATCGTCTACATTACTCTGTGTCACAATGGCGACAACCAGATATGCGACTCGGCACGCCGCACGCTCAACACTCACGGCGGTGTATCGCCATTCGGTGCGGAGGTGATACGCGAGATGAACCGCCTGGGAGTGATGGTGGACATGAGTCATGCCGGCGAGAAATCGTTCTACGATGCGCTTGACATTTCGACAAAGCCTATCGTTTGCTCGCACAGCAACAGCAAGGCGTTGTGTGATGTGCCCCGCAACCTCACCGACGACCAAATGCGTGCGCTTGCTGCAAAGGGTGGTGTGTGTCAGATAACGCTATACAACGGGTTCCTGCGTACTGATGGCAGGGCTTGCATCACTGACGCTATGGAGCATCTTGAGCACGCTATAAGCGTAATGGGTATCGACCACGTTGGACTTGGAACCGACTTCGATGGTGACGGCGGCGTGCCCGGACTTGCCGATGCTTCTGAACTGATAAACTTCACTAAGGAGCTGCTGCGCCGACGCTACTCGGAAGAGGATATGGCGAAGATATGGGGCGGTAACTGGCTCAGAGTGATGGACGAGGTGCAGAGAGGGTGAGATGTTGAGATGGTGAGATGGTGAGGTGTTGAGATGGTGAGATGGTGAGGGGGTGAAAGGTTGAGGGGGTGAGATGGTGACAATAGTACATATCTCAACACCTCAACATCTCACCCCCTCATCCCCATTACACCACCTCCACATGCTGCACATTTACGTCTTCATGCAGGAATATGCGTGCTGTTTCGCGGAAGCGCTCTTCGCTTTCTGTTGTGAAATAGCGGCATGTTCCGCCTTTCGTCAATTTCTGTTCCATCTCGGGATGGCGATTGAGATAATCGGCTAAGGAGTCGGCTACGTAGGTGCCTTGCGCCATTATGCGCACACCGTCGGGCACGTTCTTCACCACCGAACTCATAAGCAGTGGGTAGTGAGTGCAGCCGAGTATGACAGTATCGATGAGCGAGTCTTTGCGCATGAGCTGATCGATGCGCTTCTTTACAAAGTAGTCGGCACCTGGCGAGTCTGCCTCGCCTGCCTCTACTATCGCTGCCCAAAGCGGACATGCTACTCCCGTAACCTCTACATCGGGGAATAGCTTCTGTATTTCTATCTTATACGAATTGCTTTTGATTGTGCCTTCTGTGGCGAGGATGCCCACATGGCGCGTCTTTGTGAGGTTGCCAACCTCTTCTGCCGTGGGGCGTATTACGCCAAGTACGCGGCGGTCGGGGTCGAGCATGGGCAGGTCGCGCTGTTGAATGCTGCGTAATGCCTTAGCCGAAGCTGTGTTGCAGCCCAGTATGACGAGGTGGCAGCCCATGCTGAAGAGCTTCAGCACGGCCTGGCGTGTGAACTGATAGACCACTTCAAACGAACGCGAACCGTAGGGAGCACGCGCATTGTCGCCAAGATACATATAGTCGTACTGTGGGAGGAGCTGACGGATGCCGTGTAGGATGGTGAGTCCACCGTAGCCAGAGTCGAAAACACCGATAGGACCGGGAGAAGAGGGGAATGGCATATTAATCATTTATTAAGAATTGATTATAGATAATTGGCTTATAAACAGAAGATTGATAATTGAAACGTATGGCCACCACTTGGTTTATGGTCGTCTGCATTTTCAATTATCAATCTTTTGTCTTTCTAATATGTAGCAGCTTTTACTACTTTGTGTTTTATGTAGTAGCTCTTACTATTTTGCGTTCAGTGCTTCTTTGACAAACTCTGTTGCGTTCTCACCCATTTCTGGGTTTACGTAAGGGCAAGCGTTGCCGTCGGTGTTGAGGATGAAGGCATAGCCTTGTGCCTGACCAACCTTTGTGAGTGCCTCGTTGAGCTTCACCTTAACGGGAGCAAAGGCATCAGTTTCTGCTTGCTGCAACAGACGCTGCGACTCGTTCTTGAAGTTGATGTTCTTCTGCATCATCTCCTGGAGCTCTGCCTGACGCTTGCGCAGAATGGCAGGTACGAGGTCTTTCTGTACTTCGAGGAACTCCTCGTATTTACTGTTGAACTCCTCTTCGGCGCGCTTCAATTCAGCGTCGTACTTCACTCGCAAATCGTCGATGCTACGCTGTGCTAATACATAGTCGGGCATTGATTTGAGAACTTCTTCATAGCTGAAATAGCCGAAGCGTGTCTGAGCGCCTGCTGTGAGCGACAGTACGCCGAGGACGATGAGAAAGAACAATTTCTTCATGTTTATTGCTGCTTTATATTGTTGTTATTTGAATGGTATAAATCATAGTAGGCATCGTTAGTAATGGCTACTATGATTTATTGTAACGTCTTACTTTGTCTTGTTGAGCTCTGCCTTAACTTCAGCTGTAACGTCCTTGCTGAGTGTCTCGCTGATGTAAGGGATGCCGCTTGTTGTGTCCATGATGTAGACATAGCCGCCTGCTTTGCCTACAGCCTTGATTGCTTCAACGAGCTTGTTAGTGATAGGACCAATCTTGTCCTGCTGGAGCTTACCGAGAGCCTGCTGGTTGTCCTGAGCCGACTGCTGTATCTTCTGATACATCTGAGAGAGGCTATCCTCGGTCTCTTTGCGCTTTGTCTCGTTCATTGTAGACTTGTTCTTCTCGTAATCTTCGTACTTGCGCTGCATTTCTTCCTGCATTGCCTTGAGGTCGTTGTCGTACTGCTTAGCCTGTGCTTCTACCTCGCCACGAGCCTTGATAAACTCTGGCATTGAAGCCATGACTTCCTGTGCGTTTACATGACCGAACTTCTGTGCGAATGTTGCCATTGGCATGAACAACATAAGCATTAAAATCAATTTCTTCATTTTTGCTTTTATTTTTTTTGTTATTAATTATTCTTTTTCTAAGCCGAACTAAGCCTTTCTAAGCCTCTTTAAGCCTTCTAAACCTTTGAAACCTCAAAAACTCTTTAGTTCGCGTAGCCTAACTTCTGGAGCACTTCGTTGCTGATGTCAGCCTTTGGTGAGCCGTAGATAACGCCGGTGTCGCTTGAGCGGTCGAGTACGAGCGAGTAGCCGCGTAGCTCTGCTATCTCCTTGACGGCGGTGTATATCTCCTCCTGAATAGGCGACATAAGGCTCTCGCGCTTCTTGAAGAGTTCGCCCTCTGGTCCGAAGTACTTGCGCTTGAGGTCGCTGGCGTCCTTCTCCTTCTTCATGATTGCCTCCTGGCGAGCCTTCTTTTGCTCCTGTGAGAGGAATACCATCTCGTTCTGATAGTTCTTGTACATTGTGGAAGCCTCGGTGTTGAGGGCTTCCACCTCTGCCTGCCACTTCTTCGACACCTGGTTGAGCTGCTCGTTGGCACGCTCGTAGGCGGGGATGTTCTTCAGAATGTACTCCATGTCGAGGAGTGCGTACTTCTGTGCGTTTGCCGTCATTGCTGCTGTGAGCGCGATGAGGCATATAAATATGAACTTCTTCATTGCTTTCTATGTTTTGTTATTGGGGTTATGAGATTGCGTATCGACCGTTGCGGACGTCTGCGCCGACCGTTGCGGATGTCTGCGCCGACCGATGCGTGTCTTAGAACTCTTGACCGAGGATGAAGTGGAACTGCGATCCTCCCTTTGTTCCGAATACCTTGTCGAAGCCGTAAGCCCAGTCGATACCCATGAGACCAACCATCGGCAGGTAGATGCGCAGACCGACACCGGCAGAGCGCTTCATATCGAATGGGTTAAACTTGCGTGTCTCTGTCCATGCGTTACCGCCTTCGATAAATCCGAGACCGTAGATGGTGGTGTTGCCGAGCAGGAACGGGTAGCGCAGCTCGAGTGTCATGCGGTCGTAGGCGTAGCCTTCCTGACCGTAAGGAGTGAGCGATCCGTTCTCGTAACCGCGCAGACCGATCGTCTCTTCGGCGTATGATGTAGAGTAGCCGGTCATACCGTCACCACCCATGTAGTAGGTTTCGAACGGCGACTTCTTCCACTTGTTGAATGAGCCGAGCAAGCCGAACTCGAGTCGAGCCATGAGCACTAAGCACTTCTGTCCGCTTGTGAGGGCGGTGAACATGCGTCCTTTGAACTTCCACTTGTGGTATTCTACCCAACGATACTTCTCCTGCTGCTCACGGTTGTAGTTAGCCGACTTCGAGTCGTTGGCGAGGTTCTTGTAGTCCTTGCCGTCCCATGCCGACCATGGCGGAGTGATTGTGAGCGATGCAGCGAACTCCGATCCGCGACGTGGGAAGAGCTGGTTGTCGGTAGAGTTGCGCGAGAGCTGTATGCTGAGGTTGAGGTTGTTAGAGTTACCGTTGGTCATGAGGAAGTAGCTCCAGTTCTTCAGCATGTAGCGTGTGTACTGCAGCGAGAGCGACAGCTGGAAGAAGTCGTCTGGCCAGCGCAACTGCTTGCCCCATCCGAGCGAGAAGCCGAACAGCTTCACGTACTTGTCGGGGTCGTAGAAGTTCTCGTAGTTGTTGTAGCCGTTATAGTTGCCGTAGCCGTACATATAGTTATAGTAGTTGTTGAAGTAACCACTATTATAGTAGTTGCTCGACACGTCGGTCTGCTTAGAGAAGTAGGCGCCTACGGAGAACTGTATCGGTCGTTTGCCTCCGAACCAGTTGGTAGAGTACGACATGTTGTACGACTGGTAGTATGTACCGTTGGTCTGTGCGCCGATAGAGAGCACCTCGCCGTCGCCTACGGGCAGGAATCCGCGGCGCTCCTTGTTCTTGCCAAAGAGGTTGCGCATAGAGAAGTTGTTGAGCTTCAAGCCGATGCGTCCGATTACGCCGGTCTGTCCCCATCCGAGCGAGAACTCAATCTGGTCGTTCGACTTCTGTACGAGATCGTAGTTGATATCTACCGTTCCGTTCTCCGGGTCGGGCACAGGCTGCGGATTGATCTTCTCCGGATCGAAGTGTCCCATTGATGCAATCTCACGTGCCGAACGCTGCAGAGCTTCCTTCGAGAAGAGGTCGCCCGGCTTTGTACGCAGTTCGCGGCGCACCACGTTCTCGTACAGACGGTCGTTGCCGTTGATGCGCACGTGGTTGATGTGTGCCTGCGGACCCTCGAAGATGCGCATCTCAAGGTCGATAGAGTCGCCCACGATGTTCACCTCTGTCGGGTGGAGCGAGTAGAAGAGGTAGCCGTTGTTCCAGTAGTTGTTGCCCACAGCGTCCTCGTCTTCGGTGAGTCGCTTGTTCATAAGCTTCTGGTTGTAGACGTCGCCCTTCTTCATGCCGAGCACGGCAGCGAGGTAGTCGGAGCTGTATATCGTGTTACCCACCCATGTGATGTTGCGCACGTAGTACTTCTTGCCTTCGTCCACCTTCACACGCATACTGACGTGCTTTTCGTCCACGTTCCACACCGAGTCGCTCACGATGTATGCGTCGCGGTAGCCCAACTCGTTGTACTTCTCGATGAGCTTCTGCTTGTCGTTCTTCCAACGCTCCGGTGTGTACTTCTTCTTGAACTTCAGGAGCGTAGCCATCTTGCCAGCCTCGTGAGTCTCCTTGAACACACCTTTCTTTATGATGTTACCCTTTATCTTGCTTGTAGCCAATGCGCTGTTGCCCTCGATGATGATGTCGCGCACCTTCATCTTCTGCTTCTTATCGATGATAACGTCGAGTATCACCTGGTTCTTGTTAGCCACGTCGTCGCGTTGCACGATCTGTATGTCGGCGTTCTTGAAGCCTTTCTCGTCGAAATAGCGTTTAGCGAGAATCTTCGCGCGGTCGATCATGTTAGGTGTTATCTGTGCGCCCTTGAGCAGTCCGAGCTTCTCCTCCATGTCCGTACGCTCCGACTTCTTCAGTCCGACGTAGTTGATGGTAGACACGCGTGGGCGCATCTGCAGGTGTATGTGCAGATAAGCCTTGTCGTTCACGAGCGAGTCGACGGATATAGATACCTCTGAGAAGAGTCCATACTTCCAGTAGTGCTTCACAGCATCTGTGATAGCCTCGCCAGGCAGTTCGATCTGTTGTCCGACGGTGAGTCCGGAGATACCCGTGAGCATGTAGTCCTCGTAGCCTTCGGCTCCTGACACGGCGAGTCCGCCGAGTGTTACAGTGCGCGGGTTTCCTGCATACGAGATGTCGGGGTATGTAATCTTGTCCTGCGCTTGGGCTGCGAAGCTGCTTGCAAGGATGCAGGCTGTTGTCAACACCTTTATTATATTCATCGTTTTCTTTTGATTGTTCTTTTTCTGATTATTTTTGGCTGAAGGTTAAGCCTTTCTAAGCCTTCTTAAGCCTCTCTAAGCCATTGCTTTAAACTAAGCCTTTCTAAGCCTTCCTAAGCCTCTCTAAGCCATTGTTTTAGACTAAGCCTTTCTAAGCCTCTTTAAGCCTTGGCTAACTAAGCCCTCCCCGACGGGGAGGGTTGGGAGGGGCTGTTAGGGTTGGGAGGGGCTTTGTTCAGCCTCCACTTGTGCTTCTGTTTTGCCGAAGCGTCGCTGGCGTCGCTGATAGTCGGCGATGGCTTTGTGTAAGCCTTCCTCGTCGAAGTCGGGCCAGAAGGTGTCGCAGAAGTAGAGTTCTGAGTATGCTATCTGCCAGAGCAGGTAGTTGCTGATGCGCTGTTCGCCACCGGTGCGTATGAGCAGGTCGGGGTCGGGCATGAAGCTTGTGGTCATGTGCTCCGAGATGAGTTGCTCGTTGATGTCCGTAGCGGCAATCTTGCCCGCAGCGAGGTCGGCTGCAATCTCTTGCGTAGCTTTCACAATCTCCCAACGCGACGAGTAGCTGAGTGCTACAACCATCGTCATTGCAGAGTTGTTTGCCGTATGCTCCATTGTCTCCTGCAACTTCTGCTGCACTTCCTTCGGCAGGCGTTCGATGTCGCCGATTACTTGAAAGCGCACGTTGTTCTTCATGAATATCTCGTCCTCAAGTGATGTTAGCACGAGTCCCATTAGTGCAGCCACTTCTGTTGCGGGGCGGTTCCAGTTCTCGGTAGAGAAGGTGTAGAGCGTGAGGTACTTCACGCCGAGACGCGTACACTCCGATGTGATGCGTCGCACAGCGTCTACTCCAGCCTGGTGGCCGTAGCTGCGCGGTTTGCCGCGCTCTGCAGCCCAGCGTCCGTTGCCGTCCATGATGATGGCGATGTGCTGGGGTATGTTGGTTGTATCGAGTTGTGTCATATTCTATTTTTTCTAAGCCTTTCTAAGCCTTCTTAAGCCTTCCTAAGCCTTTGCTATCTTTTCTCTAAGCCTTTCTAAGCTAATCAGAGCCCTCCCCGACGGGGAGGGTTGGGAGGGGCTACTCATCCGCGTTATGGCAGGTGCGGCATTTCGCCATGAAGCTGTACGTCAGTGTGAGTTGTAGGGCTGAGTAGCAGTCGGTGTTTTTGAAGAGTCCGCTGCTTTCTATGCCGTAAGGGTCTTTCACGCCGTCGAGCTTGTCGCTCAGCGAGAAGTGTACTGCCCATTCGAGTCCGAGGTTCAGACGTGGTCCTATTTTGTATTTCACGCCCAAGCCGAGCGGCACATTCGCTGTGAAGGCGTTCTTGCCACCACCGGTGACGAACGTAGTACCCAGTCCGCCGAAGATGAACGGCGTGAAGCGTTTCGCTCCGCGGTAGTCGCGTCCGGTGCCGTATGGCCAGAAGTTGTATTCGTAGGTGACGCTGGCGTCTATGAGCGTATTGCTGAATGAGTATGGATTGTTTACGAAGTCTGGGTAATAGGTCTTTACATCCTTTGATGCCCCCGTCAGTTTGCCGTACATTGCCGACATCTTCAGCCCCATGTACGGGTTGAATACGCGTCGCAACACTACCGACCCCCCGAACTGCATATTGCTCAGCACGCTACCGTTGAAGTCGCCTTCGTACGCCACCATCCCTACTCCCGCACCTATCTCCATGCGGTACTCCTCGTCGGTTTGTGCCTTTGCCGACACAAACATTAGGGAGATGATGAGGATGGTGAGGATTTTCTTCATTATTCAGTGAAATCAGTCTGTTCTTTTTTCCAGCCGAGGCGGTTTATTCTTCCGCGCCACGTGTTGCCTTCTGTTGCATTTACTATCCAGATGAAGTTGCTGCTGTCTACGGTGAGTGCCATGTTCGGCGTGTTCGACGCATTCTCTTTGTTGGATGTTATCTCTGTCGGAACGGTGAGTGTTGTGTCTTTTGCCCAAGTCAGTCCGCCGTCCTTAGAGCTGTAGAGGTTTGCATTGCTATCGTTCATGCCGTCGGGTGTGCCGAGGGCGTATGTCTTGCCGTCGTATGTTGCTACGCTCATGTTGTTGAGCTTCGGGAGGGCGTGTTTGTTCTCTGTCGACACCTCGTAGTATGCCCACGGCTGGTTCTCGCTATACTTGTTGCCTTCGTCCACTTTGCCCCAGATTGCCATTGCGCCTGCAGCTGTTGTGCCGTATATAGTCACGCGGTAGCTGTTGCTGTTGGTGCGCAGTGCTGTGCAGGTGTAGGAGAGGTTGCTTGCCGGCAGGAACGAGGCATCGCTGTCGATGGTAGCCAGTATCCATGTAGCACCGTTGTCGGCAGAAGCCACAAGCTGACCCTCGGCGTTGTAGCCGTAGAGACGCAGCGGACTTGCTGCTACGAGTGTCTTGATGGTAGTAGCGTTGCCGGTCTGTTCCCATGTGTTGCCGTCAGTGGTGCATAGGATGTTGCCGGCGTTGCAGATGTACACCTTTTCGTTCTTTGTCACGATGCTCTTGCAGACATTCGCGTCGAATGTGAGGACTGCATCGTTTAACTTAGGTGTGGCAGCTGTCCAAGTCTGTCCGTTGTTCATCACGTACAGCTTTGTGTTGTTGCCGTCCGTACCGAAGAGGAAGAGCCGGTCCTTGCCCTCAGCTGTCTTTATGGCGCAGGTCTTCACGTTCTGGAGCTGCTTTATGTCTGCGTTCTTTGTCATGGAAGCCCAGAAGAACGAGTCTGCTTGCTCCTTGTGCACGTTCACTTTCACCTTGTATGTGCGCAGGAATTTGCCCGAATTGCTCATCACCTTCAGCTCGCGCACCTCCGAGAAGTCGAGCGAGTCGGTGTTGCTCACAATCCCTACATTATCGTCCTTGAGGTTCTTGATGTACACCGTCATCGAGTTGAGTCCGTACACGTTGCACACGAGTTTCTTCGCGTCTATACCGCACGGCAGTGAGTCGGGATTGTAGATGGTGTTGTTGTTCTGGTCGATGACGAACTTGTAGCTTGTGTACGATGAAGTGGTTGTATAAACGCTATCCTTATCGCCTTTTTTCGTCTTTGTATGGATATATCGTTTTGCCCCCGTCACCGAAAATGATGTGATGGCGCTGTCGTCGGTGTACACGTAGTCGGTGTCGTCATTAAGGCACGATGCGAGTGTAAAAACCGCCATGAACAGCATGGCAAAAGCTGCAAACTTATTTTTCATTCTTCTTAAACTTATTATTTTTAGCTGCAAATTTAATCAGAAATCTTCAATTTCAGTGTGTTTTCACCTTATAATTATGCTATTTATTGATTAATAGCTGCATTTTTAAGGTTGTTTAGTGATTAGTGATATAAAAAAAGCATTGCTTGCCCAAATGAGCAAACAATGCTTTCCTATTGTGTCTTAATGCTTTCTGTTCGTGGCGGATTATTCCTCCGGCAGCATAGTCACGGTGATGTGATTGCCAGCCTTGTTGAACTCCTTCATGAAGTTGCAGATGTCCTGAGTAGTGAGTGCCTCAAGAGTGCTTGAGTAGTCGGTGTAGCCGTCATAGCCGTAGTGGTAGCTATCGAAGAGCACGCCGAGCCAGAAGCCGTTTGTCTTCACGCGGTCGCCGTTCTGCTTAACCATGAACTCCTTGCACTTCTGGAACTTGGCAGCGTCGCAAGTGTTCTCGATAGTCTTCACCTCGTCGTTGAGGATGCGTATTGCTATGTCCTTCTTCTCAGGCTTCATCGGGCACTGAGCGAAGATCTGGAACATGCGGTAGTTGTCTGCGCCGAGGTCAGAGCTTGCGTAAGCACCTACTGAGTAAGCTGCGCTTTCCTTCTCGCGAATCTTGTCGAGGTATTCCATAGAGAGCACCTGACCTGCGATGTCGCAGCAGAGAGCGTTCTTCAGTGTGTATGGCATCTCGTCGTTGAACCAGAGCATGACAGAGTTTGCCTTCGGAGTCTCCTGCTTGCGCTTGAATGTGTTCTCCACAACGCCCTTAACCGGATTGAGTTCGCGCTTGCTCTTCATAACCTTGCCCTTAGCTGGCAGTGCGCCGAGATACTGGCAGATGAGCGGACGGATTGTCTCCTCGTCGTAGTTGCCCACGATGTTGAACACCCAGCCCTTAGCCGAAGCGGTGCGCTCCTTGGCAATCTGGAGGATACGGTCGTAGTTCACGTCCTTCAAGCGGTCCATAGTCATCGGCGCAACGCGTGGGTTGTGAGCGTAGATAGTAGCCTGTATAGAGTCGCTGAATGCTATGTCAGGATTGATTTCGCGGTTCTTCAGCGATACCTCGAGCTGCTGCATGAGGTTGTCGAACGACTTCTGGTCCTTGTTGATGTTTGTGAAGTAGAGGTACACCATCTGGAGCATTGTCTCCACGTCCTTCGGTGTAGAGTTGCCCGACACGTTTGTAGAGAGCTGTCCGAGTGAGAGGTCAGCGTTGGCAATCTTGCCGGCAAGAGCCTTCTGCAGTTCTGTAGAAGAGAATGCGCCGAGTCCGCTGTAGCTGATAACGTCGTTGAAGAGCTGGAGGTTAGCGTAGTCGCTTGCGCCATAGAGTGTGGTGCCACCCTCGCCGCGACCGCTGAGGAGCACCTGGTCCTTCTTGTAGTCGGTCTTCTTGAGGTTTACGACAACGCCGTTAGAGAGTGTGAGCGTGGTGTAGCCGAGCTTCTCGTTCTTCACTTCCTTCTTCACCTTGCCAGCCTTCGGGAGAGTGGTGATGAGCGGTTCGTTCTTCACGTTGTCCACGTAAGCCTCGATGTTAGCGTTGCGTGCGTCCTTGACAGCACCGAGCAGCTCTGCCTCAGTTGGATATACGTTGCCCTCAGCCTCGTTGAGGAATGCGAGCACGATGAGGTTCGAGTCGTTTGCCGGCACTAATTCTGCCATCATCTGGTTTGCCACCTCAACAGGAAGAGCCGGTACGATCTGGCTCATAGCCTGGTATTCAAAGTCGATAGACGGCATTGGGTCGCCTTCGAGGAAGTTGTCTACGAGGTCGCGGTAGAGCTGGCTGTTCGGACGCTTGTCCTTGTTGCTGTACATCTTGTCGAGCGAGCTCTTGTAGTCCTCCTGGAAGCGTGCGTACTCTGTAGCGGTGAAGCCGTGGCGTGCAGCACGCAGAGCCTCTGTGTAAGCAGCCTTCAGCGCGTCGGCAGTCTTGCCGAGCTCCTTTGGTGAAGCCGAAATGTTGAAAGCGTCCTTTGTCTTTGCGAAGATGAATGTGCCGTCGTTAGCGTATGCGCTTACGTATGGGCAGTCGGCATCGAGAGCCTTCTCCTGCAAGCGTTTGTTGAGCATAGTCATGGCAGCCTGCTTCACGTAGTTGTAGACGAGGTAGCCGAGGTGACCCTTCTCAGAATCTGGGTAAACGTCGTGCTTAATCATCAGCTCTACGCCGTTGGTCTGCTGCTCCTTGTCCTTGTCGATGATAACGATAGGCTCAGCGTTGTCAGGCACCTGCTCGTCAACGATAGGAGCCGGGTTCTCTGGGTTCTTGAACGAGCCGAAGAGCTCCTTAATCTTGTTCTCGGTGTACTTCACGTCGACGTTGCCCACTACGATGATAGCCTGGTTTGTCGGGTGATACCACTTCTCGTAGTAGTCGCGCAGCTCTTTAGGCTTGAAGTTGTCGATGACCGACATCAAGCCGATAGGATAGCGCACGCCATACTTAGAGCCTGGGTAGAGCTTCGGCAGGTTGCGCTCGAACATGCGGCTTGAAGCCGATGTGCGCAGACGCCACTCCTCGTGGATAACGCCACGCTCCTCGTCGATTTCTTTCGGGTCGAGTGTGAGCGCGTTCGACCAGTCGCTCAGGATGAGCAAGCAAGAGTCGAGAGCCGACTGGCGGTCGGTCGGTACGTTAGAGATATTGTAAACAGTCTGGTCGATGGCTGTGTAAGCGTTGAGGTCGCGACCGAACTGCACGCCGATACTTTCGCAGTAGCGAATCACTCCATTGCCAGGGAAGTGCTTTGTGCCGTTGAAGCACATGTGTTCGAGGAAGTGAGCCAGACCACGCTGTGACTCTTCCTCTTGGATAGCGCCCACCTTCTGTGCGATGTAGAAGTCGGCACGGTTCTCCGGCCAGTTGTTGTGGCGGATGTAGTAGGTCAAACCATTGTCCAGCTTGCCAACCACTACGTCGGGGTCAGCCGGAATGGGTGGCATCTGCTGTGCCTGAGCAAGTCCTGCGAAGAACGCGAAGACTGCAACCATCAGTTTTCTTAGTTTCATAAATTATTATTTTTAGTTGATGTATAATCTGTCCGTACAATATGCAAAAGTAGCTTATTTTTCCGCTTCTCGTGTTAAATGTTTATGATTTTTAAGAAATAAGCATCGTTTTTTGCCGCATTCATGTGTTTTTCATGTTTCTTGGGTGGTGGTTGAGTATTTCGTTGCGCAGAGTTGTTATGTCTATGTGCGTGTAAATCTGCGTTGTAGCTATGTTTTCGTGTCCGAGCATTTCCTGTATGGCGCGCAGGTTCGCTCCGCCTTGCAGCAGTGCGGTGGCGAAGGAGTGGCGCAACGTGTGTGGCGACACTGTCTTGATTATGCCAGCGTCGCGTGCCACGTTCTTTATCATTATCAGAATCATGGTGCGTGTGAGGTGTGCTCCTCTGCGGTTGAGGAACACGTATTCTTCCTCGCCAGGCTTTATGTTCATCAGGTTGCGGTCGTAGAGCCACAGTTGTATCTCGTGCAGTGCGTTGTCGGAGATGGGTACGAGGCGTTGTTTGTTGCCCTTGCCCGTAATGCGCAGGTATTTGTCGTCGGCGAACACGTCACCGAACTTAAGGTTGACGAGTTCTGACACGCGCAAGCCGCAGGAGAACAGCACTTCGATGATGGCACGATTGCGCTGTCCCTCCGGTTTGGAGAGGTCGATAGACGCTTCCATGCGGTCTATCTCTTCTGTAGAAAGCACTTCGGGAAGGTGTTCGCCGAGCGTTGGCGACTCAAGAAGCTCCGACGGATCGTCTTGTAGCGTGCCGTCGAGCAAAAGAAAGCGGAAAAAGGAGCGCACACCGCATAGTATGCGTGCCTGGCTGCTTGCAGCAATGCCGAACTCATGCAGCAGGGTGGCGAATTGCTCCAAGTGGGCAAGTCGCACTTCCTCAATGGCGAGTCCTTCGCCGTTGAGGAAGTTGAGCAGATAGTCGATGTCGTGCGAATAGGCATCGACGGTGTTCTGCGAGTAGTTGCGCTCAAGGCGCAGAAAGCGTACGTAGCGGCGCTTTATCTGGGCATAATCCATGATATGGTGTTGAGGTGTTGAGGTGTTGAGATGGTGAGGTGTTGTTGTGTTGAGGTGGTGTTGTGTTGAGATGGTGAGATTACCGAACTAATCATAACTCTCAATTCTCAATTCTCAATTCTCAACACAACAACACCTCAACACCTCACCACCTCACCACAACACCACCTTTTACTTCTTCAGTCTGAATCCTAAGCGCATACCGTTGTAGTTCTTCATCAGCGTGTTGATGGTAGCGGCTGTGGAGTTCTGCTTCGCAGCGGTGTTCGATATGGTCTGCAGCACGTGCATCAGCTTGTCGGCGTTGAACACGAGTGTCATCTGGTTGCTTAGTATGCTGACATTGGCGGTGTACTCCTTGCCGTAGTGTGGCTTGAAGGTGATGGTCTTCTCCTTGCTGTTGAAGGTGTACGTGCCCTTGATGGTGCGCTTCTTGATCTTCGTGGTGTAGTTGCCCTTGCCGTCGAAGGTGTAGACGATGCCCTGCACACCGTACTTCTTCAGTACGGGTGTTATCTTGTTCTCGATTTTTGTAGACACTGCCGAGCCGCCTGCTTTCGACAGCAGGTTGTCGCTCTCGAACTCACATGCCGGACCGGTGTATGTCCATGTGCCCTTGAGGCTTGCGGCTGTTGTTGCCTTGTCGCCCACGAGGGTCTTACCCAGACCGGTGAGCAGGTCTCCGATACTCTGTGCCTGCACTCCTGAGGCACTGATGAGCAGCATCGCTGCTACTAAGAAAAACTTAATTCTTTTCATAAACTCTTGTTACTGTAATTGTTTATCTGTGTACAAAGTTACAAAAAAGAACAATACGAAGCCGATTCTGTTAACATTTATTCTTCACCCGTGCCGTTATAGTCCATCTGCATCTCGCTGCTTCCGTCGTCCCGCTTGTTCTGTGGGCGGCGTTTCTGATTCATGTTGCCGAAATTCCACGTCACGGTGAAGTTGAAGCGTCTGCTTCCTCGGCGGTTTATCTGGTGGCGTGTGAAGTTGTTGCCGCTGGTGAAGGTCTCCCACTTGCGCGAGTCGAGCAAGTCGCGGCAGTTGACAGCCACGGTGATGAGTTTGTTGAAGAAGTTCTTGCGTGCGCCGAAGTCAACGCTGTACGACGGCTTGCGGTAGCCCTGCGTGATCACCTGGCGTGCCTCGTAGCGTCCGGTAGCCTGTACGGATATGTCGTAGGGCAGTATGAGGCTTGCCGTCATGCGTGCGTTCCATGTGAAGCGGTCGTCGGCTGCGCCCGTCACTATCTGTCCGTCGATGGGGTAGGCAAATCCGTCGAGCTTGTAGTAGTAGGCGTTGGCGGATGTGGTGAGGTCGAGTATGCGGAAGAACTTGTTCTTTAGCGTCAGCTCCAAGCCCGACGATTGGCTCTTTGCCACGTTCATCGAGGTGGAGTAGAAGAGTCCGTCCTCCGAGTTCTTGTAGCTGATGCGCTGTATGACATCGGTTGTGGGGCGGTAGTAGGCGCTGACGAGCAGCGAGTGGTCGCGCCAGGTCTTCAGATAGTTGAGCGAGAACGAGTGGCTGTACTCTGGTGTCAGCTCGGGGTTACCGAACGACACGGTGGTAGCGTCGCGTGTGTCGCGGAACGAGTTGAGCTGTCCGCCCCACGGACGGCGCAGACGGCGTGTGTAGTTGAGCTGCAGCTGCTGCGACTCGGTCAGCTGATACGACAGGAAGAGCGAGGGGAAGAGCTGGAAGAAGTCTTTCTTGAACGGCTTTTCACGCAGCGATGGGTCGTGCTCCTGCTCCCATGTGTAGCTCTCGGTGTTCACCTTCCAGTATTCGCCACGCAGACCTGCCATCACGCCGAAGTTGCCCAGCTTGTAGTTGAACGAGGCGTAGAGGGCGTGCAGATCCATGTCGTAGATGAAGCGGTTGTAGAAGAGCTTGTCCTCGGTGGCAGCTGTGCCCTCCCACGAGGTGTTGTCGATGTACGACTCCTGCGGGGTGTTCTCGTGCGAGAAGTTGGCTTGGTAGCCTGCCTCCACCTTCATGTCCTTCGTTATCTGGTTCTCGTAGTCGAGCTTCACCTCCCAGCGGCGGTTGTTGATGTGCTGCGGGCGGTACTGGTAGTCGTAAGCGTGAACGTCGTTGCCCTCCCACACCGTAGAGTCGCGGTAGAAGTTGTCGCCGTCCGATTTCCAGCGACTGTAGTCGACGGTGAAGTCGAGGAAGTGGCGGTCGGTGAATGAGTGGCGGTAGTTGAACTCCGAGTAGAACATATTCATGTCGTTGCTCGAGCGTGTGAGGCGGTCCATGCGGTAGTCGGTGAGTCCGTCAGCCACGGCGGTGTACTCGTACGGTGTGAAGCTCTTCGACTTGCCTTTGCCCTTCATAAGCATTCCGCTCAGGCTGAGGTCGTCCTTCTTCGAAGCGTGGAACGTCAGTCCGGCGCGTGTGAAGAGGTTGTTGCCCCAGCGGTCATTGTCCGCCTTGTAGCGTTGGTCGTAAGTGTTTGAGGTCTGTGTGCTCTCGGTGTAGCCCGTTTTCTTGCGGTGACGGTAGCCGATGTTGGCGTATGCGTCTAACAGCTTGCTGTTATAGTTGATGTTGAAGCTGCTGTTTGCGCCACCCATGGTGTTTGCGCCAGCCTGCAGCGAGCCGTAGTAGCCCGCCTTGCGGTCTTTCTTCAGCACGATGTTGATGATGCCGGCAGAGCCTTCGGCTGAGAACTTCGCCGACGGGTTGTCTATCACCTCGATGCGCTCTATCGACTCGGCAGGCAGCTGCTGCAGGATTTGTGCGCGGTTGTCGGTGGTGAGTCCCGATGCCTTACCGTTTATCCACACCTCCACCGACGAGTTGCCACGCAGCGATACGTTGCCGTCGTTGTCCACCTCTACGGACGGTATGTTGTCGAGCACTTCGGATGCCGACTGTCCGGCGTTGCCTATGAGCTGCGCCACGTCGAACGTCTTGCGGTCTACCTCGAGCTTCATAGCCGAGCGTTGTCCGGTGACGGTGACACCCTTCAGCATCTTTGCATCCTCCGACATATATATAATATTGTAGTGCTGGTTGGGGTTCGAGGCGTTTATCTCGAACTTGCGTGTCTCGCTTTTGTAGCCCACGAAGGTCAGCTCCAACGTGTACTGGGCGTTGGCGAGTCCTTGTATCTTGAAGTTGCCGTTGGCGTCGCTCATACCGCCGCCTACAAACTTGCCGTTGGCAGTCTGCGTAACCTTCACGTTCACAAAACTAAGTGGTTCGGAGTTGCGTTTATCCAGAATCTTTCCTTTTACCAAACCTTGCGCCCATCCCGTCGCTGTGCAGAGGATGAGCATTATGAATAGTGCTATTTGTTTCATATTATCTAAGACGCATTTAGCGTGTGTGGGTTTAATCGTGTGCAAAAATAATCTGCGTCGACCGACGCAGACGTCCGCACCGACCGACGCGGATGGTGTAATGTCAACTTTCTCAGGTTGAACTTAAGCCTTTCTAAGCCTTGGGCAACTAAAGCGGCGTTTAAGCCGAACTAAGCCTTCTTAAGCCTTTCTAAAGTGGTGTTTAAGCCTTTGCTGACTAATCTTCCAGCAGTTCGTCGGCTCCGTCTATGCAGCGGCGTATCACCTCGTAGCCGAATCCGCGACCCAAGGCGTACTTTGTCAGCTTCTGGCGCAGCTCGTAGTCGTTCTCTGCCTTCACCGAACGTCGCTTCGTGGCTAATAGTTTCTTCAGTTCCGCCACATACGCCTCGTCGTCCACCTCGTCGAGCACTCGGCGGCTGATGTTGCTGTCCACGCCCTTGAGGTATAGTGCCTGCTCTATCTTGCGTCGTCCCCAGTGGTCGAAGCGTATCTTCTCGCGCACGAAGAGTCGGGCGAACCGTTCGTCGTCAACAAACTGCTCGTCGATGAGTCGGTCGAGCACACGCTCGCGTGCGTCGTCGGGCAGTTGCCAGCGGCGCATCTTCTCGAGCATCTCGCCTGAGGAGTGTTCTGCACGGGCGCAGAGCGCAGAGAGCTTTAGCAGGGCTTCCTGCTCGGTTATGGGTTGTTTCTTTTGTAGCATTTTTTTTTGAGCGTTTTTTAAGGGTAAGCCTTTCTAAGCCTCTTTAGGCCTTTCTAAGCCTTGGGTAACCAAGCCCTCCCCGACGGGGAGGGTTGGGAGGGGCTGTTG
>ERZ1026870.8-NODE-8-length-104073-cov-95.754293_pt1 | contig 104073 bp, 79 predicted proteins | sample MGYA00380165_ERZ1026870 | MGnify/ENA primary metagenome ERZ1026870 (study PRJEB33269, sample SAMEA4719801) | human gut metagenome | biome: human-associated habitat; feature: organic feature; material: feces | place: Cameroon | collected 2013-10 ...
AGTGTAATTTGATGAGTATCCCGATCGAACCGACACGACCCTTATATCTTTGTCGGATAGACATAGCATGGGCTATCATCTACCGATAGAAGTCTTTGGGTTTTTCTATACTGCAAAGATAATGCAATCTTTTGAAACTACCAAATCTTTGAGCCGATTTTTTCGAAAAATCTTCTTTCTCTCAAATCAGGACTCCTTTTTCTTCAATTCTTCGTATATTTTCTCGAAATGTTTTCTCAGTTCTGCCTTGTTGTCGATGATATTGCGCAGTTCCTTCAGCGCTTTCTCATTCGGCGAATTGGGTATCCATAACTTGATGTAGCCATTTCGGGAATATTTCTCGTCCATGTGGTCAGAGAATCGCTTCCATTGTTCCTCCTTGTCTTTTTCCGGATAGTTTTCCTTGCCATATTCGATGGCACGAAGGAATATCTCGTGTACATCGATGTCGCGGTCGGCTTCGGCTACTATCTTTCCATAGATGCTTCGTGGCTGGCGACTGGAGGAGGCGCGGTGGTCTTCCACGGCTTCCTTCATAATCTTGATTTGTTCTGCGTTGAACCAGCGTTTCAACCGGGCATCTGCCTGGAGTATCTTGCCACTGGTGATGTGGTGGATGGCTCTAGGGCCGCTCATGCCCAAGTCGTGGTAGGCGGCAACGATATAAACCATGTCGATGTCGGCACCTGTTACAGGTACGAGTTTCAGGGCGTTTCTGATGACACGGGTCACGTGGCGCAATCCGTGGCTCTCGCCAAACTCCGTATATTTGGGCAGGATTTGTGTTTCCACAAACTGCATGATTTCCAGATTTACTTGTTGCCTCATATTCTTTATCTTTTATTATATATAATGTACGCGCGTACATTATTATTTATGTATTATAATCAATTCATCATTCCTATGATGATGAAGGTGGATATGATGCCGAAGGCGAAGATGTTGAGAGCTGTATAGCCCAGCACCTTGTTCAGCATTCTGCCTTCTCCTATCTTTTTCATCTTGGCGAAAGTTCTGTTGTGCTGTACGAGACATACAGCAGCGAAAGGCAAAAACTTAGAATCTGCATCGTAGGCAAGTGCACCGTAGATGTTGATTCCTATCATGATAAGGATGCCGATGTTACCCAGGGCGCAGTAGAGACGCTCGCCGTTTTTCTTGCCGATGTGAACAATCAGGGTTTTCTTGCCGGCTTTGATATCATTGTCGTGGTCTCGATAGTTGTTCAGAATGAGCAGCGTATCTACTACCAGTCCGCAGGCGATGGAAGTAAGTACGGCTTCTGCTGATACAGTCTGCATTCCTTCAGGCATCACCAGATAATAGGTGCAGCAGACCGGCACGATGCCGAAAAAGAGAAGTACCAGTAGGTCGCCCAATCCCAGATAGCTCAGCTTGGTGGTGTAGAGGAAACAGAAGAGGACGCAGCAGATACCCACGATGATCATCTCCTTTCCGCCGTAAAAGGCGAGGGGCAAACCGATGATACAGCCCAGAAGGGTAGTGATGATGATTCCCCATTTCATGGCTTTCATGGTAATCCAGCCTTCTGCGCAGGCTCGCTTCGGTCCCAGTCGGGTTTCATCGTCGTTGCCATGCTTGAAATCGAAGAAGTCGTTCACGAAGTTGGAGTCTATCTGCATTACCCAAGCAAAGAGCAGGCAGAGCAGGGCAGGAACCCATTGGCAGTTGGCACTTGAATCCTTGTATGCCAGGGCTGTGCCTAGCATCACTGGCACTGCCGCAGCCGACAATGTCTTGGGGCGGGCGGCGAGAAACCAGGCTTTTAGTGAATTTGTTTTTACCATCATATTTTTTTGCTTTAAAATTAATAGGAGCGAGGTGTCGTCCCCGCTCCTAATCAATATGTTTTGTAAAAGTCGCTTCTTACTTATTTGAAGAAGTTCCAGCTTACACCCATTCTGAATATACGTTCGTTCATCGGATAATGTGGGGTAAAGAAGTAGTTCTTGTCACCCTGACCTGCATTCAGGTGGCTCATCATCACGAAGAAGCGGGTGTGCTTGATGTGTACGTTGGCGTAGGCATTGACGATAGGGTAGTTGCCCACCTTCACGTTCTTGTCGCCATTGCCCTGTACGGTGTATTGTCCTATATAAGGAGAATAGTCGGGCGCCTCGTAGCTTGTGAAGTATCTGGCATCTGCACCCAGCTCGATGTTGAGCACCTTCACCACCTTGAACTTGATGAAGAGGTTGGTGTATACATTGAGGTCGGGCACGGGCAGGGCACTCTTGCTGCTGGTATGCTGGTAGGTAATCATGTTCTGCCAGTTGAAGATGCCAAACTGGAAGTCCTGCTGCAGTTGTGCTGTGAGCAGGTTGATGGCATCGCCGCTTTGCATCGGAGTCACCGTTACACCCGTTCGCAGTCCGTTTTCTGTGATGTTATACTGCTGCGAGAAGTAGGTGTAGTTCTTGATTTCATCCACGGCCACTCGCAGGGTGGTATTGGTCTTTCCGAATCTCAGGGTACCCATGATGCGGGTATGGATAATCTTGCTCAAGTCGTTGTCCCACCAGAGATGGCGGGCGTGATACTTGCGATAGTAGAACGTTGGATTTTCGTGGTGGATGAAGGCATCACCCCTCACCTGTACGGTATCTCCCAGGAATGGTAGGTTGATATCCACATTGCCGTCTACAGCGAAGGTTCCGGCGTCTACTCCGGTCAATCCCACTTCGCCTACTACATTATAGTGAAGGGTCTTTCCCTGGGTCTTGCTCAGCTGTCCGCCCACGCTCAGCGCATGTTCGTTGTATTTGGTGAATCCGCCTTCCATGTCTGGCAATTCATAATGTCGGAGGTCATAGCTGGCGAAAGCCTTCAAGCCAGCCTTAGCCCATTTGCTGAATCCTTCGAGCGTTCCCATCGCAATGGTGTTCTTGATGCGCCAGTGCTTGGTCTGGTCGTAGATGGAATCGCCTGTAAATTTGCCGGCATCGTAATACTCCTTGAGATAGTAATCCTGTGGAGTCTGGTATGCCTGGTAAATACGTCTGTAATTGTCAAACTGAACAGTATGGATGAAGCTGGTTACAGGCACATATTCAGACTTGTAGAAGAGAGAGTCTTGTGACTTTTTCTTCTCCAGGGCAAGAAGACTGTCGGCAGCTGCTTTTCCGTTTACGGCGATGCGGGTGCTGTCGCTCTTGAAATCCTTTCCTGCTCCGAAAGCCAAGTCTTTCTCGTTCTTCTTGTCTTCTTTGGCAGGTTCATTTCCGGCGATTTTCGCATTGTCTGGGCGTCCTGAGAATTTCTTCTGATTTTTCTCGAAGGCTTTCTCGTCAAACTCCTTTCCCTGCTCTTTCGCTTTCTTGCGGGCCTCATCCTTTGCTTCCTCTGCTGCGTTCTCCTTGGCAGAAGCCATGGCGAACTTCTTGGCTTTTATCTCTTCCTCCGTCATCTTCACTTTGCGGCTGAATCCCACGTTGTAGCGATGGGTGAAGAAGATGTGCTGGTTGTCGTTACGATTCCAGTTCTGCTGCAAGACGGTAGGGATTTCGTTCGAAGCATAATTGTCTGTAAACAGCTCTGGATGCTTGATGTAGTCATCGTTGGTAATACCTCCGTTTTCCGTCACCTTCTGGTGGTTTGTGCTGAAGAGGATATGCGCTTGGTAGCGGTCGCCCAGATAGGAAGTCCACATGGTGTATTTGAAGTGGGCGGTGCTTTGGGCATCGTAGAATCCGCGGCCATATTTGTAGTCGAATCTGAATCCGCCACCCAGTTGCTTGTTGGCATTTACGGCAAACACAGCTCTGAAGTCATCCTCGCCATTGGTTCTGTTACCACAGCTGTTGAGCGTGATATTGGTGATAGGCGAGTAGGTGTTGGTGAAGTGGAAGTCGCTCACGGGGGTGACGATGTTGTCGTATGGTTCCGTGAACATAAAGTTGCCCTGCGTATTGCGGCGGTCGATGAAGATACGGTTGATGCGGGCGGTACCCATGTTGCCCAGGGTATTGTATTCTCCACGCAATCCTTCGGTGAAGGTGGTGTTCTGATACATTGCCTGCAGGGTGTCAACCACGGCAGCCTTGATATCGCCGAATCTCTCGTCCACAGTCCATACCCTGATGCCCTTCGGGATTTCCTTGTCCGAACCCAGTGAGTCGGTGTTCACCTTGTTGCCGGTAATGGGGCGGAACTGCGAATCTTCGTTATAGTTAAAATCGCTTTGTGCCGCAACCGGGAGGGTCGCAGCACAAACTAAGAGTGATGAGAATAGTATTTTCTTCATTTAAATCTTGATTCTTGATGATAGAAACGCTGGTTTTGAGCCATGCGTCTATTTCTTGAATAATCGGATGCAGACTTCGGCTATCTTCATGATGACGCCGATGATGAGCAGGATGTTGGCGATGGTGTGGTCGTCCATCTGGGTCCAGAGGATGACACCCACTACGGCAAACAGCATGAAGCCGATGTTGATCCAATTGCGCACTGCCAGCATGTTGCTTTTGTCAGCGTATTCCAATCGGCGATGGCGGCGATGCTCCGGACGCACGGCATAGCTGGTTTGTGGCTGTGCGGTGGTCTCGGTAGTTTCCTTGTTTTCTGTATTCTTGATATCCATGATAAATGGTTTGATGATTTCTTACTATATGTTTATTGTTTTACCAATTATATTTATTGCTTTGCCTTATATTTATTGCTTTACCAATGCAGTCAGATCATTGAAAATCTGGTCCTTGCGGTCGATGGTGAGTCGGCGGAACTTACCGAATATCTTGGCAAGGTTTGTCTTTTTCTTGTTGAGGGCATACTTGTCGGTAATTACTTCCTCGGCAGGAGCCTTAAATCCGGTGCTTCTGTCCTCCTCGTAAATATAGTAGAGGCGCTCAAGGGTCAGCGTGAGATGATTGTCCTTGATAGAAGCCACGAGGTTGTACTTGAACTCTGTGCGGTCGAGCGAGATGAAAGAGTTGCTGAATACCAGCCATTCGTCCATGGTGTTGGCGATGATGTGCTGGTCTTTGTTCACCAGTGCCATTCTGCTCTTGATATTGTTCTCGCCCTGAGTCAGTTCGCTCATGTATTGGTAAACGATGTTGTAGATTTCGTCAGCGCTCTTTCCGTTGGCATCAGTATCGAGTGTAAACTCCACCTTTCCTTCTGCATTGATGGTAACGGCACCATCCAGGTATTTCGCTTCTGTCTTGATGACGACGCCTTGAGCGTTTTTCTCTACTTTCTTCACCTCTGCTTTCTTGGGTTCGGCAGTAGGAATCGCCCAACCGGAAGTGGTCTTGGTCTGCTGGCTCTGGGTCTTGTTGGCTTCCGCCTTCGTTTTAGCAGCTTCTGCCTTCACTTTCTCTGCCTCAGCCTTGATTTTCTCAGCTTCTGCTTTCATTTTCTCAGCTTCCGCCTTTGTCTTGGCAGCCTCAGCTTGTAGCTTGGCAGCCTCAAGAGCCTTCTTGGCTTCCTCCAAATCCTTTTGTGCTTTCTCCAGCTGTTGCTGCGGTGTCAGCACTGTCTGTGCCTGCATCGTCAGGGCAGGGAGCAACACGAGTATCGAGATGAATAACTTTTTCATTTTCCGAATATTTTATGTTCTGTTTTTACAACCTACAAAGTTATTGAAAATTCTGCGAATATCCTATTATTATAACATATATTTATAAATTCTTTCGCAAAGTTAACATTGGTAAATAGTATGGGGGCTTGCTGAAGGAGAAAAATCGGGAAAAGAAATCGGATTGTAGAGTGAGGAGAAGTGCTATTAAAAACTTTAATAAGACGTCGGAAACTGTTACGAAAGATTACGATAGTATAAGAAAACTTAAAAAAGCATAGAAAAGAGATAGGTTTCCACCCAAAAATTGGGGTAATGATTCCGCTCGAATCATTTTTTTTAGTAACTTTGCAGAAAAATAAAAATAACGATTTTAAAAGAAAGGAACAAGATTATATGCCGTTAAGATTACCGGATAAGCTGCCAGCAATCGAATTGCTGAAGCATGAGAATATCTTCGTGATGGATGAGAGCCGTGCGCACAGTCAGGAAATCAGACCTCTGAAAATCTGTGTACTCAATCTCATGCCACTTAAGATTACCACCGAGACCGACTTGGTGCGTTTGCTCTCCAACACCCCGTTGCAGTTGGAGGTGTGTTTCATGAAGCTCAAGAGTCATACTCCCAAGAATACGCCTATTGAGCACATGATGATGTTCTATAAGGATTTCCACGAACTTTCTAAGCAGAAGTTCGATGGCATGATTGTAACAGGTGCACCTATCGAGACAATGGAGTATGAGGATGTGCAGTATTGGGAAGAAATCACTGAGATATTCAACTGGGCCCGTACCCACGTTACCTCTACGCTCTATATATGCTGGGGTGCGCAGGCAGGACTCTATCACTTCTATGGAGTTCCTAAGTATCAGTTGGACAAAAAGATGTTCGGCATCTTCCCTCAGAAACCGTTGGATCCGTCGCAGCCTATCTTCAGAGGCTTTGATGACATCTTCTATATGCCGCATAGCCGCCATACCGAGGTGCGCCGCGAGGACATAGAGAAAGTGCCTGGACTCGACATCATCGCTGAGTCGCCGGAAAGTGGCGTGAGTATCGTGATGGCAAGGGGAGGAAGAGAGTTCTTCGTTACCGGACATCTGGAGTATGCGCCTAACACCCTGGACAAGGAGTACAAGCGCGACATGGGCAAGCGCGACGATGTGGAACTGCCGAAGAATTACTATTATAACGACGACCCTAATGAGGCACCGTTGGTAACCTGGCGTGCTCATGCCAACCTCTTCTATAGCAACTGGATTAACTATTACGTTTACCAGGAGACTCCTTACAACATTGATGATATCAAGTAAGTTGGGAGTGAGAAGTTAGGAGTTAGAAGTTTTACGCTGAGTGTTAATGCCCAGATAAAGAAGTTTTTAAATTATGGAACAAGAAAAAGACAACAAGGTTTCCCCAAGAAAGCTAGAGCTTCTGGCCCCAGCTAAGAATTTGGAGTGTGGCATTGCCGCCATTGATCATGGTGCCGATGCCGTGTATATTGGCGCACCGAAGTTTGGAGCTAGAGCTGCTGCGGGCAATTCACTTGATGATATCAAGCAGCTCTGCGAGTATGCCCATCAGTTTGGTGCCAAGGTTCATGTCACGGTGAACACCATCATCTATGATAATGAGATGAAGGATACGCTTGAGATGATTGCCGAGCTCGACCGCATCGGTGTGGATGCACTGTTGCTGCAGGATATGGGCGTGCTTTGGGAGACAAGAGCCGGCAAGCTGTGGCATCGCCATCTGCATTCCAGTACGCAATGTGACGCTCGTTCTGCCGACAAGGTGGCTTGGTTGCATCATATTGGCTTCTCTAGAGTGGTCTTGGCCCGTGAACTTTCGTTAGACGAAATTCGAGCCATCCACGAGAAGGTGCCTTATGTGGAGTTGGAAGCATTCGTGCATGGTGCGCTTTGCGTGAGCTATTCGGGTGTGTGCTATGCATCCGAGAAATGCTTTGCCCGTTCGGCAAACCGCGGAGAGTGTGCTCAGTTCTGCCGCATGAAGTTCAATCTCGTAGATTCTGATAATCAGGAGATTGAACATCAGCGCCATCTGCTTTCGCTCAAGGATCTCTGCCAGATAGACCACGTGAAGGATCTTGCCGATGCAGGCGTCTGCTCGTTCAAGATTGAAGGTAGACTGAAGGATGTGAACTACGTGAAGAACGTGGTGGCTGCCTATAGCCAGAAACTTGATGAGATAGTGGCTTCCAGCAATGGCAAATACATCAGAGCATCCATGGGCGAAACGGCTTACAATTTCCAGCCAAATCTGAAGAAAACCTTCAACCGTGGATATACCAATTATTTCCTCAATGGCCGACAGCCTGACATCGCATCTTTTGATACACCTAAGGCGATGGGCGAGTTTGTGGGCAAGGTGAAGGAGATTCGTGGCACCCAGTCGTTCAATGTTGCCACTGTTGCCAGCTTTGCCAATGGCGATGGCCTCTGCTTCATCAATGACGAAGGCGAATTGGAGGGCTTCCGTGTGAATCGAGTGGAGGGCAACCGCCTCTTCCCGCTTCGTATGCCAGAGAACCTGCGTCCGGGCATGGCTCTGTATCGCAACAACGACCAGGCTTTCGAGAATATTCTTGCCAGGAAGACTGCCAGCCGCAAGATTCCTGTAATCTTGGATGTGCAAGGCATCTATGAGAATCCTTCTGAGGACCAGCCTTCCGGTATCCTGGTTACAGCCAAGGCAATGATGACTACTCTATATCTCAAGTCTACAGATCTTTCTTCGGTTGCTGCCATTACCCGAGAATTGGGCGAGGTGTTCTATGAGATGCCTTTGGAGGAGGCGAAGCGCCCTCAGGGTGATAACATCAGAACGCAGCTCAGCAAGTTGGGCACCACGCGCTATGAGTGCAAGGGTGTTTCCCTGCAAGGCATAGAGGAATATTTCGTTCCTAATAGTGTACTTTCTGCCATCCGCCGTGAATTGGTAGAGAAGATGAATGAAAAGATAGAAGAGATAGTAGATGCTCCTTTGCAGAATGGATTCATGGAAGAACTGATGAGTTCGCCTTACCTGCTTGATCTTCCTGGTGAGGTGGAGATGAAACCTGAGGAGTTTGTATGGCAGCCAGCTTATGGCAAGTGGAAGTATCTCTATAATGTGGCAAACTATGCTGCGGTGGATTTCTATCGCATTCACGGTTTGGAGCCTGTGACTCAGGCATTTGAGCTGGGTGTGAAACGACCTTTGGAATGGGATTCGAAAAATGAGGAAGAATATCAGGCTGCAGTGAAGACCGACCGTATGAACTTCGAGGCGATGAAGGCTGCAGGTGTCAACAAGAAGGTGATTACCGATGCCAAGGGCGAGTCGCTCCTGATGCAGTGTCGCCATTGCATCCGCTATTCCTTGGGCTACTGTGTGAAGCGAGGCGGCAAGAAGCCTCAGTGGAAGGAACCGCTCTATCTGGAGTTGGGCGACGGCAGAAGATTCCGCCTGGAATTCAACTGCGCCGAATGCCAGATGCAAGTATATAGTATTTAACAGGCAAAAAAGATATGTTGAAGAGAAAAACGACGATATGGCAGGTTATGTTGCTGGGCATCCTACTGATGCTCAGCAGCTGCTACCATCGCCATAACTCTCATCAGCAACATGCGGCGATGGTGGAGTATAGCGACAGACAGCTCGACTCCATCTCATTCTCTACTACCCATCATTATACCAACAAGTATAATTTCCTGGTGTTCAAGGATTCCCTTGAGTTGATGCGCCAGCAGCCTGAGGAGTATATCAGCGGCTTGAAGGTGGATACGTTTGCCGTGAAGAAGAACCATCTTCTGGTGGTTACGGATATCCGGATGGTTCCGCAGGATAGCATCGATTCGGTGTGGGTACAACTTGCTGCGGAGAATAATGACTTTGGATGGGTCAGGGAATCGAAGTTGCTTCCTAGGGTAGTGCCCGACGACCCGATTTCTGAATTCATCATGACCTTCAGCAATGTGCATCTGCTCATCTTCCTGGTGGTCATCGTGGTTATCGCGATGGCTTACCTGGTGCGCAAGGTGTTCCACAGCAACGGCAAGATAGTTCATTTCAACGACATAGACTCTCCTTATCCGGTGACGCTGGTGCTCCTGGTGAGTATCTCGGCAGCCTTCTATGGTTGGATTCAGAGTTTTGAGCCCGAGATGTGGCGACATTTCTATTTCCATCCGTCGCTCAATCCTTTTGCCGTTCCTCATCTGCTGGGTGTATTCCTGGCTTTGGTTTGGGCGGTATTGATTGTAGCTTTGGCTTGTGTGGATGAGGTGTATCATCGCCTTACTTTTGGTGAGGGTTTGCTTTATCTGGGAGGACTGGCTGGAGTGTGTGCTCTCGATTACATCATCTTCAGTGTATTGTCCTTATATTATATAGGATATGTCTTGCTCATTGCCTATATTTATTTTGCCATCAAGGCTTATCGCCGGAAATAATGCGATGGTGTGGTTTGAAGGAAGAAGATAAAATAAATCCCAGCCGGAATGATTCGGCTGGGATTTATTCATTGTATATATCGTTTAGATAAAACTGATATCCTTGTTTTATTCTGTCTGGTCGTATCCATCAGAAATCTTCTTGCCCAATGCCAGGGCAGCAACAACTTCTGCTCCCATCTGTTGGAGTTTCTCTGCAAAACGGGCTATGCTGCCACCAGAAGCGATGATGTCGTCGAAGAGGAGAACTTTCTTGCCCCGGAAGAACGACTCGTCGATGTGGAGCGTATCCACCTCGTCGCCATCCTCATCCGCCGTAGATGAAAAACTGAAGGCAGGATAGGCATTCTCCATACCCGTTTGGGTGCAGACCTGCTCACTGAATAGCTTGAAGCGGCGCTCTGTATGCTGGCGCAGCGATGCAGGAATACATGCGAAGGTAAGAGAAGACGCTGTTTCTCCGAACGACTTCTTTATGAAGTCGGTCACCAGGTCGATGGCTTTGCCAACGGCTTGCTGATGGTCGATTTCGGTTGTTAGTTCCGAATTACCTTTGAAGTTGACAATAAGGTCACGCTTTTCCCATTCTTCTGCAGAAAGCTCGAAGGTACCAAAGGCACTGAAGGCTGCATAATCAACCAGCCACTTGTAGTGGATGCCATTGTTAAGACATGGCCATGATGCGATTTTTGTGCTAATTTCTTCCATAGACCAAGATGAATAATATATTTGAAATTCAATTAATGGGTACAAAAATAGAAATATTTTTTTTATTAAGAGAATGTTTTTGGGATTTTTTCATGTTTTCACGATATTTTGGCGGTTTTTGCTTTGTGTTTAACAAATTTTCTATTAACTTTGCAGCCGAAAAGAATAATATTTGGTGCCTTTCCAGCGTCGGTTGGATGGCAAATTACAAAAAAAAGATTTAAACACAATGACGAGAAAAACAAAAATGCACGAGTTTCGTGACTACATCATCATTGCTCTTGCCATGATAGAAGGTAGTATCGGACTCAACATCTTCCTGATTCCGAACCATATCACGATGGGTGGAGTGGGAGGTATTTCCTCTATTGTCTGTTGGGGCTTCGGTATACCGGCCTCTGTCACTTATTTGGTACTCAACGTGTTTCTGCTGCTCATCGCTTTCCGTATTCTGGGGTGGAAATTCTGTGCCAAGACCATCTATGGCGTGGCTATCTTTGCGGCGGCTACGCGATTCATTGAGACGCACACCGTGGGTATGACCCCGCTGCTGCACGACCAGCCTTTCATGGCTACAGTAATCGGTTCCTTCTTCATGGGCAGCAGTGCCGGACTGGGATTGGGATGCAATGGATCGACGGGAGGTAGCGATACGGTGGCTGCCATGATCAATAAGTATTATAACATCTCTTTGGGACATGCCATCATGGTGTGCGACCTGCTTATTATCACCAGTTCTTATCTGGTGCTCCGTTCGTGGGAGATGGTGATTTATGGCTATGTCTGCCTCTTCGTGATGTCAATCACTGTAGATCATGTGGTGAATGCCATGCGCCGTTCGGTTCAGTTCTTTATCATTTCTGATAAATATCTGGAGTTGAGTGCAGCTATCAATACGGCTGCCGACCGTGGTTGTACGGTGATGGACGGGCATGGTTGCTATAGCGGAAAGGATGTTCACATGCTCTTCGTGCTGGCAAGACAGCGTGAGTCGCAGAAGATATTTCGTCTGATAGATGATATTGACCCTACTGCCTTCGTGAGCCAGAGTTCCGTAATCGGTGTTTATGGTGAGGGCTTTGACAGATTTAAGGTAAGCAAGAAGAAAACTTCTCTGCCTAAGATATAGAACTTTCTTCGAAATGAAAGTTCTATTCAGCTGCGCCGGACTTCCATTCGCCATTGGCGGATGCAAGTCCGGCGTCGTCGTATGTCTATCCGCCACTGGCGGATAGAACTTTTATCTTAGGGATTAATCCTTTTTGATTTCGGTTAATCCTAGTGCATGTTTCGGTTAATCCTTGTAGTCCACCTTGATGACAATCACTCTGATGTCCTGATTATCTGTATCGTTGGCAATCTTGGCGATGTGCCAGTCGCCAGGGAAGAAGATGAAGAACTTGTCGGGGGTGCTGTCGTAGAAACGGGCACGCGATTTGTCGTAATCGTAGTGGATGACGTCTGGACGATACTTGCAATTTGGCTTGCTGGTAAGATGGTCGATGACGCCAAAACGCTCCACACCCTTTACCACATACTGGAAGTCGATGTGGTGGTAATGGCTTTCGCTGCCGCGCTTCTCCAATGGGTCGTTCTTGCTGTCCTCAACGCTGATGGTGAGGTTAGAGCCTGGAATAGGGTGCTTGCCGCCAGGGATGGCGAGCAGGTCGGTCTTGGCGATGAAGTCGAAGAGTGCCTTCCATTGTTCCGGGTTCTTCTGATATTGCAGGTAGAAATCTACCAGGTTTACACTGCTGTGGGCATCAGCCTTCTTGAAGCCGTTGCGCCACTTTCCCTTCTTGTACCATTTTTGTGCAGCCTTCACCAGTTTTGGGTCGTTGCTGTAGTCTTGTGTATAGACTCCCTCTTGCTTTGCGTCCTTGCAGCATGCATCTGCATTCTTCTTGCAGCAGTTGCTTTCTGCCTTCTTGCATTGTGCACTTGCCGTGAAGGCTGGAGCCATGGCAAGTGCTGCCATGAGTGATAAGCTCATCAATCTCATTTTCTTCATTTTTCTGATAGTTTTGATTTGTCTGTATTCTGTGAAATTTCGCAAGTGGTTAGAGAAGCTAAGCCACTTGCGAAATCTGATTATCTTGTTGTTTCTATTTCTTTCTTTCCGTCTCCTTGATGAATCCATGACGGAAGGCATAAAGGAGTTCTTCGAGGTCTTCAATCTGCTTGCGAAGTTCATGACCTATGTCGGTATCGGCTACAAGCATGCGGCGGTTTGACATCTCCACGATTTGGGTGGTACTCTTGATGTCGGTGCCACGCTTGATGGCGTCTTCGGCACTGGTGAATGGCTCGTGCTGAACCAGTTGGAAACCGCGTGAGTGATAAACCAGGGTATAGCCGGCAATGCCCGTCTCGTTGTGGTAGGCCTTGGAGAAACCGCCGTCGATGACCATCAGCTTACCATTTGCCTTGATAGGATTCTCGCCCTTCAGGGTGCGCACTGGCACGTGACCGTTGATGATGTGGCGGTTTTCGCCGCCAAGTCCGAAGGCATCCATGATGTGGTCTATCACCTCTTCGTTGTCGCGCAACTTGAAGTAGTAGCCTTTCTCCTCCTTATGGGTCTCCTTGTCGGCGATGAAATAGCGCTCGAAGGTAGCCATCTTGCTCTTGTCGAAGAGTGGACTGTCAGGGCCGCACCACAGATAGATGAAGTAGTCGATGGCGTATTCTTGCTCGTTAGGGTCGCTGTCTTGCTGGAAGGCGGTGCGAATCTGCATGCCTGTATGGTGCATCAGCTCCTTTCCGCTATATTTCTGTCCTGGATAGATTTCCACCTCTTTTAATGTGCCGTCTTCGTTGAGTGGGCAAGATGCGTGGAAGAGCAGGTTGTTGTTGAAGATGGCATACATGCAGCCATGCTGAAGCATCACGCGGATATGTTTGTGCAGTTTTTCGCAAACCTTGAAGGAGTGGTGCAGTTTCTGCATCAGCAGTTCTTCCTCCGGGCTCAGCCTGTTAGGCTGTTTCGGGTCGATAGTAGGGAAGTTGCAGGAAGTCATCTCATATTCCTTTCCGTCCACCATCACTGTTCCCTTCTCGAAGTTTACCTGTTCGAAGAGTCGGCGTCCCTCCATCTTCCATTCCGGGTGTTTCTGGAAGAGTTGACTTTCTATCTTAAACTGGATTACGGCGATGGCCTTGTGCATCAAGGAGGTGAGTCGCTGTGTCTTCTCGTCCATGGCAGCAGCACCGCCCGTCATCTTAGGCTTGAACTCCTCGCAAGGGTCGTCGCCGTAGGTGTCCATCGCAAAGGTGGCTAGCGGGATGAGGTTGATGCCGTATCCCTCTTCCAGGGTAGCCAGGTTGGCATAGCGCAGCGAGAGGCGGATTACGTTGCAGATGCAGGCATCGTTGCCGGCAGCAGCTCCCATCCAGAGCACGTCGTGGTTACCCCACTGCATGTCCCAGCTGTGATAGCGGCGCATCTTGTCGAGGATGATATGTGCGCCTGGACCACGGTCGTAGATGTCGCCCAAGATATGGAGCTGGTCGATGGCGAGTCGCTGGATGACGTTAGCGATGGCTACAATGAAGTCGTCGGCACGCCCAGTGCTGATGATGGTATCCACGATGACGTTGACGTAAGCCGCCTTGTCATGGTCTTCGGTATGCTCATGCAGGAGTTCCTGGATGATGTAGGAAAAATCGCATGGCAACGACTTGCGCACCTTGGAACGGGTGTATTTGCTCGATACATCACGGCATACAGCCACCAGCTGGTGGAGGGTGATGTGATACCAGTCGTTAATGTCAGCTTCTCGCTGTTTCACCTGTTCCAGCATCTGTTCCGGATAATAGATGAGAGTGCAGAGCTCACGTTTATCCTGTTCGCGCAGCGTGTTGCCGAAGAGTTCGTTCACCTTGCGCTTGATGTTTCCTGATGCATTTTTCAATACGTGGAGGAAAGCCTCATACTCTCCGTGGATGTCGGCAAGGAAATGTTCCGTGCCCTTCGGGAGGTTGAGAATGGCTTGCAGGTTGATGATCTCCGTGCTCGCCTCAGCCACAGTAGGGAACGACTGGGCCAGGAGCTGCAAGTATCGCATGTCTTGATTTATGTCATAATGTTTTGCTACCATAAAATCTTTTTTGCGTTTAGTTGATAATTATATTCGAGATATTTCAAGTGCAAAGTTACAGCTAATTCTTGAAAATAAAGAATTTGTCGAGATATTTTTTCGATTTTATTTTGTAGTTTCATATTTTTGCAGTACTTTTGCATCCGTAACTAGATTCTAGTTAATTAGAATATCAACTTTTCAATAAAGCTAACGATAATGAAACAGACAATTTTGGTAACAGGCGGTACAGGCTTCATCGGTAGCCATACCACAGTAGAGTTGCAGCAGGCTGGCTACAACGTAGTAATCGTAGATGACCTCTCTAACTCTAAGATCGAGGTACTCGACGGTATTGAGAAAATCACAGGAATTCGCCCTGCTTTCGAGCAGGTAGACTTGCGCGACAAGGCTGCAACAGAGGCCGTGTTCAAGAAGTATCCGGCTATCGAGGGTATCATCCACTTTGCTGCCAGCAAGGCTGTGGGCGAGAGCGTGCAGAAGCCTTTGCTCTACTACCGCAACAACTTGGTTTCGCTCATCAACCTGCTTGAGCTCATGCCACAGTATAATGTAAAGGGTATCATCTTCTCTTCTTCCTGCACCGTTTACGGTCAGCCAAAGCCGGAGAACCTGCCTGTTACTGAGGATGCTCCTCACCAGAAGGCTACTTCTCCATACGGTAACACCAAGGAAATTAACGAGCAGATTATTGCCGACTATATCCATAGTGGCGCTAATATCAAGAGTATTGTGTTGAGATACTTCAATCCAATCGGTGCCCATCCATCTGCAGAAATCGGTGAGTTGCCTAATGGTGTGCCAAACAACTTGATTCCTTACGTAACACAGACAGCCATGGGCATCCGCAAGGAGCTTACCATCTTCGGTAACGACTATGATACTCCTGACGGAACCTGCATCCGCGACTACATCTATGTAGTTGACCTTGCCAAGGCTCACGTTTGCGCTATGGCCCGTGTGCTCGACAAGGAGACTGAGCCAATTGAGTACTTCAACATTGGTACCGGTACTGGTAACTCAACTCTCGAAATCGTTGAGACCTTCGAGAAGGCTACTGGCGTAAAGCTGAACTGGAAGTATGGTCCTCGTCGTGAGGGTGATATCGAGAAGATCTGGGGCGACTGTACCAAGGCTAACAAGGTGCTCGGCTGGAAGGCTGAGTCTAACCTTTCTGACGTGCTTGCATCTGCCTGGAAGTGGCAGGAGAAGCTCCGTGCTGACGGAATCATGTAAGTTATAGATTAAATATTCTTAAAAAGAAGGAACTTTCTGCCGAAAAAGGTGGTGGGTTCCTTCTTTTTTTATATCTTTGCAAAAAGTATTTTAACGAAATTTGCAACGATATGAAGAAAACTCTATTTACCATCATAACTGTTGCGGGTATGATGCTCGCAATGCCAGCAAATACCATGGCTGCCAATAGTGCCGTGGAGCTGATTGATTTGGATGTGCAGGACATCACGCTGACCTATGGTAACGGTGTGATGCACATTACCGGTGCCAACAACCAGGTGGTTACTATCTATAATCTGGCTGGCATCGCAGTGAAATCGTTTAGAGTGGATGGTGTTGACAAGCGCATCGGTCTTGCTTTGCCTGATGGCGTATATATTATTAAGGTGGGACCATCGTTTACTCGCAAGATTACTGTAAGACGATAGTTACAGCGTCTGTTGAAGGTGCTTTTCTGAGGCATCTTGGACGTACTCCCTTCAAATAGTGATATGTCAGTGAGACTCTTAAAGTTTATTCCTGCGTTGCTGTGTCTGGCTTTGCTATCATGCCAGGAGCATGAGCCGAATAGCAATGTAGGACTATCGTTAGAATACTACCAGGAAATGCGTAATCCGAACTATGCCATCAACTCGCAGGTGATTAGGGAGCTGATGGATAGCTTGATGCGCAATGATGGCGGCACAACCGTGGCTGACCAGCATACCAAGAGATATTACCGCAAAAAAGGGGGCTTCCTTTGGATTGACAGGCATGGTGTGGATCATCGTGCCGACACCTTGCTAGCTTATCTTCAGCGGGTGGGGGACATGGGGCTCAATCCGAAGCATTTCTTTGTGAAAAACATAGAGAATGACCTGCTTCGACTCCGTGAACTGCAATTGGGCGAGGGTATGGAGGATATTAACCATGTGCTTGCCAGATTGGAATACCGACTCACCAAGTCGTATCTGCGCTATGCGGGTGGTCAGCGTTTTGGCTATGTCAATCCTACTTTTGTGCTCAATCGTCTCGACAGCATCGATCCCAATCCATACGATTCCATCAAGCGCCCCGTAAGGTATCGAGGACTCTATGATGTGAAGATCGATCATGCCAATGATCATTTCTATCTTCTTGCTTTACAGCAGATTGTAAAGAGTGGTAAAAGTGACGGTGCAGGGGATACTCAGAACGCTGCATCCAATTCCTTGACTGCTTTTCTGCATGATGTGCAACCCAAGTCTGCGTTTTATGAGCAGTTGGCTAAGAAGTTACAGACACCGGGATTGGACAAGGCGATGAGGATTAAGATTCTGGTGAATATGGAGCGTTGCCGCTGGCGACAGGCGGATAGTCCTGAAAAGCATCAGAAGTATGTGCTGGTCAACATCCCGTCTTACCATCTTTATGCCATCGATCATCAGGATACATTGTCCATGCGAATAGGGTGTGGCTCTACCAAAACCAAGACCCCATTGCTTACCAGCTATTTCAAGCGGATGGACCTGAATCCGAAATGGTTTGTGCCTCGCAGTATCATACTCAAGGATATGGCGCATCATGCGGGAAACGTGGGCTATTTCAAGTCTCGAAATTACTATATTTCCGATCGCTCTACGGGCAAGGAGGTAGATCTGGCTAGGGTTACGCGCAGTATGCTTGTTTCGGGTAAGTATGGTGTGGTGCAGCGGGGCGGAAAGGGCAATGCCTTGGGCAGAATCATCTTCCGGTTTGATAATAACTTTTCTGTATATCTGCATGATACATCCAGCAGAAGCGTGTTTGAGAAGGAAGATCGTGGCGTGTCGCATGGCTGCGTGAGGGTGGAGAAGCCGTTTGAATTGGCTAAGTTCCTGCTGAAAGAAAAGAACCCTAAGCTCCTGCAGCGCATCGAATATTCCATGACAGCCGATTCGCTCAGCATCCGAAGCAAGGTGGTGGGCTCCGTGAAGGTGAATCCGCAGGTTCCGCTCTTCATCACCTATTATACCCTCTATCCGCTTGCTGGCGGAATGGCTAACTATCCGGATGTCTATGGATTCGACGAAGTAATATACAACTTGTTGAAGAAATATCTGTAGTAAATAACATAAAGTAAAACATCAATAAGGTCATATAAGATTATGGAACTCAGTGATAAAGAGATGATAGAAATGCTCCGGGAACCACGCACCAGGCGAGAAGGATTCGCCGTCCTGGTGAAGCAGTATAGCGAGCCGCTATACTGGAAGGTGCGTCGTATCGTCTTGAATCATGAGGATGCCAATGATGTGCTGCAAAATGCCTTTCTCAAGGTTTGGAACAATCTGGATAGCTTCCAGGGTAAGTCGTCGCTTTCTACTTGGCTCCATCGCATAGCCATCAATGAAGCGCTCGACTTGATTCGACGGCACAAGGCTGCCCATTCTTCCACCGTGAGTACTGAAGATGATCCTGGGGTAGCGGCACGACTGATGAGTGATGACTACTTTGATGGCGATGAGGCTCAGGCCCGGTTGCAGGAAGCTGTGGCCCGGTTGCCCGAAGTGCAGCGCACGGTGTTTACCTTGAAATATTTCGATGAGTTGAAATATTCAGAAATCAGTAAGATTCTCGATACCAGTGAGGGAGCACTCAAGGCATCTTATCATCTGGCAGTGAAGAAAATAACAGAATATTTGCATCTTTATGAATAGGTGGATTAAACCTTCGGGGAGCAATTTCGTCACAATAATATAAAGAATCTCTAAAAGATAAAGAAAGGGATATTGATATGATTCAAGAAGAGAAAAAAATAAATGATATTTTTGGCAAGGACAACCACTTTCAGGTGCCCGCTGGATATTTTGACCAGTTGACAGACCAGATTATGGCGCAGATTCCAGAAGAGAAGGTTGTTGGACTTGCTAGTCCTGCAGCATCCACTGCGATTCCTCGTAGAGCCATGAAGGTTTCTCTGTGGAAGCGAATGGGGATGGGCAAGATTGCTGCTGCCATTGCTGCTGTTGTCTTACTGGGAGGAGGAATGTTGATTGGCTTGCAGCATCAGGGAAAAAGAGATGCGCAGATGGCGCATGCCAGTCATGCCGCAGGAAACCAGTTGTACTATAACAGCGAAGATGCCAGCTTTGACCAGATGGCAGACTATGCCATGATGGATAGCCAGGATTTCTATGCCCAGCTTGTGGCTGAGAACTAGAATGTCTCATTAATGCAACTTAGAGTAGTAAATATTCAAAAAAGAAAGCAAGAAAATGATGAAACAACTCATAAAAAGCAAACTGATGGTATTTCTGTCGGTGATGATGATTGGTATGCTGAGCATGTCAAGCACAGATGGATTTGCCGGCAATCCAAAGAAGCAGCGCCCTCCGTTTGATCCGAAGCGCTTCGAGGCAGATTTGGAACAATACATCACCACCCATGCCGCACTCACCCCTAGGGAGGCAGCCAGGTTCTTCCCGGTTTATCGTCAGATGATGAGAAAGATGCGTTCGCATTTTGATGCGATGCGCCGCTTTCATTTTGTCAATCCGAAGGATGAACGGGCATGTGAAGAAGCTATCCGCTGCCAGGACGAACTTGATATTGAGATGAAACAGTTGCAGCAGGAATATCATTCCCGATTTCTGTATATCCTGCCAGCAAGCAAGGTGCTCCGCATCATCAAGGCTGAGGAGCAGTTCCATCGCCAGGCTTTCAGGAATGCCAGAAAATAAAATGAATGCCAGAAAATAAAAGGAATGTAAGTGGAAACTACTTACTTGAAAAATATGAAATATAGCAGCTATGGGCTGGTTTCTAGCCCAGTTGCCCGTTAAAAAATCGCAAAGATGTTATTTCTGTAACATTTTTGCGATTTTATTTTGTTATTTCCTTTATTTATCGTAACTTTGCAAATTGGAAATAAATTATATAATATAATAAGGTATGTACAGAAGTAATACATGTGGAGAGTTACGCCTCTCTGATGCTGGCAAGGAAGTGACACTTGCCGGATGGGTACAGCGCTCAAGAAAAATGGGTGGTATGACATTCGTTGACTTGCGCGACCGTTATGGTATCACACAGTTGGTCTTCAATGAGGCTGACGATAAGGAATTGTGTGATGCAGCCAACAAGCTGGGCCGTGAGTATTGCATCCAGATCAAGGGTGTGGTAAGCGAACGCCAAAGCAAGAATCCTAAGATGGATACGGGCGATATCGAAATCCTGGTGAAGGAACTCAACGTGCTCTCTCAGAGCCAGACTCCTCCTTTCACCATCGAGGACAATACCGATGGTGGTGACGATATTCGCATGAAATATCGTTATCTCGACTTGCGTCGCCCTGCTGTGCGCAAGAACCTGGAGTTGCGCCACCGTATGTGTATCTTGATTCGCAACTTCCTCGATGCTCAGAACTTCATGGAGGTAGAAACTCCTATCCTCATCGGTAGTACTCCAGAGGGTGCCCGCGACTTCGTGGTTCCATCTCGTATGAACCCAGGTCAGTTCTATGCACTTCCTCAGAGTCCTCAGACTTTGAAGCAGCTGCTGATGGTAGCAGGTTTCGACCGTTACTTCCAGATTGCAAAGTGCTTCCGTGACGAGGACCTCCGTGCAGACCGTCAGCCTGAGTTTACTCAGATTGACTGCGAGATGAGTTTTGTGGATCAGGATGATGTGATCAACCTTTTCGAGGAGATGGCTCGCCACTTGTTCAAGGAGATTCGTGGCATAGAGCTTCCTAAGCTGGAGCAGATGACATGGCACGAGGCTATGCGCCGTTTCGGTAGCGATAAGCCAGACTTGCGTTTCGGTATGGAGTTCGTTGAGTTGAAGGATGCTTTCGCTGGCAAGGGTAATTTCTCTGTATTCGATGAGGCTAAGTATATCGGTGGTATCTGCGTTCCTGGTTGTGCAGACTATAGCCGTAAGCAGTTGAACGAGTTAACCGACTTCGTGAAGCGTCCACAGGTAGGTGCCAAGGGCTTGGTATATATCAAGTACAATGCTGACGGCACCGTGAAGAGTAGCATCGATAAGTTCTACTCTCCAGAGGAACTCGCAGAAATCAAGACGGTGATGGGTGCCAAGGATGGCGACCTCGTATTGATTTTGAGTGGTGACAACGCTAACAAGACACGTATTCAGCTTTGCTCTTTGCGTCTTGAGATGGGTGACCGTCTCGGCTTGCGCGACAAGAACGTGTTCAAGTGTCTTTGGATTGTTGACTTCCCTCTCTTCGAGTGGAGTGATGAGGAGCAGCGCCTGATGGCTACACACCATCCATTCACCATGCCAAATCCTGATGATATCCCATTGCTCGACGAGCATCCTGAGCAGGTTCGTGCCAAGGCATACGACTTCGTTTGCAATGGTATCGAAGTGGGTGGAGGTTCTCTCCGTATCCACGACACCCAGTTGCAGGAGAAGATGTTCGAAGTTCTCGGTTTCACTCCAGAGCGTGCTGAGGCTCAGTTCGGCTTCCTGATGAATGCCTTCAAGTATGGAGCACCACCTCACGCAGGTCTTGCTTTCGGTCTTGATCGCTTCGTAAGTATCATGGCAGGTCTCGACAGTATCCGTGACTGCATCGCATTCCCTAAGAATAACTCAGGTCGCGACGTGATGCTTGATGCCCCATCAGAGTTGGATCCAAAGCAGCTTGATGAGTTGGAAATTAAACTCGATTTGAAAGACTAAAGTGTTAACATAAGAGGAGTTGCAGTACTTAAAACTTGACTTAAGTCAAAAAAAACACTGCAACTTCTTGTTAATTAGCACTTTTCTACTAAAAAAGTCTCAAAATAGAAATATTTTATTTAATTTTGCAGAAGAAATAATTAAAGAAGTAAAGCATAAGCCAAACTTCGTTTAACCAATTATTTACTAAAGACATGGTAGAAAAGAAAGCAACAAAGACAGCTGCCAAGAAGACAGCAACAAAGAAAGCTACAACAGCTAAGACAGCTACAGCAGCTAAGAAGACTACAGCAACAGCTGCAGCACAGAAGGAAGTTATCTATTTGAACGCAGAAAACGCTGGTTTCCGCGCTGGTGATGTTTACCAGGCTTTGGCAGCAGCAGAAAATGCTCTTTCATTGGATGAGATTGCAAAGATGGCTAACATCTCTATTGAGGATACTATCCTTGGTATTGGATGGCTCTTCAAAGAGGGCAAGATTAAGTCAGAGGACAACAAGGTCGCTCTCGCTTAAATAACAGAATCTTAAAGAGTCGCAGTTTCTTAACCGGAAGGGTGGGAGGCTGCGGCTTTTTCTATCTTTTTGAATATCTGCCTTTTTATGTTGAGAGGTGGATATGATATTTTGCTTTTTTTCTACTTTTATTGATTAAAATGAATCTTGAACAAGAAATACTGAGCGTTTTGGTACAGGCTGGCAGCAAAGGTCTCAAATTGGAGAAAATTGCCCGCCATGTTTATAATTCCGGTAACTCCATCTTTCATCCGCTGGATTATAAGATGGTGTATAATTTCGTGTCTCAGTATCTCATGAAAAATTCCAAGGATCCTCGTTCTCTCATAGAGAAAGGTAAGGAATATGGTGTTTATTGTATCAACTATCATAGTTCGGCAGTCAGGCAATTGATGCTTGACTTCTCTTCTGCTACTGCCTTACCGGAAGCTGGCGCTGAAGAACAGAAAGATAAAAAAGCGCAGGAAATTGATTTATTTGGAGATTTTTGATTTTTTTTCGTGTTTTTGATAGGGGGAAAATGGAGATGTATTCGTATTATGTATGATAGGTTTATGTTTGAAGCATAAAATAACACGTAACTTAATTAATAAACATAAAATACGAATAAAATGGCAAGAAGGTATTTATTAGGCTTTGATGTAGGCTCCAGTTCTGTAAAGGCTGCCCTCACTGATGTTGACAATGGTGAAATTGTAGCGTCTGCATTCTATCCAGATCATGAAGCGCCTATTATGGCGGTGAAGACCGGTTGGGCAGAGCAGGATCCACAGATGTGGTGGAATAATGCCAAATTGGCTCTCAAGAAAATCATGGCAGAATGTGGCGCCAAGGGTGAGGATATTCTCGCCATTGGTATCTCTTATCAGATGCATGGCTTGGTTTGTGTGGATAAGAACCAGCAGGTGTTGCGCCCTTCTATTATCTGGTGTGACTCTCGTGCCGTACCTTACGGCGAGAAGGCTTTCCATGATTTGGGTGAGGATCTCTGCTTGCGCAATTTGTTGAACTCTCCTGGCAACTTTACTGCATCCAAGCTGGCTTGGGTGAAAGAGAACGAGCCTGAGCTGTTTGATAAGATTGATAAGATTATGTTGCCTGGTGATTATCTCGCCATGAAACTCTCTGGCGAGGTAAAGACAACTATCAGCGGTCTTTCTGAGGGTATGATGTGGGATTTCAAGGCTAAGAAGCCTGCCAAGTTCCTGCTTGATTACTTCGGTTTCGACGAGAGTATGATTGCCGACATTGTTCCTACCTTCTCTGTTCAGAGCGTAGTTTGCAAGGAGGCTGCCGAGGAACTCGGATTGAAGGAGGGTACTCCTATTTCTTATCGTGCTGGCGACCAGCCTAACAATGCTGTCAGCCTCAACGTATTCAATCCTGGTGAAATAGCAAGTACTGCCGGTACATCAGGTGTGGTTTATGGTGTGCTCGGCGATGTGAACTATGACCCAAAGAGTCGTGTCAATACCTTTGCTCATGCTAACTATACCACAGACTTAGACCGTCTCGGCGTATTGCTTTGCGTGAATGGTACAGGTATCCTGAATGCTTGGGTACATCGCAACGTAACTCCAGATGTAAGCTATGCTGATATGAACGATTTGGCAGCTGGTGTACCTATCGGTAGCGACGGCGTGAAGATTATTCCATTCGGCAATGGTGCCGAGCGTGTATTGGAGAATCGTGAGGTGGGTTGCTCTATCCGTGGTCTGAGCTTCAACAAGCACAATCGTGCCCACATCGTTCGTGCTGCCCAGGAGGGCATTGTGTTCAGCTTCTGCTATGGCATGGAAATCATGCAGCAGATGGGTATGGATATCAAGAAGATTCATGCCGGTAAGGCAAACATGTTCCTCAGTCCATTGTTCCGTGATACCTTGGCTGGTGTGAGCGGTGCCACAATTGAGCTTTATGAGACTGATGGTAGTGCAGGTGCTGCCAAGGGTGCAGGTATCGGAGCTGGCATCTATAAGGATCACGATGAGGCTTTTGCATCTCTCAAGAAGTTGGCTGTGATTGAACCTGATGAGGCTAACCGCAAGGCATATCTTGAGGCTTATGCCGATTGGAAGGCTGAATTGGCTAAGCTATAAGAAAAAATAACAAAAAAAGGATAATTATCATTCGATATTAGAAAAATAAAGAAAGGATGGAAACTTTTCCATCCTTTTTTTCGTTTATCTCCTTTTTTTTTATTACTTTTGCCAAATATCTATAAAAAAAATGAATATGGCTCATAAAAATAATCATTTAGTCATCATGGCTGGTGGAGTAGGCAGTAGATTCTGGCCTATGAGTACCGAGGAAAAGCCAAAGCAGTTTATCGATGTTCTAGGAACAGGTCGTTCACTTTTGCAGCTTACCTTCGATCGTTTCGAGGGCGTGTGCGCACCTGAGAATGTTTGGGTAGTTACAAATAAGAAATATGCAGCACTGGTTCATGAGCAGTTGCCTGAAATTCCTGAAGGCAACATCTTGCAGGAACCATGCCGTAGAAATACAGCTCCTTGTATCGCTTACATCAGTTGGCGCATCAAGGAGAAGGATCCACAGGCTAATATTGTGGTTTCTCCTGCCGATCATATCGTGATGAATGGCAATGAATTCAGAAGGGTGATTGTTTCTGCCTTGAAGTTTACCAGTGAAACTGACAGTGTCGTAACTTTGGGTATGAAGCCTACCCGTCCGGAGACAGGTTATGGCTACATTCAGGCAGATTTGCGTACGCCTTCTGCCCGCAATAAGGAAATCTATCGTGTTGATCAGTTCAGAGAGAAGCCAGATTTGGCTACTGCAACAGAGTATATCAAGGATAAGAGTTTCTTCTGGAATGCAGGTATCTTCGTGATGAGTGCGGCAACCATCGTCAATGCGTTCCGCGTTTATCAGCCTAGCATAGCGAAGATTTTCGAGAGCATGCGCAGCATCTATGGCACTGACAAGGAACAGGCTGAAATCGATCTTCGTTATCCTGAGTGTGAGAGTATCTCTATTGACTATGCCATCATGGAGAAGGCTGAGGAAATCTTCGTGATGCCTGCCGACTTCGGTTGGAGTGACCTCGGTACATGGGGTAGCCTCCTGGCACAGAGCCGCAAGGATTTGTATGGCAATGCTACCATCGGCGAGAACATCGTGATGATTGAGTCTAAGAATAATATTGTTCATACCTTGAACGAGAAGAAGGTGGTTATCCAGGGATTGGAAGGCTATATCGTAGCAGAGGAAGATGGCACCCTTCTTATCTGCAAGCTATCTGAAGAGCAGCGCATCAAGCAGTTCTCCGGTAGTGAAAAGTAATATAGGGAATATCAGATATAAAAAAGAATCTCTCCGTAGAAGTTCAAACATCTACGGAGAGATTCTTTTTTATTGTATATTTCTATTTGATGAAATAAAGGGCTTATTTTATTGTGTTTGAAAAGGATGCTTATTTCTTCTTGATTCCCTTGTATGCTATAAACGCAACGACTACTACGGCAAGCGCCAGAATGACATAACCAATCTCGTGGCTATACTGTACTGCCTGCTTGTAAACATCCTGAGTTGTCTTGTAATCAGTATATTCATAAATTCCCCAACCTATGGTTGCCAATACGGTGTTCCATACACCGGCACCGATAGTTGTGTAGAGCAGGAACTTGCCTACGTGCATTCCTGCCAGTCCAGCAGGGATACTGATAAGCTGGCGAACCGCTGGTACCAATCTGCCGAAAATGGTAGATGCAGCACCATGCTTGCGGAAAAACTCCTCTGCCACTTCCACCTTCTTGCGGTCGATGAGGCACATGTGGCCGATTCGGCTGTCAGCAAAACTGTAGATGATAGGGCGGCCAACCCATTTTGCCAAATAGTAGTTGATGAGGGCACCGAGGTCTGCACCGATGGTGGCAAACACGATGACGAGGATAAACGACATTCCACTGTCAGGATCCATTGCCTTCCAAGCAGCTGGTGGAACAACCACTTCTGATGGGAATGGTATGAATGAACTTTCGATGGCCATGAAAAGAGTAACCACCCAATAGTTCAAGTTATCCAGAATCCAAAGAAAAAGATCTGCTGTATTCATTATGTTTATTTATCTTATTATGTATAGTGAATGCTAGGAGCCGATAGCTCTAAATAGCTCCAGACTCCTAGCTTTTTATTTCATCACTTATTTGTTCTGCTTAGCCCAGGTATCCTTCAAGCCCACGGTCTTGTTGAATACTGGTTTCTCGTCTGTGGTATCGAGGTCTGCCATGAAGTAGCCGATGCGCTGGAACTGGAGATATTCTCCTGGCTTCTTGGTTGCAGCATACTCCTCTACGTAGCACTCTTTGAAATCGTGATAGCTCTCAGGATTGAGCAGTTCGCGGAAGTCGCGATCATCTGCAGATGGGTTCTCGATGGCGAAGAGGCGATCGTACTCACGTACCTCTGCCTTTACGCAGTGGTCTGCAGATACCCAGTGCAGAGTACCCTTTACCTTGCGGTTGGCACCTTCCATTCCGCTCTTGCTGATTGGGTCGTACTCAGCCTGAATCTCTGTGATAACGCCATTCTCATCCTTGGTGCAACCGGTACACTTCACGATGTAAGCGTTCTTTAGGCGTACTTCCTTGCCTGGAGTCATACGGAAGAACTTCTTAGGAGCATCCTCCATGAAGTCGGCACGCTCAATCCAGAGATTCTTTGAGAATGTGATGGTATGTGTACCATCTGCCTCGTTCTCAGGGTTGTTGATTGCCTCCATCTCCTCGCTCTCACCCTCAGGATAGTTGGTGATGACAAGTTTCACTGGGTCGAGCACAGCGCTTACGCGGCAAGCCTTCTTGTTCAAGTCCTCACGAACAGAAGCTTCCAGAAGTGCCATGTCGTTGAGAGCATCAAACTTGGTGTAGCCAATGCTGTCGATGAACATGCGGATGCTCTCTGGTGAGTAACCACGGCGACGCATACCGCAAAGTGTAGGCATTCGTGGGTCGTCCCAACCATTTACCAAGTGCTCATCCACCAATGTGTGGAGCTTACGTTTACTCATCACAGTGTAGGTGAGGTTCAAGCGGTTGAACTCAATCTGGCGTGGGCGATTGTCGTTCAATACGTCATCGCTGCCGTCCATCTCCTTCAGGAAGTCAACAAACTTGTCGTAGAGTGGGCGGTGAGGCACAAACTCCAGTGTACAGATAGAGTGGGTTACACCTTCGAAGTAGTCGCTCTGTCCGTGTGCGAAGTCATACATCGGATATGCATGCCACTTGGTTCCTGTGCGGTGGTGTGGAGTCTGGATAATACGATACATGATAGGGTCGCGGAAGTGCATGTTAGGGTTAGCCATGTCGAGCTTGGCACGGAGTACCATGCTACCCTCAACAGCCTCAGGAGTATTCATCTTCTCAAAGAGAGCGAGGTTCTCCTCAACAGGGCGGTCGCGGTATGGGCTGGCAGTACCTGGAGTAGTAGGAGTACCCTTCTGTGCTGCGATTTCCTCAGCGGTCTGCTCGTCGATGTAAGCATTCCCCTTCTTGATCATCCAAATTGCAAAATCCCACAACTTCTCAAAATAGTCAGAAGCATAGTAAATGTTGCCCCACTTGAAGCCGAGCCACTGAATATCCTGGAGAATGTTTTCTACGTATTCGTTATTTTCCTTGCTAGGGTTGGTGTCGTCGAAACGGAGGTTGCAGACACCTTTGTATTTCTCGGCTACGCCGAAGTCCATGCAGATGGCTTTGGCATGACCGATGTGAAGGTAACCGTTAGGCTCTGGTGGAAAACGGGTCTGAATTCGACCTGCGTTCTTACCTTCCTTGAGGTCTTCCTCAACCAACTGTTCTACGAAAGAGATGCTCTTTGCTTTCTCTTCGATTTTGCTTTCTTCATTAATTGCCATATTCTATAGAATTATTTTATTATTTCAAAAACTGCTATTTTCCTCGTTTGATGGTGCAAAGATACAAATTTTCTGATAAGTACGGAAATTATCAGCCCTTAAATTTCATAGAAGGTATGGAAAAATGCAAAATATGTTTTTAAACATACAAAATGATTTGTTTGTTTCGATAAAAAGCAGTACCTTTGCAAACGTTATCCTGAATACAATCTTTTTACCTTAAAGAAACTAATACCTTATGAATAGAAGTGCCCCCACTGTGAAGTGGAGGCACTTTGTTTTTTTAGTATGAGAAGTGAATTACTTCTTTTCTGCAGCTGTCTTGCGGAATGTCTCGTTCTTTACAACCAACTTGCCCTCTGCGATGTCAAGTGTAGCCTGATCCTTTACGTCTGCATCGAGACCCTTACGGTCGAGAGTGATGTTAGCCTCAGTTCCCTGTGGCTTTACTTCCAGTTCCCACTTGTAATACTCTTTGTCGAGTTTTGTGGTCTTTGCAGTGAAGTCTGCATTGAGGGTAATCACACGCTCGCCGTCTGCACTCTTATAGTCGCCAGCTGCTGCTGCCTGGAATGCTGAGTCGGTTACTACTTCTTCTACTGGAGCTGCTGCCTCTGCTGGAGCTGCTGCCTTCTTCTCTGAGCATGCTGTAAATGCGAGCATACCCATGGCGAATGCCATCAAAGTTAATTTTTTCATTGTTTTCTTCTTTAATTATAGTTAATAATGAAGTTTAATTTCTTTCTATCTATATATATAATAATGTGTATGGAGCTATATGATGTAACACATCACTCCGCTTATCAGCAGCATGATGGCGAAACTGGCTATGCCTATTGTAATAGGTATATAGTCTTGTTTCAGTCTTTCCTCATGCTTGTAAAACTGGATGGTATAGCTCTTGAAGAAGAACTGATACACCAGGAATACGATAGTGGCCATGGTAAAGCCAATCATCATTCCCACAAGCAGGTCGCCTGGGTAATGTACTCCGAGATAGGTGCGGGAGTAACTGATTACTGTAGCCCATATCATAAGGAATATATTGAGCTTCCTGCTTCTTACCAGATACATGGAAAAGAAAGCCACTCCCCATGAGTTGGCAGAATGGGAAGAAGGAAAACCGTATCGGCCGCCTCGGTAATCGTTTACCACATGAACCAATGGTGAGATGGGATTGTCTAAATTACTAGGACGTAGTCGTTCCACCATGGGCTTGAGTAAACCTGAAGCTGTCTGGTCACAGAGCAGAATCAGTAGTGCTACCGCCAGTATGGTGATGAGAGTCACCTTCCAGTGAAAATTGCATATCATTACCCAAACGAACGTAGCATAGAAGGGAATCCAGATGAAGCGATGGCTCGCCATCATCATGAAATAGTCGAAAAACTCGCAGTGCATACCATTGAAGAACAGAAAGACCTGAGTGTCTATCTGCTCTAATTGATGTATGATTTCTAACATCTTATTCTATTTTATCTTTTTATTATTTGCTTGCCAGGTCATCATACAGCTTCTGTAAATATGCCTTGCCGCGTTTCAAGTTATAGCCTTTCTGCCCCTTGTCGTAAACCACCTTTTGCAACTTGTTGTCATAGATGATGGAGTTTTCTTCTGATACTACGCCAAAGAGATCTGGCTTGGTAAAGAAGGCGAATTTTGGGGTGGCATCGCTCATCATGTTCTTGCTGAACTTGAAGTCATTGTGATTTACCCCGAGTTGTGCAAGGAGAGTGGCGGCAATATCCTGCTGCGAACCGATGATGCCTACTTTCAGAGGACGGGAAATAGCGCCTCCTGCCAGGATGAGCGGTATCTGATAACGACTGCGGTCGGAATCATTGAGCCCTTCCTTGTATCCACCCACATGGTCGGGTACAAATACGATGAGTGTATTCTTCCAACATGGCAGTTTCTTGTACTCTCTGACGATGGCACCCATCACGCTGTCTGTATAGGCAAAGGCGTTGAGACGTTTGTCTGCCAATCTGTGGTATGGAACCTCGAAAGGCTCATGGCTGCTTGAAGTCTGGAATACTCTGAGCATCGGATGTTTTGCGTTTTGCTGAGCTTTGATGTCTGCCATCAGTTTGTTGGCCACCAGATGGTCTGGTACGCCCCATTTGCTCATCCTGTCTGCCAGAGGAAAATCCTTGTCTGCTATGATGTTTTCGTATCCTTGTGAAGTAAGGAATGAACGCATGTTGCAGAAGTCTGCGTCGCCACCATAATAATAGGCGGTCTGATAGTGGCGTTGGTCTACCAGACTCTTGGCTATAGATGGCAACTGTGCTGTCTTGTGGGGATAGCGCATGATGCTTGCCGTAGGCTGAGCCGGATATCCGCTTAAGATCGAAACCAGACCTCGGTCGGTGCGATAGCTGTTGGCATAGAATCTGTTGAAGAGGATACTTTCCTGTGCAATGGAATCCAGGCAGACGGCTACATCCTTGTAAGTACCCATCGACGGCATGATATCGCTGGCGAAACTCTCCATGATGACGATAAGAATGTCGGGTGTACCTTTTTTGAAGGTTGCCTCGTTAAGGAGCGGATAAGTATTCTGATCGCTGGTGCTAATCATGCTCTCAAAGAGTTGGGTAGCTTCCTTGTCATCCATGAAGCGGTATTGGTCAGCAAAATCTTCCTGATGTGTGATTGACTCGAAGAAGCTGAACAGTGGGTTTACTGCAGCGTGGTTCAAAAATGCATTCGGGCTGAAGTATGCCTGTCCCGTATTCATGGTTGATACGGTGATGCCGCCACGGATAGGGATAAAGAGGAGTGTGGTGAGAAGCAGCAGGATAACGGAAGTGCGCACACGGTGACGGTCAAAGTCGCTGTATCCTCTTCTTCCGCCGCCGAATTCTCCGAATCCGTAGTTGCTGTATCTGCTGTGGTAGCTGCGCTTCTTTCCACGCATGCGGAGCAGGAACCAGATGGCAACGGTGAGGACTACCCAGAGCAAAAAGGTGAGTACCACTTGCCAGATGCTTACGCTGGCTATAGCGTCTGCTGGCGATGTGAGGAAATAGAAGAGGGGAGTACTATCCAGCGGGTACTTCCAATATGGATAAAGACTTGCGTTTACCAGAAAGCTGCATGTGATAATCAATGAAGCAATTACGAAGTAAACGTTCATGATAGGGCGTATCAGATCTTTCTTGAACCAGATGGCAGCAATAGACAGAATGCCTGGGATGACAGAAAGATAACCTGCCATCGAAAGGTCAAGAGGAAGTCCATGCCAGATAACAGCTGGCATGTCTGCGAAAATATTATCAATAGGTTGAGTTGCGGCTCCCTTCTCCAAAATGAGAAACAAGGGCTTCTGCAAAACAAACAAGACTACTAGCGTAGCATAAGTTTTAACAAACCATAGAATCTGCTTCATATAAATCGTTAATTTACTATTATAATAATGTATTCGTATGCAAAATTACTCATATTTTCTGAAATAAACAATTATTTCAATGTTTTTTTTAAAAAAAGTGGAAAAAAATTTGGTTGTTCGAGAATTTTGCCGTATCTTTGTTGTATTAATTTATTACGCGCTATGGCTAAGTATAATATTCAACCCAAAAAAGAGAAAACAGCAAGGTATCAGACTTTGTTGAGCGAGGAGACTAAAGACCGCCTCCGCGATGAGATTATCCGTCTGATTGTAACGGAGAGAAAATACAAGGATCCTGAGTATAACTCTAAGAAGTTGGCAGAGGATCTGAATACTAACTCTCGTTATATTTCAGCAGTGTGTGCCACTCGATTCCACAAGAATTATTCTGAGTTGGTCAATGATTATCGTGTTAATGATGCTATGTCACTTCTTACTGACAAGCGCTACGCTAAGATGAGTGTAGAGGACATCAGTGAGATGGCAGGATTCAGTACACGACAGAGCTTCTATGCTAATTTCTATAAGCGTATCGGTATTACACCACGTCAGTACCGACTTGACCACTTACAGACAAAATAGATTATCTGAAAGAAAAGAGGCTATGCTAATCAATTGTTGCATAGCCTCTTTTTGTGTTGTTTCCTTAGGAAGCTTTGTTGTTTCCTTAGGAAGTTTTGTTATTTTCTAAGGAAATGTTTCAAAACCTTGCTGGTTGTTTTTCTTGATATCTGGCGAATCGCCTTGTCTCTTATCTGACGTACACGCTCTCGCTTCAATTGCATGTCTTCTGCAATTTCTGCCAGGGTTTCGTGTGCTGTGCCGATTCCATAGAACTTGCTGATAACGGTTCTGTCTCTTTCGTCAAGTTCTTCAACACAACGCTCCAAGTCGTTAAGCATCTGCGTGAAAGCTGTATTGTCGTCTGCCATCTTCGCATCCTTGTTCACAAGGATGTCGAGCAGGGTGTATTGGTTGCCCACACTCAGCGGAGCATCAATGGATACTGCTTTGGCAGCATTGCGAGGAGCATACTTCTTCTGGTCTTTTGGCACTCTGTAAAGAGCCGATTGCTTGTCTATCGCCTGCTGCATCGCCTTGCGGATGAAAGGGGATGCATAGGCTACAAACTGGGAACCTCTGGTTTCGTCGAACTTCTGGGCGGCCATGATCATAGCCAATGTTCCCTCACTTACCAGGTCGTCGAATTCCACACCATTGCCACGATACTGGTTGGCTACCGACTTCACGTAGTTGAGATTCTCGCTTACTATTTTGTTGGTTTCTCTTTCTGTCATATTTCTTATGCGTTTTATCGATGATTGATAATCTGTCTCACACTCAAGCAGAGAGATTCCCCGGCATATAACACCGGGGGATTCTCTACTGCAAAAATACAGAGAATTATCTGAAGAAACAAATTTTGGCTTCAAATAATGCTGTATTTTAACATTTATCTGTATTGTTCTCTTTCTAACCGCTGATATATGCTATTTGCAGAGTGCAGCATACGGACAGAAGGCACATCGCTTCTTGTCATCTGTTGGTTTCAGCGGCAAGGCTGGGTCGTAGATGTCGGCAAGCAGGGAGCGGAGATGGTCGGTGAACTCTGCTTCCAGGGGTGCCACATCTGTAAGCAACTCTTTTCCCAATTTCAGGGTCGGATCGTAATCTTCAGCGCCTGCATTCTGTATAAACAGCAATCCAGGAGATACCGGCTCTTGGGCAGGATTATATCTTCTGTCGTTCTTCACGATGAGTGAGTACAGGATAGCCTGCAAGTAGTAATCGTTGTGCTTACCGATGGCTAGCGGCTGGGTGCTGAATACTTCTTCGATATCCTTTGGGTGAGATGTTTTTGCGCGTCCTGTCTTATAGTCGATGACTCTGATGCGTTCGGCAAGATTGCCGAGGGCTGACGGATTCCCACTGGCTGCCACGGAGTCGAGACGGTCGATGAAACCTCCAATCCTAAACAGTTTCTGTCCTCTTGCTGTCGTTACCCCCAAAGTGGTAGATACCACAATCTCCATACCTATGATGGTGAATGGAGCCTGGCGGCGGTCGATGGTGATGAGTTGACGCAAATAGCTGGCTATCACCTCCTTGTTGATGAGCTGCAGACCATTGTATTTAGGGTGATAGTCTGAACTGCTCACCTTGAACAACTCTTCTCTGAAGGCCTGGTCCACCAATCTGTAAACCAGCGAAGTATCCTTTAGCGCATGATCCAAATCACCTGCTGTGATGACGATAGGATGGATGAGCCGCTGCTTTCCCTGATCATCCGTAGCGATGTCATCTTTGCTGGCAAAAGTGTAGTAGAACAATTCCGCCGCTCTATGGAAGATGTTACCGAATATTTTGTTGTCCACTTCGTCCTCATCAATCTCATCAGGTTCCAGCAAACCTTTCACATATTTATAATAGAATTGCTTCTGGCATCTCTGATAGGTGTTGAGGAAGGTTGGCGTTATCATCTTGATGTTGTCAAGCACTGCCATCACTTCATCTGTCTTCTGGGCTTCGCTGTAGGCAGGACGCAGCGGTTTCTGTCCTGCTACCAGGGTCTTACGCTTGATGGAATGCTGACTTTCTACCATCATCTGCAGCATGAACCGGCTCATCTCTCCCGACTGTCCGTCTTCCGTAGCATTGTTGTAGGTGAGTGTAATGTCGTGAGCTCTCTGCAACATGCTGTGGAAATAGTAGGCAAAGATAGCCACCTTGTTCTCTACCGTGGTAAGTCCATACGCCTTGCGTAGCGTGTAAGGGATGAACGAAGAGTCGTTTACTCCCTTTGGCATTTTTCCTTCGTTGCATGAGAGAACCAGGATATGGTCGAAGTCGAGGTTTCGGGTTTCGAGCACACCCATCACCTGTATTCCTTCTGCCGGTTCACCGTGGAATGGAATCGAGGTGGTCTGGATGAGTTGCTGAATCAGTCGCTCCAATGTGATGATATCCACCTGTAAGTCGCCTGCGGTAATCAGGTCTTGCAGACGGTTCAGAAGTGTGTAGGTGCGATAGAGCGACTCATGGAAGAGAGGGTCGTTCAGGTCCTTGGCATGGGTTCCGATGGTACGGAGCACGTCGAGCAGATAGGTGATGAGGTTCCTGTTATATTTATCCTGGCTTGCTGTTGCTTCTTCCAGATTGCGGAATAGGAGAGTGAGGCCCTCGTCGCCATCCATGCTCAGGAAGTCTCTTGATGGATAGAAGCGTTTCTGCTCGTCCAGCTTCGCCAGCAACTCGGTGTATTTCTCGCTGATATAGCGGGTATAGGGATGGCGCAGGGCGATGAGCACATAGTGCAGGCGATAGGTGTCGCTTTGCTTAGAATGTCCGATTCCCTGCAGCTGGATGAGTTGTTGAATCAAGCTGTAGAATGGTGTCTGCTGAAGAGGATAACCAATTGTGATATTGATACTTCCAACTTCTTGTGGAAGTGAATGTATAACACTCTGCAACAGCGATTCGTCGCTTAAGACGATGGCCACGTTGCGTCCCATTTTGTATCTGCTATTCTCTTTGAGCCATGAGTTGACATACCTGGCCTGTATATTCTCAGTTGGTGCAGAGATGTAGGTGATGTCCTTGTTCTTCGTCATGTTGTTGTAGATTTCCTGCTGCGGATAATCTGCCAGTTCGTTGGGATAGTATGGCAAGTATTGGCGGATGTAGTGACCCGCCTCGTTGTTGCCATCCATGTAGTATTGGTCGTAATCCCAATAGAAGGCAGCCTTGCCTTGCTTCTTGAGTCGGTCGAGCAGATTGAGTTCTACCACCTGCATCATGTTGAATCCCACAAAAAGATACTTCTTGTGTCTGAATTCAATGCTTTCGTTGCTCACCACGCTGCGATAGAGTGCACCTTCGTAGGCAAGTCCCTGCTCTGCCATTCGCTGGTTGAACTCGGTATAGATGTCGTAGAAATGACACCAGAGCTGCAGGAATCGTTTCTTGAGTTCTGAATTGTGGTCGTCAGTGAAGTTGCTGAAGAACTTTCTGATCATCTCCTTCTGGTAATCCGTGAGATAGGAAACATCATCCAGCTCATGGATATCGCTCAGGTTGGCAAAGAGTTGCTTGGCGTCCACCATGTTCTTGTCCACATCGTCGAAGTCGGCAAGCAGCAACTGTCCCCAACCATAGAAATGGTCCAGGGTCTCGTCGATGCCTGTACATTTCACGAAGGTCTTGTGCAAATCGCAGATAGATTTGATAGGGTCAGCAACCTTCAGGTCCGAGTGGCGTCGGAAGAGGTCGCTGATGGTGATATAGGTGGGAGTCCAGATAGGCTTATGTGCCAACTGTGCCAGGTAGCTGTTGAGGAAGAGTGATGCTCGCTTGTTAGGGAACACCACTGCGATGTCGCTCATGTCGGTACCGTATTTTTCCAACATGTCTTTTGCTACTATTTTTAAGAATGCTTTCATATTGCTGATTTGCTATTTTATTTCACTTCTACTATTTTGTTGGGATATACATACCATAGGTAGCCTTTTACGTTCGGATGTCCCATGCCCGAAAGCAGGTCCATGTATCCCTTTACCTGGTCGTGATATTCCTGACGGGGTTTACCGAACTTGAAATCCACTACGATGGTCTCATTCTCGTCTTTCATCACGCGGTCTGGTCGGTGCACCTCCATCTTTCCCTTGTTCATGCTGATGATGGAACACTCGTTGAATATTTCCCAACGGTCAGAGAACCAGTCGTTTACCTTGTCTGATTCCAGACGTTTGCGAATCATCTCTCTCACTTTCTCCTTAGAGATGTTTTCGTCGTAGAGCACGCCGTCCAGCTCCAACTGCTTGAGTGCGCCGTCGATGTCGTCGTGGGTTCTGATGGTAGAGAAGAGACTGTGCAGCACGGTACCCATCTTGATGTAATACTTCTGCTGCTCTTCCTCTTCATCTCCCACGATGAGGTCGCGGCTCTTGTTACTCTGCTTGAATTCAGGCATCTTGGATGATACGATGATTTCCGTCTCCATCATTTCCGAAGGGAGTGTGAATACATTCGAGTTGAGCTTCATTTCCATGACTACCTTTTGCTTTGGTATGTATGGCTCGCCATAGGTGAAGACGATGTCAGATGTCTTGCTGTCGGTACCCAGTCCATGAATCTCTACCGGAACTTCCTGGTCTTCGGCTAATGGCGAAATGAACTCTTGTGCCTTTTTCAGTTTCTCTGCCACCTGGTCAAGCGATAGCTCGATGATGCTGGAGCGATAGTTTTGTGTGGCACGTTTGCCGAAGACATAGAGATTATGTCCGGCTCGTGTGAATGCCACGTAGAGCAGGTTGAGGTTATCTACCATATTTTGCAGATGCTCGTGATGATAGTCAGGTTCATAGATGCTCTGTTTCATCTGACCGGCACTGAAATCCACAGGTACGAGTGGCAACTCATTGTATGGTTCCTCCTGCGGCGTGCACCAGATGGTATTCGATTTCTCCAGCTGCCAATCGCAGTAAGGCATGATCACGTGGTCGTACTCCAATCCTTTACTTTTGTGGATGGTCAGGAGTCTGATTCCGTCGGTACCGTCACAGTGGATGCTCTTTCCGTGAAGATTGGCATCCCATTCCTGCAGGAAGGCTTCGATATCGCTGCTGTTGTCTGCGAGGAAGGCATTCAGCTTGTCGTAGAATGCGCATACGTAGGCACTCTGGGCTTTCATGTCTTCTACTTCGCCCAGTCGGAACTCTGTGAAGAGTCGTTCAGTCAGGTCGAGCAGGGGAATCTCCAGATATTCCTGCCTATTGCTGGTAAGCTGGGTCACCAGTTCTTCGCTGTCCAGATAGGTCAGGGCATACTTGAGCAGGGTTGCACGGGCGATGTCATCGTTGGGGTGCATCAGGTAATGAAGGGCGGTGACGAGTGTCTGCACTGCCTGCGAAGCATCGAGTCGGAATGCCTCATCCGAAACCATCTCGTAGTCAGAATGATTCATGAAGTATTCTGCGATGTCCTGGATGGTCTGGTTGTTGCGCACCAGAATGGCGATTTTGTTGGTTGGCACACCGCGTGCCACCAGTTTGTCCACCGTCTCTAGACAGAGTTGCATCATTCTTTCGCCTTTTCCTTTGCCTGTGCTCTCGTCGGCAGTATCCTCGTCTTCCTGGGTTTTGAGCAGTCTGATTTCCACGTAGCCTTGTGCTCTTTTGGATGCAGGCACTTTCTGCTCCACGTCAGCGTAGGCATTGAGCAACTGCTGTGCTTCTTCCGGCATGGCTTCCTTCAGGTTTTCGTATTCCTGCTTGGCAGCCTCAACGAAGAAGGCATTGTTGAAGTCGATGACGTTGCGGTCGGAACGGTAGTTGGTGTCGAGGGTTTCTATGTCGAGCTGTTTCTTCGGATTGATGAATTCCGACTCGATGTTGTTGAGTAATCTCCAGTCTCCTGAACGCCAGCGATAGATGCTCTGCTTCACGTCGCCTACTATCAGGTTGCCGGCATCCTCGCGGCTCATGGTTTCTTCCAGAAGCACCTTGAAGTTCTTCCATTGTATGGTACTGGTATCCTGGAATTCATCTATCATCACATGATTCAGTTGGGTACCTATCTTCTCGAAGATAAACGGTGAGTCGCTGTCCTGGATGAGTGAGTGCAGCAGCGTCTGGGTGTCGCTGAGCAGGAATCTGTTTGCCTCCTGGTTCATCGTTCTCACCTTCTTGTCGATACTGCCCAGCAGGCGCAACTGGTTGAGATGCTTCACGGTCAGGTCGGCGCTCTTATACATCTTGACCAATGTTGGTCGGTGCTGTTCTGAGAACTGGAGGATAGGATAGAGCACGGAAGATACCTGCTGATAGAGGTCGGTGTGATTCTTCACGTCCGCTTTCTTCACCCAGTTGTCCGGACTTTCCATGCACTTGGTGAAGGTCAGGTTCAACAGGTCATCATCGCTGTACTTTCCATTCTTGATTTTGTTGAAGTAGCTCCAGATGCCTCGAGTCTTTCCGCTCAGGTCATCAGCAGAATATCCGCCTTCTTCGAGTGCATCAAAGAAAGAGGCGGCAATTTCGTCAAACTGCTCCTTGGCTTTCTTCTTTATGTTCTTCATCTTCTCCTTGAACCCCTCGAAGAATCCGTCTTCGTCCATACGCTCCGACAGCTTGTTGGCGTTTTCCTTATAATAGTCACGGAAGATATGCTCGCCAAACGACTTGATCTGGCCGATTACATTCCAGCCCTTGTCGTCTGCGATGTTTTCCTTGATGTATTCCATAATCCAGAAGAGCAGCTTGTCAGTGTCTTCCAGACTCTCGATGAGTTCATCCACAGCCTGTTGCTCCACCTGATAGTCGTTGAGTCCGATGCGGAGGTTGGCGGTCAGGTCCAATTCTCGAGCCAGGTTTCTCAATACACTCTGGAAGAAGGTATCGATGGTCTGCACATGAAAATAGTTGTAGTTGTGGATGAGCAGTCGGAGTGCCGCTTCTGCATTCTTTCTGATTTGTGATTCAGACAGATGTGGCAATGCCTCATGTATCTGGTTCAGATATTGGTCTGACTCCGGCAGATGATGGGCGATGCCATAGAGCTGTCCCAGGATACGCAGTTTCATCTCTTCCGTCGCCTTGTTGGTGAAGGTGACGGCTAGGATGGTGCGATAGGCATAGGGATTGTCTATCACCAGAGTCATGTATTCGCGAGCTAGAGTAAAGGTCTTGCCTGAACCGGCACTCGCTTTATAAACAGTGAGTTGTGATTTCATATCTTGTTTCCTTTTTTATTCTTTTATTCATAGGATGAGCTTCCTGTTTCTTTTGTTCATAGGATGCGCTTCCTGTTTCTGATTTAGCCTATGAGCGCTACCAGTTTCTGAACAGCTCGAAGCCGAATCGGCAACCTACACCATCAAATTTCAGTTCCCTGAAGGCGGCGAAGAACCCCAGTGATACCAGGCGGGTGCTCAGTCCGTATCCCCATTCCGTATAAGGGGTAAGATGCTTCACTACCAGACCGCTGATGTAGAATCGCTCTTTCTCGAAATATCTTCCCACCAGCGGCAGCCATGCCGACAGGATGATAGGTGCCTCGTAGGTACAGTTGGCACGCAGATAGTAGTCGCTGGCGTTATACCATTGTGAGGAAAGCAGCTCAAAGTCTCCCGTCCATTCGTCGTTCCAGCCTCCAGGAATGTTGTTGTTGTGGAAGTTGGTGTAATCCACGAAGTCCCAGTGGGCTGTGCGCATGGTATAAAATCCTGTGCCGAAGCGCATGGAGTAGGAGCGGCGACGGGAAGCGTAGAGAATGGTCTGGGCATCAAACTCGGCTCTGCCGTAGTCGATGTTGCCGCCCAGGAGATTCTTGATTCCCTGTTCGTAGTCAAACTTCAGCACGACGCCTTTCTCGCCCTTGGGTCTCCATTCCAATCCGAAGACCGGTGCCACAGATTTATATTTGTCGGGATAGCCTATCTTGTGATAGAACTCCGGTCTCACGGCAACACGGTTGTGTGAAACCATGCCCAGTTCGAAAGCCCATTTCGGGTTGAATCGCCAATGGTTGGTCAGGCGATAGTATTGGTCTTTAAACTCAGTATAGTCTGTTTTCCCGTCTTTGATGGCTGGAATCACGCTTGGTGAGAAGTCGCCGATGCTATCTTTCGATTCGATATATCCCAGCGCCTGTCTAGCCACTCGGTTGGTGTTGATTCTGTTTCCGTTACCCACCTGGAATTGCAGAAATCCCTCGTGCTTGGCATTGTAGTTGAATCTGGCAGGCACATTGAAGTAGAAGCGGTGCTGCTTGAAACTGTAACCGCCTTTTATACCCAGCGATATCTGCAGGTTCCTGTTGAAGGCATATTCGCCTCTCAGGTTAAACTTGTAAACCACTCCCTTTTTCTGAGAATATCCCATGTAGAGGGGATTAAAGATAGGGTCGATTCTGAAATATCCCTGGCTCTCTTTGCCGAATCCGCTGGATATGCGATTGAGCAGGTTGTCGCCCACCACATCCCACAATACATCCTTCACGAAGTCGGTCTTCTTTTCTTCTTCAGCTGCTTTTTCCTGTTTCTTTCTTCTTTCCATCTTATCGTAGTAATCACGATAAATCATCTCCTCATCCGTGTTGAGCTTGATAGGGCGGACTTTTGCCATCAGGGTAGTATCCTCTGCATTGTTGAGGCTGTCGCTTAATATTTTCGGCAGGTCGTAGATGGTGGTATATTTGCCCGTAATCTTGTTGCCCATAAACTGGAAGTTGGCTCTCAGGTCGCATTTCGCGGGTCCGAGTGTCTTGAATCCTTCCTTGCCCATTGTCAGCGAGATGTAGAATCGGGTCATGTCGTATTCGCCCTCGAAGTCGCAGAGGTATATCTGTCCGTTCCTGACGTGTACGATGGCTCGTGTTTCAACCAGTTGGGTATTCTTGATGCGCGGATAGGCATAAACCTGTGCCATGCCGTAAGGCAGGGGAGTGACGGAGTATCTGTAGTATCTCCTGTTGGTGCGATGGAACGGCGACAGGATGTTTTCCTGGAAGAGCGTTTCTCCATATACGTTCGGGGTCATGTAGTTCAACACCGATGTCATCGTGTTTCTGCGATGAGGGATGGTGCTGAGGTTGAGCTGACGGTTGATGTGGGGAGTGCCTTTCTCATCCACCGTGATACGGTTGTAAAATTCGGTGATAAACTTTCTTCCGGCTCCATGCGAAATGGCATACATTGTAGGCACGAGCATGAGGGTGGCGTTGCGCTTGTTGGTGCGCATCTGGAACTTGGTATAGGCATAGCTTGTTCTGTTGCCTCTGCCCGTGGTATCAACTTGATGGGCATAGCAGAATATGCGGCGCATCACCGAGTCGGTGAGAGCGTCGCTCTTATCGCATTTCTTAGCGCTTGCCGTAAGTGGAAGGCAGCATCCTGCGACAGTCAGGGCTATGATGTGAAGTAGATACCTGTTCATATAGATATAAAAAATCGGGTGAGGCTGATTGCCGCACCCGATTGCAAAGTTACTAATTTATATGTAAATGTCCAAACCTTTATCTGTTTTATTACATCTTTTTATCTTTAAATATGGGTTTTATCCCAGATATTTCATAAGAATGCCGATTTTTCCCGACTCTCTGAGCTTGGTGATGCTCTTTTCCCTAATCTGGCGAACGCGCTCACGGGTCAATCCCATCTTGTCGCCAATCTCCTCAAGTCCTTTCTCGGTCTCATCAATACCGAAGCAGGCACAAACTATCTTGCGCTCTCTTTCCTTGAGGCATTTGCTCAGAACCTGCTTCAGCTCCTGTGCCATACTCTCGTGGTCCACATGCTTGTCGGTTCGGCTGTCATCGCCGCTTGACATCACGTCGGCCATCGAGTTGTCGTCGTCCTCGCCGAATGGGGCATCGATGCTCACGTGGTGTCCGCTTGCCATGATGCTCTGCGTAATCTTGTCTTCATCCACTCCGGTTCTGTCAGAAATCTCCTGAACGCTAGGGCGTCGCTGGTTTTCCTGTTCGAACTTGTTGATTTCCTGGTTCACCTTGTTGAGCGAACCCACCTGGTTCAAGGGCAGTCTCACGATTCTGCTCTGCTCGGCTATAGCCTGTAGGATACTCTGGCGAATCCACCATACTGCATACGAGATGAACTTGAAGCCTCGGGTCTCGTCAAAGCGCTCTGCTGCCTTGATGAGGCCGATGTTGCCTTCGTCTATCAGGTCGGTGAGGGTAAGCCCCTGGTGCTGATATTGCTTGGCTACAGACACAACAAATCGCAGGTTGGCTTCTACCAACTTGTTCTTGGCTCTCTCTCCGGCTCTGCCACCCTTACGGATAATCTGCGCCAGTTCTATCTCTTCGTCGATGGAAATCATAGGAGCTCTGCCTATTTCCACCAGATATTTATCGAGTGCCTCACTATTTCGATTGGTTATACTTTTCTGTATTTTCAGCTGTCTCATAATAACTATTCCCTCTTTCTTTTAGTTACACAATAATGCAAAGATAGTAAAATATTCAATAGGTTGTTACTTCTAATAACATTATTTAACCAAAAACTCTTGGTTTTTTGAAATTTTATCTAACTGCTTCATTCTTAGCGAATTTATCGAATGCATTTTGGTAACCGTTGAAGACGTTGATGTCCACCGTTCCGTGTATGCCGGCAACCCTTCCGTCGGGGCATAATTGCCAATAAACCAGGTGAATGTCTGGCTTATATTCGCCATATCGGGCTATCCACACCAGGTAGTCGTGCTTCAGGTCGGGGGCAAGCGGCAGATACCGGTTTACGAACATCTGACTGATGTAGAGGATGGGTTTCACTCCGGTGGCTCTTTCCACCAGTCGGAGCCATGTTCTTACCCTTGCGAAGAGTACAGCTGGACCGCCCATCTGCTTAATCTGACTTGGGAATGGTTCCAAATCCAGAACAGGAGGGAAATCGCCACGGCGGATATGGCTATGGCGCAAGAAGTGGTTTGCCTGTTCCACAGCCGAACTCCTGGTGCTGAAGAAGTGGTAAGTTCCTACGTGATAGCCGTGTTTGCGTGCATCGTTATAGTCTTTCTTGTAGAAAGGATTGACGATAGACTTTCCTTCCGTGCTCTTGATGTAGATATATCTGATTGGGAAGTTCACGTTTCCATTCACGGTCTTCTTGCTGATGGTTCCCAGGTGGGTGATGCGCAGTCGCTTCCAGTCGATAGGGTATTTCTTCTTGCCTTTGCCATGCTGGTATTTGGAGATGTCGATGCCGTAGATGCGCTGCGAGGTATAGACCAGTCGCTCGCCCTTGTATTTGTCAGCCTTCCATTCGCCCACTCTCAGTGGTTTCTTGGGAGCGATGCTGAATCCCCAGCCGTTTCTTTCGCCGTCTTTCCATTCTCCCTCGTAGTAGGTACCATCGTGTCCTATCCATACGCCATAGCCTTCGGCTTGGTACAGACTGTCGTATGAACCCGAGAAGTAGCCCAGGGAATCGGGTCTCAGTTCATAGTCGATAGGCTTCCTGTGGGTGGCTCCCTGCAGGGTTACGATGCCGGCAGCCGAGCGGGGGGCGATGCCGAAGATGCCATCGGGAGTGGTTTCAGAGGCAAGCTGGAAGAGATAGCAGCCCTGGGATTTCTTGCCATCCATGCTTCTGATGAGCTTGCAGTCTTCACTTTGGGTCTTGCCATTCTCGTCGGTGTAGAATGCCTTATATATAATAAGGTGTACCAGTTGCAGTTTTTCCTTGCCGTTGGATACTTTTCCCGATGAATCCTTGCCCTGGATATGGTGCAGGGAGTCGAGCATCTTCTTGGCTGAATCTCTCAACACCTTTTCCCGGTTCTCGAATGCGCAGATTCTGTTATAGCCCAGGTCCATCACGCTATGCGAGTGGATGTAGTAGGCTAGCTCGCTCTCTTTCCATTTGGAATCTTTGTAGAGACTGTCGAGTGAATCCACCTTCTCCACCAGCACGCTGTCGGCGTCCAGCCCCTTGTATTTGTTTTTGGTGATGCTGGCATCATAGGATGCTGCGAGTCGTCCCTGGCAGGATGGCACCAGTGCCCAGCGGTTCACGAAGACGGCGGCTAGGGTGGTGGTGTCTTCGTCGAAGTGCAGCAAGGTCTTGTCGCCTCTTCTTATCTCGTAGCTGCTGTATACTTCAATGCGTGCCTTGGCAGCCTGCACGCTTTCTCTTGTGGGGTTCTGGCAGCGATAGATCCAGTATCCCAAAGCTAAAAGTAGAATAACCAACAAGGCACCGGCTATCCCGATGCCTCTTTTACTGATGTTTGTCATTTTTCAATTCCTTCCCTGTTTCTTCTATTCTCTCTTATTTCTCATTCTCTTTTCTGTGGGGCATCTGGATTATCCATCATTTCTATCTCCAGGATTGATTGGGTGGATGGAGTGATTTTGCATCTGTCGGATGTCCTTTCTCCGATGAGCCAGATGATTTCGCCTTCCTTGTCGGTCAGTACATGCTGGCTCATCTTTTCCATGTAGTTTCGTTTGCGGTCGGTGAGGTAATCACTGATGAGTTTGGTTCCCTTCATGCCGAATGGCTGGAAGCGGTCGCCTTGTGCTGTTAGCCGGTAGGTGAGTGGGAAGCTTACCTTGTCGGCATCCAGCGTGATGCGATGGCTCTCTTTACTTGGTGAAAAGTCTTCGGTTCGTGGATAGCGGCGGAGCTTGATTTTCGTGCTGTCGTTGAGCGTGTAGTTTCCTTCTTCGGGGAGTCGGAATTCCCGCTCTTTCTGCAGGTTGTCCAGCGCCTCCAGCGGAGTGATGAGCAGTTGCTCCCGGTCGATGGCTAGCATGTAGTCATTGCTTTTCCAAACCTTTCCTGTGCCGCCATCCGGATTTCTCAGGGCGTTCATGATGTTATCGATGGTGTCACCGTGGAATCCATAGTTGCCGATGCGTTTGTGGAGCATGAATTCCTGACTTGCCGCCATCATGATTGGGGCTTTGTCAATGAAAATCACGCTGTCGGCATTGTCGGCATCAGACGGTTTCATGTCTTTTTCCATATTGTCGAGCATCAGTTTTGCCTGTCTCAGATATTTTGCCGACTGGGCGATGTTGTCCCTGGCTGCAGGGTTCAGCGTTTCGAGCAGCGGAATCACGTGGTGACGTATCTTGTTGCGCAGGGCATCATCTTCCAGATTCGTGGAATCGGTTACGTAATCCTGTTTCTTCTCTGCCAGATAGTCGAGCACATCCTGTCGGCTGATGCAGAGCAGCGGTCGCAGGATGTTGCCGTTTTGGGGAGCGATGGCAGCGAGTCCGTCCACGCCCGAACCTCTGAGCAGGTTGAGCAGCAGGGTTTCCACGTTGTCATCACGATGGTGTGCCACGCAGATGCCATCGGCATTGATGTCTTTGGCGAGTTGGGCGAAATAGCGATAGCGCAGGTCGCGCGCCGCCATCTCGATGCTCACCTTGTGCTTTTCGGCATAGGTAAATGTATCGAAGTGGATGCGGTGCAGGGCAATGCCTTCATGTTCGCACAGATCCACGCAGAATTGTTCGTCGCGATCACTTTCTTCGCCACGCAGATGGAAGTTACAGTGGGCGGCCTCTACGGGCATGCCGATGCTTTTCAGGATGAGCAGCAAGGCTACGCTGTCGGCTCCTCCCGAAAGGGCAACGATATAAAAGCCATCGTGCTTCCACATGTTGTGGCGCACGATGTAATTACTCACGATATTTTCTATCTGATTCTTGTTCATCTCTCCCTGTAACTCCTATCTCTTTTATCTGTAAACTGTAAGCTATAAATTGTCAACTATAAACTATAAACTCTTTAAGAACTCTTCTGCTCGTTTCAAGTCTTCTGGGGTATCAATGCCTACGGTCTCCACATCGGTGGTTCCCACCTTAATCTTATAGCCATTCTGTAACCAGCGCAACTGCTCCAGGCTCTCTGCAATCTCCAGAGAACTCTGTGGCAACTGGGTTACTTCCTTGAGCACATCCTTGCGGTAAGCATATATGCCCAGATGCTTCAGGTAAGGGAAGTTGTTGAGCCAGTCCTTGCGCTCCTTGCCTCTTACGTATGGGATGACGCTGCGGGAGAAGTAGAGGGCAAAGCCCTGGTTGCTCACGGCAATCTTCGGACTGTTTGGATTCTCCACGGCATCCATCGATGTGAATGCCTTGCCCAGGGTAGCAATCTGGGTAGTTGGGTCGTCGAAGCAGTGGCAGATGGTTTCCAACTGGCTTTTTGCCACGAAAGGCTCATCGCCCTGCACATTGACGATGACATCCCAATCGCCGCCAATCTTTTCGATGGCTTCCTCTATGCGGTCGGTACCGCTCTTGTGGTCGGTGCGGGTCATCACCGCCTTACCGCCAAAAGCCTCCACGGCATTGAAGATGCGCTCGTCGTCGGTAGCCACGTAGGCTTCCTCCAAGACGGCTGCTACTTTCTCATAAACGTGCTGGATTACTGGTTTGCCACCAAGCATGGCGAGTGGCTTACCTGGGAAACGCGTTGAGGCGTATCGTGCTGGAATGATTCCTATAAATCTCATAATTGTCTGTCTTTTAAATGTTTACTTTCTTTCTGCTCGGCGCTTCTTTCCTGTAACCTTCTTAAATATTTTCAGAATCTTTCCTGAATCTTTTCAGAATCTTGCCGGTAACAAAAAAAGTTGCACTTTGCAGACGCAAAAGTACAACTTTATTTTGTATTAACCAAATATATTTCGAATTTTATTCATATCTTATTGCCTCAATCGGGTCGAGACGGGCTGCCTTCTTCGCAGGATACCAGCCGAAGAATACTCCGGTGAAGGTACATACGGCAAAACTCATGATGATACTCCATGGCTCAATCTGAGTGGCGATGTGCAGGAAGGCATTCAGACTGAGCGATAGACTCACGCCCAAGATCACTCCGATGATACCACCAGTTACTGACAGCAGGATAGCCTCAATCAAAAACTGGTTCAGAATGTCGATGCCTCGGGCACCCACACTCATTCTAAGACCAATCTCCCGGGTTCGCTCGGTTACGGAAACATACATGATGTTCATGATTCCGATACCGCCCACCAGTAATGAGATGCCTGCCACGGATCCGAGCAGGATGGTGATGGTTGACATGGTGGAGTTCATCATGCTGGATATTTCCTCCTGCGAACGGATATTGAAGTCGTCTTCATCTGCCTCTGTGGTGGCGGTGGCATCCTTCAGTTTGTGGTTGCGGCGCAGGATGTCGCTAATCTGGTCTTGTGCTGGCTGCGAAGCCTCCTCGGTAATGGCCGAGCATACGATGCCGCCCAGGTAAGTCTGTGCCAGGATTCGTTTCATCACGGTGGTGTAAGGCGCCAGTACCAGGTCGTCCTGGTCCATACCCATACTATTGTAGCCTTTTTTCTTGAGCACGCCTACTACACGGAAAGGGATGCTGTTGAAGCGCACCACCTTACCGATAGGGTCGCTGCCGTCAGGAAAGAGGTAATCTACCACCGTCTGACCCAGGATGCAAACCTTGGCTGCCGCCTTGATGTCGGCATCGGTAAACATTTCTCCATCAGCCACTTTCAGTTGTCGGATGCTGAGGTAATCCTGGTTCACGCCATAGATGCTGCTCTGGGTATTGTTGTTGCCGTAGATCCACTGTCCGGCGGTATTCACGGTAGGAGAGATGGCACTGATATAGTTGCACTCATCCTTGATAGTCTGATAATCAGTCTGCTTCAGGGTCTCCATCGATGAGGCGTCCTGTCTCACGCCGCCTCTCATGTCGGCACCCGGCGAAATCATAATCATGTTGGAACCCATCTCGGCGATGTTCGCCTTGATGCTCGCCTTGCTTCCCTGTCCGATGGCAAGCATCGTAATCACGGCTGCGATACCAATGATGATACCCAGGGCTGTGAGGAAGGAGCGCATCTTGTTGGCTGCTATCGCTCGGAGGGCTATCTTTAAAAGATTCTGATAATTCATATTATTCTAATTTTTTATTATTCGTCCGTATTGGCTGGCAATGCGGCAAGGCCTTCGGCTGCCGAGAGGATATGGTCATTGTAGGTATCACTAATGATATGACCATCTCGCAGCTCGATGTTGCGGCTCGAATAGTTGGCGATGTCTGGGTTGTGGGTTACGAAGATGATGGTTCTTCCCTCGGCATAGAGCTTCTGGAAGAGTACGAGAATCTCGAAACTGGTTCGGGTATCGAGGTTACCCGTAGCCTCATCGGCGAGAATCACGGCAGGGTCGTTCACCAGAGCTCTGGCGATGGCCACACGCTGCATCTGTCCACCCGACATCTGGTTGCTCTTGTGATAGAGGCGCTCGCCCAGGCCCACAGCCTTCAAGGCTTCGATGGCACGCTGCTTGCGCTCCTCGGCAGTAACGGAAGGATTGTACATCAGTGGCAGCTCCACATTCTCCACACTGGTAGTCTTCGGCAGAAGGTTGTAGTTCTGGAAGATGAAACCAATCTTGCGGTTGCGGAGAATGGCACGGTCGTTGCGGCTCATCTTTCTTACGCTGACACCATCCAGATAGTATTCGCCGCTGGATGGCGTGTCGAGACATCCCAGCTGGTTCAATAGGGTAGATTTACCCGAACCCGACTTACCCATGATCGTAACGAACTCGCCTTCGTATATCTTAAAGCTCACGCCCTTCAGGGCATGCACCACCTCGTCGCCTACCATGAAGTTGCGCCTCACGTTGTCCAGCTCGATGACAACCTTCTTCTCTTTGTTATCAATATTTTCAGCCATAATTCTTAACTATAAATTGTAAATTATTAATTATAAATTATGCCTTCTGTCTTATTTCTTCTTCCCTCTAGGGCCAGGACCGCTGATCAGACCTTGGCTCTGTTGGGCATCCTCTTCCTCCTCAGGCGTATTGACGATGATTTCTGTTACAATCTTCTGTCCCTTTTTGATACCCTTGATGATTTCGGTGTGTACTCCGTCAGTCTGACCGATGGTTACGGGATGAGCAGTGAGGGTCTTGTCGCTGAGGGTCCATACCTTGTTCTTGCCCTTGCAATCCACAATCTTCATATCCTTGCCCACGGTTTCCTTGGTAGGAGTAAAACGCAATGCCTTGTTGGCTACAGCGAGTACGCCACTGCGCTCCTGGGTGTAGATGGTGACATTGGCTGTCAGACCAGGCTTCAGCTTGAGGTCTGTATTTGGAGCTGAGATCACCACCTCGTAAGTTACCACATTATTAGTAGTTGTTGCTTCCAGGCGCACCTGCTTTACGGTTCCCTCGAAGGTATCATCCGGATAAGCATCTACGGTGAAGGTAACACGGTCGCCTTCTTTCACACCGCCGATGTCTGCCTCATCCACGTTTGCCACTACTTGCATGTTGGTCAGGTCCTTGGCAATGGTGAAGAGTTCTGGGGTGTTGAAGCTTGCCGCAACGGTCTGGCCTTCCTCTACGCTCTTCGAGATAACGGTACCATCGATAGGCGATGTGATGGTAGCGTAGCCCAGGTTGGTTTGAGCCTTCTGTACATTTTCCTTGGATGAAGCCACCTGTTCCTTCGCCTGGCGATAGGTGAGGAGAGCGTTCTCGTATTCATCGGCACTTACGAGTCCCTTCTTGTAAAGCGTTTGGTAGCGATTCATGTTGGCTGCCTGATAGCTGAGGTTGCTGGTGGCACTGGCCAGATTTGCCTTAGCCGTATTGAGCTCGCTCAGCAGGTTGGTCTTGTCGAGCTCTGCGATTACCTGTCCCTTCTTTACCTGAGAGTTGTAATCCACATAGAGTTTGTTCACGATACCGCTCACCTGTGTACCCACGGTTACTGAGGTCACGGCCTCGATGGTGCCGGTGGCAGTTACACTGTTCTGGAGGGTTTCAGTCTTCACCGCTTCCTCCTTGAAGTTAATCTCTTCTTCCTTCTTGCCTCCCGACAGCACCCAGGCTGCCACGGCGATGACTACTATCACGATGACAGCAATCCAGATTTTGCTTATTCTTAATTTCTTCATTTTATGATGTTAACCTATTAAATGTTTTGCAATATATATAAATTAGATGTGTCCGTCCTTGTAGAACTTCAGAATGTTGAGGTTGAGGATGGTCATGTATTTTGCCTGAAGTTCATTCTGCTTAGCCTTCAGCAGGTTATCCTTACCTGTGCGAAGCTCTACTATGTTCTTCAACCCCAACTTAAACTGCTCGCTCAGCAGATTGTAGCTGGTCTGTGCACTTTCGGTGCTTACCTTGGCAGCCTTAAACTGGCTCTGGTTGGTAGAAGCCTGCAACCAGTAGTTCTCGATGGTAGAGTAGAGCTGGGTCTGCTGGTTCTTCAGGTCGAGCTGGATGCTTTCACGCTGGATAAGAGCCTTGTTCACCTGGGTCTTGGTAGAACGGTTGTCGAAGAGAGGCACGCTCACGCTGATACCGCCGCCCATGTTGAAGTTGGTCTTCAACTGTGTGCCCCATGCCTTGTTGTTCATCGAAGTGCTGCTGGTAGAAACACCCGCATTGGCGCTGATGGTAGGCAACTTGCCCGCCTTGGCAATCTGGATGGTGAGGTCGTTCTGTGCCAACTGGTTCTGGAAGGTCTTGAATTCCGGACGGTTTTCCAAAGCCGCAGCATATACGCCGTTCAGTGCCGGGATGGCATCCAGCGCCATCGCATCCGTGGTGTTTGGCACGTTGATGTCGAAAGTCTCATCGCTGGTAATCTGGAGCAACTCCTTCAGCTGTCGCTTGTAGTTCTTCACGTTGCTTTCAGCCTGCACGATGTTAAACTCATCCTGGGCACGCTGAGCGGTGAGCTGTGCCAGGTCAGCCTGACTCATCTTTCCTATTTTCACCATCTCCTTGCCACGTTCTTCGTTCTGAAGGCTTGATGCGTAGCTTTCCTGATTCACCTTGATAGCCTCTGTGGAGTAGAGAATCTGAACGTAGAGTGTGGCAATCTGCTCCTGCAACTTCACCGCCTGAGTAGCAGAGTCAAGCTCGGCAGCCTCAGCCACCAGCTTGTTGAGTTTCACCTGGTTCTTGTTTTTATTGCCGTTCCAGATGGTGTAGTTACCAGCCACCGAGTAGGTGCCGTTATAATATACCTTATCGATGCTGGCTCTTGAGAAACCGTCGCTGCTGATGCCGCTTGCCACCCAAGGCGTGTAGTTGACGCTTTGGCTGGTGCTTGCATTGAGCGAAGGCAGCAGAGCCGCTTTCGACTGCAAGTAGTCCTCCTGAGCGCTAGCCTTGGTGAGCTGCGTTTTCTGGAGTGAGATGTTGTTGGCAAGCGCATAGTCGATGCAGTCTTTCAGCGACCATTGCTTGGCTTGTGTGGCAAGTGGAGCTGCTGCTATGAGCAGGGCAAACATGCCGTTTCTTAAACTTCCGTTCATACTTCTTCTTTTGTTACTTTTACTGTTACTTTTCTTTTTTCTGTCCCAATGATACATATTGCAAAACTTTTAATGGGCCAACTATTTTTCTTTTTGTCGATTAGACGCAGAAAGAAGCCCGATAGTTGCAATCGTCGTAATAGTTGATTGATTTTTTTTCAGATGGTTTATTTTTGCTTCTTGTTTTTAACAATCGTTGGGAAAATGAAATGTTTCTTTTCAACTATCAATTTCTTTGATTTCCTTCTGATTTTGAACGTAAAATCGGTTGATAGTATAACAATTCGTAATGATTGTTAAAGAAGTATGGCAGTACGCAATATTTGTTTTACTTTTGCATTTTGTTTAGGTCAAGCAGTTAATAGTGCTTAGACTTTGGATACGGAATGTATTCAAGAGATAACGTTTAAAAGTAGTTTTTTAATCATATTCACAACTTGATGAAGAAGAAGATAGCAATATACTTGGCGGCTTGTGCTCTGCCAATCCACGTCACTGCCCAGGAGTTGTGGCAGGAAGAAGACGTAGCCCCAGGCAAACTCAACCTCTGCGAGGGGGTAGAGTATGGGGTGGAGATGCAAGGCTCCTTGTCGAAGGGAAAAACTCCTCTTTGGCTCAATGCCAACAAGTATGGCTTGAGTTCGCTCGATGAGCGAAATGGCTATATGCGGGTGAACGTGATTCGCCCGCTTGCTGCTGATTCTGCCCGCCGCTGGGCAGTGGGGTATGGTGTGGATGTGGTGGCTCCCGTTAATTATACCAGTCATGCCATCGTGCAGCAGGCTTTTGTTGAGGCCCGCTGGCTTCATGGAGTGTTGAGCGTGGGTGCCAAGGAATATCCGCTGGAACTCAAGAATCAGACTTTGTCAAGTGGCAGCCAGACGCTGGGCATCAATGCACGCCCTGTTCCTCAGGTTCGCCTTGCCTTGCCCGATTATTGGACCTTGCCGATATTCAATGGTTGGGTGCATCTGAAAGGTCACATCGCCTATGGTATGATGACCGATGACAGTTGGCAGCATGACTTCACGAACAAAGAGCAGAAATATGCCGACGAAGTGCTCTATCATAGCAAGGCAGGTTATCTGAAGATAGGCAGCGAGGAGAGATTCTGTCCTTGGAGTCTGGAGATGGGGGTAGAGATGGCAGACCTGTTTGGGGGCAAGCCTTACTACCGTACTCCGAGTGGCGAGATGATATTGAAGCCATCAGAAAAAGGTCTTCTTGGCTTCTGGCATGCGTTTTTCCCAGGTGGCGCTGATCCTGGCGAGAATGAATACATCAATAAGGCTGGTGATATAGTGGGTTCATGGGTGATGCGCTTCAACTATGATTTCGACAGCTGGAAACTCGGCATCTATGCCGATCATTTCTTCGAGGACGACAGTCAGCTTTTCTTCCTCGACTATAATGGTTATGGCGAGGGACCGGATGAGTGGAATGAGAAGAAATACTCCCGTTTTTTCCTCTATTCGTTCAAGGATATCATGCTGGGTACTGAGTTGAATTTCAAGTATAGCAAGTGGTTGCGAAATGTGGTGGTAGAGTATCTCTATACCAAGTATCAGAGTGGTCCTTATAACCACGACCGTACCATCAATATTCCCGACCATCTTTCGGGAACGGATGATTATTACAACCATGGTACTTTTACCGGATGGCAGCATTGGGGACAGGTGATGGGCAATCCGCTTTACCGTTCACCTATTTACAATAACAATGGAAAAATTGAGGTATTAGACAACCGTTTCATTGCTTACCATCTTGGTTTTGATGGTCAGCCTACAGATAGGTTCGGCTATCGTGCGCTGGTTACTTACCAGAAAGGGTGGGGAACCTATAACGAGCCGTTCACCAAGAAGCATCATAACGTCAGTTTCCTGGTTGAGGGTAATTATGCCTTCAGTCACGGTTGGGCGATGAAGGCAGGCTATGGCATGGATTTCGGCAGCAATCAGATGTTGGGGCATAATGCCGGTTTCCAATTCACCGTCAGTAAAAAGGGAAATTTAGGTAAGAAAAAATCGTCTGCAAGACAAGGATTTATGTAATGATAATTTTGAGTAAAATGAATAAGGAAAATAGAATTGGATATATCAGAAAGGCTATGAATCTGTTGAAGCTGAAGAGAATTCTTATGGCTGCTTGCATGTTATTGAGCCTGGGATTCGGTATGTCCTCTTGTACTTTGGAGACGAGTGACAATGGTTATTTTGATGGCTATTGGCATCTCGAACGGGTAGATACGTTAGCCACGGGTGGCTGGTGTGATTACTCGAAGCGTCGCATCTTCTGGGGAGTACAATTTAAGTTGCTGTCCTGCAATGATGCTGATGTAGGTCCACGTGGATGTTATTTCCGCTTCGACCAGACTGCCGATAGCATCATCGTTCATACTCCCTATAAGAACAATTGGCATCAGGACAATGGACCGGATGGCGGTGATATTCCTATCATCGTAGTCAATGATGATCTCCGCGAGTATGGCATCAACAATCTTCGTGAACCCTTCTTCAAGGAGAAGTACAAGAGTGATAAGATGATTTTGCGCTCGGAAACACTGCGCCTGTACTTCACTAAGTTCTGATTTTGTTTCCCTTAAGGAAACATCGAGTTTCCCTTAATGGAACATAGATTTTCCCTTAAGGGAACAAAAATGCAGAAATGTTTGGAGAATTCAAAATAAAAGCTTATATTTGCAGAAAAATTGAATAGCGTATGAAATATCCAATAGGAATACAAACTTTTGATAAAATCATTTTGGGTGATTATGTCTATGTAGACAAGACGGATTTGATATACCGACTTGTGAAAAATGGTAATACCTATTTTCTGGGTCGTCCAAGACGATTCGGCAAGAGTCTTCTTGTCTCAACATTGGAGTCATATTTCTTAGGTAAAAAAGATCTTTTCAAGGGATTAGCCATCGAAAAAATGGAAAAAGATTGGATTCAATATCCGGTGTTTCATATAGATCTTAGTACTGGAAATTATTTAAACGACGGTGCTTTAGAGGAAATATTAGGCGGCTATTTAAGTGCTTGGGAAAAGCAATACAATATCAATAATCATTTCACGGATTTAGGCAAACGATTTCAGCAGGTACTTCATCAGGCTCATATTCAAACAGGGCAGGGAGCAGTTGTTCTGATAGATGAATATGATAAGCCGATTCTTGATGTCCTGGATTTGGACTATCATGTAGAACATCTTGGTAAGATGATAACATTGGAAGAAAAACATCGCAATATCATGAAGTCTTTCTACACCACGTTTAAGGGTGCGGATGCAGATTTGCGCTTTGTTTTTCTTACGGGGGTTACCAAAATTTCGCAAGTTAGTATGTTCAGTGGCTTTAATCAACCTACAGATATTAGTTTAAGTCGTGATTTTGAGTCATTGTGTGGTATAACAAAAGAAGAACTTGTCCGTTATTTCTCTGATTCGATTGCAGAATTAGCCAAAGCTTATAACTGTGATTTTTCAGAAATGACCAATCGCTTGACACAGAAATATGATGGCTATCACTTTAGTGAGAAAATGGCAGATTTGTTTAATCCTTTTAGTCTCCTCAATGCTTTTTATTTAAAGAGATTAGGTGGCTATTGGTTTAAGAGTGGTACTCCTACTTACCTCATAAGACTCTTGTCTCATTCAAGTGAGAATTTAAACGAAATCGTAGGCAAGTTTTATGGAGTCCCGCAGTTTGATGACTATAAGGCTGACGTAGAGAAACCTTTACCGATGATATACCAAAGTGGTTATCTGACGATAAAGGATTACGACCAGGACACAGAGTCGTTTCTTTTAGATATTCCTAACAATGAAGTGAGAGAAGGATTACTTACTTTGATTGCAAATGATTATTTGCAGACAAAGGAAGATTCTGCTAGTTGGTTGTTGGATTCAGTGCGTATGCTTAAACAAGGAAGATTGCAGGATTTTATGGATGGAATGACCTCTTTTCTGGCAAGTATTCCTTACTCTGTTCGTCGCAAGAACTCGGAACGGGAATATGAGCGTCATTTCCATTATACGTTCTATTTGCTTCTTAGAATGTTGAGCTGCTATACTGTTTTTCATGAAAAGGCAACTAGTCAAGGTAGGGCGGATTGTGTGGTAGAAACACCGAAAGATATTTATATATTTGAGTTCAAACTTGATGGAACAGCTGAGGTCGCTTTGCATCAAATAGAAGAGAAAGGATATGCAAGAGAATATGCTGGAGATAGAAGACCGATTCATTTGGTGGGAGTCAATTTCTCTTCAGAAAAAGGGACTATTGATGATTGGAAAGTTAATTAAAAAAGCTCTTTCATGCTATTATTTAAAACATAGCATGAAAGAGCTTTTCTCTTTTTAGAATTTCTTTCCGAAAATGATATTGATGAAAGTTTTCACCAAAATCTTGGCATCGAACCACCAGGAACGGTGCTCCAGATAGTAGAGATCGAGTTCCAATCTTCTCAACATTTTCTCCATGGTGTCAGTATAGCCATTATATAAGGTGGCATAGGAAGTGACGCCTGGACGAATCTGATACAGGAACTGGTATCTTGAATCGTGCTCAATAATCTGATCAATATAGAACTTTCGTTCCGGTCTAGGACCGATGAACGCCATATCGCCCTTGAATACATTCCAAAGCTGAGGCAATTCATCAAGATGATGATCACGGAGGAACACACCTACACGAGTCATGCGGGTATCCTTCTTATGGCCAAAGAGCTGAGGACCATTCTTCTCAGCATCCACTCTCATACTGCGGAACTTGTAGATATAGAAAGGTCTTCCGAATCTTCCGATGCGCTCCTGCTTGAAGATGGCAGGACCACCATCCTCCTTCTTCACTGCAATATAGCATATAAGGAAGAGAGGCGAGAATGCCACAAGACTGACTCCCGACAGGATGAAGTCACCTATGCGCTTGATGGTTCGTTCAACTTCGTTCATTCCGTCAGGTATGAATCTAGGATTATCTACATCATCATTCCACTTGATATATGATGGGATATCATTGAATTTCTTCTGATTATTTTCCATACTTCTTATTTTCTTTTATTTAAAAAACGAAACATTGTTTAATATATTGTATTCAAACACGCTTATTTCGTATATTTCTTTTAAGTTCTTTAAAATTAATGATTTCGGAAAGGGTAAAAAATAAAAAAGACATAAAATGTTTGGAGAAACAAAATAAAAATGGTACATTTGCAGAAAAATGTAGATTATGAAGAAATATCCTTTGGGAATTCAGACATTCTCTGAAATTGTTGCAGGCAATTATATATATGCAGACAAGACAGAGTTTGTTTACAAATTGGCACATTATGCCAAATTTCATTTTCTGAGTCGTCCCCGGCGATTCGGAAAGTCTCTTTTTGTCTCTACACTTCAGGCTTACTTTGAGGGTAAAAGAGATTTGTTTAAGGGACTTGTCATTGAGCAGATGGAGCAAGAGTGGACTTCATACCCTGTTGTTCATATAGATTTAAGTGCCAGCAAGTATTATCGCCTGAAAAATCTTCATGCTGCTTTGAATGGAATGCTTTCTGAATATGAGAAAATCTATGGAATAGCGGTGAACCCTGATTATGCAGATGTATATAGTGAGCGTTTGAAGAATATTATCTTGACAGCTGCTCAGCAGACTGGTAAACAAGTAGTTGTACTTGTTGATGAATATGACGCCCCAATGCATGATAGCATGAAAGATGAAACATTGCAAGATGAAATTCGTGAAATTATGCGCGACTTCTTTAGTCCATTGAAGCATCAGGAAGCAAATCTACGCTTTGTTTTTATCACGGGAATTTCTAAGTTTAGTCAGTTGAGTATTTTCAGTGAACTTAACAACTTGAAAATTCTTACATTGAAAGAAGATTATGCGGCTGTTTGTGGTTTTACGGAAGAAGAATTGATTGATAATTTTTCGGATGGAATACAAACTTTGGCAGCAAAGGAAGGTATATCAAGTGATGAGGTATTAGCTAAATTACGTTATCATTATGATGGTTATCACTTTACTGCAAAGTCGGAAGGTATTTATAACCCTTATAGCATTATCAATGCAATGGACGATAAGACTTTTAACAATTATTGGTTTGCATCTGGTACTCCTACGTTTCTGATAGAGTTGTTGCATAAGAAAGGAATTGATATGTTGCAACTGGATGAGATATGGGCATCAGAAAGTCGTTTTAATGTACCTACAGATAAGATTACCGACCCGATACCAGTACTCTATCAAAGTGGTTATCTTACTATTAAGGATTACAACGAGGATACCAAGCAATATCTTCTAGGTTTTCCAAATGAAGAGGTTAGACAAGGGTTCTCAGAGAGTCTTTATCATTACTATGCACCGGATGATTTAGGTAATTATGACGCTTTAGTTAACTCTTATGTGAAATATGTAGTTAAGCTTGATGATTTTGAGTCTTTTCTGCCTCATTTGAAAGCTTTTTATGACAAATTTCCATATGTTATAGTCAACAACAATGAACGTCATTATCAGGCAGTCATGTACACTATATTTTCGATGTTAGGTGCAGATGTAAGTGTGGAACATTTTACTTCTAGTGGAAGAATTGATCTTGTTTTAAAAACAAAGAAGAGTGTTTATGTCATTGAATTAAAATATGATAAAAATGCTATTGTTGCAGTAGAGCAGATGTTGAATAACAGGTATGCATCAGCTTTCGCTGAAGAAAAGAGAACGATACATTTGGTTGGCTTGAATTTTTCGAAAGACCAACGAACTCTAGATGATTGGATTTTGCAATAACTCGTAAAAACAAGACGGGTTTTCGCTAATATAGTGATGGATGCAGAAGAATCGTGAGGGATAGCGTGATGGATATTGTAAAAATACAATCAATCTATCACGCTATTGCTGAGTTTTAAAGATTTGGTAATCAGGGATTTGAATATTTCAAATTCGTAATCGTGATGGATGTGATAGATGTTTCGCTAAAAAACTTTTTCATGTGAGTGCAGAAGTAGCTTATGAAAAAGACAAAATGGGAGTAGAGTTGTAGTTGTACAACTATAAAGTTACGGTTGTACGACTATAGGGTGTATGGTCGTACGACTAAAGAGTGAATAGTTGTACAACTAAACAGGTTGTAGTTGTACGATTACAAGGAGTTGCCACTAGGCTCGGCAGACCTGCTGACTGCAGTGAGCAGACCTGCTGACTAGGCTCAGCAGGTCTGCTTAGCCTAGTGACAACATACGAGAAGGTATATACTTGTACTCGAAAAGATATATCCTTTCACTCCAGATGATAGTCATCTGTACTTGAAAGCTTATTGTTTCCTATATAGGAAAGCCTTCCTTCTTATGTAAAAAACTATAGTCTTATTTTCGATGAGTAAAAGTGTAGCTGTCGAACTTGCGCTTCATTATCTTCGCACCATAGGTTGGCAGGAAAAGCGTGAAGAAATAAAGGTTTGCCTTGATAGGGTGGAAACCTAATATCTCCTTATAAACTGCAATATTGTATTTCATAAGCGACATCTTGTTGCTGGAAATAGAATTCCTGCGCATGCAATAGTAGGCCAAAGGTTTTTCCGGATAAGCATAGCAAACCTTGCATTCTCTGATGATCTGCAGGAAGAGAGCCCAGTCCTGACGTTTGCGGATGGTAGGCATGAAGAATTTTCTGCCCAGCATTTGAACGTCATAGATAGCAGTGAGGCATCCCACTTTGTTGTCTCTCTTCATCATCCCGTATGTTATTTTTTTCGGAGCCGTACAGAATCCTATCTCGTCCTGCGTTTCTCCATCAAAGATAATATATGAGGCACATGAGAGAGCACACTTCTTCTCGTTCATGAAAGCAATCTGCTTTTCAAGTTTATCTGTGGTCCATCTGTCATCACTGTCGCAGAAGGCGATATAGCGACCATTGGCGCGTTCGATGCTCTTATTTCTGGCATAGCCGGCACCATGGTTCTCTTTCAGATATAGAATGTTGACTCTTTCGTCCTTGCTTGCATATTCCTTCAGCAATTGCAAGGTGGTTGGGTCTGTGGAAGCATCGTCGGTAATCAATAACTCTAAGTTCTTATAAGTTTGATTAAGGATACTATTCATGCTGTCGGCAAGATATTTGCCGGCATTATAAGTTGGCATGATGACTGATACTAAGTCTTCTTTATTCATATTATTCTATATGTTTATTTAATTAGTAACGTTGTTTGTTGATTTATATTGTATTTTATTACAGTTTATATTGATAAATTATAGTTGGTAGATATTCTTGTTAAGAAATCTAATAAAATCCTTGGTGCTTTCATTGAAAAATTGTACTTTTGCAGAACAAAGATAGATGTAATGGTTAGAAGGGTAGTAGAATCAGAAGATTCTAGTTTCTCTAGACCATGATAAAATAAGTATTGATATGACTAAGAAATCAAGAATAATCATAGGTTCGCTATTGATGCTGACCACTCTGTCGTTTGCAGAATATACTCCGAAAAAGAACAAATCTTTTGCGGATGATAAGTATGTGCTTGTTTTTAGCGACGAGTTCAATCTTCCTAACGGTTCTCAGCCTGATTCTACTAAGTGGAGCAGGTGTAAACGTTATAATAGCGAATGGAATCGATGGGTAAGTTCTTCCAGAGACGTGGTTTTTATAAAAAATGGCACATTGATATGTCGCGCAATTCCAAATACAAAGGAGAAAAGCGATACTGCGAAGATGCTAACAGGTGCTATATGGACAAGAAATAAATATGCTTTTCAGTATGGACGTTTGTTGGTGAGAATGAAGACAAACCTTATTACGGGCAATTTCCCTGCTGCTTGGCTTGGAAGACAGCAGAAAGCTGGGAAAAGGGCTCCATATGGTGAAATCGATGTCGTAGAGATGTTTGGATGCAAGAATGAATCTAACCATAATATACATACTCAATATACTTTGGATAATCCTAGGCATGGATTTAGGACCAGTTTCAAACATGAGGTGGATGTAACCAAATGGCATGTGTATGGCATAGAGTGGACTCCTGAATATGTAAAATGGCTCGTTGATGGACAACTGGTGGGAATCTATTATAAGTCTTCTGATAATGAACTGCTTCAAAAGCACCAGTGGACTTTTGATGACAAGTTCTTTATTCTCCTCAACCAGAGTGTAGGTAATGGCTCGCATGGTATGATTCCTGATATAACCAAAATTTATGAAACAAAATTTGATTGGATTAGAGTTTATCAAAAGAAATAGATATGGAATATATAAAAAAAATATTGGCTGCAATATTGGTGAATTTTCCTGTTGCAGTTGTGAAGATGCGCTATTTGATGAGATTCAAGCGATTGCCAAATCTCAAGAATCCTCATGATTTGAACGAAAAAATCTTGTATCAGAAGCTATATACCGATACAACGTTGTGGAGCCGATTAGCAGATAAGGTAGTGGTAAGAGACTATGTTAAGGAGTGTGGTTTGGAAAATATTCTTACCAAATTGTATGCTGTATGGGACAAGGCTACAGATATTTGTTTTGATGAGCTTCCAGATGCTTTTATGTTAAAGTCTAACAATGGCGACGGAAAAGGGACTAATATTGCGATTTTTGACAAGAAAGGATTGTCTGCTTCTGATATCAAGTCATTAAAGGATAAAGCCGCTGGCTGGTTGAGACAAAAGAATATTGGGGCTTTGTCTGCAGAACCACATTATAATTCTATCAAACCTCTTGTGTTTGCAGAGGAATTGTTGCCTATTCCAAAAGGTGAAAAGTCTATAGTGGACTATAAGCTCTGGTGCTTTAATGGAGAACCTTATGTTTTTTTGGTGATATCAAACCGTAAGAGTGGAGGAGAGGCTGAAATTGCATGTTACGATTTAGATTGGAAGGTTCGTTCCGACTTGCTTGCAATAACTAAGCATTATAATATTAGAAAAAGCGGTTTGAACCGACCAGAGAACTTGGAGTCTATGATAGAGTATGCCAGAATACTAGCAAAGCCTTTTCCACAAGTGAGAGTGGATTTCTATGATATAGAAGGTAAAATCTATTTTGGTGAACTTACCTTTACTTCGCTGGGAGGTATGATGAATTACTTCACACAGGAAGCTTTGAATGATATGGGAGAAAAAATTGATCTTTCATATTCGAGGCGTTAGTTATGTTTTTATGTATCCTCTGAAATAATATATCTTATCTCTGTTTGTTAGCGTAGGGGGAAGTAATTGGCATCCAGCCTAATCCGCATTCAGATTATGAAATATAATTTGAAAGGGTAAGAATATATCAAGGAGAGAAGGACTACTTATTTAAATTTAAAATGATGTCCTTCTCTCTTTTTAAGGGATGAATTTCTGCTTCAGTTGCTCTTTCTTTTTGAAATCTTTTATGCTTAACAAGAGCTTGAATTTGTCAGTGTATCTGGAGTAAAATTAATGTTGCTGTATCAGTTTATTATAAAAAGTTCCTGCTATTCTACTTAGATAAAATAGAGGGTCGTTATGAGTAAGGTGCCTAATGTACATGCTGGTGTATTTGCAACTTTGAGACAGAAACTCATATATCTTGGTCACGATGCTGATTTTACGTCTTCCTGCAGAATTATTTCTCTTTCGGATGTAGTATATGCAACTAGGAGCGGTCACTTTCACATGTTTGACCTTCCAGGATATTCCATACATGAATATGGAGTCTTCTCCACGTTTGATGTTCGTGTCGAAACGTTGTCCGTTTATGCATTTTTTCGGAAGCAGTTTGCAACATGCTGACGAGAAAAAGCTGCGATTGGCATAGCGACTTGATTCCTTTTCCGGTTGATAGTTTCTGTAAGCACGGCTCAGAAAATGCTGCTCGCTTTCTTCTCCAGTTTCCTTATTCACAGCTTTCACGTTGGCTTCAATGATTCCGTTGTCACATGCTTTAGAAAGCAACTCCGCCAGATAGTTGTCTGACACCCAGTCATCATCATCAATGAAACAGATATAGCAACCTTGTGCTTTATCCATTCCAAGATTTCTAGCTCTAGACACTCCATTAGGAGTAGAGTAAAGCAGCGTACTGTTAAAGGAATATTCGGGCAGTTTCTTCTGGATTAAACTTTCATAAGGTTCTCTTTCACCATTGAGCACGAGGATTACCTCAAACTCATCCTTTGATAAAGTTTGATTCTCAAGACTTCCTAAACACTCCCAAAGATAGTCCTTGGGAGCGTATGTTGGTATAATAACACTTATTTTAGTTGCCATAACTATTAATTATTCAATGTTTCTTTGTTGTCATTCTTTCATTTCTTAATAGATTTTTTGATGGCATCCAAGAAGCCATGACCATATTTGCTGTCTGGCTCAACATAGTTGCCTTCACCCCATTCGTTCCATGAGCGGAGGAAGAGAATCTTTCTCTGTTCAGGCTTGTTCTTGATGAGCTGCAATGCATCTTCTATATGATGCTCGAAGTTCTCTGGGGTAGCATTTACGTAGATACCTTCGTGCTTGCCGGCTCTAGGGGTTCGGTCCCACTGTGGGAAAAGAGTAGGGAACACGTTGTCCCAATTGTCTTCTGGTGAAAAGAAATGCTTCATCACCTTAGGATAATCATACTTCAGTGCCGGCATGAAAGGGAATGCCTTCTGCATCGCTTTTCTTGCAATACGCCAATACTTTCCCTGATACATCATCTCGGCTCTACCTTTTCCCATCGGGTTGATGCCATCGAAACCTAATTCCAGGAATGAGTTATAGATGTCTGCACTGCTTTCAAGGTTTGGCATCACACGGCTGATGGTACCGTCCTCGTTTCTCTTAACAGTTGTTGTGGATGCACACATAGCAACGAAGAAGATGCCTTTCAGACCATTCTCCTTTGCCATTTTTCTCCAGAGTTCCATGAAGTGGCGCACATCCTTGAAGTGATATGGGTCGAAAATCAGAAACAGTGGCTTGCCATCTACCGTGATGTAACGATGATCTTTGAATGCTTTGAGCACATAGTTGAAATGGGCAATGTAGTCTTCATCGCCGGGATACAATTGCTCGCAGATCATCTGGTTGCCACCTTTGTTCTTCCATGTATTTGTTTTCCAGTCATGGTTTGCCCATGCAAGGCAGAATGGAAAATCTGGTTTGCCGGAATTGAGAACCTCATCGAATGGGCGCTGTAACAGGCGTTTGCCGTTACCCATCCAGTAATGCCAGTAGCAGAATCCTTCTACGCCAGCTTCACGTGCCAACTGAGCCTGTTGTTCTCGGGTCTCAGGCAAGCGAAGATCATAGAAGCCTAAATCGGCTGGTATTCTTGGTTGGTAGTGCCCATGAAATACAGGACGGGCCTTGGCTACGTTGGTCCATTCCGTAAAACCTGGTCCCCACACATTGTCGTTTTCAGGGATTGGATGAAACTGTGGCAAATAATATGCTATAACTCTTGCTTCCATTATGTTGTTGTCTATTATGTATTACTATTTTGTTTATTAATTATATTCTATTTAATTATCTTTCTGCATGTTAGCGAATAACAAACGATATTTTATCCAATCTTCCAAAGGAAAGGGAATTCAATGTAACCTAAACCATAATTTAATATGATGAGCGAGATTAAGGATACTATTGTAACACCAATCCATTTTTGTTTGATGGTGTAGCAAATGTTGGTGTAAAGTATTACGTTGACGATGCAAAACAGATAACATACACGTTGTGCCATTACTGGCAAAATTGCAAATGTCGCAAAGCAGAATAATCCCAGCGTGAATATTTTCATCATGACTACAAAATATCTATTAAACTTTATGATTGTATCATGAAAGTATAACAGATAATAATATAGCATGACAGAAAACATCTGCATTGGACTGAATACATTTACAGATACTGTTAATAAACCTTTTTCTACTCCTTTTTGATATAGAGCAAGCTTATCCCCAATGTAAGGAAGGTTGGTACTTACGATAAAGTTTGCACCTGTAAAATAAAAGAGATAACTTAAAGGGATGAGACTACCCCATATAATTTTCTCTTTCCTTGTCATTGGCTTGTTGCTTAAAAATATCAGTGGTAAAAGCAGAAGTCCAGATATATGGAAAAAAGAACCTATCAGCAGAATGGTTAATGCTAATTTCTTCTTGCCCTCTGCTATTGGCTTTATAGCCAAAAGAAGGCAACCGGACAATATGCCAGTGCGGATTTGTGTAACTTCATGCAGTTCATAATAGTAAGCCATATAGACGACTATCGGCAAAAAACACATTGTAGAGTATTTCCTGAATCCTACAAATTTGAGTGTTAATCCCCAGAATGCATAAAACAAAAACAAAATATGTACATCATCAGTGATGAGATTCAGTATCATAGACAATAGAATATATGAATATTCTACATTCTCTTCTCGGCCGGAACTAAAGTAGTTTCGGTAGGTTTCCTCATAATTCAGAGAATCAGGATCGATGCCAACTTCGCGTAAACCTGCCAATAAGATAAGTGACATACCTATCAGCAGATATAATGGAAGTTTGTATTTACCAAGATACTCTTCCATATACGACAATATGACTGCGATAAAGAATATTGCTATGATTATATAACCCATATTGCTTTATTTTTTAATTTTTCTATTTACTAAATCTTTGATGAGACTCCGTTCTTTTTTCGAAATTCCAACTGCATATAGTAGGATTGATATGCTTATTGCTGAAACGATAAACGACAAGAATAGCTGAAGAATCCTGTTTGTATGCAATCCTTCTACGCAATATACTATCAGCGTGGTTATCGAAATAATCAGAATGCCCGGTAATACCAGTCTCGCCAGATATTTACTGGCGGTTAAATCTGAAATACTTGTTTGCAGCATCAGTAATCGGATGATATGTGCCAGAACGCAAAGTCCAATCATTGTGACGAATACATAGTAGGATGGCATGCCTAACTTGAATAAGACCCAACTGACAGGCAGGCATAGTATCGTCATGCTTTCAACATACATGCTGTATTTGCGAATGTTGCCTGTTGCCTGTATAATAGTCGTTATTGGATTATGTAACGCCAGACATATTGTGTAAACCGCATAGAGCCGGGCAAACAAGGCCATGGTAGGTGTACATTCTCCTAACCAAAGTGTGAGCAACGTCTCGGCTTCGAAGATGAATGGGATGAGAACCATCGACAGCAAATAGAGTATTGCCTTGCTGCTAGCAAAAAAAAGCTGCTCTAGATATCCATTCTCGTTCGACGAATATGCTTTGATCATCGCAGGTCGGAAAGCAATGACCACACTATTGGTAAGCGTGTTGATGGCATTGTATATCTGATTTGCGATTCCAAAGGCTGCATTGATGATTGGTCCGAAGAACACATTCAGAATAATAGTACTTCCCTGAGTCATGCCTACACCTGCCAAGGCTCCATAGAATGACCAGCCTGAGAAAGAGAAAAGTTCCTTGTAGAGAGTCTTCTTCTTTACGATGGTATATTTACATTCCGGATACTTTCTTCTAGCAATGATAATGTAAAGCAACATAACCATGAATGCTTCGAGCATTAATGCTGCTCCATAATACACCAAATCGTCTCCACCTGTCATGCCGATGCAATAGGCAATGAGAAGTTTGACGATACAGTCAATGGTAGAAATCAGAGCATAATAGCCCATATTCTCATTGGCAAAGACTGCACCGATGAATGGTATCTGCAGGAGGGTGAATATGAAAGAAAACAGGGAAAACTGAAGAATCCATTGTGCCGCTTCCATACGTTCCACAGGAATGGTGAGTTGTGTAGATATCAACCAGGGACCAACAATCTCTAATAGGACTAACAGAACGAGAGCTATCAGCACGACTATGTTGAGGCTCACGGAGAAAATCTCCTTTAATCTGTCTGATTCTCCTTTACCCATTGCGAATGAATAAAAGCGTTGGGTGGATAGGGCAAGTACACTGCTAATGCATGTGCTTGCTGTCACCACGCCTGCCACGGCATTGAAAATGCCGTAGTCTTCTGTGCCAAGTCCTTCCAATACCCAACGTACGGTATAGAGATTGACGAAGGTGAGAATAAGCATTCTAGCGAATAGCACCAATGTATTGGACGCTATTCGCTTAGAACGGTTTTGTATGTCTTTGTTTTTTTCTGACATGATTTATTTCTTTTCACCAAAGATAATCTTTCTGATAGAATAAATGGTTATAACCATGAATGTTATGATGCACATTCCCAATACAAACAGCATTCTCTTAGGACCAGCTGGCTTCAGAGGTACAGAGGCACTCTGAAGGGTAGTAAACGCTGGAGTCTGGAGAGTAAGTTTGGCACGGGCTTGCTGTACTTGACCCTGCAATGCTGTATAGTTGTTGTAGAGCAACTGCATCTCGTTTTCCAAATCGTTTTCCTTCAGTTTATAGGATTCCAGAATGACATCATTGTTGGCATCTGCATAGCTTCCATAGGTCTGTCTCACTTTCTCGTATTTGCTTTTTGCATCAGCGCAGAGTTTCTGATAATACTCTAAGTCCTTGCGGGCTTTGCTGGTTCTGTATTCTGTGATAAACTGCTGCAAGCGTGATTGTACCGTATCTGTTATTGTTGCACAAATCAGTGGGTCTTGATCTTCTACTGAAATTGAAATCACATAGTTCTTTTTGTCAACAGAACAGGATACTTTGCTTGCTATATTACGTGCAATTTCATCTTGTTTCTTGGTTAATCTGAATGGATTCACCCGATTATTGGCATGGACTGTAGAATCCTTATCTGCAAACCATGATTTGATTCCATATATAGTTTTTGACCACCATGGTGATTGCTGCTTAGTGGCAAGGTAGTCATAATATGTGGTATTGATTGTTCCGTCAAGTGACTTGACCTTAACGTCAAACAAACTTGTAAGGAAATCATTAGACTCTATCAAGTCTGGATACAATTCTGGGAAGATGGCATCTCCATTAGAAGATGAACCTCCGATATCGAAGCCGAAAGATGAGGCAAGATCGCCTAAAGAGCTAGAATTAAAACTAGACAACTCAGGTGCAAGCTTTGCTGTACTGTTGTAATATCTTGGCACGCAAATAATTAAAAGACAAGAAATTACACAGACTATTGGCAATGTAATGAAGTATAGCTTTTTATGTTGCCACATTGCTTTCACAATTGCCACAACATCTATTTGTTTGATATTTTCGTCTTTATTTTCCATTTTATTCTTTTTTGTTCTTAAATGTCTTGCAAAAGTACTTCTTTTTTCTTAATCTACCAAATATTATTGGATGTTTCTACCTTTGTGGAGGGATTATTCTACAATATCCCATGCTTCAAGCCCACGACTTTCTCTGGAGAACGATAGAACTATGCATGTTACTTGTTTCTTGCTGGCTGCAAACGCATCTCTATCATGTCCTTTGCCTCTCTATTGGGATAGCCTAAGGTATATGTGTCTCCATCAACAGCCTTAATCGTTAGATACCCGGCTTGGTATAGAAACAGTTTCGGGTCTATCATGTTGACATCACTTTCTTCCAGATAGTCTGCGTCGATAAGACAATTGTCTAATTTGGGTATGTCTTTAGCAAACTTATTCAGTATTTTAAAGAGCATCTCATTTGAGCCTGATGCTATCCAATAGGAATTGAGCTTTCCTCTAGAGAAAGCTGACAATACACTATATGGATTATATACATTTAGCATGTTGGAGGCAAAATGATAACCGTCATAAAGCGATTTCATCTCATTGATGGTATCAGCCTCACTCAGGTTGCATTTCTCAGACAACATTGCAATCTCTTTTTGAAAATAGAAGAGAAGTTCTTGGTTGGTGATACCGCAAACTGCAGCTAATGAATCTTCAAAACTTATGTTGACCAGCGTGTTCAGAGTACTGAACAAACTGATTTGCGTAAACTTTGTGATTCCTGTTATGAATACGCATTTGATGCAATAGCCATAGTCTTTAAGACCCGTGAAGAAATCACGATATATCGTGCGGCATTCATCATGGTGCTCTGTCTCGTATGTATGTTGCAGAGGAACATCGTACTCATCAACAATGACTGCAATTTGTGTACCTGCCTGTTCGTATGCTCTTTCAATGATACCGTTGAAACGGTTTCCCAGTGATTGTTCTGCAGGATTTTTGCCATAGATTTTTTCGTAATAGCTCAATCGTTCGTTGAGATATTCTTTTAACGACTGAGCGTCTGATCCTCCTAGACTCATGCTAAGGTAAATCACCGGTCGTTTGATCCAGTCGTTCTCTAATGACATGATCTTGAGTCCCTCAAAGAGTTCTGTCTTTCCTTCAAAATAACATTTTAGGGTAGATGCCAACAATGATTTACCGAAACGTCGTGGACGGCTCAAGTAATTATACTTCCTTTGGTTAGCGATTGCCCAGACCATATCTGTCTTATCTACATAAAGGTAGTTGCCTTTACGTAGTTCTTCAAAGTCTTGAACCCCAAGGGGTAAATTTCTATTTGATGTCATAACGATAGTTGTTTGTTATTGTGAATTTTGAACCAAACCTGTTATGAGGTAGTTGGTGATAAATATTATTGGATGTTTCTAACTTTTTGGAGTGGTTATTCTACAACTGCCCCATATCTTTTATCTTTCCTCCAACGAACACCATGTAGATACCATGGAGTTGAGTGCCGGATGCTTGGCGAATCACGGTCTCATCGCTGATGTAATGAAGAAGCTGCTGTTGGGCTTGCTCAATGACTTTTGTCACTTCTGCATCTGTGGCACCTTTCTTCAGATATTTCAACTCCAGGATATAACTGTGTTGTAACGTTGGATACTTCTTCGTATCTGCAAGAAGGAAAAAGTCACAATAACCGTGGGAGACCTCAACTTCAGGATGCACAATAAAGAGCTTGCTGATGTGAAGATAGGCATTGAAATAGCCTTGTATATTGCGCTCTCCTTGTATGCCGTCTCTAATGCTACTGTCATTGTAGTATTGTTCTGCCAAATATTTGAATAAGGGTTCCCATTCACCTGCAGATGCTGCATTACGAAACATTGTCCCCAGTTTGGTAAGATCTATCCAATGCTCATTTTGGTATTGCTCCAAGAGAAAATCGTAGTATAACTTCCTGATGGTATTGTTCGGAATAACCAGATGGATACCATCTAGGTCTGTTCCTCCAATGGTCAGCATTCCATAATAATACAACAGACTGATAAAATTGTCTGGATTTATTGTCTCTTCTGCTGGAAAGGATTCTTGAATCGTGGCATTGACATATCCCTTCTGAGCTATGTCGATAAGTACACTCTTTCGGTCTCCATCCAATCTGTCTAGCCTAACTAAGTTTTTCAGCTTGGCATAGTCTGTGCGACAGCTTGGGTCTGCCATCTCCTTAGGAGCTTTGCCTGCTGTGATGAAATAGTTGAGATAATAGAGAACCATATTGCTGTTGAACATCCTCGAATCTATATCAAACCTGTCTTCAGCAAAGCAGTAATTATCATACCATGGCTTCATGTCTGCAATGATTTCATCTACTCTTGCTTTGCCGTCAATGGTGTTTCCCTTATCGTCTTTGCTAGGTTGAATCAGCCCAACAGACTGATAATAGACTATCATTTCCCGGACATCCTCTTCGCTGAACCCTAACATCATGTTAAAGGCCGGATGCAAACTGATATTGGTTGCAATGTTAAATCCACTAGTCAGATCGTTAAGTGTAATCGGGCTGACTCCCATAAATAGGATACGCTCAAAGTTTGGCTTGAAAATCTTGAATGCGCTGCGATAAAATCCACTGCTATGAGTCATGTTATGATATACATCTTCTCCTTGTTCATTAAGAACCGTATTGGTGAAATTGTCATATTCGTCAATAATCAGGTAGAGATGATATCCACGTTCTTTAGCCTCAGCAGACAGGAGATTAATCTTGTCCTTTGATGTCTTTGCTTCTAATGCCCATTTTACGGTTTCTGCACTATAATATTTCCCGTATTTTTGGATAAACATATCTAGTTGTCCGCAACAATAGGTGTTGAAATCGTCTTCCAGATGATTCGTCTGTCCAAGTACCTGGGAAAAGTCATATTGCAAAATCTGAAACTGACCTTTTAAGGGTTGTGGATGTTCACTAATCCATGTTCCTTCAAACTCTTGATCCAGTTCCTTATTCTCACAGTCATAATAGTCGGCAATCATCGATAGAAAGATGCTCTTGCCGAATCTACGTGGACGGATGAGAAACAGAAAATTTGATATTTTTTCCAACTGAGGTATGTACATGGTTTTATCTACGTAATACTTGTTGTTATTACGTACCATTCTGAAATCAGACATACCTATAGGGGGTCTTTTGATTCCTTTATCTTCTAACATACGCTCATTTTTAAGTTTATAAATGTTATATCTTATGCCAAGGCAGAAGCCTTGAAAACTAGGCTCTGCCATGACTAAATGATATTTTTGTTATTTGCTTAAGTTGGCTATCGTTGCAATCATGGCAGCGATGCTACTCATGCTGGTACCCAGGCTCATGGTTTCTGCTACGCTCATCTTACGCTTCAGCTTAGATGGGATAACAATCTCACAGCCAGGCTGTACCTTGGCCCCGTGACCTACTTTTGCCACCTTACCGTTCATATAGATGATGTAAGCCTTGCTCTTCTGGGCATCGCTGGCAAAACCACCTGCCTCATCGATGTATGACTTCACACTTCTGCCTTTTTCGTAAGCCACGGTGTTAGCATACATCACGGCACCATTGATCTTCACGGTTCCATTGTACTGAGGTACTATCAGACGGTCGCCTTCACGCAGAATCATGTCGGCATCACTACCTGGGTTCTTCAAGGCTTCTGCCAAGTCGATACCGATTGGATACTCATCTGGAACGTTGAACTTTTCAAGCTCTGCGCTCTGTGCACCCTTTGCTACATCCTGCAAATTGCTGCTGTTGCTACTGGCTGCCAACTGGAGGAGGCTCTTCTGCTGTTGTTCACGCTGCATCTTCAGGACGGCTCTCATGCGTTCTTTTTCTACCATGTTGGCTCTTCTTACCAGTCGGGCACCCTTGATGTATGCCTGTTCTGTAGCACCACCTGATTTGGCAAAGAGGTCGCTGAGGCGGGCGTTGCGGCGAGTCAGGGTATAAGAACCGCTAAACATCACTTCACCTTCTATCTTTACGTTCTTCTGCTCGGCATAGCCAGGGCTCTTGCGAATCATTACCTCATCGAATGGCATCAGTACGAAACCTGGTGTTCCATCTACCACAAATCCGTCTTTCAACGAAAGGGTGAAGGTCTTGGCAATGACGCTGTCTGGCTGCATTGCCTTGTTATCGGCTACTCGTCGGCTTACGCTTACATTTACGGTAGATGCCTTGTCGGTTAAGCCACCTGCCTGGAGAACGAAGTCTTCAATGGTCTCATTGTCAGCATACTGATATGTACCAGGATACTGTACCTCGCCACGGATGGTGATGGTGCGCTCCTGAATCTTGTCCTGACGGGTTGGGATGAAGAGTACATCGTTTTCCTTCAATGGAATATCTGCTACCTTGCCATCCATGATGCCGGCGATATCAACTGCTATCACTTCCAGGGTGCGGTCCTTCTTCATGCGGTGCATCACGGCACGGTTGGTGAAGGCATCTTCTGTCATTCCCTCGGCATGCTCAACAAGGGTGCGGACTGAGTTGACCTGCTCGCCAAGGTTGTACATGCCCGGACGGAATACGGCTCCCTTCACCTCTACGGTGTTGGCATAGCGTGGAAGGATAGAATCTACGCTGATGGAGTCGCCGTCATCTACACGGAAACTGGAGAAGTCGAACTCTTCTACATTATATACTGCATATTCCCTGCCTGTCTTGCGGTTTACTCGAACCGACTTCTTATAGGCATCACCCGTAAAACCACCGGAATATTTGAGGATGGAGTTGACACTCTCGTTCTTCTTCATTTCGTAAATCATAGGGCGCTTTACCTTACCTGTCACAGTAACGAGGCAGTCGTATGGGCCAACTACGATGACATCGTTATCGCTCAGGCGGACATTGCCTGTCAGCTTTCCATTGAGAATGTAGTCGTAGATATCAACCACGGTAACGAGTCGGTTGTTGCGATATACCTTGATGTTACGCAGGGTTCCGAGATCGTTGGTTCCACCTGCCATGTAGAGAGCATGGAATACGGTGGCGAAGGCTGATAGGGTATAGGTGCCCGGTGCCTTCACCTCACCCATCACGTTGACCATGATGGTTTTGGTCTGGCCCACTGTGAGCTTCACTCTGCTGGAGCGATAACGGCTTCCCAAGGTGTTGCGGAGTCGGGCATTAGCCTGGGCTACGGTGAGACCGCTTACGTTCACCGGTCCATAGCCTTCGATGGTTACCTCGCCATCAGGAGAAACTGTGCTCTGGATGGTTTTCTGTGAAGCGCCATAGATATCGATGATGACTGCATCGCCAGGACCCAGGCGATAGTTCTGAGGAGTAGCGATGTTCATGTTTGGCTCGAAACTCAGCTCCTTGTTGTTGAAGATGTCTCTACCGAACACTTTCTTGCGGTTCTGCTCGCGCTCGGCAAGCAGCTGCTTCAGCATCAGGGTAGAATCAGGAATAATACCGCTCAGCTCATTCTGGAAATCCATGTATTCCTCATCGTTGTTATCGTAGGTATGACGATAATTGGCGTCTTTCTCTGCCGATACACGATAGTTGCTATAGTTCTGAGATTCCTGGCTGATTCCACTGCCGTAATCTTTACGAGTCTTGCCATTGTTGGTGCGCAGGCGAGAGGCATCCTTGCCGGCTACTTCGGTAGAAGCTCCGGTTACGCCACCCTGTTTCATCTGTCGTTCGTACTTGTCTCGAACTCGACTAATCTGCGAGATGTCGACGCCTTTCTGCATCAGTTTGGTCACAATCTGTGGATTGCGAGTTCCGCGTTCGTGCTCCTTGACCACGAAACTCATCACCTGGTCATCGCTCATGCTTGATGACTGAGCCATGACGGGACCGGCTGTCAATGCCAATAGTAATACGAGAATGAATTGCTTTTTCATCTTATATGTTATGTTCTTGTTTTTATTCCTTTTTTATATATAACTCGTTTGTACGAATTTTGTTGCAAAGATACTAAAAAAAATGCGGATAAAATAGTGTTTTAGTAGAAAATAAAGAAAAAAGGGAGAAAAAAAGCCTTGGCCACATCCGGAGATGCAACCAAGGCCCAATTTATTTTATAATCTAAAAGTATTCAGATTAGATCTGCTCGCTCCAGTCCTCCTGGCTCTTACGAACGTAAGTCTGGTAACGGAGCTTAGCCATCTTCTCTGCCTGAGAGAAGAGCTCATCAGCCTCCTTAGGGAATGCCTTCTGTACAGAGAGGTAACGAACCTCACCGAGCAAGAAGTCGCGGAAGTTCTCCCAGTTTGGAGCCTTAGAGTCGAGTGTGAATGGGTTCTTACCCTCATCAGCCAACAGTGGGTTGTAACGCCACAAGTGCCAGTAACCGCACTCAACAGCCAACTCTTCCTCGTGCTGTGAACGACCCATACCGCCCTTACGCTTCAAACCGTGGTTGATACATGGTGCGTAAGCGATGATGAGTGATGGACCTGGATAAGCCTCAGCCTCACGGATAGCCTTCAATGTCTGAGCATTGTCAGCACCCATAGCTACCTGAGCTACGTAGATGTAACCGTATGTAGTCTGCATCAGACCGAGATCCTTCTTACGGATACGCTTACCCTGAGCAGCGAACTGTGCGATAGCACCGAGTGGAGTAGACTTAGAAGACTGACCACCAGTGTTAGAGTAAACCTCAGTATCGAGTACCAAGATGTTAACATCCTCACCAGAAGCCAATACGTGGTCGAGACCACCGTAACCGATATCATAAGAAGCACCGTCACCACCGATGATCCACTGTGAACGCTTAACGAGGTAGTGATCCAAAGTCTTGAGCTCCTTGCAGATAGGGCAACCCTTCTCAGCGCCGGCAGCGATGAGAGGCTTCAACTCTGCAGCAGCCTCCTTAGAACCCTCAGAATCGTTCATGTTAGCCATCCACTTGTCAGCAGCAGCTACGAACTCAGCAGGAACATGCTCCTGAGCCTTAGCCTCCTCGAGCAAGTGAGCGATGCGCTCCTTCATCTTCTTGTTACCCATTACCATACCGAGACCGAACTCGCAGAAGTCCTCGAACAATGAGTTGTCGAATGCAGGACCCTGACCCTTAGCGTTCTTTGTATATGGAGTAGATGGGATAGAAGCTGAGTAGATTGAAGAACAACCAGTAGCGTTAGCAATCATCTGACGATCACCGAAGAGCTGAGAAATCAACTTAACGTATGGAGTCTCACCACAACCAGAGCAAGCACCAGAGAACTCGAACAATGGCTGAGCGAACTGAGAGTTCTTAGGGCTCTGCTTGATGTCTACGAGATCCTGCTTAGAAGCAACGTTGTGTACGAGGTACTCCCAGTTAGCTGCTTCCTTGACCATATCCTCTGCGTCAACGTTGAATGGAACCATTGTCAACGCCTTCTCACCCTTCTTACCTGGGCAGACGTCAGCACAGTTACCACAACCAAGACAGTCGAGTACTGATGTCTCGATGCGGAAGTGCATGCCAGCCAAAGCCTTAGGTGCCTTTACATCCTGAGTCTCGAGACCCTCGATGCCTGCGAGCTCCTCATCGGTCAATACGAATGGACGGATAGCTGCGTGAGGACAAACGAATGAACACTTGTTACACTGGATACAGTTCTCAACGTTCCATACTGGTACGAATGCCTCAACACCACGCTTCTCGAATGCTGCAGTACCGTTCTGCCATGTACCGTCAACTGTGTCGTGCTTAACGAAGTCAGAAACCTTCAAGAGGTCACCTGCCTGGCCGTTGATAGGACGAACGAGCTCCTTAACGAATGCTGGAGCGTTATCCTCCTTAGCCTCATCGTCAGCGAGGTTAGCCCAAGCTGGATCTACTGTCAACTGCTTGTACTCACCACCACGGTCAACAGCGCCGAAGTTCTTGTCAACAACGTCCTGACCCTTCTTAGAGTAAGACTTAACGATGAATGCCTTCATCTGCTCTACAGCGAGATCCAAAGGAATAACCTCTGTGATACGGAAGAATGCAGACTGGAGGATGGTGTTGGTACGGTTGCCGAGACCAATCTCCTGAGCAATCTTGGTTGCGTTGATATAGTAAACAGTGATGTTGTTCTGAGCGAAGTAACGCTTTACCTTGTTAGGGATGAAGTTAACCAACTCCTCGCCGTCGAAGATAGTGTTCAACAGGAAGAAACCGTTCTTACGCAAACCACGTGTTACATCGTACATGTGGAGATAAGCCTGTACGTGACAAGCTACGAAGTTAGGAGTATTTACCTGGTATGCGCTGTGGATAGGGCTGTCGCCGAAACGCAAGTGAGAGCAGGTGAAACCACCAGACTTCTTAGAGTCGTAAGAGAAGTATGCCTGGCAATACTTGTTAGTATTGTTACCGATGATCTGAACTGAGTTCTTGTTAGCACCAACAGTACCGTCAGCACCCAAACCATAGAACTTAGCCTCGAACAAATCGTCACCACCCATTGGGATCTCCTCCTCTTCTGGGAGAGAAGTGAATGTAACGTCATCAACGATACCTACAGTGAAGTGGTTCTTTGGCTGTGGCAACTCGAGGTTCTTGAATACAGCAACGATCTTAGCTGGAGTTGTATCAGAAGAACCGAGACCGTAGCGACCGCCAACGATCAATGGCTTGCGCTCGTCATCGTAGAGAGCTGACTTAACGTCGAGGTACAATGGCTCACCCTCTGCACCTGGCTCCTTAGTACGGTCGAGAACAGCGATACGCTTAACAGTAGCTGGGATAGTCTTCTTCAAGAAGTCAACAGAGAATGGACGGAAGAGGTGAACTGCAACCATACCAACCTTCTTGCCCTGCTTGTTCAAGTAGTCGATAGCCTCGCGAGCTGGCTCTGTAGCAGAACCCATCAAGATGATGATGTTCTCAGCATCCTCAGCACCATAGTAGTTGAAGAGGTGGTACTCACGACCAGTGATCTTAGTCATCTCCTGGCAGTACTTCTCTACTACCTCAGGGATTGCATCGTAGTAAGTGTTGCAAGCCTCACGGTGAGTGAAGAATGTCTCTGGGTTCTCAGCAGTACCGCGAGTAACAGGACGCTCAGGAGTCAAAGCACGGTTACGGAAGTCCTCGATGAACTCTTCCTTAACCAATGGACGGATGTCTTCCATATCCATCTCCTCGATCTTGTGGTACTCGTGAGAAGTACGGAAACCGTCGAAGAAGTTAATGAAAGGAACCTTTGTCTCCAATGTAGCCAAGTGAGGAACTGCAGAGAGGTCCATAACCTCCTGAACAGAACCAGAGCAGAACATAGCGAAGCCAGTCTGGCGGCAAGCCATTACGTCCTGGTGGTCACCGAAGATACAAAGTGAGTGAGAAGCCAATGTACGAGCTGATACGTTGAATACGCAAGGGAGCAACTCACCAGCAATCTTGTACATATTAGGAATCATCAACAACAAACCCTGAGAAGCAGTGTAAGTTGAAGTCAAGGCACCAGCCTGGAGAGAACCGTGAACTGCACCGGCAGCACCAGCCTCAGATTCCATTTCCTGGATAGAAACTCGCTGACCGAAAAGGTTCTTACGACCTTTGGCAGCCCATTCATCTACATGCTCCGCCATTGGTGATGATGGAGTAATAGGGTAGATAGCAGCAACCTCTGTAAACATGTAGCTTACGTGTGCGGCAGCTGTGTTACCATCACAAGTGATAAATTTTTTCTCTTTAGCCATTTTACTTTTAGATAAAATATTAAATATGTTTTGTATAAATTCTCGTTTCTTTATTTCTTTGAGTACAGGAATTCTACGCATAGTACAAGAATCCTATTCTTTAGTATAGGAATCCCAGCAGCCACAAAGGAATCTTGTTGTCCTTTCCCACCTCCGTATTATAGCGGGCATAGATGGTGTCTGGATTGCTTCGAATCTTGTTGGTGGCTTGGGCGTCGCAGATTCTGAACTTCCTGTTGCCGTCTACCGTGTAGAAGTGATCCTTACCTCCCTGGTGCACCTTGTGGTCTTTCCAGAGCGAGTTGACGAAGAATGTTTCCATCACCTCCTGTGTATCTATCTGGATAGGATAGATGGCGTACATGAGGTTCGGGTTGTGCATCATCACTTTGGATGGCTTCTTCGGGAAATCCTGACCTCCTGGATAAATCATATTGATGAGTCGGGCGTCTGCCAGATACTTGATGTAGTTCATCACTGTGGCTCGGCTGGTATTGATACTGTCTGCAAGCTGGCTCACGTTTGGTGCCTTGGCTCCTTCCACTGCCAGCTGATAGAAGAGTGACTTGATCTTCGGCAGGTACTTCAGTTCAATCTGCTTGATGAGGAGGATATCAACCTCGGTCATCATATTCATCGTCTTTAGTAGATTCTCTGTAAAGTTACGCTGTTCCAGGAAGAATGGATAGAAACCATGGTGCAGATAGTCCTGGAAATATTTCATCGGACTTACCTTTGGCAGAATCTGCTTGATGATGTGCTCATGATTGCGCAGGATGTCGTCAAGTTCGTATGCCTTGAAGTTGTTACCCGTCTGCAAGTTGATGAACTCACGGAACGAGAAGCCGCGCAGGTTGTAGCTTTTCACGATGCCGTTCAGCTCAGGGTTCTCTTCCTTCAGTCGCATCACGCTTGAACCGGTGAATACGATTTTCAGTTCCGGATACAGGTCGTAGCACTTGCGGAGCTCCTTGCTCCAGTCCTGCTGCTTGAACACCTGGTCGATGAGCAATGTTCTGCCACCTTGTTTCACGAAGTCGCCGGCAAAGTCGGCGATTCCTCTACTCTGGAAATAGAAGTTGTTCATGTTCACAAACAGGCACTTTCGATCGTGAGGTCCAAAGTGCTCCTTGGCATACTGCAATAGGAATGTCGACTTGCCGACACCTCGTGTGCCCTTGATTCCAATCAATCGGTCGTTCCAATCGATTTCATCCATCAAGGTGCGTCTCACTGGGGCATCTGTATGCTCTACGAGATATGTATGTGTTCTGAAGAATGCTTCTTCCATGCGTTTAATATTGATTCAATTTTGTTTTTACGATGCAAAGGTAATAATATATTTTAAATTTGCAAACTCTAGATAGCAAAAACTAACTTTTTTTTCATTATTTAGCACTTTTCTACGTAAAAACGCCCCTCTTTTGCCTTTTTTCCCTCTTTATTTTGTAACTTTGCAGCATGAAACTACATATCTTCAATCCGGAACACGATTTGGCTTTGGCCGCAAATTTGCAGCAGTTCACCGCACCTCATGCAGGAAGACAGTTGCGAAGCGACCTGGCGTTTATTCCTGCCTTGTGGGCAGATCAGGGTGATTGGGTGCTTGTTGATGACATCGACAATGCACTCGACAAGGTGCGCCATTTGGGGGAGCATCTTGCAGAAAAAGTTGAGTTTATAACCAAAGTTCAGTTGGAACATGCGCTTAAGACGGAGTTTCTTGACAGCATTCATCCCTGGGGATGGAACTTGAGTCTGAAACATGAGCTGGTGCGAATGGGCGTGCCCGACATCATGTTGCCTACCGACAATACATTAAATAAGGTACGCATGATAAGTAGCAGGCAATGGGCTGCCCAGCATCTGCAGCAGGGCGTAGTATATGCTGATTCCTATGAGAAGGTGAAGGCGTTGGTGCTGCAGCAGGGCAAGGCTGTGGTCAAGGCTCCCTGGAGCAGCAGCGGCAGGGGCGTGAAGTATGTGGCTGCCGATGAATTCAGAACAGCTGGCGAATATCCTGCCTTTGAACGCTGGACCCGCAACATCATTGCGCAACAGGGTGGCGTTACCGTGGAGCCTTATTATAATAAGGTGAAAGACTTCGGCATGGAGTTTGAAATGCGTGACGGCAAGGTGAACTATCTGGGACTCTCGTTGTTTGATACCATCAAGAATGCTTATTCCGGCAACCTGCTCTGCTCTGAAGAGGAAAAGCTGGATATCTTGAAGCAATACGTGAGTGAAGAGACTCTTTCTTCTGCACGTCAGAGAATTATGGATATTATGGAGCCTGCACTGAAGGATGTCTATAGCGGACCTTTTGGCGTGGATATGATGATTGCCTCCAAGGAAGGTCAGCTGGAACTGGTTTCATGCATAGAACTGAATCTTCGCAGAACGATGGGCCATGTGGCTCTTGATTTGGCAAAGATAGCCAATCCGCAGAGTCTGATGCGTGTGGAGTTTGACGGCAACAGATACCATCTGCGTGTGATGCCAGGCAAGCAGGCAGTTGATGGGGCTTCGGTCAACCAGGCTGTTAATGAGTCTTAAATTTGAACTATCTGATGCAAGAAATCGTCGAAACTTGCATTTCATAGACAGATTATCAACAAATATGAATGATTATGAAGAAGAGTAATTTTAGCAAAATGGCCTCTGCTGCCCTCATGATGACGGCTGCAATGGCAATGACTTCCTGCGCTAGCAGCAAGAAGATAAATGGCGATTCTAATGCGATCAAGAGTAACGATATGGGCAAGAATGAAGAGGACTTGGACAATAGTTATCTGGTTCTTTCTGATTCCCAGCGAGAGATTATCCATAAGAACAATGCTTTCGCCCTTCGTCTTTTCGATAAAATCTCTGGCCATTCTTCACAGGTGGTTTCTCCTATGAGTGTGGCTTATCTGATGGGTATGTTGGCGAACGGTGCTGACGGAAACACTCAGCAGGAGATATTGAAAGCCATTGGATGCGAAGGTGTTGGCGTGGATGAGTTAAATGAAACCTATAAGGCTATTCTTCAAACGGCAGGTAGTCTTGATAAGCAGACCAAGGTGGAGATTGCCAATTTCATTGCTGTCAACAAGAGCTTCTCTGTGAACAGTGCATTCAGCAAGAAGGTAGGCGACAATTATCAGGCTGCCATCGAGAGCCTTGACTTCACATCGGGTAAAACCACCAATCGTATCAATGGCTGGTGCAAGGAGAAGACCCATGGCATGATTCCGCAGCTTATCAGCCAGGTGGATCCTCAGGCTGTTTCTTATCTGATGAATGCCATCTTCTTCAACGGCACATGGCTGTCAAAGTTTGATGCACGCAATACAAAGGAGGTCAACTTCCGTGGTTACACCCGTGATATTCAGAAAGTGCAGATGATGCATCAGGTTAAGAAGTTCTTCTATTCGGAGAATGATACCTTCAAGGCCATCGACCTTCCTTACGGCAACGGTACCTATCGCATGATGGTGCTTCTTCCTAATGAGGGCAAGAGCATCCAGGACATGATGAAGGGATTGGATGCTGATAAGATTACGAATCTGGGAAACAACATGGAGGAATGCATGGTGAGCCTGAAGCTGCCAAAGTTCACCATCGAGCAGGAGTTGTCGCTTAATGATATCATCAGCGGCTTGGGTGCGCCTTCCATGTTCAATCCCAACGAGGCAAACTTCACCCATTTTGCCAATGGTCCTTTCTTTGTAAGCAAGATGTTACAGAAAGCTAAGATTGAAGTAAGCGAACGTGGAACCAAGGCGGCTGCCGTAACTGCTGCCGTTATGCTCACATCGATGGCTCCTATGGAGATACGCAATGTAGAGTTTCATGCCGACCATCCGTTCGTCTATATGATTCAGGACACACAGAGTGGTGGTATCCTCTTTATGGGCCAATATTGCGGAACACACTAATTCTCTGGATTAACTATATAAAAAGAAATCCCTTAGACTTGATATGAAGCCTAAGGGATTTCTTGTTTTAACCGAATTTCTCGATTTTTTATCCGAATTTCTCGATGAACTCATCTTCTGTAATGATAGGAATGTTGAGTTCGTGCGCTTTCTTGTTCTTGGAACTTTGAGAGGCAGCATCGTTGTTAATCAGGAAATTAGTACTCTTGCTCACGCTTCCCGTCACCTTGCCGCCTTGGCTCTCTATGTAAGCCTTCAGCTCGTTGCGGTTCTTATAATGATGTACATCGCCGGTTATAACGAAGGTCAGACCGTCGCAGGCGCTTCCTTTCTCTACCGGTTCCTGTTCTACGATTTCCAGCTCTTTCATCAATTTCTGTACATGGGCGAAGTTGGTGTCGTCCTTGAACCAGCCAATGAACTTGGCGCTCTTTTCTGGTCCGATGCCGTCGATGCTGGCAAACTCATCGTCAAACATGCAGAGGCGGGCGGTCTCTATCAGTTCTTTTACCGGATAACGCTCGATGAGTTTTTTTGCCACATCGCCTCCGCAGAGAGGAATGTTGAGGGCATAGAGCAGATGGCGACCATCTGTCTGGCGACTCTTTCTTACGCTTTCCAGCATGTTGGTAACGCTCTTCTTTCCAAAACCATCCCAGGCTGCTATCTCGTAGGCATAGTCGTTGAGGTGATAGAAGTCAGCGTATTCGCTGATCAGTCCTTCATTTACCAGCTTCCAGATGGTCTGTTCTGAGATTCCTTCTATATTGAGACCTTCCTTGCTCACGAATCTGGCAAACTTCTTAATCTGCTTGGCTGCACAGTGAGGATTGCTGCAATGCAGGGTCTTTGTTCCGCTCTCGCTTTCCTTGACGGTAGCCTCGGCATGGCAGACAGGGCATTCAGTTGGAATCTCGAAGATGCCCATCGGTTCCGTTACATTGATAACCTTCGGGATAATCTTGTTTGCCTTGATAACCTGCAGTTTGCTTCCCTTGCCGCCGATGCCCAGTCGTTCGCATTCGCTTACGTTGCAGAGTGAGGCACGCTTAACGGTGGTTCCTTCCAGTTCTACCGGTTTGAATACTGCCACCGGAGTGATGGTGTTGGCTGCGCACGACCATTCTATGTGGTCCAGTTCTGTATCTGCATGTTCATCCTGCCATTTGAAGGCGTATCCAGCTCTTGTGGCATGGTGCCCGGTTACGGAACCGGTAGCTGCGTAAGCTGTATCATCGTAGCAGATAACGAGTCCATCCACAGGATAAGGGTTGGTCTTGTCGGTCACCTTTTGGGTGAAGCGGTCGATTTCTGTCTGGATGCTTGCTTCGTCAGGATGTTCGATTCGGGTTCTTTCCACCGGTTTGAAGCCTAAATCCTGCAGCATCTGCATGCGTTCTCCCCACGAATTGATTTCCTGCTCGGTGTAAACCAGGGTGAAGGGAATCCATTGGATATGGCGCTGCTTTACTTCCTCGGCATCCTTCAGCGACAGCGAACCGGAAGCAAGGTTTCTCGGATTGGCATAATCGCCTTCGCTCTCGATGATAAACTGCTCGAAGTCAGTATACGAGATAACGGCTTCGCCACGAATCACGAGATGGCCTTTCTCCTTGATGGTTTTAGGAATACCGCTGATGGCAGATGCCAGATGAGTGATGTTGGTTCCGATATGTCCGTTGCCACGGGTTACAATCTTCGAAAGCTTTCCGTTGTCGTAGGTTACTACAAGGGTAAGACCATCCAGTTTCCAGGAAATCCAGATAGGGCGGTCTTCAGCCCATTTCACCAGGTCGCTCACCAGTTTGGTCTTGGCAAGTGATAGGGCGGCAAATTCGTGTTCTTCCTTCTTGCCCACGATGGTGTCTTCTGAAACCTTGTTGGTAGGAGAGTCGGGCAGCACTTCGCCGGTTTCCTCCTCCAGTTTCTTGAGTTGGTCGAACTTGGCGTCCCACTCATAGTCGGTCATCAGTTCCCCTTTGCCGTTATAATAAACGTCAGAAGCCTGGTTGAGTTGTTCAACCAAGCTTCTCATCAATATCATTTTATCTTCCATTGAGTCTTAATAAATTTGCGGTTGTATGGTAAGCTTCTCAAAAGCGAAGCGCATGCCGCGGTTGCCATAGTTGATTCTGCCGCAGATGCTGAATCCCATGCTTGAAAGCAGGCCAATCATCGGCAGGTTGTCGAAATTGGTATCCACCTTGATGCTTGGCACCTTTTCTACTTCGCAGAGACTGTTCACCTTATTAATAAATATACGTGCGAATCCTTCTCGTTGGTATTTAGGGAGAGTGGCGAAGCGATGAATTACATAGTAGTCGCCAGTGGTAAGCCATTTGCCGTCGATGAAATCGTACTGAGGTTCTCCATTGAGAATGACTGCTCCATAGACGGCTATTTCGCCATCCACAGTGAGTACGTAGGCATTGCCATTGTTGATATCTTCTTTTATGTCGTGTTCGGCAGGATAGTCGCTGGTCCATTGGTGGCGGCCAGAGGCAATCATGGAGCGACGAGCTTGGTCGATGATATTCCAGCAAGCCTCAAAGTCCTTGATATATGCAGGTCGAAAATCGGTCTTCATTTCTTTATACATTCGCTAATTATTATTAATCGGGTGCAAATTTAACAAAAAAAAACGAATTAAAAGTATAAACGGAGAAAAAACTGCAAAAATACTGCAATTTTTCCTCCGTTTTCTATCTTAAGTCAAGAAAAAGTCTCGTTTTATAGACTTTTTTCTGCATTTTCATTCATCTTTCTTCAAGGTCATATTTTCCCTTCAAGTACATTAGAGTGCCAGACATTTGTCGAGTTCTGCAATGATGGCATCCTTCTGTTCCTTGATGTGCTGACCGATGAAGACGAGTTTGATCATGCGGTCGCCATACTCCTCATCCCATTCCTTTTCAAGCTGAGGATTGTTCTTGCGGAGTTCAGCAAGCTGGTCGGCTGGCATGGTGGCAAGCCACTGTCCTGCCTGCTTCACGGTCTTCTGCTGTCCTGCCTGCTCAAATACGTAGCACATGTCGCGTTCGTCTGCGAAATAGCAGATACCCTTGGCGCGAACCACGTCGCGAGGCCACTTTCTTGCTACGAACTCATCGAAGAGTGACAGGTCGAATGGCTTGCGGCGATAATAAACGAATGTTCCGATGCCGTATTCCTCCACCTCGCCGCCTTCGTGGTCGTGGTCATGGTCGTGATGGTGGTGGTGATGTCCATGTTCATCATGCTCATCATGGTGATGATGCTCGTGCTCGTCTTCATCGTGATGATGGTGCTCGTGCTCATCCTCTTCGTGATGATGATGCTCATCCTCTTCTTCTTCCTTTTCACCGTTTCTTTCGGCCTCAATCTCCTGAATCCAGCCGGCAGAGGTAGCTACGGTCTGCCAATCAAACTTATGGGTATTGACGATGAGGTCGAGGTCTACATCTCCGTAGTTGCACTCAAAGATTTCTGCCTTAGGCTGGATGGCGCGGATAATCTGCTTCAGATGCTCCAACTCCTTAGGCTCTACTTCTGCCGCCTTGTTCAGCAGGATGATGTTGCAGAACTCCATCTGCTGGATAACGAGTGAAGCCAGATCTTCCTCGTCGATATCCTGCTTCATCAGGTCGGAACCGTTGGCAAATTCGTCCTTCATGCGGAGGGCATCTACCACGGTAACGATGCTGTCGAGGCGCAGGATTCCGTTCTTGATGTATTGAGGACCGAGAGATGGGATGGAGCAGATGGTCTGCGCGATTGGAGCAGGTTCGCAGATACCGCTTGCCTCAATCACGATATAGTCGAAGCGCTTCATGTCTACGATTTCCTTCAACTGCTCTACGAGGTCCATCTTCAGGGTGCAGCAGATGCAACCGTTCTGCAGGGAAACGAGCGAATCGTCTTTCTGACCTACCACGCCACCTTTCTCTATCAGTGCAGCATCAATGTTTACCTCGCCGATATCATTTACGATGACAGCGAACTTGATACCTTTCTTATTTGCCAAAATCTTGTTGAGCAGGGTTGTCTTGCCGCTGCCCAGATAGCCTGTCAAAAGCAGGACTGGAACTTCTTTTGTGTTCATACTTATATTATTTGTTGATATTTTCACTGCAGTTGATATTTTCACTGCATGTCAATTCCTGATAAAAATGACGAAAGCGAGGTAGCAAATAATATGCCATCCTCGCTTTCGATATGCTTGTTTTAATATTATTTACGATACTGTTCCAAACCCTTGTTCAGGAAATCGAGATAAGCACTTACGTCTTCCTTGAAGCCGAACGAACCGGTAAGAGGGTTACCTTCGTTATCTACTGCTACGTAGAAAGGCTGGGCATTGGCGCCAAACTTGCTTGCCTGCAAGTAGCTCCACTTGTCACCGATGGTGCGAAGGGTGCGCTTCTCGCCGTTAAACTCTACTTCCATTGGCTGTGGCAATGGAGTCTTGTCGTCTACATAGAGTGAAATGAGCACGTAGTCTTTTGTCAGTTTGTCAGCCACAGATGGGTCTGTCCATACGGAAGCCTCCATCTTGCGGCAGTTCACGCAACCGAAACCGGTGAAGTCGATGAGCACAGGCTTGCCTGCTGCTTTGGCTGCGGCCATACCCGTCTCGTAGTCCTTGTACTCAGATTCCACGGTCTTGTTGTTGAGGTTGAAATCCTGGGTGTTGATTGGTGGAGCGAAAGCGCTGACAGCCTTGCATGGTGCACCCCAGAGACCTGGAATCATATATACTGAGAATGCCAGAGAGCAGAGACCCAGCATGATGCAAGCCACTGGCATTGGCTTGTTGATGTCACCACCGATGGCGTCTACCTGGAACTTGAGCTTACCGATGAGATAGAGACCCAAGAGACCGAAGATGACAATCCAGAGTGAGAGGAACACCTCGCGGTCCATAATGTGCCAGCCGTAAGCCAGGTCGGCAACGCTCAGGAACTTCAAAGAGAAGGCGAGCTCAATGAAACCAAGCACAATCTTGATGGTCTCCATCCATGAACCTGACTTTGGAGCCGACTTCAACCAGGATGGGAAGAGGGCGAAGAGGGTAAATGGAAGGGCAAGAGCCAGAGCGAAACCAAACATACCCACGGTAGGAGCGAGCCAGTCGCCGGATGTTACCGTCTGAACCAGCAGCAATCCGATGATAGGTGCGGTGCAGGAGAAGCTGACCAGTACGAGGGTGAATGCCATCAGGAAGATGGAAATCAGGCCTGTGGTGCTGGAAGCCTTGCTGTCTACGGCATTTCCCCAACTGTCTGGCAACTTGATTTCGAACCATCCGAAGAAGGAGAATGCAAATATAGCCAGGAGCAGGAAGAGAATGATGTTGAAAACAGCACTTGTACTCAAGGCATTCAGGGTGCTAGGGCCTGCAATGGCTGTTACCGCAAGACCGAGAACCAGATAGATGATCACGATGCTCAATCCGTAGGTAATAGCATCACGGATACCCTTCTTCTTGTCGTTCTTGGCACGTTTCAGGAAGAAGCTTACAGTCATTGGGATGATAGGCCAGATGCAAGGCATCACGAGGGCGAGCAAACCGCCTACGAATCCGATGATGAAGATATATAGGATGCCGTGGCTTGCGATATCGTTGTTGCCGCCGAATGCCTGCAACTCCTTCACCACAGGTTTCCACCATGCCTTTGCATCATCGCTATCTACGGCTACAGAAAAGGCAGGGTCGATAGTGGCTGTACTGTCCACTTTCTCTGCATTGGCAAGATTTGCCAGGGAGTCGGCCTGTGCCTTAGCCAGTGCTGCTGCGTCAACCTTGTTGCCGTCTGCAGCATTTTCTTTTGCAGCCTCCTTGCCATCTACGGCAGGAGAAGTGCCGCTCTTCTTGATGCTAGCCTCGCTTGGTGGCAGACAGTTCTGCTCGCTGCAGGCACCATATTCCAAGTATGCATCAATGACATACGTTGGCTTGGTGAACTTGATCTTCTGAACAAAGGTAGCACTTCCTTCGAAGTAGCGCAACTTCATCTCGAAGAGCGGGTCGAAGGTGGAAATCTCTTTTCCCTTTGCCTTTAACTTGCCAACCGGTTCAGCACCTTCCATCTTGTTGACGTTGAAACTAGCGGAGATAGGACCATCTGCACCAAGGCCAGTAGAATAGACATGCCATCCTGGATGAATCTTACAACTAAATACGATTTCTGCCTCCGCTGACCCGTTGGTCTTCAAAGTGCTGGTCACCTTCACGGGGTTCAGCATTTGAGCGTTGGCCAATACTACTGCCAGGAGTAGTTGGAAAATTAATAATACTTTTTTCATGTTATCATAATGTAATTTTGATGCAAAGTTACGAAAATTTAAAGTAATAACGTTCGTCTTCGTGCTTTTGGGTACTACCTTTTATCTTTTTTAAGAAATTATATCGCGTTTTTTGATGATTTCTTTGGATTTTCGCCGTAAAACTCGTAACTTTGCAGGCGGAATGAACAAGAGAACCTTATACATATTCAGTCTTTGGATTGCCACCATCACGGTGTTGCTATCCACGGTGGTGAGCCATCATCACCACATGGACCGTATCTGTATGGTTCAGGAAGAATGCCAGGAAGATGGCAACATCAACGATGAGCATACTGAGCATCATGACCAGGATTCGAATACCGACCGTGGCAACTGCCGTGTGCATCAGATGCACCACTTTGTCACCAATGCCAAGGTAGTGAAGGGCATCCGCAAGTTGCTGGTAGATGAGAGCCATCAGTTTGTAGTCCTGTCTTGTTCTTCTCTTTTAATCCTCCCTCGTCGCTCACTCATTTCTGTGAGATGGCAGCATGTGGCAGCTTCTCCTCTTGCTGAGGAACTGTCGGCTGGCTATAGCAGGCGGGGACCTCCTCCTATTTTATGATTTTATTCAAGTTTGCCACTTGGTTGCAAAAATCAGTTTGAAGATTCGAATGCAACTGAGTTGCAGGAATTTTTGCGTACTTTTGCCAGCGGATTTTTGATAAGATCCGTTGTGTGAAATTGTAGTGTAGAATTATAAAATTGAAGAAAAAACAAACATGAAAAGAATTATTTTAATAGTCGCCGTTACGGCGATTGCCTGGGCTGGCTTCGCTTTCTTTGCGAAACAGACCGGTTCTGAGGCTCATGCGCATGAGGAACATGAGCACGAAGAAGTAGATTTTGATCATATTCCGTTGACAGCCAAGCAGGTCAGCACCGTGGATTTGAAGATGGGCGAGGCTGTGGAGCGTGAGATGGACGCCACCATTGATGCGAAGGGTTCGCTCGTACTGCGTGCACAGGCAATGGGCGATGTGGCTTCGCTCATGGGAGGCATCGTGAAAAGCATTTCCGTAAAGGAAGGACAGTTTGTACACAAGGGTCAGGTGGTTGCCACTGTTGAGAATACCGATGTGGTGAGTCTGCAGCGTGAGTATTATTCTGCAGCCAAGGAGTGTGAACTTGCCCGAATTGATATGGAGCGCCAGAAGCTGCTTGCTCATAATGGCGCCGGCATCAAGCGCAGCCTGCAGCAGGCCCAGAAGGATTATCATGTGGCTCATGCCAACATGTTGGGCATTGGTCGCCAGTTGGCACAGATGGGCATTTCTACTGCCACTGTAGCCAAAGGCAAGTTTACCACAGCATTCCCGCTGCGTGCACCTATCTCCGGCATCGTGAGCGAGATGACTGCCAGTCTGGGCAGTTATGCTGATATGCAGACTCCTCTGATGAAGATTAGAAACACCCAGGCGGTGGAATGCGATCTCAACGTCTTCGAGAAGGATTTGCCGAAGATCAAGGTGGGCAATCGTGTGATCCTGAACCTGACCAATCAGCCTGGCGTAAAACTTTCAGGAACCGTTTATGGCATGAACCAATACTTTAACGATAACACGAAAGCCGTTGCTGTTCACGTAAAATTGGATGCTGCAAGCGTGAAGAGTTATCTGCATTCTTCTTCAGGCAACACCCATGGTGGAAAGCTTTTTGCTGGCATGTATGTAAGCGGAAAGATAGCTACAGGCAGCCAGCAGTGTCTCGCTCTGCCATCCCAGGCTATCGTGAACAGCGATGGAAAGCAGTATGTCTTCGCCCTCAATGGAGCTCCTAGCAAGGGTAACTACAGCTTCTCCCGCCACGAGGTAACCACAGGTGCTTCGGATGGTAAATATACAGAGGTGAAGCTATGCGACCATCTACTCAAAGGCAAGGATGGGGCTGCCGGCAAGAAAATAGTAACCGAGAACGCTTATTATCTGGCTTCGCTTACAGGCGAACATGGTGAACATGCGCATTAAGAAAGGGTAGCTTATGTTTCAGAAACTTATTACTTATTCCATTCGCCACAAACTGGTGATTGGAGTACTCTCTATAGCCCTGGCGATATGGGGTGTCTGGTCGCTTGTGCATCTGCCATTCGATTCCACCCCAGATATTACAGATAATCAGGTGCAGGTTATCACACAGGCTCCTTCGCTGGGAGCTCAGGAGGTGGAACAATACGTAACCACTCCTGTAGAGATGGCGCTTGCAAATATCCCCCGCATCCAGGAACGCCGAAGCATTTCAAGAAGCGGACTCTCGGTCATCACGCTTGTCTTCGACGATGCCGCCGATATCTATTGGGCACGTTCGCAGGTGAGCCAGGTGGTGGAACAGTTGGAGAAAGAACTGCCTAAGAACACCGAAACCGAGATGGGACCTATTGCCACCGGATTGGGCGAAATCTACCACTATACCATTCGTGCCAAGGAGGGATACGAGCATAAATACTCGCTCACCCAGCTCAGAACCATGCAGGACTGGATTGTGCGCAAACAGCTTTCCGGAACCCCGGGTGTTGCCGAGGTAAGCGGTTGGGGCGGTTATGTCAAGCAGTATGAGGTGGCTATCAATACCGACCAGCTGAACGCCAGCGGGGTTTCCGTAAGCGAGGTGTTTGATGCCTTGCAGCGCAACAATGCCAATACGGGTGGCAGCTACATCGAGCAGAATTCCAATCAGTATTATATCCGAGGCATCGGTGTGGTGAAGAATTTGGAGGATGTTGCCAACATCACGGTGAAGACGGTGGATGGAACACCTGTTAAGGTGGGCGATGTGGCAAAGGTTCAGTTGGGCCATGCCACCCGTTTCGGTGCCGTTACCCGCAATGGTGAAGGCGAGGTGGTGGCAGGTATCGCCATCATGCTCAAGGGCGAGAACTTCCAGGAGGTAATCAAAAACGTGAAGGAGCGAATCAGTCAGATTCAGAAATCACTGCCCGAAGGCGTGGTCATCGAACCGTTTATCGACCGTACCAACCTGGTGGATAGAGTAGAGGGCACCATCGCCCGCAACCTCATCGAAGGTGGACTCATTGTTATCTTCGTGCTTGTCATCTTTCTGGGCAACTGGCGTGCAGGACTGGTGGTGGCGAGTGTCATTCCGCTCAGTATGCTCTTTGCCTTTGGCATGATGAAGACCTTCGGCATCGATGGCAATCTGATGTCATTGGGAGCCATCGACTTCGGTATGATTGTCGATTCCGCCGTCATCATCGTCGAGGCGGTGGTTACACATATTAATACAGGTCATTTTTCGCAGCCCGAGGTGCGTGCGGCCTATCTTGCCCAATGCCAGAAGGAAGGAAATGCGGTTCCTTTCGCCCTGACCCAGAAGCAGATGGACGAGGAGGTTCACTTCTCGGCTTCCCGCATCCGCCAGAGCGCAGCCTTCGGCGAAATCATCATCATGATTGTATACATTCCGCTGATGACCCTGGTGGGCATCGAAGGCAAGATGTTCCGTCCGATGGCACTCACCGTGTTCTTCGCCATCCTCGGTGCCTTCATCCTGTCGCTCACCTATGTGCCGATGGCAAGTTCGCTCCTGTTGAGCCGCAAGGTGCACAACAGAAAGACTTTCTCTGATAAGATGATAGAGAAGTTGCAGGGCTGGTATCGTCCTATCCTCGATTGGGTGCTTGCCCGCAACAGGGATGTCATCACGGGTGCCGTAGCTCTGTTCTGTGTCAGCGTGGTGGGCTTCAAGTATCTCGGAGGCGAGTTTATCCCGAGTCTGGAAGAAGGCGATTTCGCTGTGGAAATGAGTATGTCGCAGGGAACGTCGCTCTCGCAGATGGTGGAGAGCTGCAGCAAGGCTGAAAAACTGCTCAAGAAGGAATATCCGGAAATCAAGCAGGTGGTGAGCCGCATCGGAAGCGCCGAGATTCCTACCGACCCGATGCCTGTGGAACGTGCCGACATCATGATAGCCCTGAAGCCGAAGGCAGAATGGACCTCTGCCAAGACGACTCCCGAACTGATGGAGAAGATGGAGGAAACCCTCAGCGCCATTCCTGGTCTGGAGGCAGAGATTTCCCAGCCTATTCAGATGCGCAACAACGAGTTGCTTACGGGTATCAAGCAGGATGTGGCTATCAAGATTTTTGGTGACGACCTCGATGTGCTTACCCAGCAGGCAGGAAAGGTGAAGAAGATGATAGAAGGCGTGCCGGGCGTGAGTGGCATCTTTGTAGAAGAAGTTGCCGGCTTGCCTCAAATCCAGGTAAGATACAACCACGAGAAGATGGCGGCTTACGGCATCAGCGTGGATGATATCAGCAGTATTCTGGAGACTACCTTTGCCGGTGCCGTGGCTGGTTCCGTCTACGAGGGCGACAGGAAATTTGATATCGTGCTTCGCATGGATCCTTCGCAGCGCAATGTAGAGCAGCTTGAACTGTTGAGTATTCCGCTGAAGGATGGCACGAATATTCCGCTTTCGCAAGTAGCGGATATCGATAATTCGCCTGCTCCTGCACAGGTGTCGCATGAGAATGGTGCCCGACGCATCTACGTGGGCTTCAATGTGAAGGGACGCGATGTGCAAAGCACGGTGGAGGATATCCAGAAGATTCTCGACGAAAAGCTGAAACTTCCAGAAGGCTACTATTATAATTATGGTGGTGAGTTTGAGAATCTGCAGAGTGCCAGCAGCCGACTGATGGTGGTGATTCCGATAGCGCTGGTCATCATCCTGCTGCTGCTCTATGCCACGGTGAAGAATGTGCGTGAGTCGCTTTTCGTCTTCTCGGCGATTCCGCTGGCTGCCATCGGCGGTGTCTGGGCTTTGTGGCTCCGCGGTATGCCTTTCAGTATTTCGGCAGGTGTGGGCTTCATCGCCCTCTTCGGTGTGGCGGTGCTCAACGGCATCGTGCTCATCGGTCAGATGAACCAGATGCAGAAGGAACAGCTCCAGTTGCCGCAAGCTGCGGGAACCAGTGCGGGTGAGATGATTCATCGTCGCATCATCGATAGCTGCATGCTCCGTCTGCGTCCTGTCCTGATGACGGCTCTGGTGGCTTCCATGGGATTCCTCCCGATGGCGCTCTCGCAGGGAGATGGTGCCGAGGTGCAGCGACCACTTGCCACAGTGGTGATTGGCGGACTCATCACGAGTACCCTGCTCACCCTGCTGGTGCTCCCTGCCATCTACAAGACATTTACTAAGCGTTAGAATTTTCAGATACTGAACTTGTTTGAATATCAAGCATTAGAATTGAATAATATGAAGAAGTTTTTTAAGAAGAATCAAATATGGCTTGCATCCTGGATGCTGCTGATGCCTTTGGCGACGGATGCACATCTTTCAGTAAAGAAGGAAGAAGCACATCTTTCTGCCTCGGATGCATCACGCTTTGATGCAAGTATTCCGGGTCAGAAGATGACCTTGCAGCAGTGTTTCGAACTGGCTGATAAGCAGAACATCGCCTTGCAGACCGGCAGAAAAGCCATAGAAAAGGCTCAGGTGATGCAGGCAACGGCATGGAATCTGGACAAGACGGAAATCGCCTTCTCGCAGAACCCGGCATCCAGTGGCGATACAGACAACGGACTCACCTTCTCGCAGAGCATCGAGTTTCCTACGGTCTATACAGCCCGTCGCAATCAGTTGAAGGCAGAGACCCAGGCAGAGAAAAGCCGGTTGAACGTCACCTCCCAGCAGCTCAGACTCGAAATAGCTAGTGCCTACTATGCGATGCTCTATCAGACCCATCGCCTTCAGATTCTGCAGCAGCAGGATTCCATCATCCAGCACTATTGCGATGTTGCCGCAAAGAGATATAAGGCAGGCGAGGCGAGACAGCTGGAGTTCCTCTCTGCCGACCGCATGAGGAACGACAACCGCCTGGAGATGACGAAGATGAAGAATGAGGCAGAGAATCTGCAGACTGCTCTGATGGCTCTGCTCAACACCACTACGCCTGTGGTGCCTGATGGGAATCTTCTCATCTCGCAGCGTTCGCCAGTGAATGCAGCCTTCAACTATCAGCAGACTGCCGATGCGCAATATCAGAAAGATCTCATCACAGCACTCGACAAAGAAGTGAAGTGTGCCAAGACGGGCTATGCGCCATCGCTCTCGCTCGCCCTGCGTTCGCAGCTCCTCATCGATAGCTGGGACCCTTATCACATCAACCGCCAACGCTTCACCGAGGGCAATTTCTTCGGTTTCGAGGTAACCGTGGGCGTTCCTATCTTCTTCGGAGCCACCAAGGCGAAGGTGAAGGCAGCACAGAAAGACCGCGAGATGGCGCAGATGGCGATGCAGCAGGAGCAGCGTGAGAAGGAGCGCGACTACCAGCAGGGATACCGCCGACTGCAGAATGCCAGCCAGCGCATGGAGTATTACAGCGGCGAGAATATGGCGAAGGCGAAGGACATAGAACGTCTCAGCACCCTGGAGTATGAGAATGGTGAAATCAGTTATGTGGAATACGCCAGCGCCTTGCAGGAGGCGATAGATATGCGGTTGAAGCAGGCTGAGGTGGTCTACGAATATAATGAGGCTGTTCTTGCCTTAATGGCACTCAATAATAGCCTGTAAAAATAGTCAATAAAGGAATAAATAGCATGCATCGGTACTTTTTTTGGTGTTTTTTCCAAAAAATGTACCGATGCTTTCGTTTTTTTTTGTATCTTTGCAAAAAATATAGCTATAATTATGGGATTATTCGGATTATTCAGCAACAAAAAGAAAGAAACTCTCGATAAAGGACTTGAAAAAACCAAGGAGAGTGTGTTTAGCAAATTAGCTCGTGCGGTGGCTGGTAAGTCAACCGTAGATGACGATGTGCTCGACGACCTAGAAGAGGTGCTCATCACATCGGATGTGGGCGTAGAGACTACGGTGAAGATCATTCATCGCATCGAGGAGCGCGTGGCTCGCGACAAGTATGTTTCTACCTCAGAGCTCGACAGAATCTTAAGAGAGGAAATCGCCAGTCTCCTGGAAGAGAACCATAGCGATGACAATGAGAATTGGGACTTGCCTTCTGACCACAAGCCATACGTTATCCTGGTGGTGGGTGTAAATGGAGTAGGCAAGACTACTACCATCGGTAAGCTTGCCTACCAGTTTAAGAAGGCTGGCAAGAAGGTTTATCTGGGTGCTGCTGATACCTTCCGTGCCGCAGCGGTGGAGCAGATTTCCATCTGGGGCGACCGTGTGGGTGTACCGGTGGTGAAGCAGCAGATGGGTTCCGACCCTGCAAGCGTGGCTTTCGACACCCTGCAGAGTGCCAAGGCAAATGGTGCCGACGTGGTGCTCATCGATACTGCTGGAAGATTGCATAACAAGGTGAACCTGATGAACGAGCTGAAGAAGATTAAGGAGGTGATGAAGAAGGTGATGCCTGAGGCACCAGACGAGGTAATGCTCGTATTAGATGGCAGTACAGGTCAGAACGCCTTCGAGCAGGCTAAGCAGTTTGCCGCAGTAACCAATATCACTTCTCTTGCCATCACCAAGCTCGACGGCACAGCCAAGGGCGGCGTGGTTATCGGAATCTCCGACCAGCTCAAGGTGCCGGTGAAGTACATCGGATTGGGTGAGGGCATGGAAGACATGCAGCTCTTCAACAAGAAGGAATTCGTTGATTCCCTGTTCAAGAAATCAAAGTAGATTTCGGATGCAATTTATGTGAAAAGAAACGGGAATCAGATTAGTATATATAATAAGGTATAGGTGAATGAAAAAGAACCAGATAGATATCATAACTTTGGGCTGTTCCAAAAACCTGGTCGACAGCGAGCTGTTGATGAAGCAGTTTGAGGCGAACGGCTACCATTGTGTGCACGATTCAAAGCGCCCTCAGGGCGAGATAGCCGTCATCAACACATGCGGCTTCATCGAGGATGCCAAGCAGGAAAGCATCGACACCATCCTCGAATTTATCCAGGCTAAGGAAGAGGGACGCCTGAACAAACTCTATGTGATGGGCTGCCTCTCGCAGCGTTATCAGAAGGAATTGGAGGCTGAGATGCCTGAGGTGGATAAGTTCTACGGCAAGTTCAACTACAAGGAACTGCTCAAGGAGCTGGGTAAGGCTGAAGTGCCTGCCTGCAACGACCGCCGCCATCTTACCACTCCTCACCACTATGCATACATCAAGATTTCAGAGGGATGCGACCGCCGCTGCGCCTATTGTGCCATTCCGCTCATCACGGGCAAGCATATTTCCCGTCCTAAGGAAGACATCCTGAACGAGGTGCGCGAACTGGTAGCCGACGGCGTGAAGGAGTTCCAGATCATCGCTCAGGAACTTACCTACTACGGCATGGATATCGATGGCAAGCATCATATCACCGAACTCATCAGCGAGATGGCCGATATCCCTGGCGTTAAGTGGATTCGTCTGCATTACGCCTATCCAAACCAGTTCCCGCTCGATCTGCTCGATGTGATGCGCGAGAAACCAAACGTATGCAAGTATCTCGACATCGCCCTGCAGCACATCAGCGACCACATGCTCACTCGCATGCATCGCCACGTAACCAAGCAGGAGACACTCGACCTGCTCACCGTCATCCGCAACCGCGTGCCGGGCATCCATATCCGCACCACGCTGATGGTAGGTTTCCCTGGCGAGACCGAGGAGGATTTCCACGAGCTGCTCGACTTTGTGCGTGAACAGCGTTTCGAGCGCATGGGTGCTTTTGCCTATTCTGAGGAGGAGGGAACCTACAGTGCCAAGAACTATGAGGATGATGTTCCTGCCGATGTGAAGCAGCGCCGTCTTGACGAACTGATGATTCTGCAGCAGGACATCAGTGCAGAGATTGAGGCAGGCAAGGTGGGACTCACGATGCCGGTGGTTATCGACCGCAAGGAAGGAGATTACTATATCGGCAGAACTGAGTTCTGTTCGCCAGAGGTTGACCCAGAGGTGCTTATCAAGGCAGACCAGCGCTTGCGTGTGGGCAGTTTCTACAAGGTAAAGATTACCAGCAGCGAGGAGTTCGACCTGTATGGCGAAGTAGTGAGATAGAATTATAATTAAAGAATCAGAAGATGAACAATAAGGACTATATAGCAGAACTGGCTCAGCAGACGGGTTATTCGCAAGACGACACCCAGAAGATGGTGCGCAAGGTGATAGATGCCATGATTGCTGAATTTGAGGAAGGGGAAATGGTCTCCATCCCCAACTTTGGTACGTTCGAGGTGAAGAAGCGCCTAGAGCGTGTGGTGGTGAATCCTACCACCAGGAAGCGTCAGCTAGTTCCGCCTAAACTGGTGCTCGGTTTTCGTCCTGTTGCTGCCGTTAAGGAAAAGCTAAAGAATGGAGGAGAAGCTTATGAGTAAGAACAGTTTGACTGTATTGGCACAGAAGCTGGCTGAGAAAACAGGTATCAGTCAGCAGGATGCCGAGTTGTTCATCAGGAAGATGTTTGATGTGGCCAATGAAGGGCTCCAGGCTGACAAGCAGGTAAAGATGAAATGGCTTGGAACCTTCAAGGTTACTTCGGTGAAGGATCGGGAGAGCGTGGATGTCAATACTGGCGAACGCATCGTCATCGAGGGAAGAGATAAAATCTCCTTTACCCCGGATACGATTCTCAAGGAAATCATCAACAAGCCGTTTGCCCAGTTTGAGACGGTGGTGGTGAACGACGGGGTAGAGTTTGATGAAATCGACAGGAAGTTTGAGGCAGAAGAACTGCTGGCTGAGAACCGGCAGATGAATGAGGAAGAGGAGATTCCTGAACCTTTGGATGGTTCTGAAGCATCAGATGATACTTCAGAAGCAACTGATATTTCTGAAATATCTGATACTTCAGAAACTTCAGATGTGATTGATTTCCTGGAGGAAACAGACACTCCATCCGTAAGCGATGAAGTAGTTGTAATAGGCGAATCTGAATCTCACTATGATACTTCTCCTGAAATCATAACAGAAACCATTGTAGAAAAGTCGGTTAAGGAAATGAAGGATGAGGCTGGTGAGCAGGAAGAAGTTCAGAATGAATCGGAAAATCAGGAAGAACTGGCAGATTTGAGAGAATCAGAACCTGAACCAGAGCCTGTATCTGATTCTTTATCTGAATCTGAATTTGAACCAGATCCAGAGTCAGAGCTTGAACCTGAGCCTACACCTGAGCTTGAACCTGAGCCTACATCTGAACTTGAACCTGAGTCAAAGCTAAAATCAGCATCTGATTCTGAACCTTTAGTTGAAGCTGCTTCTACTTCAGATTCAGAAACATCAGAAGACTCAGAGTCTTACGATACTTTTGAATCCACCAAAAAGGGTGTAGTGATTCCTCGTTATCTGGTAGTAGTTGCTTGTTTCATCATCTTAGCTTTGATTGGCGGCATCGGTTGGTTTGCCTTTAATTATGGTAAGATGGCAGCGCAACGCGACCATCTAGCCCTTCAACTGGATAACTTCCATCAGGACAACAAGGCAGCTAAACCAACTCCGGCTTCTCTTTCGCAGGAAGAAATCTTGCGAAAGAAGGCGATAGAAGACAGCATCCGAATGGTGCAGGCAAGCGAAGCTGTGAAAATGGCTGAGGCTGATGGTAAGCAGGTAGATAAGAAGGACTCTCTTCTTGCTGCTAAGCAGCAGAAAGATGCTGAGGCTAAAAAACAGGCAGAACTAAATAAGCAGACTGAAGCCAAGAAGTTAGCAGAGGCAAAGAAGCATCAAACCGAAAATGCTACTGCTCACGCATCTGCCAAGTATGACCAGGATGTCCGTGTCCGCACAGGTGCTTATCGCATCGTGGGTGTAGCCGAGGTGGTTACAGCCCGAGAGGGTCAGACCATAGAAGCAATCAGCAAGCGTTATTTTGGTCCTGGCATGGAGTGTTATGTTGAGGCTCTCAATGGTTCCGGCAAGTTGAAAGCTGGTCAGAAAGTCAAGATCCCGAAATTGGAATTGAAGAAGAAGTCAAGTAACACAAAATAAAGATGTTGATTTTGAAGGAAAAGATTTCCCTTAAGGCAAAAAATATTTAGCCTTAAGGGAAAATATTTTTTGCCTTAAGACTAAATAAAAAAAGCCCCCAGCCTGCTTTTTCAAGCGGGATGGGGGCTTTGGCTATATTCAGTTCAACACAATTACTGCTGAACAGGAATCTTCTTAACGCGACGTTCATGACGACCACCCTCGAAAGTAGTGGTGAAGAACTCGTCGAGGATAGCCTCGGCAGTCTTATTGTCAATGAAACGGCCAGGAAGTACCAATACGTTGGCATCGTTGTGCTGACGAACGAGATGAGCAATCTCCTTGCACCATGCCAAACCGGCACGTACACCCTGATGCTTGTTCAATGTCATGGCGATACCTTCGCCGCTTCCGCAAATGCCGATACCTGGATAAACCTCGCCGCTCTCAATGCCTTCGCCAAGAGCATGACCGAAGTCTGGATAGTCAACGCTTGCATCGCTGTATGTACCGTAATCCTTTACAGGATAACCCTTCTTCTCCAAATATTCCAATACGAACTGCTTCAATGGAAAACCTGCATGGTCACATGCAATACCAACTGTCTTTACTTCCATAATACTTAAGTTTTTTAAGTGAATCCTAACGAATTATTCTAATTAAGCCTCAGCCAAGAAATCCTTTACCTGCTTGTAAACGTTCTCGCCTGTGTAGCCGAGCTTCTCATCGAGCACCTTGTAAGGAGCAGAGAAACCGAAGCTCTCCATACCCCAAACCTTACCATTAGCGCCTACGAGACCCTGGAGTGTTACAGGAAGACCGGCAGTCATACCGAAGATCTTAGCGTTCTTTGGCAATACGCTCTCCTGATACTCCTTGCTCTGACCACGGAACAAGCCCTCTGATGGAGCACTTACCACGCGAACCTTGATGCCGTCGGCACGCAAAGCATCGCAACCAGCCTCCAATGTAGAAACCTCAGAACCGCTAGCTACCAAGATAACGTCTGGATTCTCGTCGCTGCCTGCTACGATGTAAGCACCCTTGGCTGCCTGCTCATAGTCTGTTCCCTCTGGCAACTTAGCGATGCCCTGGCGAGAGAAGATCAAAGCTGTAGGAGTCTCAACGTTCTCCATAGCGAGCTTCCAGCAAACTGTAGTCTCGTCAGCATCAGCTGGACGGAATACGCGAACGCTGTCCTTGCCTGCGTGGTTCTTCAACTTCTCCATCAAGCGGATCTGTGCCTCCTGCTCAACTGGCTCGTGAGTAGGTCCATCCTCACCAACGCGGAATGCATCGTGAGTCCAGATGAACTTCACTGGAACCTGCATCAGGGCAGCGATACGAACAGCTGGCTTCATATAATCAGAGAATACGAAGAATGTACCCATTGCTGCAACCACACCACCGTGGAGCATCATACCGATACACATATCAGCCATTGTCAACTCAGCAACACCTGCCTGGAAGAAAGCACCTGAGAAGTCACCGCGAACGATGCTCTTGGTCTTCTTCAAGAAACCATCTGTCTTATCTGAGTTAGAAAGGTCAGCAGATGCACAGATCATGTTAGGAACCTGCTCTGCCAAAACACCGAGACAAGCAGCAGAAGCAGCACGAGTAGCTGAACCAGCCTTCTGCTCAACCTTGCTCCAGTCTACCTTAGGAGCCTTGCCGCTGAACCACTCATCCATCTGAGCAGCCTTCTCTGGGTTAGCCTTGCGCCACTCAGCCTCTGCAGCCTTGCGCTCAGCAACGATCTTCTTCAACTCCTCAGCACGCTTAGCGTAGATCTCCTTTACATCGTCGAAGATAACGAATGCATTCTCAGGATCACCACCGAGGTGCTTGATTGTATTGACGTAAGCGTCGCCACCGAGAGGAGCACCGTGAGTATTGATGCAAGCCTCGTAGCTTGTGCCGTCTGCGCGGAGAGCACCCTTACCCATTACGGTCTTACCGATGATGAGGGTAGGGCGATCCTGCTCCTTCTGGGCAGCATCGAGAGCCTCACGAATCTGAGCCACGTCGTTACCGTTGATCTTGATGACATTCCAGCCCCAAGCCTTGTACTTCATCTCAGTATCCTCGTTCATTACAACGCCACACTCTGTAGAGAGCTGGATGTCGTTAGAATCGTAGAACATGATGAGGTTGTTCAAACCGAGGTTACCGGCGATACGACCAACACCCTGAGAAATCTCTTCCTCTACAGCACCATCAGAAATGTATGCGTAAATCTTGTGCTGCATCATGGTTGAACCCAGACGAGCCTCGAGGAACTTCTCTGCTACAGCTGCACCAGCTGCGAGGGCGTGACCCTGACCGAGAGGACCAGATGAGTTCTCAATACCACGCTGAAGGTCGAGCTCTGGGTGACCTGGAGTTACAGAACCCCACTGGCGGAACTGCTTGAGGTCTTCCATTGAGAAGAAACCACGCAAAGCCAAACCTGCATAGAGCATTGGGCTCATGTGACCTGGGTCGAGGAAGAAGCGGTCGCGACCCGTCCATGTTGGATCTGCTGGATCATAAACCAAGTACTCAGCGAAGAGCACGTTGATGAAATCAGAACCGCCCATGGCACCACCTGGATGACCAGAGTTTGCCTTTTCTACCATTGAAGCAGCTAGGATACGGATGTTATCTGCTGCATGATTCATTACTTTAATGTCGTTCATCATAATATAATGTATTTATTATTGTTATAGATTTTCTACTGATTTCTGCTGAAACATTCCTGCCATCTCATTCCTTGGTGCAATGGATTTACGGAACTGTTTGTTCATCAGCCCCTTAACCAAGAAAGGGCTGATGAATTGATTGAATTACCCTACAAATATACTACTTTATTTTCAAAACTACGATAGATTTTGCAGGAATTTTCACTTTCAAGGTGTTTTTCTTCAATTTCGCATCCTTGAAGGTGGCTGGCTTCACTACCTCAGGGTGCTCGAAATCATTGAAATCGCTCACCTTCTTGCAGGTAAGAATCTGTCCTGCCACAGCCTTTGGAGCCTTCAGACCATCGAGGTTGAACTCTACCTCCTGTGCCTTGTCGAGACTTACATTGGCGAGTGATACAACCACGGTGCCATCTGCCTTCTTGGCTGCTGAAGTTGAAACCAGAGGAATCTTTCTGCCGTCTTTTGCGTGTTGGTCGCCACGTACATCAATCGAGTCGCACTTCACGTCCATAGGAAGATAAGTGGCTCCCTGGAAATCCTTATACATATTGAATACGTGGTAGGTTGGGGTCAATACCATGTGACCGGTGCCCTTGGTGTCTGTGAGAATCATAGACTGGAGCACGTTGACCACCTGTGCGATGTTGGCCATCTTCACACGGTCGGCGTGGCGATGGAACACATTCAGTGAGAGAGCGGCAACGAAGGCATCGCGCATGCAGTTCTGCTGATAGAGGTGGCCCTTGATGGTGCCTGGCTCCTCATCCCACCAGGTTCCCCATTCGTCTACGAGCAGACCAATCTGCTTCTTTGGGTCTGCCTTATCCATGATAGCTTCATGCTTCTTGATGACATCCTCAATTCCGAGGCATTTGCCCATGGTCCAGTAGTAGTCGTCGTTGCTGAACTTGGTGGCAGAACCCTTGCTGCCGTTCCAGCCGGTTACCGTATAATAATGTAAGGATATTCCGTTGGCACGATGACCTACACGGTCCATCAATACCTTGGTCCAGTTGTAATCGTAGTCACTGGCTCCCGATGCAATCTTGTAAAGCTCGTTGCCATCGTAGTTACGGCAATATACAGAGTAGCGGCGATAGAGATCAGAATAGTACTCTGGACGCATGTTTCCACCACATCCCCAACTCTCGTTACCCACACCGAGGTATTTCACCTTCCAGGCCTTATCGCGACCATTCTGTCGGCGGAGCTTAGCCATAGGAGTATCGCCGTCGCTGGTCATATACTCTACCCATTTAGCCAACTCCTCTACTGTGCCTGAACCCACGTTACCGCTGATGTAAGGCTCGCAGCCCAGCATCTCGCAGAGATTCAGAAATTCATGAGTACCGAAGGAGTTGTCCTCGATGGTGCCACCCCAGTTGTTGTTCTGCATCTTAGGGCGCTTCTCGCGAGGACCGATACCGTCCATCCAGTGATACTCGTCAGCGAAGCATCCTCCTGGCCATCTTAATACAGGAACCTTGAGGTCCTTGAGGGCTTGGAGCACGTCGTTGCGATAACCCTGGGTATTAGGGATGTTGGAATCCGGACCCACCCAGAGACCACCATAGATGCAGCTTCCGAGGTGTTCGGCAAACTGACCATAGATTTCTCGATTAATCTTCTGCGTACCTTGGTTCGCATGGATTGTGCCTGTCACATCCTGAGCCTGTGCTGAGAAGGCTACAGTTGCAGATAAGAGAGCAGTAGCGAAAAGTCTGTTCATGTCTTATGTAAGTTTTTGTCTTTGTTTATAAACGGGTTGAATTGATATATTTTATTTATAATACGTTTGTGAGGGAAAATTCCCCCACAAACATACTTATTTTTATTAGATTATTTTTTGTTTGCTACGGCTGCCTGTTCAATGGCCAAGCCTGCCTTATAAGTTTCGATGTACTTATCGAAACCTGCAACGTCTTCTGCTGTAGGTGCAATTTCTACACCAGTATTGCCTGCGAACACCTTTTTGTCGAGGTAATCAGCCAGGCTCAGTTTCTCAGCATTGTTTACGAGATAACCTGCGAGCAGGGCGATACCCCAGGCACCACCTTCGCCTGCTGTCTCCATCACAGAGATAGGGGAGTTGATGGCTGCAGCGAGGATACGCTGACCTACACCCTTGGTCTTGAACAAACCGCCATGACCTGTGATGCGATCTACCTGCACCTTCTCGTCCTTGAACAATACATCGTTACCAATCTTCAATACAGCTACTGAAGCGTAGAGGTTGGCACGCATGAAGTTGGCGAGGTTGAAGTGGTCGTTGGCTGAACGAACGAACATAGGGCGACCTTCAGCCAAACCTGTTACAGGCTCACCAGAAATATAGTTGTAAGCAATCAAGCCGCCGCAATCAGCATCGCCCTCAAGAGCGTGGTTGTAGAGCTTGCCGAATACCTCGTTCATATCTACTGGAACACCGAGCAACTCCTGATACTGCTTGAACAAACCTACCCATGCATTGAGGTCGGAAGTACAGTTGTTGCAGTGAACCATTGCTACAGGACTACCGTCTGGAGTTGTCACCATATCAATTACTTCGTAAGGTTTGCTCAAGGCTTTCTCCAACACAATCATAGAGAAAGAAGAAGTACCTGCACTTACGTTACCAGTGCGCTGACGAACAGCGTTAGTAGCTACCATACCTGTACCTGCATCACCCTCTGGAGGGCAGAGAGGAGTACCAGCCTGGAGAGTTCCAGATGGGTCGAGCTTCTTGGCACCTTCCTCGGTCAATACGCCAGCATCTTCGCCTGCGTTCAATACCTCTGGCAGGATGTCGAGAATCTTCCAGCCCAAGTTCTTAGGCTCGATGAGCTTATCGAACTTAGCTACCATCTCGGCATCGTAGTTGTTGGTGTTGGAATCGATAGGGAGCATACCAGATGCATCGCCTACGCCCAAAACCTTCTTGCCTGTGAGCTGCCAGTGGATGTAACCGGCGAGAGTGGTAAGGAAGTCAATCTTGTTGATGTGCTCCTCACCGTTCAGGATAGCCTGATAAACGTGAGAGATGCTCCAACGCAATGGGATGTTGAAGTGGAAGAGCTCTGAAAGCTCGGCTGCAGCCTTGGCAGTGTTGGTATTGCGCCAGGTACGGAAAGGAACGAGGATGTTCTGATCCTTGCCGAAAGCCATGTAGCCGTGCATCATCGCAGAGATACCGATGGCAGCCAACTGCT